>Ga0079224_100001565_pt1 | contig 26579 bp, 25 predicted proteins | sample Stecom2015_FD_80414 | JGI IMG/M metagenome (GOLD analysis project Ga0079224, IMG submission 80414) | Agricultural soil microbial communities from Utah to study Nitrogen management - Steer compost 2015 | ecosystem: Environmental > Terrestrial > Soil > Agricultural land | place: USA: Utah... | reverse complement strand
CAGCAGGATAGATCGGATACAGCGGATGAATCCCCGCCGCTTCCGCTTCCTTGGCCACCGGCTCCCACGTCAGGCCGAACTCGGCCTCTCCGCCGAAGGTCGCCAGACGACCGGTCAGCGGCGTTGGGCTCACGTACATCGACATCGCGGTGGCCAGGTTCGCCACCGGCCACTTGTCCGGCTGGTAGGACTGGACATACATGCCCATGTCGATCCGGCCCTGCCCCAGAGCGTCAGCCATCTTGTCGAGGGACACCTTCGCGCCGGCGAAGTCGAAGTCGAACTCGATCTTGCCGCCGGACATCTCGGTGACCTTCTTGCCCCACTCGACGTACGCGTCGACGCCAGGGTTACCTGGTCCAGAGGTCATGCCGCCGAAACGGATGGTGACAGGGGCCATGTCCTTCAGCGCCTCGGCGTACGCGGCGGCGTCACTGCCGGCCGGGACACCCGATCCGCGCTCCGCGTTGCTTGCCGCACCGCTGGCGCCACAGGCTCCAAGGGCGGTCGCGGTCGCAACTGCCAGGGTCAGGAGGCTGAGCCGCTGGAGCCGTCCGGCCTTGTGGGGAATCATCTGCTGGTACCTCCAAGAGCGCCTTATGCGCTTATTCGTCTTGCTGTCCCACTGATTTCGTCCGGTTGTCGCCACAACAGGCTTGCCGTCGATGAGTGTGTCCGACAGTGTGACCTAGCCGAACCATCTATCGCAAGGGTTACTGTAATATCGTCAAAGCGATCGTGTTCATGATGGAAAGGGATGCGGGAATCCGGCACGAGGGCAATCGGCGGATCGGGTTCGGCCGTTCAGCCCAGTGCCAGCCGCAAGGTGCCAGGACTGGTTGCGCCGGGTTTGCCGGGTGGCTTGCTGAGGGCGCGTTGGCACATGACTCCGTGCTCGGTGTACGTCTGCTATCTGCGGCTTGCTGCCGCGGCCCTGCCGAGGCGTGAGCAGTCCTCGATTCCAGGGCATGTCGGCCTGGGCCGGGCCGTGTGCTTCCACCGTCCGCTCCGCGCCCCCAAGCGGGTGTTGTACCGGGATACGCGAATGTCGGACGGGTACGGCTTCCGAGGTTTAGCGGTCGTCTTCCTGTAGTAGGCAAAAAGCGTCTGTGACTAGAAAACCGGAGCCGGTGCATACCAGCGCGTTGATGTCCAAGGAGCGCATCCAGCCGCGAGCCGCCACGGCGAGCCGCCCGGCGGCCGTCAGGATGCCGGCCAGAGCCTCCCGCTCGTAGCCATTCCAACCGTCGCCCGCGACGTCGTCGAACTCGCCGATGAGCGAGCGGGCGTCTTGCAAACTGAGAGGCGCCATCCTGCCGCCGACCGGAGTCTCCTCCGCAACGCCCCCGCCCGCACCGAAGATGACCATAGAGCCCAGCTCGCTGTTGGGCAGCAGACCGACGAAGCATTGCGCCAGAATCTCCAGGTGCGGTTGCACCACGACTACCGGCGGCACGTAGTACTCGGTCGCAATGGCACGCAGTCCTCTCACCGCCGAAGCGAGTTCCTGCACTGAGACGTCCTCGCGGCTTGTAGCGCGCGCCTGAAGGTCACGGGTGTCCGCCAGCCGGAGCGTGTAGGGACCGGGGAAGGGCATCCGCACGGCCACGGGGTCGTCGTCCCGCACAACGTGGTACGGGGCGACCGGGATGCCCGCTCGGCCCAGGACTTCCATGGTGGCCTCGAACGGGAGGAGTCGTCCGCCGGGGAGGGGCGTAGTCGTCGCCAGCGGGCGTGGCAAGGCTGCCACCGATGGCGCCGTCTCCCGGGTACGCGGGAAGGTCACGAGGTCGCGTGGAAGCCGCCGAGGCTCAGGCTCCCGCTGGCGCAGTGGGTTGGGCGTCGCGGGGATCGGCCGAAGCGGGTCTCGGTATGATCTCGTCGGGTGCGTGAGGCGGTCAAGCAGCTCGCCAGGGTCGGCCACCACGGTGATCCCGGACTGACGGAGCGCGATGTCGAACATCCAGAGGTTTTCCGCCGGGTCGAGCTCCTCCGAACTGGGGTATCGGTGGCCCCGCGTCAGTTTGAGCATCGTAACCGGCTTGCCAGCCGCGGCTGCCTGTTGGGCGGCCGCGAAGAATGCCTCCGGCCTGCGGATTGTCTGCACGATCAGGGCGATGGCGTGGGTGTCAGGATCCGCTACCAGGAACTCGACGTAGTCAGCCAAGTCGGTGACCGTCTCGCTGCCTGCGCTGATCAGCAGGTTGTAGCCGTATCCTGCACCGCCGCCGGCCGCAGCGAGACGATGGAGCAGCATGTCGCTCTGGGACACGATCGAAATGCCGCCGGGGCGTCCCCAGCAGGACATGGCCTCGGTCAGATTGATACGTTGTGGCACATTGACGAAGCCGAGGCTCTTCGGGCCGATGAGGGGGATGCCCTTCTTACGCGCTGCCGCCTTCATCCGGCTCCTGAGAGCCATAGCGGCCGTGCTCGTCCCAGAAGCGCCGCCACCGACGGCGACCAGTCCGCCGATGTCCAGCTGTCCGGCCCTCTCGATCAGCGCTGTCGTGGGCTCAGCCGGCATCATCGACATGACCGCGTCGACCGGAAGGCCGATCGACGACAGGCTCGGGTAGGTGCGGTGCCCGCAAACGTCGTCCTGATCCGGATTGACGATGAAGACCTCGGCGTCGCTGCGCAGGACCGAACGTATGCGGTCTCGAGAACCCGATGCATCGTTGGGGTCGACGACAGCGATGGTCCGGGGCTTGAGCAGGCGGGCCAGGGGTTCACGGTCAACCACCGTGCCGGTTTGAAGATCCACGGTCACCCTCCGGGCGCGAAACTTCTATGTTTCGCCAACATTGAATGTATGAGCAGATTAGGTAGATGCTCGGGCCAGGTCAATGGCCGAGCATTACGACTCGGCTGCGGTGTCCCGACGAGTGGGTGTGGATAGAGGTCCATCGGCGGCGGCCGCACGAGGGAGAGGACGGCGCTGGGCGGGTGTGCCGCCTGCGTCTCGCCTGTGATCGGCGCAAACGACGGATGTGAGGTCGTCGATGCCGCTCCGAACCCCACGGTTCGTGACAGCGTAGACGTGCCCATGGCGGCGGAGGCGTCTACGGGATCAGGTGGGCCAGAGGGTGAGTAGGTGCCGCTGCCTGTGTGATGGAGGGGCAAGGGTGTGCTTGACTACAGCGAGATGATTCAGTAGTTATATAATCATCGAAATGATGTCATGTTGAGGCGACCACGGAGGCGAATGTGCCAGGCACCGTAATCTCGGAGGCGATGCGGGCCGCCGTCGGCTCGGAACTCGGCCGACGGGTGAGCTACCCGGTCTCCGAGTCCGACATCAGGCGCTGGGCCCTGGCCGTCTACTGGCCGGAACAGCCTCCGCGGCTGTTCTGGGACGCGGAACACGCGGTGGGCACCCGACACCGCGGGATCGTCGCGCCCGAGGACTTCAACCCCTTCGCGTGGATGTGTGCCGAGGTGAGCGCGTCCCCGTCCGGCGCCGATGTCGACGGCAACGACCCAGACCGGACCGAACTGCTGCTGGGCATCCCGGGCCCAGGCCTGAAGTTCCAGCTCAACGGCGGTCTGACCGTCGAGTACGGAGAGCGGATTAGACCCGGTGACGTGATCACCAGCGTCAATCGCCTGGAGTCATACTCCGAGCGCGAGGGACGCCTCGGGCTGATGCTCATGACCGTCACCGAGGACACCTGGACCAGGGCAGACGGGACGCTGATCAAGCGCACCCGCACCACCCTCATCCGCTACTGATCAGGAGCGACGGACGATGACGAACCAGGCATCGGGACGGCCCGTCGAGGTCGGCCAGGAAATCCCGGCGTTCACCAGAGAGACCGGCTTCGCCGTCTGGAACCGGTACGCCGCCGTGAACGACGAGTTCGTGCCGATTCACATGGACGACGAGGCCGGCCGCGCGGCCGGATACCCCTCGGCGTTCGGCATGGGCAACCTCCAATGGGCCTACCTGCACAACGCGCTGCGCGGGTGGCTGGGGGAGGAGGCGTCCATCGTGCGGCTGTCGTGCCAGTTCCGCGGTGCGAACACCAAGGGAATGACACTGACGGTCTCCGGCACGGTCAGCGCCGTATACGAGAACGAGGGCCGCCGGTACGCCGACCTCGACCTCGCCATCCGTGACCAGGAGGGCCGCACTCTGACGCCGGCCACGGCGACGGTGGCGCTTCCATAATGCTCTTCGGACTCTGGCGGGACGGCTGCAGCAGCCGCTGAGCCCGCGTGCGGGAGACCGGGGGCCCAGATCGGCGGACACCTGCCGCCGGAGCTGCCCGCGCGCATGAGACGCGCCCCCGCTCAGCGGTGCGCCACGGAAGCAGAAGCAGAGCTTCGGGATCAAGTTTCGGAGCTCTGCTCGATTGTGGGGCTCGAGTGTGGGAAAGGCCCGGTCGGTGGCATCGCCCAAATCGACCGCCGGTCACGCGGGGCAGCTCCGACGGGTCGAGCGCCCTGGCCCTCATGTGCGGTCACCAGGTCAGCAGGACCAGATCCCGCTCAGTGGCCTCGACACGCTCCGCGGCACGCTGCCGCCTGGCCGCCCGCCGCTTGGTGACCTCCGAGGCGTGGTCGATCTTGCCCTCGCGCACCGGGCGCGGTGCGGGGGCGAGTGCCCACATCTCGTCCACAAGATGGTGCAGTACCTCACGGCGTAGCGTGTAGTAGTAGTTGCGCCCTTCCTTGCGTGTGTCGATCAATCCGGCCTGCGTCAGGATCTTCGTGTGGTACGAAATCGTCGGCTTGGACACCGGAAGGGTGTCCTCCAGCGTGCTGCAAGCGAGTTCGTCCACCGCGGCCATCTGCTGGATGATCTTCCAGCGGATGGGGTCCCCCAACGCTTTGAAGATCTCGGTTGGAGATTCCGGCGCCGTCGTCTGCGGATTCGACACAGCGCTCCTCCTTTCGCCCCCGGTTTGCCCACTGCTTGTGACTATTTCTAAAAATACCTCAGTTTCAGGGTGGCTGTGGCCATCACGTCAAAGATACTTGTAAAATTAGCTGCTCGCTTTCGGTATCCGGTCAGTTGCCGGTGAAGGTGGGCGGGCGACGCTCCCGCTTGGCCTGAATTCCCTCGTGGACGTCTGACGTGTCCAAGGTCACCGGCTGGGCCAGTGCTTCCCACTGAATCGACGCAGCGAGCCCGGCCGCGGACTGCTCCAGCCCCGCCTTGGTGAGACGGGTGGCGATCGGCGCCGCGGTGGCGATGTGCTGTGCCATGCGCAGTGAATGGTCGAGCACGTCGTCGGCCACCCCGGAGACAAGACCCCACTCCAGGGCCTCCTGGGCGTTCAGCTCACGACCGGTGTAGAGCAGTTCACGGGCCCGGGAAACCCCGACCGTCTCGGGAAGCAGATAGGTGGCCGCCATGCCGCCATGCGTGCCCAGGTAGATGAAGGGGGCACTGAACCTGGCCGTGGTGCTCGCGTAGCGCAGGTCGCAGGCCAGCGCGGCGCACAGCCCGGCGCCGATGGCGGGGCCGTTGATCGCCGCGATCACCGGGAAGGGCAGGTCGCGAGGGGACAACCAGGTCCGGTAGAACGGCAGCATCCGGTCGCGCATCCGGTCAGGGGTGGTGTCCTGAGCCGCGCCCTGGTCGAGCCAGGACAGGTCGGCACCGGAGCAGAAGGAGCTGCCGGCCCCGGTGACGACCAGCACACGCACGGTGGTGTCGGCCCTCACCTCGTCGATGACCTCCGTCCACGCGGTGGTGACCTCGGCGGTCATGGCGTTGCGGACCTCGGGCCGGTTCAGCGTGACCAGCCGGACTCCCGGCACCGGCTCGTCAAGCAGAACTGCGTCGTCCGAGCTCATGTCGATGTCCTCCCTCTAGGGCAACGAGGCGCGCGGCACCGTCGCGGATGATCACCCGCGCAACGACCGCTGTGCATGACCACCAAGCTGCTCACTCTAGCGGGGCCGGCGCGCGGGTGATCTCACGGTGATGTCAACCGAGGTGAGCAGGCTCGTAGAGCGCCATCACCGGCGGCTTGGATGCGTCCATCGCCGAGGTGAAGTCAAGCCGCCCGGCTGCTGCGGCGTTGTTGATCTCCTTGAGGACCGCGGCCGGGTCGTCCGCCTCGATTTCGTAGATGACCAGGTGCCGTTCGTCGACGGGGGGCCCGTCGGGTGAGGCCAGATAGCGGGTCGCCCGTACGATGCCGGGAATCCGTTCCAGCAGCTGCGGAATGTGGACCTCGTCGTACCACTTGCGATACTCGTCCTCTTTGTCGGGTCCCGCGGCGTTGGTGTGCACGAGAAGCAGCGCTTTGCGGCTCATGTCTCTCCTCCTGTAGGAATCAGCGGGCGGTACGAAGCCAGGGTTGTGTAGCCCGGTCGCTGCGTACGTCGCGGTCGCCGGGGGCGGCGCAATCGAATGCCTCCAGCACCGCGTCGCGGACGACGTCGACCGCTCCGGGACCGGCGTCGGGCAGCAGACCGTCCACGATGCCGAGGCTGCGCAGCTCGGGACCGGTGATCCGCAGCGCGTCGGCCATCGCCGGCGCACGGCTCGCGTCGCGCAGCAGTACCGTGGCCGCCGCCTCGGGGCCGATCACCGAGAACACCGCGCCCGCCAGCATGAACATCCGGTCGGTGTAGGCGAGCGCGAGCGCGCCGCCGCTTCCGCCCTCACCGACGCAGAGCGAGACGGTGACGCCACGTGCCTGCGATACCGAACGGAGCGTACGGGCGATCTCGCCGGCGATGCCGTCGAACTCGGCCTTGGGACCGGGCTCAGCGCCGGGAGTGTCCACCAGGGTGAGGATCGGCAGGCGGAGCTGGTCGGCCAGCGCGACCGCGCGCTGCGCCAGCCGGTAGCCGTCGGGCCCCGGCCGGGCCGCGCCGTCCGCCCTGGCGTGCCGGTCCATCGCGATCACCACCGCGCGCCTGCCGCCGATGGTAGCCAGCCCGGCCCTGATGACCGGATCGGTGCCGTGCAAGTCCACCCAGGACGAGCACAGTGCGGCAGCCCACTCCAGGCCGGAGGGGCGGCGCCGCCCGCGCGCGGTGAGCAGGGTGCGCCATCCGGCGCCGTTCTCGGCACCGGGCGTCTCCGGTGTCGGAGCCGCACTGAGCGGCGCGGTCACGGCGGGCCGCCGCCGGTCCAGCACCAGCGGCTGGTCCCGGACCCCGAGCACTGCCTCCAGCCAGGGCACTTCGTCCCGCGCGCCGACCACTGCGTCCACCAGCCCGCCCGCGTACGCCGATTCCGCTGTGTGCGAGATAGGCGGGGGAAGCTGGCCGGTGACTTGCTGGACGACCCGTGGGCCGCCGAAGCCGAGCACCGCGCCGGCGGAGGCGGCGCGGATGTCGGCAAGTGATCCCCAGGAGGCGTAGACACCACCGGTGGTGGGGGAGCGGAAGACGGCTGCGGTCAGCAGCCCGGCGGCGGCGTGCGCGCACCGGGCCGAGGTCGTGCGGCCCATCTGGATCAGCGCGACCATGCCTTCCTGGAGCCGGGCGCCCCCCGTACTGGTCAGGGCCACCACGGGCACCTTCAGCTCGGTGGCCCGCAGGAACGCGCGGGCGATCTTCTCACCCGCGGCGGCCCCCATCGTGCCGCCGAAGTTCTCGTACCGGCTCTCGATCAGCGCGACCGACCGCCCGCCGATCGTGGCCAGCCCGGTGCGGACGGACTCGTCCGCCGTCCTGCTCAGCGCGTCGGCGTAGTCAGGGAACCGCAGCGGGTCCCCCCCGCGGATCTCGGCGTCCCACCACTCGGTCACGGTCAGCGGAGCGGGTGAGGCGCTCTCCGCGCCGGTTGCGCCGCTGTCATGTTCGACCATGCTGGCCATCAGCACCACCTGGTAGTAGGTTGTTTGATATTCATAAATATATCTAAGACTTTGGTCGAGAGGGCCGTCGGGCGCAAGAGCGCAGCGGCTGGATGCGAGGAGATGGCTGTGAGTGTTGTCACGCTGCCGACGAACGAGGTGAAGAGACGATGACCGTGCCCCCGGAACCTCCCGTGCTCCTGGTCCACGGGTTCACCTCGTCGTTCGAGCACGGCTGGCGCCGCACGGGCTGGACCGACCTGCTGGAGGACGAAGGAAGACAGGTCATCGGCGTGGACCTCCCGGGGCACGGCACGTCGGGCCGATCCGCCGACCCCGCCGCCTACCGGAAAGTGGAGGGCACGGTCGCCGCCGCCGTCGCCGGGCACCCGGCCGTGGGCGCCGTCGGGTTCTCCGCCGGCGCCGATATCCTGCTCCGCCTCGCCGCACGGGCCGGGGCCGAGTTCCGGCGGCTGGTGCTGATGGGCGTCGGCGACGGCTCGCTCGGAGAGCAGGACGCGACCGCGCTGGCCGAGAACGTGGAGAAGGAAACGCCGGACCTCGGCGATGTCACCGCGCGGCTCTTCCACCGGATGGCCAGGGCCGAAGGCAACGACCCCGCCGCGCTGGCCGCCTTCCTGCGCCGTCCGGTCGAACCCCTGACCGAGCGTGAGGTGCGCGAAGTGACGTGTCCGGTCCTCTTCCTGATCGGCGACCGCGACCCGGTGGGCGTGCCGGAGAGGCTGGCCGCGCTGCTGCCCGCGGCCCAGGTGCGGGTGCTGTCCGGCACCGACCATTTCTCCACCCCCACCGACCCGCGTGCTGTGGAAGCAGCGCTCCGCTTCCTGGCAAGCTGACGTCACGGAGGCCGTGCTCCTGGGACATCGGAGACACAGCGATCACTTGTCGCGCTACGATCCGGGCAATACGTGAGGTTTTGAGCTGCTCCTCCGAGGCGCGATCCGTTACCCGGCTTCCTAGCCCGTCACGCCGGGCACCAGCCGCACCTGCTCGCCTGCTTTTCGTCGAGTTCGTGCGTGAAGGGGTCAGGCTTGGCGGGCATCGGGGGTGGCGACGGCGGGGAAGAGGCGCTGTACGACGGCGACGACAGCGGCACGGCGGGCTGCGAGTGAGGGGTCGCGGACCTGGTCGGCGGCTGCCTCGACGAGATCGAGCTGCCCGGCCCAGGCCATGGCGATCTGGTTGACGATGACGAGGATGTCGATGGGGTCCCAGGCCGGGTCCAGGTAACCGGCGTCCTGGGCCTTGCGCAGTTGCTCGATCTTGTGGCGCACGGTGACGTAGACGGGGTCGTCGGGAGAGGCGCTGCTGTCGGCGAACTCCAGGCGACCCCAGTTCATGAGCCGGAAGCGGTCGGGGTGCGCCACCAGGTAGTCGTGCACGCGGCCCGCGTATTCCGGCAGGTCGGCGGGGTTCATGCGGGTCGCCTCGGACACGGCGTTCAGTTCCTGCTCGGCGATGAACTGGTAAAGGGCTTCCTTGCTGCGGAAGTAGGCGTAGACGCGCTCTTTGCTGGTCCTGGCTTCCTTGGCTATCCGCTCAATGCGCGCTCCGGCGATTCCGTACCGGGAGAATTCGGCGGTGGCCGCGGCGACGATGCGCTCTCGGGTGGAGTCGGCGCTGGTCGAGGTAGCCATGCGTGGATCGTACCGTACCGAACCGTTCGGTTTGGAAAGTGCCGGGAAGGGCGTAGGGTAGAACCGAACCGTTTGGTGTGGCCCCTCGCCGGGCTGCACCCCTCCCGTCCACGTGGAAACCCTGGGTCCGCAGAGCGACCCCCACATCAATATCTCTGACCTCTACGTCGGGAAAGGCCGCAACCTCATGCAAGAGCGCAGTCTTGGAAAGCAGGGCCTGACGGTCTCCGCGATCGGCTACGGAGCGATGGGCACGGCAGTCGGTTACGGATCGTCGGATGACACCGAGTCGATCGCCGCGATCCGCCGGGCGCACGAACTCGGGGTGACGCACTTCGACACCGCCGAAATGTACGGGTGGGGCGAGGGCGAGAAGCTTCTGGGCCAGGCTCTGGCGCCGATCCGCGATGAGGTGACGATCGCCACCAAATTCGGTCTGACCGCGTCCTTCGGGCAGGACTCGCGGCCCGAGCACATCCGCGAAGTCGTCGAGAGCAGCTTGCGCAACCTGAACATCGACAGCATCGACCTGCTCTACCAGCACTTCCCCGACCCGAACGTGCCGATCGAGGACGTCGTGGGCGCGATGAAGGATTTCGTCGAGGCGGGCAAGGTGAAGTACCTGGGCCTGTCCAACGCCGACGCGGACACGATCCGCCGCGCCCATGCCGTGCACCCGATCTCGGCGCTGCAGAACGAGTACTCGATCTTCGCCCTCGACGCCGAGCCCCTCTTCCCCGTTCTGGAGGAACTCGGCATCGGTTTCGTGGCCTACTCGCCGCTGGCACGCGGCTTCCTCAGCGGCGCGGTCACCTCCCGCGAGCACTACGAGGCCGGCGATTTCCGTCAGCGACTGGCCTGGTGGAAGCCGGAGAACTTCGACGACAACGTCGCCCTCACCCGCGCGCTGACCGAGTTCGCCGAGAGCAAGGGCGCCACCCTTTCCCAGCTCGCACTAGCCTGGCTGCTGGCGCAGAAGGACTACATCGTACCCATCCCGGGATCACGCAAAGCGCAGCGGGTCACGCAGAACATCGCCGCGGCCGACCTCGTGCTGACGCCGGACGACCTCGCCCGCATCGCCGAGATCGCTCCCCAGGGCGGCATCGGTGGCCGCCTGGGCTGAGCACGCCGGGCCCGGCGCAGCCACAGGGCCGGCGGGGTCTGGTGCCCAGGCTGATTGTCGAAGGGAGTCGACATGCAGGAGCTGATCGGCCGGCTCGCACCGCTGGATCCGACCGCGACGGAGACGCTCAGAGTCGTCACGTACTTCGACGCGCTGATGTCGGCCGGCCTCGGAGTCGACGCACTGACGCGCGCCGCGGCCTCGATGACGAACACGGTCGTCGGAGTCCGCACTGAGCGCAAGCTCAGCCGGTTCGGCCCGGACGGGCAGCGCCTCCAGGACTCAGTACTGCCGGCGGACCGGACCGCCATGTCCACCCCCGACGCCGAGGTGTGGATCGAGCGCTCAGGCAGTGCGCACGCCAACGACGCGATGGTCCTGGAGCGGCTGTCGTTCGCAGTGTCGTTCGCGCTCCGCAAGGAGTCCCCCTCACGGGCCGCGCTGGACACCGCCCTGGACTCCTCCCGCTCGGACGCCGAGCGAGCGTCCGCCCTCGACCGGCTGGGCGTCAGCCCCGCCGCGATGGTCCGGATCGTCGTGGCCCCCGCCTCCTGCGTCCGATCCCACAGGCGGGCTACCACGGGCTTGACCCCATCCGGTGTGCTGGCTGTCTTCCTGCTCCACGCCGGCGAATCGCTGGAGGTCACACCGCGCGGCGTCGGCCCGATAACCTCGGCCGACGACCTCGTGCGGTCCTTTCGCGCAGCCGAGCTCGCCTTTCGCCTCACCAGCGACGACGTGCCGGTGGTCGATGCCGACGACTACGGGCTGCTGCTGCCGGCTGCCGACGAGCTGCTGCGGACCTGGCGCGGGCATCCCGATGTCCAAGCGCTCGCCCGCCTCGACGACCGCAACCGCCGGATCCTGACTCAGCTGATCCAGTGCCCGAGCATCCGCGCGGCAGCGGCCGCACTGAACATGCACCACTCGACCTTGCAGGCCCGGCACGACTGGTTCACCGACGAACTGGGCTACGACCCGCGATCTCATAGGGGACGTGCCCGCTATGAGCTTGCTGATCTGACGCTCCGGCTCGCGCTCACCCGCCCGCGGTGACAACGACCGCCATCTGGTCACTGCGTGCGGGAAAACGGTGACGGTTGGCGGTTGTTGCCGGCGCCGGCAATCGCGAGGGTGGGAGCTGTCCCCGAGCTTGTGTCACCTGGAGGAACTCGTGTCTTCTGCGTATCCCGCCCCGCCGTTCGACGCCGAGCTGAAGGCGGCGCTGTCGATCGCCAACTACCCGTCGACGATCACCGCCGACATGATCCCCATGCTGCGCCAGGGATTCCCCGGGGTGAAGCCGGTCGACGAGATGCTCGAGGACAACGGCTTCGACCGGCGCGACGTGACGATCTCCGGCTACGAGGGCGGCCAGATCGAGGTGAGCGTCCTCACGCCCCGTGGTCACACCGGCCACGGCCCCGGGCTCTACTACACCCACGGCGGGGGCATGGTGTCCGGCGACCGCTTCGCCGGCATCCACCAGATCCTGCCGTGGGCCACCGACCACAACGGGGTCATCGTGACCGTCGAGTACCGCCTGGCTCCCGAGCACCCCGACCCGATCCCGGTCGAGGACTGCTTTGCCGCACTCGAGTGGATCATCGAAAATGCCGCGGATCTCGGCATCGACCGCGACCGTCTGCTGATCGCGGGATCCAGCGCGGGAGGCGGCCTCGCCGCCGGGACGACCCTGCTCGCCCGCGACCGCGGCATCACCGGTCTCATCGGGCAGGTCCTGATGTGCCCGATGATCGACGACCGCAACACCAGCGTATCGAGCCATCAGATCGACGGCCGCGGCGTGTGGGACCGCGAGTCGAACATCATGGGCTGGACCTCACTGCTTGGCGAGCGCCGCGGGACCGACGACGTCTCCATCTACGCCGCACCGGCGCGCGCCACCGACCTGTCGGGCCTTCCCCCGACCTTCATCGACGCCGGATCGGCGGAGGTCTTCCGCGACGAAGCCGTCGCCTACGCCTCGAAGATCTGGGAGGCCGGCGGTTCCGCCGAACTCCACATCTGGGCAGGCGCCTTCCACGGCTTTGAGGGCTTCGCGCCGCACACCGCGATCGCGCAGGCGGCCGCGGCGGCCCGCGACAACTGGGCCGCACGGATCCTCAAGGCCTGACCGGCCGGGAGCCACCGGCGCACCGCAGGCCCGATGCCGCGCTGTGCGATCCACCGTCGATGGTTCCAGCGGGCCGTCCGTCCGCTGAACCATCGACGGCCCTGTCACCCGTCAACAGCACATGCTCGAACAGGAGAGCCACATGGGAGTTCTGGAAGGCCGCGTGGCCATCATCACAGGAGGAGCCGGTGGAATCGGCTCCGGAACCGCGCGGCGGTTCACCGAGGAGGGCGCTACGGTTGTCCTGGCCGATGTGGCCGAGGACCGCGTGAAGGAGCTGGCCGCCGAACTCACCGCCACGGGAGCCCGCGCTATCGGACTCGGCTGCGACGTCGCTAAGGCCTCCGACATCCAAGCGGTGGTCGATACCACCATCGCCGAGTACGGGAAGGTCGACATCCTCGTCAACCTTGCCCAGGGCGGCATGGGCGAGATGCGCTACCTCGACCAGACGACAATTGAGGACGCCACCTACGCCTTTGTGACCGGGCCGCTGCAGAGCATGCTGTTCATGCAGTACTGCCTGCCGCACATGAAGGAACGCCGCTACGGCCGCATCATCAACGTCTCGTCGCAGTCGTCGGTGGTGGGTGCGCCGGGCTTCGCACCGTATGAGATGGCGAAGGGTGCGATCTCCGCGCTGACGCGCAACGCATCGCAGGAGTGGGGCCAGTACGGCATCGTCACCAATTGCTTCCTGCCCGCGATCAAGACTCCCGCCTACGACATGAGCGAACAGGGGCGGGCCGCGGCCGAACGGCTGGCGGCGGAGATCCCGGTCCGCTACTTCGGAACCCCCTACGAGGACTGCGCCCCGCTGCTGGTGTTCCTCGCGAGCCAGGAGGCCGGCTACATCAACGGGCAGGCCATCGCCGTCGACGGTGGCCGCTACCTCATCGCTTGATCACTCATCTCTGGTTCGCCGAAGGATCCTTGATGAATCGAGAAGCACGCCCTGGCTACCTCCCGCCGACCTGCGATCACGAGCTCGCAGCCTGGTTGTCCCGCATCATGTCAGGTGCGGCCCCGTGTCTGAGACCCGAGGAGGACGCGCGGGCTAACAGACGCTCTCCAACCTGCTGAAGGAAACCCGCCGGTTCGAGCCGCCCGCCGACCTTGCCGCCGCCCACGACGCCGCACTCGACCGTGATGCGTACTGGGCGGCCGCGGTCCAACGACTCGCGCTGCCAACGCGCTGGCCGCGTTGGGTGTCAGGGACGATGACCGGGTCGCGATCTACCTGCCGATGATCCCCGAGGCGGTCGTCGCGATGCTCGCGTGCGCCTGGATCGGCGCCATCCAGACCGTGATCTTCGGAGGCTTCTCGGCCGAAGTGCTCGCCTCCCGCATCGAGGACTGCCGCGCGCGATCCGCTCCTTCATGAAGCAGGGCCGCGAGATCCCAGACGCGCGACCTGTCCTCGCTGCGCCTGCTCGGATCGGTCGGCGAACCGATCTACCCTGAGGCATACGTCTGGGTACCGCCACGTCAGTCGGGCAAGTCCCTGGCGGAGCTCGTTTTCTTGACGGGGCGGCGCGCGGTCGTTACCGGAGGTGGCTGCGCCTGGGCAAGGCCATCGCCGCACGCCTGGCCGAGGCCGGCGCGGATGTGCTGATCGGCGACCTCGACGAGCAGGTGGCCGTGGCCGCCGCCCAGGATCTCGCCGACCGCCACGGCGTACGCGCGATCGGCGCCGTCCCCACCGAGGGCAGCATCGCGATGGCCGCCGCGGCGGGTGTGAACCTAGTCGAGATCCCGCCGACTGACCTCATGCTGAACGGCCCGATCGGCCGGGCCGGCACTCCGGACGACATCGCGCGTGTCGCCCTGTTCTGCGCCTCGGACCTGTCAGCCTTCACGACCGGCGGCAGCACCCTGCTCGCCGATGGCGGCGAAACCGCCTGAGCGGGCCCCCAGCACGCGGAAATTATGGGAGCATACCGGAGTCCGCCCCATTCGGCACGCCAGGGTTCGCCGCACCTAAATTAGAACTTCAACGTCTACGACGGTGAGGTCATCCAAGCGTCGGCTGACCGGGCACAACGCTCCAGCAAGCCTCTGCTTGACGCGAGAGGGCCGGTCCGCCGCGGCCGACGGCGAGACCGGCCCTCGTCCGGTCACAGAGCGAGCCCGACCAGCTTCGTCTCCAGGTACTCGGCGATGCCTTCCTGGGCGCCCTCCCTGCCGAGGCCGCTTTCCTTCATCCCGCCGAACGGTGCGGCGGCCGACGTCGGGTTGATGTCGTTGATGCCGACGATGCCGAACCGCAGCGCCTCTGAGACGCGCATCGCCCGGCTGATGTCCCGGGTGTAGATGTACGACGCCAGTCCATAGGTGGTGTCGTTCGCCATCTCGATGACTTCCTTCTCATCATCGAAGATCACGATGGGCGCGATCGGGCCGAACGTCTCTTCGCGGTAGATGCGCATGTCAGGCGTGATCCCGGTCAGGATGGTCGGTGCGAAGAAGTAACCGCCGTCCACCGCCTCGCCGGTGAGCCGCAGGCCGCCCGAGACCAGTTCGGCCCCCTTGGCGACGGCGTCGGAGACTTGAGCCGCCATCCGCTCCCAGGCGGACGCGTCGATGAGCGGGCCGATGGCGACGCCCTCGGTGAGGCCGGAACCGGCGCGGAGCGCGGAGACCCGGGCGCGGAGTACTTCGATGAATGTGTCGCTGATCGAGCGGTGCACGAAGATCCGGTTCGGGCAGATGCAAGCCTGCCCGGTGTTGAGAAACTTCACCAGCGCGGCGCCCTTGGCCGCGTGCACGGGGTCGGCGTCCTCGAAGACGATGAAGGGCGCGTGCCCGCCCAGTTCGAGGGAGATCCGCTTCATCTGGTTGGCGGCGCCCCGGGCGAGCAGTTTGCCGACCTCCGTCGAGCCGGTGAAAGTGAGCTTGGCCACCCTCGGGTCGGTGAGGAAGACCTCGCCGACCGGGGCCGGGGCCTCGGAAGTGACCAGATTGGCGACGCCGGCGGGCAGCCCGATCTCGTCGAGGATCCGGAACACCTCGATCGCACACAAAGGGGTCTGCTCGGCCGGCTTGAGCACGATCGTGCACCCGGCAGCCAGAGCAGGGGCGAGCTTACGCGTGATCATGGAAATCGGATAGTTCCACGGCGTGATCGCCCCGACCACACCGACCGGCTGCCGCATCACCAGGAAGCGCTGGTCGGCGCGGGCGGACGGGATGGTCTGCCCGTAGACGCGCTTGGCCTCCTCGGCGAACCAGATGAGGAAGTCCGCGGCGTACTTGACCTCGGTCCGCGCGGCGCGCAGCGGCTTGCCCTGCTCTGAGGTGAGCACCCTGGCCAGTTCCTCCTGTCGCGCCACCATCAGCTGGTACGCCCGGTAGAGGTAGTCGGCTCGCTCGTAGGCTGTCCGAGCTGCCCATCCGGGGAAGGCATCGCTCGCGGCGGCCACGGCGGCGGCAGCGTCGCCGGCGTCACCAGCGGAGACGTCGCGGATCCATGCCCCTGTCGCGGGGTCGGTCACCGGGAACGTGCCCTCCGATCCCGAAGGGCGCCACGTGCCGCCGATGTACAGCGACGCGATAGCGGAGGCGGTTTCCGGGCGCGGGTTCGAAGCAATGGTCATGGTCGTGCCTCCAGGCATCCCTCACGTAAATCATTCATCAGATTTAGAACTATGTCGAGTACGGTCGCGCGCGGCACATTGTGAGGATTGACCCTATCAGTATGATTCGATAGATTCACAACTATAAGATCCAAGAGGTCGGCTGGCGGCGCGGCAGGTGTCGTGGCGGCGGATCATCTGGCCCGGGCGCCGAGCGGAACGTTCGCATATGAAGGAGTAGAACCGTCGTGCTGAGAGTCGTCACACTCGTCAAATACACGCCTGATCCAACGGGCGACGTGGGCTTCGCCGACGACGGCACGGTGGACCGGGGCGCCGTCGACGGTCAGCTCTCCGAGTTGGACGAGTACGCCGCCGAGCAGGCGCTGCGGCTCGCCGAGGCGGCGGGTGATGCCGAGATCACCTATCTCACCATGGGGCCCGCGGACGCCGTCGGCGCGCTGCGCAAAGCCCTGGCCATGGGCGGGGACCGCGGAGTGCACATCCTGGACGACGCCCTGCACGGCTCGGACGTGATCGCCACATCCCGGGTACTCGCCGCCGCGCTGAGCAGGCTGGACTACGACATCGTGCTGTGCGGCATGGCTTCCACCGACGCGGGAACCGGTGTGACGCCCGCCCTGCTGGCGGAACGGCTCGGGGTCCCGCAGCTCACCTACGCCCAGAGGCTGACGCTGAAGGACCGTACGGTGCAGATCGAACGCGAGACCGACGTCGCCGTGGAGACCGTGGAAGCGGCGTTGCCCGCCGTGGTGAGTGTCACCGACCGCAGCGGCGAGGCGAGGTACCCCTCATTCAAGGGGATCATGGCGGCCAAGAAGAAGCCGGTCGAGACCTGGTCGCTCGCCGACCTCAAGGTGCCCGGCGACGAGGTCGGCCTGGCCGCCGCCGGGTCGGCGACGGTGTCGGCCACCAAACGGCCGCCGCGCGTGGCCGGTCCCAAGATCGTCGACGAGGGCGAAGGGGGAGTGGCGCTCGCCGACTTCCTCGCCGCGCAGAAGTTCATCTGAGGAGGGCACCCCCATGTCTCATGTTCTCGTCCTGGTCGACGCACCGGAGGGCGAACTCCGCAAGTCCACGCTGGAACTGCTTACCCTGGCTCGCCGGTTCGGCCGGCCCGCGGCCGTCGTTTTCCATGAGGCGAAGACCGCGACGGTGGAGCAGCTCGGCCGATTCGGCGCCGAGACCGTGTACGTCGTGGACGACCCGGCCGTACGGGACTTCCTGGTGGCACCCAAGGTGGACGCCCTGGCCCAGATCGCGGGCGGGCTCCTGGAGTCCGGCGACCTGGCCGGCGTGCTGACCGGTTCGTCTCCAGACGCCAAGGACGTCGCGGCGCGGCTCGCCCTGCGGCTCGGCTCCGGTGTGGTGACCGACGCCGTGGACGTCGAGGCGGGCGACGACGGGCAGCCGGTCGCCGTGCAATCGGTCTTCGCCGCCTCCTACGTCGTGCGGTCCCGGTTCACCACGGGAGTTCCGGTGATCGCGGTCAAGCCGAACGCGGTCACGCCGGAGGAAGCTCCGGTGCAGCCCGCTGTCGAGCAGGTCCAGGTGTCCCTCACCGACCTGGCCAAGAGCGCGCGGATCACCTCGCGCACCCCGCGGGAAGCGTCCGGCCGTCCCGAACTGACCGACGCCTCCGTGGTGGTCTCCGGCGGCCGCGGTCTCGGCGGCGCCGAGGCGTTCGCGCTGATCGAGCGGGTCGCGGACCAGCTCGGCGGCGCGGTCGGCGCGTCCCGGGCCGCGGTGGACGCCGGGTGGTACCCGCACAGCCACCAGATCGGGCAGACCGGCAAGACCGTCTCGCCGCAGCTCTACCTCGCGGCCGGCATCTCCGGTGCGATCCAGCACCGGGCAGGCATGCAGACCTCGAAGACCGTCGTCGTGGTGAACAAGGACCCGGACGCGCCGATCTTGGAACTCGCCGACTTCAGTGTCGTGGGCGACCTGCATGAGGTGCTGCCGCAGTTGTCGCAGGAGATCGACCGTCGGCGTTCGTGAGGGCCGCCATGCCGATCCCCTCCCATGGGGACGGATGAGCGGCCCAGGCACAGGCGCTGGCCGGACCCAACAGACACGACAGGAGAAAACGTGCAAATCAAGAGCATCGGCGTGATCGGCGTCGGCACGATGGGGGCGGGGATCATGCAGGTCGCCGCCACCACCGGGCTGGAGGTCGTCGGCATCGAGCGCAACGAGGCCGACGTCGAGGCGGCCAGGCGGCGGTTGGAAGCCGGGTTCGCCAAGACGGCCGCCCGGGGCAAGATCACGGAGGCGCAGGCGGCCGAGGCGCTGAGCCGGGTGACGATCTCCACCGAACTGGACGCGGTGGCGCGGACGGACCTGGTGGTGGACGCGGTCTTCGAGGACGTGGCGCTCAAGTGCGAGCTGCTGGCCGAGATCGACAAGCTGGTGCCCGCGGAGACGATGATCGCCTCGAACACCTCGACTATCCCGCTGGTGATTCTCGCCGGGGCCACCAGCCGCCCCGAACAGGTGGTGGGCCTACACTTCTTCAACCCGGTGCCCGCGATGAAGCTGGTAGAGGTGATCCGTACGCCGGTGACCCTGGACGAGACGGTGGAGACGATCCGCGACTTCGCCATCGGGCTGGGCAAGGACCCGGTCATCGTCAACGACGTCCCAGGTTTCGTGGGCAACCTGCTCATCGTGCCCTACCTCTGCGACGCGATCCGGGCGTACGAGCGGGGTGTGGCCGACATGGAGTCCATCGACTCGGTCATCAAGCTCGGCTTCAATCACCCGATGGGCCCGTTTGCCCTGAGCGACCTGATCGGCCTGGACATCGTGCACGATATGGCAGCCTCCATGTACGAGGAGTACAAGGAGCCGAGGTACTACCCACCCACCCTGCTCAAGCAGTATGTCCGGCTCGGCTGGCTGGGCCGCAAGACAGGGCGAGGGTTCTACACGTACGAGACCTGAGGGAGCCGTGCTGCGATGCTCTCGCAGCCCGTCCCCGCCGTCCGGATAGCAGCAGAGATAGGAGAGGCCCCATGAAGAAGCAGGTCAAGAAGACCGGTGATTACGGCATCGGGCTCATGATCCACTCGGTCCACATGACCGATGACGTGCCGGCGCTGAACAAGTTCTATGAAGAGGTGTTCGGTGGCCTGGTGTACATGGGCGTGGACGAACCCAACTTCCTGGAGGTCGAGGACCGCTGGGCCGGCCTGATCATGATCAGCGATCTGTGCATCGAGACCATGGCCCCGAACTTCCCGGTCAACGCCGCCAAGCCGGTCGGCAAGTTCTATTCGAAGTACGGCCAGCACCTGCACTCGGTCGGCTACAAGGTCGACGACCTGGTGGGCCTGGGCAACCACATGATCAAGCAGGGCGTCTACATCGGCCGCCCCGGCGGGGGCAAGATCGAGGAGATGGACCCGGAGACCATCTACTTCTTCCCGAGCCCTCGCGACATGGCCGGCCTGATGGTGGAGCTCTGCGCCATCGACATGCCCAACGACCCCCGCGAGCTCGACACCTGGTCGTCCCAGGTGAAGATGTGGGAGTACGGTCACCCGCTGACGATCAAGCGGCTCGCGCACATCACCCTCGGCGTCAGGGACCTCGACGCCGCGGTGGACACATACGTGGGCAAGATCCAGGCAGTGCCCGTCGCCAAGGGGATCGACGACGAGCTCCAGACCCGTTACGAGATCGTCCAGCTCGGCGACTGCCTGCTGCGGCTCGCCCAGCCGCTGAGCCAGGACTCTCACCTTGGTGAGCATGTCGCCAGGTGGGGCGACATGATCTACGGGATCACGTTCCGTGTGGCCGACCTGGACTCCGCCGAGAGCTGGCTGAACCGCAAGAACATCCGCACTCAGCGGATCAGGCCCACGCTGCTCGCCGCCGAGCCGGAGGACTGCTTCGGGGCACCGTACTTCTTCACCACGGAGGTCATTCCGAACGACCCGTTCGACTCCTGATCACGATGGGGAAGGCGCCGACCGGATAGCGGTCGGCGCCTTCCCCATCGGTTCCGCGCTGCTGGGTGCTCCACGGCTCGCCTGAACACGAAGGCCGGCTCCCCGTCGGGAGCCGGCCTTCGTCATCCTGCGGGTACGGTTCAGGAGGTACGGCCCTGGGGCACCTGGCTGAACGGCACGTCACGGTCGGCGGCGAACTCGCGTGGCATGCCGAGCACGCGCTCGCTGATGATGTTCCTGGCCATCTCCGTGCTTCCGCCACCGAGACTGCCCGACTGGCGCGTCAGGTAGTTCTCGCCGTACTGAAGCGGGCCGTTCTCACCGACGACGCCGGTGACCCCGGCCGAGCCGGCGATCTGCAAGCCCACATCGGCGTTCTTCCAGTCGGTCTCCGCGTGGAACAGCCGGATGATCGACGAGGCGCTGTCGGGCAGCTGACCGCGGGAGATGCCTTCGGTGACACGCTTGATCAGCTGGTCCTGCACCCGCTGATGGGCGACGGCCTCGCCGACCAGCTCCCGCACCCGGACGTCCTCGGCTGTGCCGGTCTTCCTGGCCAAGTCCACCAAGTCGAAGTTCGACGTCTGCAGACGCGGGCGGCCACTGCCGCTGACGTACTGGGAGCCGCCGCCGACGGCGGTGCGCTCGTAGAAGAGCTGCCGGGAGGCGACCGCCCAGCCGTTGTTGACCTCGCCCACCACTGCGTCGGCCGGGACCATGACGTTGTCGAAGAACTCCTCGCAGAACTCCGTGGAGCCGTTGACCATCTTGATCCGGCGCAAGGTGACGCCCGGCTGGTTGACCTTGATCAGGAACATGGTCAGGCCGCGGTGCTTGGGGGCGTCCCAGTCGGTGCGGGCCAGGAGGAGGCCGTAGTCGGCGGCGTACGCGCTGGTGCTCCAGGTCTTCGCGCCATTGATCACCCACATGTCGCCGTCCCGGGTGGCCCGGGTGATCACACCGGCCAGGTCGGAGCCGCCGCGCGGCTCGCTTAGGAACTGCACCAGCACCTCGTCGCCGCGGATGGCGGCGGCGATGTGCTCCCGCTTCTGCTGCTCACTGCCCATGTCGAGGATCGTCGGCGCGCAGATCGAGAAGGTGGGGATGTTGAGCAGCAGCGGCATCTCGTAGCCGCGGGACTCCTCGTTGAAGGCATACTGGTGGGCCGGGGTCAGGCCCAGGCCGCCGTACTCCTTGGGGAAGCAGATCCCGGCGAAGCCCCCGGCATACAGCATCTTCTGCAGCTCGCGGGCGCGCAGCCACTCCGCGTCGTCGTCCTCGCCGATGCGGGTGGGCGGCTGGTCCTCGAGCCTTGGCATGTTCTCCTTGAGCCACGCGCGGGCCCGGAGGCGGAACGATTCGACGTCTTCCATGTCGTCGAGCTGTTCAGTCATGTCGGATTCCCTTTCAGACCTCAAGGATGTCGGCGATCCTGCGGCGGTGCTCCTCCGGCGTGCCGTACAGCGCGCGGTTCACCGTGATCCTGCGCAGGTACAGGTGGAGGTCGTGCTCCCAGGTCACCCCGATGCCGCCGTGGAGCTGAACGCAGTCCTGGACGATCTCGACGGAGCGCTGCCCCACGTACGACTTGGCGACGCTGACCAGTTCGGCCGCCTCAGGGGCGCCCTCCTGGACGGCACGGGCTGCCGCGCTCGAAGTCGCGTGGCATGCCTCCAGCCAGGTCTTCATGTCGGCGAACCGGTGCTTCAGCGCCTGGTACGACGCGAGCGGGCGACCGAAGGAGTAGCGGTCGAAGGCCCACTGCACGGTGAACTCGAAGACGCGGTCCACCGCGCCGGTGCTCTCCGCGCACTGCAGGACCACGGCGACCTGGAGCTGACGCTCGATGGTTGCAGGGGTGGTCTCCACGCTGCCGACGACAGCGCCGGCAGGGATCTCAACCCCCTCCAGGCGCACCTCCCCGAAGCGGCGCACGAGGTCCAGGCTCGCGGAGGGGACGACGGTGACACCGTCGGCCGTAGCGTCCACCAGGAACTGCAATGGGCCGGTGTCGGTCTGCGCGGTCACCAGGAACAGGTCGGCCTGCCCTGCGGCCTCCACCCGATCCTTGACGCCGTCGAGCACGTAGGCGTCGCCCTTGGCGCGCGCGGTCACGGTGGGCCGGTCCGGCCGCCACCCACTGCCGGGCTCGTAGACCGCCCATGACGCCACGGCTTCACCGGAGAGCAGGCGCTCGATCGCCTCCTCCTGCCCGCCCGCGTGGACCAGCCCGGCGATCACGACGTTCGTCGCCAGCAGCGGTCCGGGTGTGACCAGGCGGCCCATCTCCTCCGCGACGATGGTCAGATCCACCAGGCCCTGCCCGGAGACACTGCCGCCGCCGAGCTCCTCCGGGACCAGCATGGCGGCCCAGCCGAGCTCGGCTCCCCGGCTCCACCAGTCCCGGTCGAAGCCCGCCGCATCCTCGGCCAGCTCCCGCACCCGGGTCAGCGAGGTCTCGTTCTCGAGGAACTTCTTGCTGGTGGTGCGGAAGAGCTTCTGATCCGCCGTCAGATCGAGATCCATACGGGCTCCCTCACTTTGGTGCTCCCACTCACTAGGAAACGGATTCGATGATTCTAGAAGTATCACCGCAAAGAGGGAAGTCCCAGGATACCCCCATCCTCGACAGGCAGGAAGAATCACGGGATGGTGTGCCGCAGGCTGGCGCCCGTCCCGTCGACGAGGGCCTCCCGGTCAGGTTGACTGCGGAGCGCGGCGAGAAATATTTTGATATATAGCTAACTATTCGAGGCTTGGAGAAGGTGGCCGCTGATGACGAAGACACAGGAGACCCGGCGCTCCACACCCACGTCCTTTGCCTCCATGGCGGACACCGCGGAGCGACTGCGGGAGGTCGGCTATCTGGCTGACCGGCAGATCGCCGGGACCGTCTTCCTGGCCGCCGGACTGGGCAAGCCGTTGCTGGTCGAGGGCCCGGCAGGGACCGGCAAGACCGAGCTGGCCAAGTCACTCGCCGCGGCGAGCGGAGCACGGCTGATCCGGCTGCAGTGCTACCAGGGTCTCGACGAGGCCAAGGCGCTGTACGAATGGGACTACCGCAAGCAACTCCTGCGCGTCCAGGCAGCCTCCGGCTCGGGCGGCCCTTCCGGCGACGGCTGGGACGCGGTCGAGGAAGACATCTTCGACGAACGCTTCCTGCTCACCCGGCCGCTGCTCGAGGCCATCAGGGCCGAAGACGACGTGGTCCTGCTGATCGACGAGGTGGATCGCCTCGACGTGGAGACCGAGGCTCTGCTGCTGGAGATCCTCTCCGACTTCCAGGTGTCCATTCCCGAGCTGGGCACCATCCGGGCCAGGCGGCGGCCGCTGGTCGTGCTCACCTCCAACGATTCGCGTGAGCTGTCCGAAGCGCTCAAGCGGCGCTGTCTCTATCTGCATGTCGGCTACCCGTCCGTCGAGCGGGAGCGGGAGATCGTGCTGGCCAGGGTTCCCGGAATCAGCGAGGAACTGGCCACCGGCATCGCGGAGACCATCAGGTCGCTGCGGGCGCTGGACCTGAAGAAGAAGCCGTCCGTGTCGGAGACCCTGGACTGGGCGCACACGCTCGTCCTGCTCGGATCCGACGTGATCGATCCGGACACCGTCGGCGAGCATCTGAACGTGCTGCTCAAACACCGCTCGGACATCGAGCTGGCGGCCAAGGAACTGGGCGTCGGTCCGGCATGATCTCGTCTCGCGACCTGTGGGGGGAGGCGCCGTGCTGACCGCGGTCGAGGGGCTGATCGCGGAACTCCGCGCGATCGGTGTCCCCGTCTCGCTCAGCGAGGGCATCGACGCCGTCCGCGCGCTGCCGCACGTCACGCTCGGCGACCGTGAGGAAGTCCGGGTCGCGCTGCGCGCCGCCCTGGTCAAGCGGCACGAGCACGAGCATGCCTTCGACACCGTCTTCGACCTGTTCTTCTCCCCGGCGGCCGACCCGCCGCCCGGCATCGAGGCCGTCCCGGAAGAGGGAAACGCCCGGGGAACGCCCGGCACGGCAGTGCCGGGCCTTGCCACGCTGGACGACGAGCGCCTGATCGAGCTGCTGGTCGAGGCGCTGCGCGCGGAGGACTTCACCACCGTCCGCTTCATCGCGGGGATCTTCGTGGATCGGCACGCGAGGATCGAGCCCGGCCGTCCGGTCGGGGGCATGTACTACCTGTTCCGCACCATGCGGGCGATCGATCAGGACGCGCTGCTGGGGCGGTTGCTCGACGGCTCGTACGACGAGGGGCCGGAGGGCGCGCTGACCCGTCGCCTCGCGGTGGACCGGGCCGAGTGGCTGATCGACCGCCTGCGCTCGGAGGTGGAGGCGCAGATCCGCCGGCGGCTGGTCGCCGACCGGGGCGCGGAGGCGGTGGCAAAGACGCTGCGCACCCCGCTGCCGCAGGACATGGACTTCCTGACCACCTCGCAGAAGGAGCTCGCTTCGGTACGGGCGACCGTCCGGCCCCTGGCCAGGACGCTGGCTGCCCGCCTCGCCCGGAGCCGGGAGCACCTGCGACGCGGCAACCTGGACTTCCGCCGCACCGTGCGACGGTCGATGTCCACCGGCGGAGTGCCCGCTCAGCCGGTCTTCCGCAGGCCGCGGGTCGCCAAGCCCGAGCTGATGGTGATCGCCGACATCTCGGGGTCGGTCGCGGCGTTCGCCACCTTCACGCTGCTGCTCGTGGACGCGCTGCGTTCGGAGTTCGCCGCCGTCCGGACGTTCGTGTTCGTGGACGGCATCGACGAGGTGACCTCGGTGCTGGCCCAGGCCTCCGACATCGCGGATGCGACCGCCAAGATCAACGCTGCGGGCAGCGGGGTATGGCTGGACGGCCGCTCCGACTACGGGAACGTGCTGGAGACGTTCTGGGAGCGCTGGGGCCAGCAGGTGACCTCGCGGACCACCGTGGTGGTGCTCGGGGATGCCAGGGCCAACTACCACGCGCCGCGCGCCGAGGCCCTGCAGGCGATCGCCCGCCGCGCCGGCCACCTCTACTGGCTCAACCCGGAGCCGGCCAGCGCGTGGGACAGCGGCGACTCCGTCATGGGCGCCTACGTCGAGCACTGCGACGAGGTCTTCGAGTGCCGCAACGTCCGGCAGCTCAAGGCGTTCGTGGACCGGCTCGGCTGATCCGACACCACTTGCCAACTAATTCACTGTAATCCTTACGATAATACTGACAACCAGCCGGGCGGCGAGCCCGCCCTTTAGGAGGTTTCTGTGAGCAGCAGCCAGCAATCGCAGGCGGCGCAGGATGTTCTCGTCGAGCGGCGGGGGCACGTCATGGTCATCACGATCAACCGCCCCGAGGCTCGCAACGCCGTCAACGAGGCCGTCTGCCTGGGCGTCGGCGACGCGCTCGAGGAGGCCGAGCACGACATCGACGTCCGGGCGGTCGTGCTGACCGGTGCGGGCGATCGCGCGTTCTGCGCGGGCGCCGATCTCAAGGCCATCACCCGCGGTGAGCGGATCATCCCCGAAGGCCGGGAGGCGTGGGGGCTCGCCGGTTTCGTCGGGCACTACATCAGCAAGCCGACCATCGCCGCTGTCAACGGAGCCGCGCTCGGCGGCGGCACCGAGATCGCGCTGGCCGCCGACCTCGTCGTGGCCGCGGACACCGCGATCTTCGGGCTGCCCGAGGTGCAGCGCGGGCTGGTGGCCGGAGCGGGCGGTGCGTTCCGGCTGGTTCAGCAGGTGCCGCTGCGGGCCGGACTGGAGATGCTGCTCACCGGCGATCCCATCACGGCCGCTCGCGCGCTCCAACTGAACCTGGTCAACAAGGTGGTCCCGGCGGACAAGGTCCTGGACGAGGCGCTCGCCCTGGCCGAGAAGATCGCCTCCAACGCACCGCTGTCCGTGCAGGCCTCCAAGCGGATCGCCCTCGGCTACCAGGGGGCGGACCGGCCCGCTGACGCGCCGCTGTGGGAGTTGACCCGCAAGGAGAGCGAGTCGGTGACCGGCTCGCTGGACGCCAAGGAGGGCCCGCGCGCGTTCGCGGAGAAGCGCGCTCCGGTCTGGCAGGGCCGGTGACGAGCTTCGCCGCGGCGGAGGGGGCACCCGCTGGGGTAGCCCCGCGGGGGCCGGCGACCCGTGGTTGCTCTGGTTCGCGTCCGAGAGGGCCGCGGCCCCCTCGCGGGTCATAGAGGGTACGCAGCCGGCAGCGGAACACGGGAGAGGGCCGGTCGGTGCTGGTTCGCCGACCGGCCCTCTCCGCGCGCCGGTTACTTCAGGTTGAACCGCTGTGCGCCGTCGATGCGGATGACCTCACCGTTCAGGTAGTCGTTCTCCGCGATGTGCAGGGCGAGGCGGGCATACTCGTCGGCCCGGCCCATGCGCTTGGGGTTG
>Ga0079224_100001564_pt1 | contig 26580 bp, 28 predicted proteins | sample Stecom2015_FD_80414 | JGI IMG/M metagenome (GOLD analysis project Ga0079224, IMG submission 80414) | Agricultural soil microbial communities from Utah to study Nitrogen management - Steer compost 2015 | ecosystem: Environmental > Terrestrial > Soil > Agricultural land | place: USA: Utah... | reverse complement strand
TGGGCCTGGGGCTGGGTGCCGGCGGGGCCGGCTTTGGCGGTTCCGGCGCGACCGGCGGCTCGGTGGGCACCACCACCACCAACTACATGCAGGACCACACGATGACCAACGCCGTCGGCATCTTCCAGGTGGCCCAGAACGGCGGCATGAATGCCATGGCGCAGCAAGGCGTCACCGTCCAGGCCAACTTGAACTTCAGCAAGTAAGCGCAACGCTGCAGGTGCCGGCCATCGGCCGGCGCCTGCTGCCGACCTCAGCCAGGGAATGGGGATAGCACGATGATGGAAGCACGAACCAGGCTCTCGGTTTGCCGCCTCGGCACGGTCGTCGGCTTGCTGCTTGCGACCGCCGTTTACGCCGGCGAGGCGCCCGATGTGCTCGAGCTCGTTGGCCTGCAGGGTGACGTCAGCGAGCAGGAGCTGGACAGCACGCGCGGACGTCAGGACATCTTCAACGCCCAGATCAGCGAAATCAGCGAAAACGCCTACCTGAGCCATACCAGCGCCAATGGCGCCAGAACCGGCGACAACCTGATCAGCGGTGACGCGCTGTCCGGCCTTGCCGGCTTCTCCACGGTCATCCAGAACACTGGCAACAACGTCATCATTCAGGATTCGCTGATCCTGAATGTCAGCGTACGCCAGTAACCGCGCGGACGCGATCGCAATGCTGCGCTGGCAACGCTGCCGCCTGGTCGCCGGCCTGCTCTGCTGGCTCACCATCGGCGCCGCGACGGCCAATCCGGCCATCCTGCCCGGCCTCGCCGACCATGTGACCATGCCGGTCACCAGCTTCGCCGAAGCCCGCTCGCGCGAGCTGATACGCCAGCAGTACGACTTCAGCTGCGGCGCGGCAGCCTTGGCCACGCTGCTGACCCACCATTACGACCATCCGGTCAGCGAACAGCAGGTGTTCAGCCGCATGTTCGAGCTGGGCGACCAGGAACGCATCCTCCAACAGGGCTTTTCCATGCTCGACATGAAGCTCTACCTGGAAAGCGCCGGCTTCACCGCCGGCGGCTACCGCATCGACCTGGCCAGGCTGGCGGAAATCGGCGTGCCAGCCATCGCGCTGCTGAACATCAACGGCTATCTGCACTTCGTCGTGATCAAGGGGGTGCGCGGCGACCGGGTGCTGATCGGCGATCCCGCGCTCGGCCTACGCACCGTCACCCGAGCCAGCTTCGAGGCGGGCTGGAACGGGATCTTCTTCCTGATCCGCAGCCACGCCAGCGTCGGCCGGCGGCATTTCAACCGGGACGAGGTTTGGGCCATGCTGGCACAGGCGCCGGTCGCGGACGCACTGGGCCGCGCCGACCTGGCCGGCTTTACCCTGCAGCTCGGTCTTCCGGGCTTGCGTTAGAGGAGAAATGCGAACATGGACAAGCTCGCTTTCCGTCTCCGCAGTGTCCTGGTCTGCGCGGCGCTGACGCTGGCAGCGGCTCTGCCGGCGCAGGCGGTGCAGGACTGGGAAAGCGTCGACGATGCCACGCTCAGTAGCCTGCGCGGTGGCTTCATCGACCGCCATGGGTTCCAGATCCACTTCCGGCTGGAAAACCTGGTCGCCATCGACGGCATGCTCAAGGTCCACAACCGGCTCGAGATCCCCTGGGGCGATTCGCGCCCGCAGGTCGAGCGCCTGGTCCAGGACACCGCCGACACCGGCGGGGTCAGGCTCACGCTGGCCAACCAGGGGCTGGCGACGCTGATCCAGAACACGCTCAACGACAAGTTCATCGATCACATGCGCATCATCAACGTGGAGCTGCGCAGCCCCGGCGGCCTGGCCGGCATCGGCGCGATCAGCCGCATCCAGGCGGGACTGATCTCCGCGCTGCGCTGACTGGCGCCGCCGTCAGCCGTGTCCCGCGCCGGCCCACCATGGCCGGCGCCCTCATTGGCGCCCCCACAGCACGAACGGCGAACGTAGTACCAACTGGATATCGGGCGCGTACTCGGTGACGCCCACCGCCAGCGCCAGGCTGACATTGTTGCCCGTCCCTACCCGGTGCGACAGGCCGAACAGCAGGGAACCGACCTGGAAGCGGCTGAACTGCGCATCCAGGCCAGGGTCGTGCTGATACTTGGTCTTGAAGACCACGCTGTGGTCGTAGCCCAGGCTGAAGGACATCCGCTCGTTGACGGCGAAGCCCATCCCGAAGCCGAAGCTCACCGCATCCCCCGGATCGACCCGGCCGTACTCGGCATTGACGCGACGGGACACGTTCCACAGGTAGGAGACATTGCCGAACAGCGCCACCGGGTCGGTCGGATAGATGAAGCTCAGCCCGGCCTGCACACCCCAGAACCCGGAGCCGGTGGGCTGCTCGCGAAAGATCTCGCCGATCGGGATCGGCGCGCCGGTGTCCTCGTCTTCGACGGTCAGCTCTTCTCGCGCCACCTCGAAGGGCCCCTCGCCGGTGCGGCTCTTGACCCGCAGGTTGACCACCGTGTACGGCCAGCCATTGCCGCCGTAGCTCAGCTGATAGCGCAACGCAAGCTCGACGTCCCCCAGGCCATCACCGGATGAGTCGCGCACCAGATCGGTGGGCGAGCCCTTGAACAGCTCCCGCTCGCGAACGCTTTCCTCCTTGTAGACGAACGGCACCCGCAGCTCGGCTTCCAGTCGGCGCGTCAGGCCATAGCGCAGCGCAAAAGCGGCGGTCAGGGTATCCCGCTGCACCTCGCTGATGTTAATCAGCCCCACCAGCACCGCCGGCACCACCGTATAGCCCTCGACCGCCACCTGCATGTTGGACGAGTGGGTGTATTGCAGCGACGGCTCCAGCACCAGCTGGCCGGCGGGTGTCAACACGCTGGGCTGATCGAAGATTTGGGCCGGCTCGGCCGGCGGCTGCTGCGCCAACGCGCTGCCGGCGACGGCGAGCAAACAAGAGGCGGTACGTCCCCAGGCGGAGTACTTCATACATTGCTTCCTTGCGGTTCTCGTTATGTTTTCGCTGGCGCGGGCGGCACCCGCGCTCTAGCGGGTCAAAGTGCTGCTGCCGGTCCGCACGATCACCGAGCCGGCGGGCGGGGCGTCCAGCGCGTACTTGCGCATTAGCCGGTACAGGGTGACGCGCGAGGTGCCGAGCTGGCTCGCTGCCTTGGAAACGTTGTAGCGGCAGGCCTGCAGTGCCGCCTCGACGGCCATCCGCTCGGCGTTTTCCCGCACCTCCACGAGGCTCAGCGGCGCGTCCTGGCTGTCACGCAGCCCCAGGTCGGCGGGCCGGATCAAGCGCCCCTCGCACATCACCATGGCGCGCCGGACCCGATTGATCAGCTCGCGCACGTTGCCGGGCCAGGTGTGCGCCTCCATCGCCGCGTAGGCCTCGCGGCTGAAGCCGCGCACCCCTGGCGCCTTGTCCTTGGCGTAGCGCTCGAAGAAATAATCGGCCAGCACCGCCACGTCGCCGGCGCGCGCGCAGCGGCGGCATGTCGAGGCGCAGCACGTTGAGGCGATAATACAAATCGGCACGGAAGCGACCTTCCGCCACCGCCAGCTCCAGATTGACGTGGGTGGCGGCAATCACGCGCACGTCCACCGGCACCGAGCCACTGCCGCCAAGCCGCTCGATGACACCTTCCTGCAGGAAACGCAGCAGGTTGGCCTGCAGCTCCAGATCCAGATCACCGATCTCATCAAGGAAGATGGTGCCGCCGTTGGCGGCCTCGATGCGGCCGATCTTGCGTCGTTGTGCGCCGGTGAAGGCGCCGCGCTCATAGCCGAACAGCTCCGACTGGATCAGGCTGGCCGGCAGGGCACCGCAGTTGACCGCCACAAACGGCCCGCCGCTGCGGCGGGAATTGTCGTGAATGGCCTGCGCGGCCAGTTCTTTGCCAGTGCCGCTCTCGCCTTGGATCAGCACCGGCGCCTCGACGTTGGCGATCTTGCCGATGGCGGCCATCAAGGCGTGCATAGCCCGGCTTCTGCCCACCATGCGGTGCTGCACCGGTGGACCGTGATCGCCGAAGGCTTCCCGCAGCGCGCTCATGCCGAAGGCGTGGCCGATGACGGCATTGAGCCGCTCCCAATGGACGGGCAGGGTGTGGAAATCGACGCAGTAGCGCAGCACCAGCTGCGCCAGCTCAGGCTTGCCGAGATCCTCGGCGGGCATCAACGCAATCCACTCGATGGCGCCGCGGGAAAGGATCTGTTCCAGCTCCGACAGATGCCAGCGCCCGTCGGCCAGTTCCACCAGGCCGACCTGATACTCTTCGAGGCAAGGGAGGGAATCAGGTGTCGCCGTCCGGACGTTCCAGGCAGAAGCCAGTACCGCAAGCTGATCCCAGGCGCTACCCTGTGGAGACAGATAGAGGATTTTCCTTTTTTGCATCATGCGATCTTCCCTACTACGCAAGACGCGGTCGGACGCAGGCGGGGTTGCGTCAATGGCAGCCCTGCCAGCTGGTGCAAAAGCCTCGGCGGTTGTCGGAGATGAGGAGACTGTTATTCGCCTTGTTCTGGGAGCGGCGCCTCGGTAACCGCGTCGTGCCTTCCATGGCTTTCCCGGGCGATGCCGCGGCATCGCCTACGGTTAAACCTAGTACACATTCTTGACTATGCAATACCGCGACTTACGTGAATTCCTGCATAAGCTGGAGCAGTCGGGCGAGCTGCGAAGAATCCGCCACCCGGTCTCCCCCCGCCTGGAAATGACCGAGATCAGCGACCGCGTGCTGCGCCAAGGCGGCCCGGCCTTGCTGTTCGAAAGCCCTGCCGGCTACCAGATGCCGGTGCTGACCAATCTGTTCGGCACCCCGCAGCGGGTGGCCATGGGCATGGGGGCGGACAGCGTCGACCAGCTGCGCGAGGTCGGCAAGCTGCTTGCCTTTCTCAAGGAGCCTGATCCGCCCAAGGGTCTGCGCGACGCCTGGCAGAGTCTGCCGATCTTCAGGAAGGTGCTGGACATGGCGCCCAAGACGGTCTCGCGCGCGCCCTGCCAGCAGAACGTGCTGGAAGGCGACGAGGTGGATCTCGGCAAGCTGCCGGTGCAGACCTGCTGGCCCGGCGACGCTGGCCCGCTCATCACCTGGGCGCTGGTGGTCACCCGGGGGCCGTATAAGGAGCGCCAGAACATGGGCATCTACCGCCAGCAGGTCATCGACCGCAACCGGGTCATCATGCGTTGGCTGTCGCATCGCGGCGGCGCGCTGGACTTCCGTGACTGGCAGCAGGCGCATCCTGGCGAGCCGTTCCCGGTAGCGGTGGCCCTGGGCGCCGACCCGGCCACCATCCTGGCCGCCGTCACCCCCATCCCGGACACTCTCTCGGAGTATGCCTTCGCCGGCCTGCTGCGCGGCGCCAGGACCGAGCTGGTGAAGTGCATCGGCTCCGAGCTGCAGGTGCCGGCGAGCGCGGAGATCGTGCTGGAGGGCCACATCCACCCGGGCGATACCGCCCCGGAAGGGCCGTTCGGCGACCACACCGGCTACTACAACGAGGTAGAGACCTTCCCGGTCTTCACCATCGACCGCATTACCTTCCGTGACGATCCGATCTACCACAGCACCTACACCGGCCGGCCGCCGGACGAACCGGCGGTGCTGGGCGTGGCGCTCAACGAGGTGTTCGTGCCGATCCTGCAGAAGCAGTTCCCGGAGATTGTTGACTTCTACCTGCCGCCGGAGGGCTGCTCCTACCGACTCGCGGTGGTGACCATCAAGAAACAGTATCCGGGGCACGCCAAGCGGGTGATGTTCGGCGTCTGGAGCTTCTTGCGCCAGTTCATGTATACCAAGTTCGTTATCGTCACCGACGACGACGTCAACGCCCGCGACTGGAAGGACGTGATCTGGGCCATGACCACCCGCATGGATCCGGCCCGCGACATGGTGGTCGTGGAAAACACGCCCATCGACTATCTCGACTTCGCCTCGCCGGTGTCGGGCCTCGGCAGCAAGGTCGGCTTCGACGCCACCAACAAATGGCCGGGCGAAACCAACCGCGAATGGGGCCGTCCAATCGTCATGGATCCGGCGATCAGGGAGCGGGTGGATACCATCTGGCCGGAGCTAGGCCTTGACTGACGTGGCGCGCAGCCGCCCGCGGCGGGCGCGCGCCAGCGGCAGGCCCTGGTGGCGGCCACAAGACCGGTGAACCTGCGCAAATCGCGGCCGCCTGCCGGGGCGCTCATCCGTCCGGGCAGCAAGGGCTATCGCCGTCGATTTTCCGCCCCTGCGGCAGGGTCGGGTTTATTCGCGCGCCACAAACCAGCACAATGTGCCCCTTGCGCGATGGCGCCTCGCCTGCGAGGAAGTCCTCGCAGCCGACCCAATTCAGGCTTGAGCGAGTAAGCATGAGTTATACCGTTACCATCCAGCCCAGCGGCCATCAGATCAGCGTCAACGAAGGCGAGACCATCGTCGACGCCGCGTTGCGCCAGGGCATCGTCATTCCCTACAGCTGCCGCGGCGGCACGTGCAGCAGCTGCCTGGGAGAGGTCATCTCCGGACGGCTGCATTACCCTGACGGCATTCCGCCCGGCATCACCGAGGCCGAGATCGCAGCCGGCAAGGCCTTGTTCTGTTCCGCCATGCCGCTGTCTGATCTGGAAATCCGGGTGCGTGAGGTTCGCGCCGGCACCGACTTCGTGCCGCGCAAGCTGCCGGTGCGCGTGGTCGAGATTGCCGACCTCTCCCACGACGTCCGCCGCCTCCTGCTCAAGCCGCCGGCCAACCTGCGCATGCCGTTCTTCGCCGGCCAGTACATCGACATCCTGCTGCCGGGCGGCAAGCGGCGCGGCTTCTCGCTGGCCAATGCGCCCCACGACGACGAATGCCTGGAACTGCACGTGCGCCTGGTGCCTGGCGGCCAGTTCACCAAATACGTGTTCACCGAGCTGCGGGAAGGCACGCTGCTGCGCATCGAAGGCCCGTTCGGCCAGTTCTATCTGCGCGAAGACTCGGAGCGACCGATACTGCTCATGGGTGGCGGCACCGGTTTCGCGCCGCTCAAGGGCATTCTGGAGCACGCCTTCCAGATCGGCGTGCAGCGCCCCCTACACCTCTACTGGGGCGTGCGCGCCCGCCGCGACCTCTACCTGCACGAGCTGCCGACCCGCTGGGCGCAGGAGCATCCCAACTTCCGCTACACGCCGGTGCTGTCTGATCCCGACCCGCGCGATCAGTGGCAGGGCCGCACCGGGCTAGTGCCGGACGCCCTGCTGGCCGACTATCCGGATCTCAGCGGCTACGACGTGTACATGAGCGGGCCGCCGGCGATGATCGAAGCGGCCCGGAAGGCCTTCCTCGCGCATGGCCTCGATCCGGCCCACCTCTACTACGACTCCTTCGATTTCGCACCGGACTCCCGGACCAAAGCAGGGGCGTAAGCCATGCCGTACATTCAAGCTGGCGACGTCCGAATCTGGTACGAAACCTTCGGCCAGGGCGAGCCGCTGCTGCTCATCATGGGCCTGGGCGGAACGGTGCGCTCCTGGGGCCTGCAAATCCCCCAGCTATCCAAGCGTTACCGACTGATCTGCCTGGACAACCGCGGCGTCGGCTATTCCGACAAACCGCCCGGCCCCTACCGCATCGAAGACATGGCGGCGGATGCCTTGGCGGTGCTGGATGCGCTGAGCATTCGCAGCGCGCACGTGCTGGGGGTTTCGATGGGCGGGCTGATCGCGCAGGCTCTGTACCACGCCCAGCCGCAGCGGGTCCGCAGCCTCATCCTCGGCTGCACCGGGAGCGGTCCCAACGATCCCGATTACAGTCCCCCGGCCCCCAGGGTTTGGGAGATCTTGCTGCGGGACCCGGACCGTGAGCCGCAGGAGGCGATTTTCCGCGACCTGATCGAGGTCTTCTACCATCCCAGCTACCGCGCGCGGGTGCCCGACCTGCTGCCCCGGCTGCTGCGCCTCCATCAGAGCCTGCCGCAGCCGCCGCACGCCTACCGGGCCCAGCTCGACGCCTGCCGCCGGCACACGCCGACCTCGCCTCGGCTGGCCGCCATCCAGGTGCCGACCCTGGTGCTGCACGGCGCTGAAGACGAGGTCTGGCCGCCGGCATTGCCGGTGCGGAGTTGACCGTGATCCCGGGTTCCGGCCATATGTTCATGATCGAAAAGCCAGAGGAGTTCAACCGGGCAGTGCTCGACTTCCTGGCGCGTCAGGCCCGGGCATGGCCGGCCGCCGGCTGAACCGCACCGCCGTGCCGCGACGGCGCTGGACAGGATGACACCCACTACAGGCAACCCGAGGACGCCAATGAGATCGCGCCTTGTCGTCACCGTTCTGCTTTGCGGCCTGCTGAGCGGCTGCGCCACCAACTCCACGCCGCTCAACCCCTACGATCCGTACGAGGAGCACAACCGCAACGTCTTCGAGCTGAACCAAAAACTCGACCGCCACGTGCTCGAGCCGGTGGCTTCGGGTTACGCGGCCATCACCCCGAGCTTCTTCCGCCGCGGAGTGGACAATTTCTTCAACAACGCCTCCTATCCAAAGGTCATCCTGAGCGATCTGCTGCAGGGCAAGTTCGCCCATGCCGCTCGCGGCACCGGCCGCTTCCTGGTCAACACCACGGTGGGCCTGCTCGGCATCTGGGACCCGGCCAGCCGCATCGGCTTGCCGGCGAGACGTTCGGACATGGGGCAAACCCTCGCCGTCTGGGGCGCCAACAGCGGCCCCTATATCGAGGTGCTGGGGCTGGATCCGAACTATGCCCGCGAGCTCAGCGACATTCCGGCCAGCATCGCCACCAACCCGCTAGGCTACATATTCACCTATCACGTTACCGTGCCATTGGCGGCGCTGTATTTCGTCAACAAGCGGGCCCAGCTAGACAAAGCAGTTCAGATCCGCGAGCAGGCGGCCCTCGACCCCTATCTGTTCACCCGCAGTGCCTACATGCAGTACCGGCAGAACCTGATCTACGAGGGCAACCCGCCGCAGGACGAGCTCTACGACGAGAGCCTCTTCGACGACGACTGGGATGAGAGCGAGGCCGAATGACGCTGGCCCCTCGGGCCGGCGTCGCTAAAGCCTTGCCAGCAGCCGCTCCAGCAGCCGTTCCGCCCGGCTCAGATAGCTGGCGCCAAACAAGTTGAGGTGATTGAGCACGTGATAGAGCTGGTAGAGGTCGCGCCGCACCGGGTAGCCGGGATGGAGCGGCGCGGCAGCCTGGTAGGCATCGTAGAAGTTGCTGGTGAAGCCGCCGAACAGCTCGGTCATGGCGAGGTCGGTTTCGCGGTCGCCAAAATAACAGGCCGGATCGAAGATGACCGGCTCGCCGTCCAGGGACACCGCCACGTTGCCCGACCATAGATCGCCGTGCAGCAGGCTGGGCTGCGGACGGTAGCCGTCAAAGAAGGCTTCCAGCTGCTCCAGCACCGGCTTCGCCCAGGTCAGCAGCTGCGAATAGCCGCGAGCGGCGGCGCGCTCCAGCTGCGGCAGCAGCCGCCGCTCGCGGTAGAAGCGCAGCCAGTCGCTGTCCGGCGTGTTGTCCTGCGGCGTCGTCCCGATGGTGTTGTTCCGCTCCCAGCCGTAGCGCTCCGCCGTGACCGCGTGCAGCACAGCCAGCCGCTCGCCAAGCAGGGCCTGCGCCTCGCCCGTGACGGCCTTGAGCGGAATGTACTCCAGCACCAGAAAGGCGTAGCCGCCGACTTCGCCCAGCGTCACCACCTTGGGTACGCGCGGTCCGCCGGGCCGAGCCAGTAGCTGCAGCCCGGCCGCCTCGGCTTCGAACATCGGCAGCCGCTCGCTGCGGCTGAGCTTGACGAACCAGGCGCGCTCACCCGCCTCATAGCGGAATGCACTGTTGATCTGGCCGCCGCCGATCGGCCAGGCCCGTCCCGGCGGCAGCGGCTCGCCAACAGCGGCGGCGATCTGGCTTCCTATCGTTTTCCAATCCATGCCACGTCTCAACCGACTCAAACCGAATCTCTGGACACAAATCGCGTACTGGCGGGCAGTGTATCAGTCCGCGCCGCAACGCGCCCGGGGCCCGACCTGACGCTCACCTCGTGCGGCTGCGCCGCGGCCCCGCTTAGGGATAACCCGCACCACACGCAGCTTACCCCAGACGCTGGATTGGATATGCTCATGGCGACGGTTCCGGCACAGGGACGTTGCACGCACCGGACCGTAGCGCCACAACCCTTAACGGCGCGGCGACAAAATCAACGATGGTCGACAGGAGGGACGCCATGACTCCCACACTGAACATTCTCCCCAACTGTGTGTTGGAACTGCGCCCCTTGCGAAGGCCCGAGCCAGCCGCCGGGCAAGAGCGCGCCTGGCTGCTGTGCAGCCGCGACGACCTCGCCCGCACCATGTGGGAAATCGTCCTCGACACGCCGACGATGCACACCATGCTGGAGTGCTTTGCCGAGGGGCAGACCAGCGTCGAAGCCGGCATCGCACGGCTGCAGGTTTACCCGGATGCCGAGCTGGAGCGCAGCGTCATGCGCTGGGCCACCCAACAGCTGGCTCGCTACCTGGGCCGCCTCGGCGAGGCTATGCCGTTCGGTCGGCAGGGGATGGAACCCGCAACCGGCGCCGGCCGCCTGGGCTATCGCCTGGTCTGACCAGCCGGCCAGCATTCGCTCCGCGGCCGGCGGCAGCCGCCGGCCTGCTCCTAACGCCTTTCTTCAAGCCACCTTGCCGCTCAGCTCGGCGGCGAAATCGTGGGGCTCGGCAATCAGGGCCAGGCTGACCGCGCCCGGACCGATGTTGGCTCCGCCGATGACGCTCATCATGCAAGTCAGCAGCTCCACACCATGCTTCCGGGCCGTGCTCGCCAGCCGATCGAAGCCGGGCAGCTGGGAGATCAGCGCCTCGTCGCCGGCATAGCTGACACAGACATAGGGCGCGAGCAGGCCCTGACGGATGCGCCGCTCGGCATAGGCGAACAAGCGCTGGACCGCTGTCTCGAAGCCACGCGCCTTGGCGGCGGCAAAGGTCTCCCCATCGTGGCCGCAGAGTATGGGGGCGATGTCCAGCGCTTTGCCCAGCAGGGCGCTGACCAGGCCGACGCTGCTGTCGCCTTTCCTGCGCGCGCTCGCGCACGTAATAGACGTCCGGCACCACGGCAAAGCCGTAAGTGCGCCTAGTCAAAGCCTCGATCCGGCTGCGCAGCTCGCTGCGCGGTACCTCGCTCTCGACCAGCCGAAGAGTCTCCGCGGCAATCACCCCTTGGCCAGCGAACAGATTGCGCGTATCCAGCACGCGCATGGAAAAGGAGCCGGCGACCCCGGCCGCCTCACGGTACTGGCGGTACTCGGCCATGATCCGTTGCATGGCCTGGCTGGCATGGGCATAGATCGGGCTGCGGGTCTGGGTGATGGTCTGGACCAGGGCGAAGTCGTAGTCGACGACGACCTGCTCCAAGAACAAGGCGCGGATCTGCTCGACCGTGTAGGGAACGGATTCGACGTCATGCCCTTTGGCGAGCAGGCCGCTGCGATAAAACAGCGACGTCTGCTGCGGATCTCGCCTGTCTTCGATCAGTTCGCCATCGATTCTGACCGAGATCGGCAGTATGCGGATTTTGTATTTTTCCAAAAACTGCCAGGGCAGATCGCAAGCCGAATCCACGATGAGACCGAAGCGCATTCCCCCCTCCCGCCGGCGACTCCGCCGGCCAATTCTGATCGATTTGTGAACCGTTTAACATTTTTTGACGAGGCTTGCTATTGACTCGCTGCGTTGCGGCGGGGCTACAGCGGCTCAGGCGGACGGCGCTTGTGCCCACGCGGCCAGCTCAGCATCGCGGGGGAGAGCGATGAAAGCATCGGGAGTGAACTCCTCGATGCGCCGCTCCAGTTCGCCGCGCTCCAGTCTTTCCAGCAGCCGCAGCTGGCCGTCGACGGCTTCCACCCGCCCCGTCTCCAAGGCCAGGCGCTCACCCTGGTCGGTCCGCAAAATCAAGACCAGCTCGCCGCTACGCTGGTCCTGCGCCACCTCATCGACGCGGCCGATGGTCTCATCATCACGGCCGATCACCGGCATGGTTGCCAGCGCACTCGGCGTCATTGCCGCCAGCGAGGGCGGCAGTTCCCTGCGCTCCTGCGCCGCGGCCGTCGGCACGGCGAGCCCGAGCGCAACCAGCAGGGCCAGGGCAATCCAGTTGCTCATGCCTTCCCCTCTTGCAGCTCCAGTCTCAACTGCAAGCTGGGGCGGAGCGAGACGGGCTCCAAGGGCCGCGCTGTTCAGTCGCCGTCCGCCGCGGCGAAGGCTCCGATCAGGTCGGGGGCATGATCGAAGGCGGCGGATGCGCCCAGCAAGGCTGGATGCTCAGCGAGAATCACATAACTGGGAACGGCAGCCAGATAGGCCGAGAAGCGGCCGCGGCGCTCGAAACTGGCGCGGAATGGCGAGCCAACGAAATAATCGAACAGCCGCGGCACGATGCCGCCACCGATATAAAGCCCGCCGCGCGCGCCCAGCGTGAGCACCAGATTGCCAGCCACCGTGCCGAGCAGGGCGCAGAACGTCTCCAGCGCCTCCCGGCAAAGCGGACACGTGCCGGCGAGAGCGCGGGCGCTGACCTGTGGCGGGGTCAGCCGCTCCGCCGGCACGCCCTCGATTGCCGCCAGCGCCCGATACAGGTTGACCAGGCCAGGTCCAGACAGCAGCCGCTCGGCCGAGACATGGCCATAACGGCGGCTCAGCTCGCGCAGGATGGGCACTTGACGCTCGTCGGCAGCGCCAAAGGTGACATGTCCGCCTTCGCTTTGCAGAGGGATCCAGTGGCCGCCGCCGGCGGGAATGAGCCCGGATACCCCCAGTCCGGTGCCGGGACCGATCACGGCGATGGGAGCGTTGCCTGTCGGTGCGCCGCCACCGACCTGGCGCAGCTCCTCTGGCCGCAGCCGCGGAACGGCCAGCGCCAGCGCGGTGAAATCGTTAAGCACCAGCAGCTGTTCTAGCCCCAGGCGGGCGCGCAGCGCCGTGACCGAGAACGACCAGGCGCGGTTGGTCATCCGGACTCTATCCCCGCTCACCGCAACCGCGGCCGCGATCGCTGCCCGCCTAGGGCGCACGGGCAGGCGCGCCAGATAAGCGCTGACGGCATCTTCCAAGGTCGCATGATCGGCGCAGCGCTCGAGGTGAATCGCATATGGCCACCCATCGCCTGCGCAGAGCGCAAAACGCGCGTTGGTGCCGCCGATATCGGCGACCAGCCGAACCTCCTCGGCCATCTGCCTGCTCCCTGCCAATTGCCTGCTTTTGCGATCCGGGAAGCCTGCCTGTCAGCCGGCATTTGCACGCTCGAAGATCTTTAGATATGGCGCTCGCGGTGACTCCCGGAAACGGCGAGCATTGCCTGCAGGCCGGTGCATTCCCGGATCAGGCGCTGCGGTTTTTGCTTTCCGACCTGCCGCCATTGTCGGTCCAGGTGCCCGCACGATCGCCGCCGGCGCACCCCGATCACGATTCCCGATTTGCCTTGCCGTTATTGGGCATTGAACCAGCTATTGCCAGACATCAATTAGATCTTATCGATAGATGGCAATGCGAGAATACCGAGCAATGGCAATGAATCTGTCATCCTATAGCCGCCAGGACCTCATCCGACTCCAGCGTCAGATCGAAAGGGAACTGGATTACCGGCGCCGCCAGGATCAGCGCACAGCGCGCAAGGAGATCCGGCAAATCGCCGAGAAATATGGACTCAGCGTCACCGAGCTGGTCGGCAGCAGCAGCCGTCGCAGCGGCTCAGTTGCCCGCAGTGGCACCGTCTACCGGCATCCGGACAACCCGCAGCTGACCTGGGCCGGCCGCGGCCGCAAGCCGAAGTGGGTGAGGGAATGGGAAGCAGCCGGCAACTCGCTGGACCAACTGCGCCAGTCCTAACCGCAGCCGTGGTCGGCTCGAGCCAGCGCTGAAAAGGGGGCTGCCCGCCGCCTTCTGTCCTGGGCGCAGTGGCTGCCGCCTGCACCGCTGTCACTGCCTCGTCCCCCGCTGCCTCCGACGGCAAGCTCCGCCACCGTTATAAGCGATTGCTGTTGTACGCGCGGCAATCGCCCCAATTTCGGCCACTTCAAGCACCATGGACGAAGGAGGATGCACTCGATGGCTCTTCATCTCATGGAAGAGAAAGGCGTGCCGTTGGAGCGACAGAAATTCACCTGGCGTGAGCTCGCGCCCGAGCCGATCAGCAAGCTCGACGACGATGCCATGACGCGGGTCAGGATCATCCTGATGAACGGCATCGAGCACCAGGCCAACCGCTTCTCTCACCACTGTGCGCTGTTCAACGAGCATCTGCGGCTGCCGCTGGCGCGGATACGTCGCGTCGAGCACCACCAGGAAACATTGATCAACTGGCTGCTGCCGCCGGACCAGTCGGGGCTGGAGACCACCATCGCCTACGAGCAGGTGGCGATCGAGATCACCGCCAGCGTCGCCCAGAACGAGCCCGACCCCTATCTCGCCCAGGTCTATCGCTTCGGCATGCTGGAGGACTTCGATCACCTCTACCGCTATTCGGCGCTGCTGGACCGGCTGGAAGGCAAGGACGCCAACAACATCACTCAGTGCTACACTGACATCGCCATGGGGCGGCCGACCATCGACCAGCACCGACACCCCGAAGACGACCTTCGCAAGCATTACGACCGCAACACGGCTGCGCCCATCAGCCGTCTCAACGCACTCACCATCTTCTCCGCCGAGTACCAAACCCACGACTTCTACATGAATCTCGGGCCGACCTACGCCGACCCGGTGGCGCGGGCGCTGTACGCCGAGATCCTGTCCATCGAGGAGCAGCACGTCACCCAGTACGGCTCCATCATCGACCCCAACGAGACCTGGCTGGAGAAGTGGCTGCTGCACGAGGCCAACGAGGTCTACAACTACTACTCTTGCCTGCAGGGCGAGCCCAATCCGCGAATCAAGAAGATCTGGGAGCGCTTTCTCGACTATGAGCTCGGCCACCTGCACGTGGTCATGGAGCTCTTCAAGCAGCACGAGCGGCGCGACCCGGCCGAGATCCTGCCGGCCGAGCTGCCGGAGCCGATCCGCTACGAGAGCCACCGCGAGTTCGTGCGCCAGGTCCTGAACCAGGAGGTCGAGCTCACCGTCAACGGCACCGACTTCGTCCCGGGCGGCCTGGGCAGCAAGGAGTCGCCCGCCACTAGGGAATATCGGCATCACATCAACAGGGACGGCTCCCCCAGCGACACCGTCGCCGCCGAATACATCTGGCGCCCCGGCACCGAACTCAGCGACCGACACGCAGCCCCCGGCAGCTCATGTAAGGAGGTGAATCATGGCAACCCGCACATCCACCGGAACCAACCGCACGGGCATGGACATGTCGCCCGCTCTCGCCAAGGAGCTGCTGCAAATCACCAGGGAGCACACGCCCCCAGCGGGGGACGAGAGCAAGCTTGCGCGCATGCGGCAGGACTTCTTCGCCTCCACGCAGCCGATCGGCACCGTGCCGCCGCCGGGCACGATGAAAGGGATGGCGAAGTCGGCGCTGGAAGCCATCAAGGGCCACAAGCCGACGGTCTTGATCGACAAGCTCGGCGAGCAGCTGGCCTTCGAGCGCACCGGCGTCCGCCTGTACGACGCCGTACTTGCCAAGTTCGACGCCCTGGGCAGCTGGGACGGCGGTCCTACCCGGGCCCAGCTGGAGCAAAACCGAGACGAAGAGCTCGCCCATTTCGAGATGGTCCGCCAGCACATGCTGCGTTTGGGCGCCGACCCCACCGCTATGACGCCCTCGGCCGACGTCGCCGCGGTGATCGCCTCCGGTGTGCTCAAGACCATCACCGATGCCCGCACCACGCTCTCTCAGGCGCTGCAGGCCCTGCTGGTCGCGGAACGGGCCGACCTCGAAGGCTGGCAGGCGCTGATCCAGCTGGCCGAGGAACTTGGCCACGACGAGATGGCGGACGATTTCCGCGCCGCCGAGGAGGCCGAGGAACGACACGGTGCCTGGGTGCGGCAGTGGCTAGGGGCCGGCATGCTGAAGGACGCCAAGCGCGAACTGCGCAAGTCGCCCGGCAAATCTTGAGTCATCCTCCCACGCGATTTGTGCACAGGCAGCAAACGGGAGCCCCGTTTGCTGCCTGCCCTTTCTCCAGGCTTCGGCGACAAAACGCAACCAATTGATTGAAAAGAAAATTACCGCCCTGATCAAATTGTCGCCAAAGCGTCGCACGGCTTGTGGCGATGCGGTCTAGAGGACCGTTTCCACGCGCTGTCCACAAAGTTATCCACAGGTTTTGTGGATAAGGGCAAATGCTGCGGCAGGACCAATGCCTTAGCGGTAGTTCGTGAAAGAGTTCTCAAAAACGGGTCGCAACTGCACTGGCAGGAGGCTGCTCGCTCTATGGCGGCGATTGTCGACCGCTCCCCGCGCCCCAAAAGCTAGAAGATCGCAACATTCGAATATTGCCTTATCCGCGACAAGGAGACAGTCGATGCCATTGCGCAAACAAACCGCCCAGGCCGCAGAACGAGCCCGCCACTTCGCCACCGGCAGCGCCCGGCAGCTCCAGGCTCGCGCCAAGTACCTTGCGCACTTGGCGGCCGCCCAAGGCTACCGGGCGGCGGCCTCGGCCGAGGAGGCGACCACCCGCGCGACCGCCCTGGCCCGACGCCACCCATTGTCGCTGCTGGCACTGGCAGCTGGCTGCGCCGCCCTGCTCGGCTTCGGGCTGCTGAGCCGCCGCCGCTGAACCATCCCGATCGCGCATGGCTTGCGTGCGCCTGCCAGGCAGGCTATACCTCTAGCCTGGCGAGCGAGCGCTCGCTTTTCGACCGCGCCCGCTCGCGAGGAGGGGGCGGCGCTTTCCGCGGCAGCGATCGGGGAATATGCATGCGGCCCAGCAGCGGCTACAAGGAATTCAAGCGGCAAATCGACGCGCTCAAGGCCGACATCTGCCGCGAGATCTATCTGCAGAACAAAGAGCGCATTCGGGTCAAGAACGAAGACGTTGCCGTCGCCCGCCTGTCCGCGATATTCGACCACACGCTCGAGATCAGCAACCGGCTGGGCTTCCAGGCCATGAGTGTGCGCGACCTGAGCGAGCACAGCGTCATCAGCATGGGCGCGCTCTACAGCTACATCGAAAGCAAGGACAAGCTGCTAGAGATGATCCTGTGCATGGGCCGGATGGCGGTGACGCGGGTGATGACGCAGGCTGCCGCCGAGCCGCTGGACGCCCGCAACCAGCTGCGGCAGCTGCTGCGGGCCCATCTTTACCTCACCGAAGCCATGCAGCCTTGGTTTTACTTCTCCTACATGGAAACCAAGCACTTCGATCGCGAGGCCCGCGAGCGGGCGCTGGAAGGCGAGCTGGCTTCCGAGCGCTATTTCTCCGACTGCCTGCTCCGCGGCAGCGCCGAGGGGGTGTTCGAGGTTCGCGATCCGGAACTGACCGCGGCCATGATCAAGCCGCTGCTGCAGGACTGGTACCTGAAGCGCTGGAAGTACCGCCGCCGCAACATCGGCGTGGAGGCTTACGCCGACGCATTGATTGAATTCCTCGAAGCCGCCCTGCTGAAGCGTCCAGCACCGACCGTGCCAGCGCCGCCTTGAGGCATATCCTTTCCATGGTTTCCACGCACCCGAAGGAGGTCTTCATGTCTTCGAATCTGTTCGATCTGAGCGGCAGGATTGCCCTGGTGTCCGGCGCCAGCCGTGGCATCGGCGAGGCCACCGCCAAGATCCTCGCCGCCCACGGCGCCCACGTTATTTGCTCCAGCCGCAAGGCCGAGGCCTGCGAGAAAGTCGCCGAGGAGATCCGCGCTGCCGGCGGCAAGGCCTCCGCCTTCCCCTGTCACGTCGGCAACATGGAGCAGATCGACGCCATCGTCGCGCATGTCCGCAAGGAGCACGGGCGGCTGGATATCCTGATCAACAACGCCGCCACCAACCCTTACTTCGGCCACATTCTGGACACCGACCTCGGCGCCTTCGAGAAAACCGTGGAAGTCAACATCCGCGGCTATTTCTTCATGTCGGCCAAGTTCGGTCAGCTGATGCGAGAGCAGGGCCGCGGCGTGATCATCAACACGGCGTCGGTCAACGGCATCCGTCCCGGCCTGATGCAGGGCATCTACTCGATCACCAAGGCCGCCGTCATCAACATGACTAAGGCCTTCGCCACGGAGTGCGGCCCGCTGGGCATCCGCGTCAACGCGCTGCTGCCGGGCCTGACCGAAACCCGCTTCGCTTCCGCCTTGATCGAGAACAAGGAAATCTACGAGCGCGCCGTCGCCAACATCCCGCTGGGCCGCTCCGCCAAACCGGAGGAAATGGCCGGCACCATGCTTTATCTCGCCTCGGATGCCGCCAGCTACACCAATGGAGCCTGCATCATCGTCGACGGCGGGATGCTGGCCTAGGCAGCTCCGGCCTGCGCTCGGAGCGCGCCGCAGCTGACAGCCGACGAGGAGGAGGAACATGCGCACGAATACCCAGGTCAGGCTGGTTCGCCGCCCGGTCGGCGAGCCGAGCAGGGACGATTTCGAGATCGCCAGCAGCCCGTTGTCCGCACCGGGACCGGGCCAGGTGCTGGTCAAGGTGCTGTACGTCTCGCTCGATCCCGCCATGCGCGGCTGGATGAACGAAGGCCGCTCCTACATCGAGCCCGTGCCGCTTGGCGAGGTCATGCGGGCCCTGGGCGCGGGCCGGGTCGTCGCCTCAGGCGACCCGGCCTTCAGCGTGGGCGACTACGTCACCGGCCTGACCGGCGTGCAGGAATATGCCCTGGTCGAGGGTCACGAGCTCACCAAGGTTGACCCCGACCTGGCGCCATTGCCCGCCTTCCTGCACGTGCTCGGCATGACCGGCATGACGGCCTACTTCGGTCTGCTCGAAGTCGGCCGGCCCAAGGAAGGTGAAACCGTGGTGGTCTCAGCCGCTGCCGGCGCGGTCGGCAGCGTGGTCGGCCAGATCGCCAAGCTCAAGGGCTGCCGCGTGGTCGGCATCGCCGGCGGCCGCAAAAAGTGCGACTACCTGGTGCAGGAGCTCGGCTTCGACGCCGCTGTCGACTACAAGCAGGGCAATCTGAAGTCGGCCCTGCGCGCCGCCTGTCCCGATGGCGTCGATGTGTTCTTCGACAACGTCGGCGGCGACATCCTGGACACGGTGCTGACCCGGCTGCGCCTGCATGCCCGGGTCGTCATCTGCGGCGCCATCTCGCAGTACAACAATACCGAACCGGTCAAAGGCCCCAGCAACTATCTGTCGCTGCTGGTCAACCGCGCCCGCATGGAAGGCATGGTGGTCTTCGACTACCGGGACCGCTTTGCACAAGCGGTGGCGGAAATGGCAGGCTGGATGGCAGCCGGCAAGCTGCGCCACCGCGAGCACATCGTCCACGGGCTGGAGACTTTTCCGGAACGGCTGCTGATGCTGTTCCGGGGCGAGAACTTCGGCAAGCTGGTGCTCGCGGTGGCCCGCGACGACTAGCAGGCTCGAACAGCAAGACTGCCGCAAGGCACAGGGGTGCCGCCACGCCGGTCCCGTGCCGTGACGGCGCACATTCACGACGAACATTGAGGAGAGATTCATGCGCGCAGTGATCTGCAAGGAATACGGTCCGCCGGAAAGCCTGGTTGTGGGCGAGCTGCCGCGGCCCGAGCTTGGCCCAGACGACGTCCGCATCCGCGTCCACGCTTGCGGGGTCAACTTCCCCGACACCCTCATCATTCAGGGCAAGTATCAGATCAAGCCGCCCATGCCGTTTGCGCCTGGCGGCGAGGTGGCCGGCGAAGTCATCGAGGTGGGCGAGAACGTCACCACCGTGAAACCGGGCGACCGGGTCATGGCCCTGACCGGCTACGGCGGCTTTGCCGAAGAGGCCGTCACCCGCGCCAGCCGCGCCATTCCCATCCCGGCGAAGATGGACTACGTCACCGCCGCCGGCTTCTCCATGGTTTATGGCACCTCTTACCACGCCCTGATCCAGCGCGGCCGGCTCCAGCCGGGCGAGAACCTGCTGGTGCTGGGCGCTTCCGGCGGCGTGGGACTCGCCGCGGTAGAGATCGGCAAGGCGCTGGGGGCGCGGGTGATCGCCGCCGCCAGCAGCCCCGAGAAGCTCGCCATCGCCAAGGAGCACGGCGCCGACGAGCTGATCAACTACGCCACCGAGGATCTCAAGGAGCGGGTGAAGGAGCTCACCGGCGGCAACGGCGCCGACGTCATCTACGACCCGGTCGGCGGCGACGCCTTCGATCAGTGCCTGCGGGCCATCAACTGGGACGGCCGCCTGCTGGTGATTGGCTTCGCCAGCGGCCGCATCCCGCAGGCCCCGGCCAACCTGCCGCTGCTCAAGGGCAGCTCCATCGTCGGCGTGTTCTGGGGCGCTTTCGTCAACCGCGACCCCGAGACCAACTACCGTAACTTCCAGCACCTGTTCCAGCTGTACGACGAGGGCAAGATCAGACCCCGCGTCAGCAAGACCTATTCGCTGGAGCAGGCCGCCGATGCCCGCAACGACCTGATGCAGCGCCGCGCTACCGGCAAGCTGGTGCTGACCCCGCAGGCGAGCTGAGGGAACGGCGGGAGACGGAAGCCGACCGCGCGGCGCCAACCGCGCGGTTTTCATTTATTGGCCTGCGGCAGCCCGGGCGTATGGCCCGGCAGCCGCTCGCGGTTGTGCGGTGCCAGCCAGTTGATCTGCGGCCCGAGAGGAATGATGCGGTTGGGGTTGATGGTGGGATGGCTGGTGTAGTAGTGGCGCTTGATGTGATCGAAATTGACGGTCTCGGCCACTCCCGGCAGCTGATAAATTTCCCGCGCGTACGCCCACAGGTTGGGGTAATCGACCAGCCGGCGCAGGTTGCACTTGAAATGGCCGACATAGACGGCATCGAAGCGCACCAGCGTCGTGAATAAACGAATGTCAGCCTCGGTGAGGCGCTCGCCGGCCAGATAGCGCTGCCCCGCTAACCGCTGCTCCAGCTCGTCCAGCACCGAGAACAGCGCCTGCACGGCTTCCTCGTAGGCTTCCTGCTTGGTTGCGAAGCCGGCCCGGTAGACGCCGTTGTTGACCCGCTCGTAGACCACCGCGTTGACCAGGTCGATTTCCTTCCGCAGCGCGGGCGGATACAGATCCAGCTCGGCATTGCCCCAGCGGTCGAAGCTGCCATTGAGCATGCGCAGGATATCGGCCGATTCGTTGTTGACGATGACCTGCCGCCGCTTGTCCCACAGCACGGGCACGGTCACCCGGCCGGTGTAGCCGGGATCGGTGAGGGTATAAAGCTCGTAGAGATAGCGCTTGCCGTTGATCGGGTCGCCGGTGGCGCCGGGATAGTCATCGAAGGTCCAGCCATGCTCGCCCATATACGGATGCACCACGGACACGCCGATGACCTGCTCCAGCTCCTTGAGACGCCGGGCGATCAGAGTGCGGTGGGCCCAGGGACAGGCCAGGGAGACGTACAGGTGGTAGCGGTCGGGCTCGGCCGGGAACTCGGCGCCGGCCTCGTCGCGCACCACGTTACGAAAGGCGCTGCTTTCGCGGACGAACTGCCCCCCCGTGCTGGCCGTATCGTACCAGACATCCTGCCAGACCCCGTCAACCAGTCGCCCCATGTCGGTATCCCTCGATTGTTCGTCGGCGCTGCCGCCCGGCGACGCGCCTCTGTTATTGCTTGTGATGCTTGGATGCAAGAGGCGCGCGACTTGCCGGCACGCCCGGAGCAGGCCTGGCCGCGAGCCGGCCAGCAGCAGCCCGCGGCAGTCGGAAAAACGCGGTTTCGCCTGGCGAGAAAACGAGCTGCCTTGGACTCACCATAAGGGGTGGCCGTCATGATGGCAATGACGGCCAACCACGAACTCACAGATCGACGGTCTCGACCTCGGCAAACACCGCCTGATGGCGCCAGTCGTGGAAATTGAATACCTGACCGGAGCGGCGCACCCGTTGCGCCCGCTGCAGCCTGGCCGTGCCATGCACCCAGCCTGGACGGTTCAACTCGCCCATGCTGACGATGCCATCGTCCGGGAAACCGACGTCAACCGGGCCATACAGCGCCGCCGCCCCCACGTTGACGTCCACCGCCTCCGACCACTCGGCGGCGCCGACGGTCACGGCCTGGACCACGTGGCACTGATTTTCCAGCGCCCGCGCCTGCGCGCCGATGCGCACTCGGTAGTAGCCGGCCAGCGTATCGGTGCAGCTGGGGGCGAGAATGAGGTCCGCGCCGGCCTCCGCCAGCACCCGCGCCAGCAGCGGGAACTCGACGTCGTAGCAGATAGTGATACCGAGGCGACCAATGGCGGTGTCGAACAGGCGCAGCCGCGAGCCGGGACTGATGCCCCACTGTTCGTCCTCGAAACGGGTCATGATGCATTTGTCCTGATGGCCCAGCGCCCCGCTGGGCGCGAACAAATGGGCCCGGTTCACGTAGCGCCCGTCCTCTTCCCGCACCGGAAAGCTGCCGGCCAGGATGTGGACGCCGTGCCGCCGCGCCAGAGTCTGGTGGATTTCCAGGAAATCCGGCAGCAGATCCTGCATGGCCTGCAGCTGCCGCGGCAGGGAACGCTGCACCTCGGTCTCGAACAGCGAAGCCAGCTCCATGGCGGCGTACTCCGGGAATACCAGCAGCTGGGCGCCGGCTTCCACACCCCGCTCGACCCAGTCGCTCAGCTTGGCCGCGAACTGCTCGAAGCGGTCGAAGTAGCCGATGGGGTACTGCGCGGCGGCGATGTGGACCCGGGACATCACAGCGACTTCATCCAAAAGACCATGGGCTTGGGCGACTCGGCGGTCTCGTCCAGGTCCTGCCAAACGAAGGTGGTCCTCAGGTCGGACCGCTTCTGATAGCCTCGCCGCTGCCAAAACCCATCCAGCGGCAGGTAATCCGCCGGCCGGCGTGGATGGTCGGCCGGCCGCTCCACCGCGCAGAAGCAGATTTTCTCGAACCGGCCCAGCCGCCGGGCATGCGCCTCCCGTTCCTCGAAGAAGCGCACCCCGATGCCGCGGCCGCGGTATTCCGGCAGCAGCACCGACTCGCCGCAGTAGAAGATGCGCTCCACCGGCTCGCCCTGCTGCTCGAAAGGCCGGCGCAAATCATCAACCTCGTCGCTCAGCGGCAGGCCGCTGGAGGCGCCGACCAGGCGCTCGCCGTCGAACACCAGCACAAACAAGCTGTCCGGCGAGTCGATGTAAGTTTGCAGGTACTTGCGCTCGTAATCCTCGCTCCCCTCGTACAAATAGGGGAACTCCCGGAACACCTGAATCCGCAGCTGGGCAATGCCCGGCAGCTGCTGCGCGATGGCCGCGCCATACAGACGCTCGATCCGCAGTTCATCCGACATGGCTGACCCTCCCCAATAGCAGCGCGCAATGGTAGCAGGCCAAGGACCAAAGGAGTGAGAGCCGTGCCGCAGCCGCTGCTCCTAGGCGGTGTTCAGTCGGGGTAAATCACCAGGCGTCGCTCCGGCTCGCTACCCTGACTATGGGCCGACAGCTGGTGGCGCACGATGACCTTGTGTTGCAGCTTGCGCAGCGCCGGCGGCTGCGGTGCCAATGCCAGCGGCACGCCCTGCTCGCGCACCCGCAGCGCGGCGTCCTCAGCTTCGCGAATGGCAGCGTCCACGGCCGCCTCGTCCAGCCCCGGCAGCCTGTTGAAGACATCCTGCAACACCCGCCGGATCTGGCTGGTGGTGTTCTTGCGCACCGTGTGCAGCGGAATCTGGCGGTACATCAGCAGGCGCTGCAGGCGTGGATCGGCAGCCCGGGCGCGCTGGGCCAGCACCATGTCGGCGCGGTCCGGGCTGGCCACGGTGCGGGCGTTCAAGCGCAGGTCACGAATGGCCCGCTCGACCGAGTCCCGTGCCAACCCATAGACGAAGATCGCGGTCTGCCGCCCGTTACGGGGAGTGGGCATGGCCCAGGGAGTCGGCGGCGGTGCCGGTTCGCCTGACAGGACTTCCTCCTCGCCGCCGCTGCGACGGAGGATGCCGCCGCTGGGTCGGCCGCGAAGCAGATTGTCGACGGCGTTGGCAGCATCCGGATGCACCACCAGCTCGTCGCGGTCGAGGATTTCCACTACCACGTCGAAAGTCGGCGGCTGCTTGCGCTCGTTGACCGTCTTCTGGGTGCCGCGCAGCCGCGCTTCCTCGTCGGTGAGCGTGACCGTCTGCACGCCGCCGACCAGGTCCGACAGGGTGGGATTTTGGATCAAATTCTCCAACGTGGTACCGTGGGCAGTGGCGATCAGCTGCACCCCGCGCTCGGCGATGGTGCGCGCCGCCAACGCCTCCTGTGCGGTGCCGATCTCATCCACCACGATCACTTCCGGCATGTGGTTCTCCACCGCCTCGATCATGACCGCGTGCTGCTGGCTGGGGTGCGCCACTTGCATGCGGCGCGCGCTGCCAATGGCCGGATGGGGCACGTCGCCGTCGCCGCCGATCTCGTTAGAGGTGTCGATCACCACCACCCGCTTGCCGAAGCTGTCCGCCAGCACCCGCGCCGCCTCGCGCAGGCGGGTGGTCTTGCCGACGCCGGGCGGCCCCAGCAGCAGCAGGCTCTTGCCGGCCTCGATCTGGTCGAGGATGGGATCGATGGTGCCGTAGACCGCGCGTCCCACGCGCAAGGTCAGCCCGATGATGTGGCCGCGGCGGTTGCGAATGGCGGAAATGCGATGCAGCGTGCCCTCGATGCCGGCGCGGTTGTCGGCGCTGAACTCGCCGACCGCATTGACCACCGTGGCGATGTCGTCCGCGCTGACCGGAGCCTCCGACAAATCCACCGCGCGTTTGGCGTATCGGGCCTGCGGCCGCCGCCCCAAATCCATGATGATCTCCAGCAACCCATCGCGCTCCAGGCTGGCCGCCGCCTGCCGCAAGGGCGCGGGCAGGACGGCCAGCAGCAAATCCAGATCGTCTGTGTGTATTTCCATGGTGACCCAATGCGTCATGCGGCCAGCTCGACCCGGCCCCAACCAACTACTCTTGCGCTATGACCCGCACAGCACGCTGCCGTTCCTGCCGCAGTGTCACCACCGACATCAACGCCAATCCAACAGCGATCACGACCATGCCGACGGCTTCGGCCGGATTCGGCCGCTCGCCGAACTGTAGCCAGGCGCCCAGCACCGCGATGGCCGGCACCGCCAGGGCGTTGAGGCTGGCGGTACCGGCCGGCAGGCGTTCCAGCACATAAAGCCACATTATCCAGCCCAGCGCCGTGCCCGGGATGGCGACGAAGGCGAGCGCCCCGAGCAGCTCGGGAGCCCAGACCACCGCCGGTTCCGGCACCACCCAGGCGAGAAGGATAATGGGAATGTTGCCGAGCGCGAGCTGCCAGGCGTTGAGCGACGGCAGATCCAGCCGCCGCCGCGCCTGCATGCGCTTGGCGACGATCACCGCCACCGCCCAGCACAAGCCGGCACCGACCGCCAGCAGCTTGCTTGCCGTACTGCCAGCCAGCGACCAGGGCTGCAGGATGAGCACCAGCCCGCCGGCGGCGCAGCTCACCGCCAACCACTGCAGCGGCTGCAGCCGCTCCCCCAGGAACAGTCGAGCCAGCAACAGCGTCCACAACGGCATGGTATAGGCCAGCACGGCCACCTTGCCGGCGCCGCCGGTCACCAGGGCGAGCTGCACCAAACCGGTGAAGCCGGCGGTCTGCAGCAGCCCCAGCAGGAGCGCCTCGCGGAACGCCACAGGCCGCAAGGAGCGGCCGGCGGCGGCCAGCACGCCGAACAGCACCGCGGTCGCCACCACCCCGCGTAGCGCCACGAAGGTGAGCGGCCCGGCGTATTGCATACCGAGCTTCATCAGAATCCAGTTGTAGCCCCAGATCGCCGACAGGACAGCGAACACGGCGAGCGCGATCCGACGATCGCCACCTGCGGTGGACATGAGGGAACGGCCTCCGGCGGGAATGCGGAAACGGGGCCTGATTGTAGCGGAACTGCGGCCGTAGCTGCGAGAAGGGCATCAGGCGCGCAGGCATTCCTCTTCGCCGTGGGCATCGATGGTGTACAGCACCACCGGTCGGCGCCAGACCCGGTGCACGTACTCCAGCACCCGCTGTGCCCGCTGCGGATCCAGCCCGCGGCCGTCGGTCGCGTGGTCGTGACGCAGTACCAGGGTGCCGTCGGCGCGCAAATCGTCCACCAGCACCCGCGGGGCGCCGAAATTGTACTTGGGCGCCAGGATAGCCTCGTGTAGCTGGTGCAGGTTGGACTCCGTCACCCGCACCTCGCCGTCCCGCCGTGCCTCGTAGACGAACAAGTCCAGTTCGCGAGCGATGTCGGCAGTTAGGTAGTTGCGGATGAAGCCGAAGTCGTCTTCCTCCATCATCGCCCGTCGCGCATGCTCCAGCCCATGGTCGCGGATGATGCGCTCCCACAGGTTGAACCCGAGATGGTAGGGATTGATGGCCAGCGCGATCTGGCTGTCGCCGGCGTAGGGCCGCACCACGTCCGAATGGGTCTTCATGGCATTGACGTAGAGCTCGTCCGGCAGGAAGTCCGCCTCCCGCAGCAGGCGGGCATGCCAATAGGAGGCCCAGCCCTCGTTCATGATCTGGCAGTTGAATACCGGCAGAAAATAGAACGACTCCTCCCGCACCGCCAGAAAGATGTCTCGCTCCCAGTCCTCCAAGGCCGGACCGTAGCGGGCGATGAACCACAGCAGATCC
>Ga0079224_100001563_pt1 | contig 26580 bp, 23 predicted proteins | sample Stecom2015_FD_80414 | JGI IMG/M metagenome (GOLD analysis project Ga0079224, IMG submission 80414) | Agricultural soil microbial communities from Utah to study Nitrogen management - Steer compost 2015 | ecosystem: Environmental > Terrestrial > Soil > Agricultural land | place: USA: Utah... | reverse complement strand
GCCCTGATCTTCGGTTCTGGCTTTGCCGGCAAAGGGCATACCCTCGCCCTGAGGGATGCCGGCGTTGTCGTCGCTGGCATGGTCAGCCGCACGCCTGACGTGGTGCAGCAGGTCGCCAGAGAACTGGACATCGCCTACGCTTCAACCAACTGGAACGCGGCGCTGCGCGACTTGCAGCCGGACATTGTGGCGATTGGCACGCCTGGCGGGGCACACTTCGCGCCGGTCATGGCGGCGCTCGAACAGGGCTGCCACGTGTACTGTGATAAACCGCTGGCGGCTACCGCTGCCGAAGCGCGGCAGATGTACCAGCGCGCCCGCGAAAAAGGTGTCAGGACCGCCTATGCCGCTTCCTATCGCTACCAGCCTCATGCGCTGCTGGCAAAGGAACTGATCGCGGATGGCGCGATTGGCGAACCACAGGAAGTAGAGTGTATCTCGCACTACAACCTCAACCCGCTGATACCCTTTGGCTGGTCGCACCAGCTCAACGAGGGCGGCGGACGGCTAAACAACAACTTTACTCACAAGCTGGCAATCGTCCTGCACGTTCTGAAGGGCCGCGTTCTGGCGCTTAATGGCGAAACCCGCAACGACCTGCCGCGAGCGCCGCTCGTTTCCGGTGTCCATGACTTCCGTGAGCGAGAAGATTTCGCGCCCGGCAAGCATCAGCTTGACCAGATTGAGTGGGCCGAGGGCGACGCTGAATGGTCATATACCGTGCTGGCCCGTATTCAACCGGAAGTGCCGGTTTCTCAGCCGGTCTCCGCCTTGTTCAAACACAGCGGCCTGCAACCCCGCTATCAGAACGATTACATTGCCTTCTACGGCAGCGAAGCCGCCATCTTCATCAACGGCAGCTACGCGCAGGGGCCGCTCTATTACTGCCAGCGAGGCGGAGCATGGCAGGAAATCCCCGTGCCCCAGCATATCACCCAGACCTTGCCGGGCATCGATGACGACACCCAGCGCAACTGGACGCAGCTTGCGCGTGAATTCGTCGCCAACATTCGCGGCGAAGGCCCGGCAGATTATCAGACGTTCAGAGATGGCTGGCTGTTTCAGGAAATAATCGAAGCCGTGCGCTCCCAGAATGGCTGGTTCACTGTGCCGGAGGACGCATGAGCGAAAAGGAACACAGGCTGACCGACGACCGCATCCGGCCTTATCCGGCCAACCCATTCTACTGGCAGTACAAGGGTGAGCCGGTGCTGCTGCTCGGCGGCAGTATTGAGGATAATCTGTTCCAGATTTCCTACATCGAGGAACATCTCGACCTGCTGAAGTCCGTTGGCGGCAACTATGTTCGCTGCACTATGTCCAGCCGCGATGAGGGCAACGTCTGGCCCTTCGAGCGTGATCCGGCATCCGGTCTCTACGACCTGAACAAGCCGGGCGCGGAATACTGGAGGCGATTTGCCCATTTTTTCCAACTGGCTGCCGAACGGGACATCATTGCCCAGATCGAGTTGTGGGATCGATTCGACTTCGCCCGATCACCCTGGCAGGATAATCCCTACAATCCGAAGAACAATATCAACTACACAGCCGCCGAATCTGGATTACCGGAAGTAATCGAAACTCACCCCGGCAAACGCGAAAATGGTTTCTTTCGCTCGGTTCCCGCGCTGGAAAACAACACAATTATTCTGCCCTACCAGCAGGCGCAGGTCGATCAACTGCTGTCAATTGCGCTTCCTTATGGCAATGCGCTCTACTGCATAGACAACGAGACCAACGAATCGCCGGAATGGAGCCGGTACTGGGCCAGCTACGTCAAACAGAAAGCGGACGCAGCGGGTGTCGAAGTTTATCTGACTGAGATGTGGGATGCCTGGGACCTAACCAACCCGCAGCACAACGCCACCTTCGACCACCCGGAACTCTACACCTTCGTTGATATTTCCCAGAACAATCACCAGCCCGCCGATGAGCACTGGCGCGGTATTCACTACGTCCGCCAGCGCCTTCTCGCATCAGGCCAGATACGCCCTGTCAACAGCGTCAAGATTTACGGTGCAAACAGCGGGCAGTACGGCTCGACGCGAGATGCACAGGAACGATTCTGGCGCAACATCTTCTGCGGTATGGCATCGTCCCGTTTTCACCGTCCGCCATCCGGCCTCGGCCTCGGCCAGATCGCGCAATCACATATTCAATCGCTGCGGATGCTCAGCGATGCCATGCATATCTTCACCTGCGAACCACACACCGATCTGATCCAGCAGCGCAGCTACAACGAGGCTTACTGCATCGCCAATCCCGGCAACGAGTATGCGGTTTTCTTTCCGGATGGCGGCAGCGTTCTGCTCGATACGGCAGCAGCCGCACACAAACCCCTGACGCTGCGCTGGCTCGACATTCGCCACAGCCGCTGGCTTGCGCCGCAGCCAGCTGTCCGGCTCGAAGCCTCTGCCCTTGTGCCGCTGCTCACCCCAACCGAAGAAGGCTACTGGGCCGTGCTGGTACAGACCGGCTGATCGTTCGTGGGCCGGCGGCAGCACATGCGGTACAATCGCCCGAAAACCCGACCTTCACCAATGGAGTAAAAGACGCATGGCCGACAGCATCCTGTTCTTTATCGGCACTTATACCACCCGCCTGCCCCACGCAGACGGCAAGAGCAAAGGCATCCATGCCTATCGCCTCGATCTGACCAGCGGGGCCATGACCCACGCCAGCACCCGCACCGGCATCGTCAACCCCTCCTACGTGACGCTCGATCCGCAGCAGCGGTATCTGTATGCCGTGACCGAGGCCGAAGCCGAAAATGGCACGCGGGGCGGCGCGGTCAGTTCGTTTCGTGTGAATCGGGACAATGGCGAACTGACACCCATCAACACACAACCTTCGCATGGCAATGGGCCGTGCCATGTATGGGTCGATGGCTCTGGTCGATGGGTGCTAGTGGCAAATTACAACTCCGGTTCAGCAGCCGTCTACCCGATCCGTGACGATGGCGGCCTGGGCGAAGCCAGCGACATCATCCAGCATGAAGGCTCCAGCGTGAACCCGAACCGGCAGGAAGGCCCCCACGCTCACTGCATCATGACTGACCCATCAGATCATTATGTGCTGATCGCTGATCTGGGCATCGACAAGGTGATGGTCTATCAACTCGACGGGGAAAACGGCAAGTTATCCGCCGTTTCATGGGCACAGGTGGAGGCCGGCTCCGGGCCGCGCCACATCGAGTTTCACCCATCGGGCCGCTACTGTTTTTTGATTAACGAACTCGCCTCAACCATTACCGTATTCGCCTACGACGACGGCGGACTACACGCAGTCCAGACAATTTCCACCCTGCCGGCGGACTTTTCCGGGCAAAACACCACGGCAGCGATTCATGTCGCGCCGAACGGCAGATTCGTTTACGGTTCCAACCGGGGACACGACAGTATTGCGATCTTTACCTTTGACGAAGGAACCGGCCAGCTTACCGCCGCAGGCCACGAATCGACGCAGGGAAGAACGCCTCGCGACTTCATGATTGACCCGACGGGCGCGTTCCTGCTGGCTGCCAACCAGGACACGGATAATATTGTCAGCTACCGCATCGACCCACAGAGCGGCCGGCTGACCCCAACCGGCTATATGGTGGAAGTGCCAACACCCGTATGCCTGAAACCGGTCAGACCATAAACCAGAACAGGGGCGGAGGTCGCCGGTGCGGGCGACCTCCGTCTCATACTGCGTACATCTCTTGTGTCTGGAAGATATCGGCGTTTCTGCCCCGGATCGTTTTCCGGCGGGTTCGTTTGGGGCGGTAACGCAGATACAGTATCAGCATCAGAAACGTCGTTACGGTGAAGTAGCCATGCATCAGCCACACCGGTCCAAACGGCAAACTGGCGATATAGACCCAGTGAACCAGATTGCCGAGGTTCGACAGTGCAATATAGGTCAGGCTGTATGAGCGCAGGTCTTTGGTTCGCCATACCTTGCCAAGCATGGGAACGTTGCTGGCCGCAAAAGTGATGGTTGAGATTGACCCTGCCAGCAGGGCCAGTTCATGCTGAGTCATCGTCGGCTCCCGTTATTGTCGATTCTTCTGCACTCGTATCAGGCTGACTCCGGCTGCGGTTGGCGCAGCCCTTCAAACAGATCGGTTTCTGTTTCGCGCCCGCCGTTCACCAGGCTGAACGCGCGGTAGTAGGTCTGGGTCCCCCACAGGCGACGATGGATCGCGTCTGGAAGCTGCTGCAACGCTGCGAAGCCCGGAAGCTGGGTGCGGTGCTGCTGAACCGCCTGCCACACCTGCTGCCAGTAAGCTGCCGTATCCACCTGCGTGGTGATCGCCCAATCCGGCCATGCAGTCGCGCGGCGTTCTTCTCCGTCAATGTTCATCGCCAGTTCACCGAAAGCGTCCTCATAGATGTTCAGATTCGCTGTCATCTCGGCGAAATAGTACAACTTCGTTACGCGATGCGCCGGCCAGGGACCGGCATCATCACAATGCGCCGCAGCGACAACAGCCGCCGCCGTGAACTGGCTGATGGCAATATGGTCAGGGTGACCGTAAGCGCCAAACGGGTCGAACGTGATGACAACCTGCGGGCCTACCCGCCGAATGTGCTGCGCAATCGTATCGATGATCTCTGTCGGATTCGCCTGATCGAGTTCCCCATCGATGTAATCGAGGAATATCACTTCACGAATACCCAGAATGTCTGCCGCTGCGCGCAGCTCGCTTTCGCGCATCTTCCCCAGCGATTCCAGGCCCGGATTATCCTCAGCAGCGCCGAACCAGCCGCGCTCGCCGCGTGTGGCCGTAACCAGATAAGTTTCGACACCTTCAGCCGCGTAGCGCGCCAGCACACCGCCTGTGCCAAGCGATTCGTCGTCCGGGTGGGCCAGAATGCACATGAGTTTCAGTTGGTCGGCCATAATGCACGCTCCTGGCTTCGCTGTCGATCCTCGGGACGCCGCTGAGGGATTCCGGGCCTGTCGCTAAACAGTGGGTTTGATGTTCGGATTCAACCTGAACAGGTTGGTCGGATCGTACTTATTCTTGAGTTCGACCAGCCGCCGGTAGTTCGCGCCAAACGTTGTCTGTGCCATCCTGTCGCCGTCCTCCAGCAGACCGGGGAAGTTAAGGTACTCCGTACCATCAGAAAACGGCTGCAAATCGCGGTAGACCTTGCGATTCCAGGCAATATTCGCTGCGTCGTGTTCCGGGTGAATCCAGTTTGATTCGATGCCGATCAGAAACGGCGCTGATCGGCTGCCAAAGGCTGTCGCTTCCGGCCCGATACGGCTCATCGCCCCGCCAAGCTGCCAGATATCAATGGTCGAAAACGGTGACGGGTCTTCGGCTTGCAGCGCGATCAGGGTGTCGATAGCCTCGTCGCTCAGTTCCCGCAGATACACCGATTTCCAGTAGTAGCGCATCTCGCCTGCCGGATAGTCCTCATCGAAGACAGTCTGCGCCTCAACATAGGGCATGACACCGCTCATATCGACAATCGGCTTGTCAAATTCCCACAGCGGTTTCAGTACCCGCTGGCCTTCCGCCACCGGCCCCGCGTACAGGGCCGCGAACAACACGAATGGCCGGCCGTGAGCTTCCTTTGGGTAATGTTCCGTTTCAGGAAACGTACCCAGTATGGCAAACGCGCTCACTTCATCCGGCGCACTGGCGGTGTATTCACGATAGAATTCCAGTGCCTCTTTGGCACGTTCGCCGGGCTGGAATGCAAAGCAGAACATGACTTCCGGGCCGACCGGGTGCAGGCGGTACTCAAACGCCGTGACAATCCCAAAGTTACCGCCACCACCGCGCAGACCCCAGAATAAATCTGCATTTTCCGATTCGCTGGCTTTTAGCAGTCGTCCATCCGCTGTCACGATGTCCACCGAAAGCAGATTATCGACGCTCAGGCCATATTTGCGGCGCAGCCAGCCCAACCCGCCGCCAAGCGTCAGGCCTGCAATGCCAGTGTCCGAAACAACGCCACCGGGGGTCGCCAGTCCGTACACCTGCGTCGCTCGGTCAAGTTCGCCCCACGTCACGCCGCCTTCGGCTCGCGCGATCCGGTTTTCCGGGTCAACCTCAATGCCCTTCATCAGCGACAGGTCAATGACCAGACCATCGTCACAAACGGCGCTGCCGGCCACATTATGGCCCCCGCCACGCACTGCGACGACCAGATTGTTAGTCCGGGCGAAATTGACAGCAGCAATGACATCGCTGGCATTGGCGCAGCGGGCGATCAGCGCCGGGTACTTGTCGATCATACCGTTCCAGACCGCGCGCGCTTCGTCATAGTCGGCATCGCCGGGACGAATGATACGACCCTCAAGCTGGTTGGTGAGCGCCGCCAGCGCCGCCTCATCAATCGCTGCCTTCTCGCCGCTCATCTGCATAACTTCTAAGTGAGACATGCCTGCTCCTCCCTTCATAACACCATCGTGTAATTATCGTTCAGTCAGTGGGCCTAAACCCACTGTCGCCTGCCTCTGAGTCAAATTGCCCTACGCGAACATCAACCCAGCGATTCGCTCTTCAACCACCGGGCTTGCTCCCACCCGGTCACGGAAAGCGGCAATCTGCGCGCCGTGTTCCCGCTTGTGGCCGTAGAGCATATACACGATGAAATCTTCCAGATCGTACCCATCCCCGTACCACGCCAGCAGACCTTCCTGACGCAGTGCTTCGGGAGGGATTCGAATCAGCAGGTTGATGGTCTCGAAATGAGCCTCCTTGTATTCGGCCAGTACATCACGTGCGGATTCTCGGCGGCGCCGGGCCACTTCATCATCATTGAACCGCTGCGAATCCCGCAGCCACCGATCCAGCGTCGGCGATGAGCCGTTACCAAAGGTGCTGGTGAGTACATCAATCAGCACATGCTCGAACGAGGTCAGATGGGCAATCACATCCTTGACCGACCAATCACCGTTCACTCCGGGCAGAGTCCATTTCTCTTCCGGCAGCCCTACGATGGCATCCACTATAGTCTGATAGCCGAATTCGAGAACATCCAGTGCGTTCATGACACTTTCCTCCGCTCCGACTGATGCTGTTTCGTCACGTAGATAGCCTACGATACGAAGCGCATTGAAAACGCCTATAGTACGCATAGTTTCCCTTGTGAACGTGAGTTTCAGCTTATCTCGCAGCGGTTTCTGTTCCCGGTGGTGAATGCTTCCCATGCTCGCCGCGACCACAGGCCGCCTCGCGGGGACCGGGGTATGCTTTGTTTGTCGATAGGGAGGTTCTGTTGAACCTGTGGGGACTGATGATTACGGCGAAGAGCTATACGCCCGCCCTACCAGGGTCAGGCGAAGGGGGTATTGCCGCCGCACCTCTCAGCGGCGACGGCAAACTCAATGATCGGCAGCGGACAGGATCGCGGTTTGTGCCTGCACCCAGTCAATCCAGGCCTGAATCCCTTCACCGGTGCGGCATGACAGCGGAAACAGCTTCACACCGGGATTAAGGGCTTCGATTCCGCGCCGGAAGAAATCCATATCGAAGGGCACATACGGCAGCAGATCGATCTTGTTGACTACGACAGCATCGACCCCTCGATACATCCCCGGATATTTGTAGGGTTTGTCCGCGCCTTCGGGAATCGACGCGACCAGGATGCTCTTATGAGTCCCCAGCCGGAAATTTGACGGGCAGATCAGATTGCCCACATTTTCCACGATCAGCAGGTCGAAGCGGCTCAGGTCTAGCTGGGTCAGGGCTGAATCCAGCATCACGGCATCCAGATGGCAGTTCCCACCCGTGTTGATCTGTACAGCGGCTGCGCCGGCAGCTTCAGCACGCTCAGCATCGAAGCTGGTCGCAATATCACCTTCAATCACAGCGACCCGCAAACTTCCATTTAGTGTTTCCAGCGTCTTTTCGATCAGCGATGTTTTGCCTGCACCGGGCGACGCCATAACGTTCAGTGCGAACACACCGGCATCGTTCAGCCGTGCGCGGATGGTGTCGGCAACCCGATCATTGGCGCTCAGGACATTCTCGACAACCGGTATTCTCGTCGGCATAGCTTTGTACCCCTTCTTCAACGTCAATTGCTGATAGATAAAATTCGTCGCCACACAGCAGTTCGACCCGCACACTCTCACACACCGGACAGGCCAGATCGCTTTCGCGCAGCAGATAGACTGTCCCGCAGTCAACACAGCGAAACTGCGCCGGGACACGCTCGAACACCAGCGTGGCACCCTCGGCAGGTGTATCGTGACTGATAATGTCCCAGTAGAACTGCACACAGTCGTCCACCATCGACGACAGCTCACCAATGACCAGGTGGATTGTGGTAATCGTCCGGCCTTCTGCGTGGCGCAGGGCCAGATCAAGAATGTTTTGGGTCACGGCCAGTTCGTGCATGATGGCTTTCAGTATTAGCGGAGGGGCCGGGTTGCCCGGCCCCATCCAGAAGGTCGTTTTACCTGGATTTGAAACCGGCTTCCTTCAGCGCGGCATGTGCGGCAGCCAGCCGCGCAATCGGCACGCGGAAGGGCGAGCAGCTTACGTAATTGAGGCCGACCTTGTGGCAGAATTCGATGCTTGAGGGTTCACCACCATGTTCGCCACAGATACCAAGTTCAATGTCAGGCCGGACCTCACGCCCTTTCTTCACAGCCAGATCGACCAGATAACCCACGCCTTCCCGGTCAAGCACCTGGAAGGGGTTGTTGGGCAAAATCCCGTTCTCGACATAATCGAGCAGGAATTTACCTTCCGCATCGTCACGGCTGATACCGTATACCGTCTGGGTCAGGTCATTCGTGCCAAACGAGAAGAAATCGGAGTATTCGGCCATCTGGTCCGCGGTGATCGCAGCGCGCGGCAGTTCGATCATCGTGCCAACTTTGTATTCGACCTCAACGCCCGTTTCTTCCATGATCTCCTTGCCGATCTTTTCGATCAGCTCGCGCACCCGCTTGACTTCGTTATAGTGGCTGGTCACCGGGATCATGATCTCAGGGTAAACTTCCAGCCCTTCCTTCTTCAACTGACAGGCAGCGGTGAAGATCGCCCGCACCTGCATCGCGTTGATTCCCGGACGCACAATCCCCAGCCGGACACCGCGCAGGCCCAGCATCGGGTTGACTTCGCGCAGGTTCTTGACCGCAGCCATCAGTTCTTCAGTGCGCGCCAGTTCGTTGGGCCGGTCACCCAGCACGCGCAGGCCAGCCGCGCGCAGCGCCAGCGATTCGTGATCGGGCAGGAACTCGTGCAGCGGCGGGTCGATCAGCCGGATGATAACCGGCAGTCCCTCCATCGCGCGGAAAATGCCGTAGAAATCGTCGTGCTGGAAGGGCAGCAGCTTTTCCAGATTGGCGATTTCTTCTTCGCTGTCCGGCTCTGCCAGGATCATCGCCTGCACGATTGGCAGACGCTCTTCCTGGAAGAACATATGCTCCGTGCGGCACAGGCCAATACCGCGCGCGCCATATTCGCGGGCACGCCGGGCATCTGCCGGATAATCCGCATTGGCGTAGATGTCCAGCTTGCGGAATTCATCGGCCCAACCCAGCAGTTTTTGTAGATAATGTTCGCGCTCGAAATCCGGTTCGACCAGCCTGATCGCGCCAGCGAACACCTCACCGGTCCCACCATCAATCGAAATCACATCGCCTTCGTAGATGATCTTGTTATCCACCCGCAACTGCCGGGCACGCACATCGATTTCCAGGGCTTCGGCGCCGGCCACACAGGGCACACCAAACTGGCGAGCTACCACAGCCGCGTGACTGGTAGCCCCACCCCGGCTGGTCAGAATACCTTTGGAAGCCAGCATCCCGTGAACATCATCGGGCTTGGTTTCGGGGCGTACCATGATGACATTCTTGCCCGCTTTGCCCCATTTCTCCGCCAGATCGGCATCAAAAGCAGCTATGCCGACTGCAGCGCCCGGTGAAGCGTTAACACCATTGCCCAGTTTGCGACCAGCAGCCTCGGCAGCGTGTTTATCGGCAATATCGAACTGCGCGTGGAGCAACTGCGCCACCTGCTCAGGGCTGACCCGAAGCACCGCCTGCTGGCGAGTAATCAGCTTTTCCTCGGCCATATCAACCGCAATGCGGACCGCCGAGCGAGCTGTACGCTTGCCATCGCGGGTTTGCAGCATCCACAGTTTGCCGCGCTCGACGGTGAATTCGACATCCTGCATGTCACGGTAGTGCAGTTCGAGCTTCTGGCAAATCTCGCTGAATTCCTTGAAGACTTCCGGCATTTCTTCCTGGAGCTGGGCAATCGGGTTGGGCGTGCGAATACCGGCAACGACATCTTCGCCCTGGGCGTTGATGAGATAATCGCCAAACAGTTTCTTCTCGCCGGTTGCCGGGTCCCGGGTGAAGGCTATCCTTGTACCGGAATTGCTGCCCATATTGCCAAACACCATCGTCTGGACGTTAACTGCTGTACCCAGATCATGCGAGATGCCGGTGGCATTACGGTAATCAACCGCGCGTTTGCCGTTCCAGGATTTGAACACGGCTTCTGTCGCCAGCCGGAGCTGTTCGTATGGGTCCTGCGGGAATTCGCTGCCGACATGTTCCTTGTAGATCTTCTCGAACTCGGCAGTGACCGTTTTCCAGTCTTCAGCAGTTAATTCCGCATCCGTTTTTACATGGCGGCGCTTCTTGATCTCGGTCAGGTAATCCTCGAATGGTTCATCCGGGATGCCCATCACAACCGAGCCGAACATCTGCACCAGGCGGCGAAACGCATCATAAACGAAACGCTCATCCCCGGTCAGGGCAACCATGCCGACGGCAGTTTCGTCATTCATGCCCAGGTTGAGAACCGTGTCCATCATGCCCGGCATCGAAAATTTTGCGCCCGAACGCACCGAAACCAGCAGCGGGTTCTTTGCGTCGCCAAATTTCTTGCCGGTACGCTCTTCAATCGCCTTGAGCGCCTCAAGCACCTGATCCCACATACCGGGCGGAAATTCGCCAGAGGCGCTGTAAGCATTACAGGCTTCTGTTGTCACCGTAAACCCCGGCGGAACCGGGACACCGATGCGCACCATTTCAGCGAGATTGGCTCCCTTACCGCCCAGAAGCGCCTTCACGTCATCCCACTCACCACCTACGACTTCCTCCGCCAGCGCCACTTCATCAAACAGGTAAACCCATTTCGTAGCGGTGGCGGTTTTGGCTTTTCTACCGCCATTTGGTTTTGTCGCACTTGCCATTTGTTTCCATCCTCTCTACGCAGTGGAGACTGCCACCTGCAACAAGAACTGCCTTACAGCCCGCCAATACACAGTGCTTGCAGCAGTGTGATAGAACATCCTCACAGAAGAAATGTGTGCTTTCGGGCTTTTGGCTCACTTCCGTGAAAACTACCCACAGTCTACACATCTACAGCGGCGGAGGTCATTGATATTGCTCGTTCCATCGCCTGACAAACGTCATCACTCAGCAGATACGAGGCAGTTGCTCGCCGCTTAACATATCAATGATGCGATTTGCGCCAATGACGCTTCTCATGGTCACCAGCCCGTCCGCCGCGTCTGTAACCTGGCCGATCAGCACCGCATCTGCGCTGACCGGATGGCGACGCAGCAGCGCCAGCGCCCGATCCGTATCGCAGGAATCGACAAAGGCAATAAACCGGCCTTCATTGGCGACATACAGCGGATCGAGGCCCAGGATTTCGCACGCGCCGCGCACGTCTTCGCGCACCGGCACAGCGGCCTCGTCAATATGCACATGCTGTCCTGAAACGCTGGCAATTTCAACCAGCGCGCTGGCTAATCCACCGCGCGTACAATCGCGCAGACAGCGAACGCCAACCCCGGCTTCCAGCAGGTCCAGCACCGGCCCGGCCAATGGCGCGGCGTCGCTGGCAATGTCACTCTCGAATGCCAACCCCTCCCGCTGAGCCATAATGGCGATCCCATGCCGGCCAATGTCCCCGCTCAGGATGATGCTGTCCCCCGGCTGCACCTGTTTCGGGTCAATAACCCCGTTGTATTCGATCACACCCACGCCTGCCGTGTTGATGTATACGCCATCGCCTTTCCCCTGATCGACGACTTTGGTATCGCCGGTCACGATCTGCACGCCGGAGGTCTCTGCAGCGTGCTGGATCGACTGCACGACGCGCCACAGCGTCTCCATTGGCAGACCTTCTTCGAGAATCAGACCCAGGCTGAGAAACAGCGGGCGCGCGCCACACATCGCCAGATCGTTGACTGTGCCGTACACCGCCATCTCCCCGATGCTCCCGCCGGGGAAGAACAGCGGATGAACCACATACGAATCGGTCGTAAATGCCAGCCGGGCCTCGCCAAGCTCGAACACCGCCCCGTCATGCTGCTGTGCCAGCAGCGGATTATCCAGTGCCGGAGCGAACATCTTGCTGATGAGGTTATGCATCAGACGGCCCCCACCGCCGTGCGCCAGCGTCACCGTTGGATACTGCGCAATCGGAATGGGACAGGCCAGCGTGAAATCAACTGTGGTCATCGTACCCCCTCCAGTTCGTGCCGCCGGTAGCGATAATAAGCCGCGCAGGCCCCTTCGGACGACACCATGGTCGCGCCAAGTGGATGCTCCGGTGTGCAAACCGTGCCAAATGCCGGACATTCATAGGGTTTATGGATGCCCTGCAATATCAGACCGCTGATACATTCTGCCGGTTCTTCGACAGTCTGATCCGCCAGGCCGAATCGCCGTTCAGCATCGAAGACAGCGTAATCCGCCCGCAGCCCCAGCCCACTCTGAGGAATCGCGCCGATACCGCGCCATTTGCGCGGCACAACCTCGAACACCTCGCGGATGATCGCCTGCGCCGGTTCATTGCCGGCCCGGCGCACAGAGCGGCTGTACTGATTCTCGACTTCAGCACGGCCCTCTTCAAGCTGGCGGATCACCATGTAGATGCCCTGCAAAATATCAAGCGGTTCAAACCCGGTCACAACAAATGGCACGCCGTATTTTGCGGCCAGCGGTTCGTATTCCTCATAGCCTACTACCGTACACACATGCCCGGCAGCGAGAAAACCATTCACGCGGTTGTGCGGTGAAGACAGAATTGCTTCGATAGCTGGCGGCACAAGCACATGCGATACCAGAATGCTGAAGTTATCAATACCCTGCTGCCGCGCCTGATAAACGGCCATTGCGTTGGCCGGCGCGGTGGTTTCAAAACCAACCGCAAAAAAGACGACCTGTTTGTTCGGGTTGGCCTGTGCGATCTTCAGGGCATCCAGCGGCGAATAGACTATCCGCACGTCGCCGCCGCCAGCCTTGACCGACAGCAGATCGGCGGCGCTGCCGGGCACGCGCAGCATGTCGCCAAACGAAGTGAAGATGACCTCCGGGCGCGATGCAATTTCAATCGCCTTGTCGATCAACTCCAGCGGAGTCACGCATACCGGGCAGCCGGGGCCATGCAGCAGCGTGATTTTCGACGGCAGAAGTTCGTCGATGCCGAATTTGACGATGGCGTGAGTCTGCCCGCCGCACACCTCCATGATCGTCCAATCTCTGGTCGTAATGCGCGCAATGGCTCTGGCGTAACGTCTGGCGCGAACCGCGTCGCGGTATTCGTCAAGATACTTCATCGTCGCCCGCCTCTTCCAGTTCGCTCAATTCGCCAAGCTGTTCCAGATACTCAAATACCCGGCTTGCCTCCGCCTCATCCAGAGTGCTGATCGCAAAGCCCACATGAACAATCACATAATCACCGACCTGCGCTGTCGGCACATACGCCAGATTGACCTCCTTGACGATGCCGCCAAAGCTCACCCGCCCTGTGCGCATGATCGGGTCTTCGTTCTCGATTTCAAGAATTTTGCCCGGTACTGCCAGGCACATCGCTTCTATCCTTTCCCATCATCTGTGCTGCCGCCAGCATCTGCCCCAGCGCGATACCACCGTCGTTGGGAGGTACCTGTTGATGCCAGTAGGGCTGGAATCCAGCTTCTTGCAGCCGCGTGATAGCTCGTTCTGTCAGATACACATTCTGGAAGCATCCGCCCGTCAATACGATACGGGGTTCACCAATCCGCCGGGCAACTGCAACCATCATTTCGACGAGTGTGTTATGAAACTTTGCCGCAATCAGGCTTACCGGCTGCTTTTCACGCAGATCAGCCAGCACAGCGCATACCATCGGTTCCCAGTCAATTACATCTGTATGAAACGAAAACGGATACTGCTCTGTTGAGCGTGCGCCATCAAGCAGATATTCCAGCGCCGCTGCCGCCTGACCCTCGTAACTGACCTCATGACGTATATCGAGCAGCGATGCTATGGCGTCGAACAGCCGTCCGGCGCTGGATGTGACCGGTGTGTTCACATCCCTGGCAAGCATTGTCCGCAGTACCGCGCGCGCCTGCGGCGGAAGATCGCGCAGCGGGGCAAACCCGGTTGTATCAAACACCTGATCGCCGAAGATTTCATAAAGCAGCCCAATCGCTGCCCGGCGCGGCTCTTTCACCGCCTGTTCAGCGCCCGGCAAACGGAAGGTCCGCAGATGTGCCACTCGTGTAAAGCCGGCATCAGTGGTATGCAGAAACTCACCACCCCAGATCGTGCCATCCGTGCCCAAACCAGTGCCATCCCACGATATGCCCAACACGGGCAGGTTAATCTGATTTTCCGCTACACAGGCCAGCACGTGAGCGTGATGGTGCTGCACCGCCGTTGTCGGCAGCCCGGCCTGAAGCGCATACTGAGTCGACAGGTAATCGGGGTGTAAATCGTGCGCAATGGCCGTCGGCTGCTGCTCGTACAGCATCTCGACACTGGCAATCGTTCGCCTGAAGGCATCAAACGCCTCAGCAGTTTCGAGATCACCGATATGCTGGCTGATAAACACACTGGAGCCACCTGACAACGCCATCGCATTTTTGAGATGCGCGCCCACCGCGAGAATACCGTTTGGCACACCATCGACCCGAACCGGCAGGGGTGCATAACCCCGCGCGCGCCTGAGTATCTGCAACTGACCCGCGACTACGCGCACAATTGAATCATCCACGTGGCGTACAATCGGGCGGTTATGCACCAGAAAAACATCAGCAACAGCGCCGAGCCGGTCAAGCGCCTCGTATTCATCAATGCAGATGGGTTCGTCCGAGAGATTGCCGCTGGTCGCTACTACCGGAAAATCAAGCCGGGACATAAGAAGGTGATGCAGCGGTGTATACGGCAGCATCACGCCGAGATAACCATTATCCGGTGCAACGCCGGGCGCAACGCTGCTGCCCGGTCTGCGGCGCAGCAGCACAATCGGCGCTGCCGGTGAAGTCAACAACTCGGCTTCCTGAGCCGAAACAAAGCAGTCGGCCTCGACCATCTCAAGCAGCGGGTACATCAGAGCCAGAGGTTTATCCGGGCGACGTTTGCGGGTGCGGAGCCGCTGAACCGCCGGCTCGCTGTGCGCTGTAACCATCAGATGAAAGCCGCCCAGGCCCTTAACCGCGACGATCAGTCCCCGGCGCAGCGCATCCGCCGCCGCCTCGATAGCCTCATGCCGGGTACTGAGCACTTCTCCAGCCAGTCCCCAAAGTTCCAGGTGCGGCCCGCATTTCGGGCAGGCATTTGGTTGTGCATGAAAACGCCGGTCGAGCGGATTCTCATATTCCGCCTGACAGTCCGCGCACATCGCAAAATGCCGCATGGTCGTATTGGGTCGGTCATAGGGCAGCGACTCGATAATGCTGTAGCGCGGCCCGCAGTTGGTACAGTTGGTGAAGGGATACAGATAGCGACGGTTGTCCGGGTCATATATTTCGCGCAGGCAGTCCGGGCAGGTAGCAACATCCGGCAGCACCAGCGCCGTTTTTCCGCCGGAGTCATCGCTGTGCCGAATCTCAAATGTGGCGCAGCCATTGAAATGTACAGGGGCAGTATTGATCGTATCGATAATCGACAGCGGAGGCTTTTCAGCCTGAATGCGCCGGATAAACACATCCAGCACCGGCTGTGCGCCTCCCACTTCGATGACCACACCCTGCGCCGTGTTGCTTACCCAGCCGACAAGGCCAAGTTCTGCTGCCAGCCGGTAAATGAACGGACGGAACCCCACCCCCTGAACCGCACCGTGAATCTCAATACGCAGTCCCTCGCGATTCAAGCTGTGTACCCTCATTACCTCGCTCGTTTACCTATCCTAACCAATGAGCGAGGGAACAGCAGGTGTCAAAGCACAGGCGTGGTATCTGCCAGATGTCAGGAATCGGGATTCTGTATGCGCCTCAGCATACCGCTAAGTCGCAAACTTGGCGGTCACGCCCCCATCAATGATGATTTCGGTTCCGGTCAGATAGGCCGCTTCATCACTGGCGACAAATGCCACCAGATTAGCGACATCCTGCGGGGTCGCCATGCGCCCCAGCGGCAGAGTCTTGAGTACCTGCGCTTCGGCAGCCTGCGGATCGGCTTGCTTGGACAGCCATTCATCGACCAGATAGGTTCGCACCCAACCCGGACTGACCGCCACCACCCGAATGTTCTCTGCCGCCCAATCAAGCGCGAGGCTGCGCGTCATGCCAATCAGGCCGGACTTCGCTGCTGCGTAAGGAAACATGCCATAAGTTGTCATGGTGGCGTGGACGCTGGCGATATTGACAATTGCGCCACCGCCGCGCTGCCGCATAGCCGGGATAGCGTATTTGCAGCACAGCCATGCGCCTTTAAGATCGACCGCCATCGCTCGATCCCAATCCTCGCTGCTCATCTGCGAGGCATCGAAGTAGAAATTCATACCGGCGTTGTTGACAAGAATATCCAGCCCGCCAAACTGCTCAACAGCCCGGGCTACTGCGTTCTGCACGGAGTCTTCCTGCGTAATATCGGTATGCACAAACAAAGCACTCAACCCTTTTGCCGACAGGTCAGCGGCGGTTTGCTGTCCGCTTTTCTGGTCAATCTCGGCGATAACAACCGCTGCTCCCTCAACGGCCATTTTCTCCGCAATCGCCTGACCAATACCCCTGCCAGCCCCGGTTATCAGAGCGACTTTGTTCACCAAACGACCTGACATGGATCACCTCTCCGAAATTGTGCACCTTTCTGAGCAGACTTTACCGCATCCCTGAAATTTCTGTTGCGTGTAAGGGGCGAAATTGGATATAGTTCACCACATTATTCCGACATGAATAAATATTAATTGCATCGGGAAGGGAAAACCATGAGAAATCGATTGTTGGTACTTCTGTGCGTGGTTGGTATATTGCTGGTATCCGGCGCAGCCATTGCTCAGGATGACGTGGAGACCTATGTCCTGGGTGTGGCCCAGCCGTTTACCGGGCCGCTTGGCTCATTCGGCACGGATTTCACCAAGGGTATCGAACTGGCCGTCGAAGAAATGAATGCTCAACTGGAGCAGGCCGGGCTTAATATCCGGTTCGAGGCTGTCAGCATCGACACTGAAGGCACACCCGATGGTGCGGCGCGCGCAGTGCAGACCATCGTCCAAACCACAGGCGCGCAGGTCATCGTTGGACCACTGACCACATCCGAGGTGCTGGGGGCCAAGCAGTTTGCCGATGAAAATAATGTCGTCATTGTGGCCCCGGCCTCAAGCGGCGCAGCCGGCGCCATTCCCGATGACAATATCTTCCGGGTCATGTACCCGCCGGATAACTTTGCCGCCAAAGCCTTCGCACAGATTGCAACAGCGCGGGGCTATCAAAATGTCGCCATCCTGCACATGGATGACCCCTTCGGCAATGGCCTCGCCGAACAATTTCAGGAAGACTTCCAGGCACTCGGCGGCGGATCAGTCACCGTTGTCCGCTACGCGCCTGATCCGGCGGATGTCACCAGCGAAGTAACCCGTCTCAGCGCCGACGCCAGCCAGCTTTCCGGCAGCGGCACCACCGCTGTGTTCTGCATATGCTTCCTGGCTGATGCTCAGAAGGTGCTGCAAATTGCGCAGGTGGATCCGGTATTGAGTTCTCTCGACTGGATGGGTATCGAAAATCTGGCGAACCCGCAGTTGCTGGAAGATCAGAATTACTCTGCCTTTTTGCAAAACGCGAATTTCGTGTCGGTGTCGTTCACTGACGAACAGACGCCAGTTGGCCGCGAATTCGTTGAGGCGTTTACCGCAAAGTATGGCAGCGTGCCCGGCCCCTTCACCAATTACGCTTTCGATGCCGCTAATATCGCCATGCTTTCGATGCTGGTGGCAGGCAACGATGGTGCTGCTGTGAAGGCCATACTGCCGTTCGTGTCCAATCACTACATCGGGACATCGGTCCAGGGGTATCTCGATGAATATGGCGATCAGGCAATCGCGTACTACGGCATCTACCGGGTCGCTGACAACGGCAGCGAATTTGAACTCATCGGCACTTACAACGGTTCTGCCGACAAACTGACGCTGGAAGAATAACGCGGCGGCATGACCGTTACCTTACTCGTCGATTCGCTTGTTCGATCTGTGCAGGTGGGCAGCCTGTACGCGCTCATGGCTATCGGCCTTACCCTTACCATGAATGTCGTCAGGCTGCCCAATTTTGCTCACGCCGAATACATTACGATTGGCGCTTATACGGCGCTGATCGTCTCGCTTGGCGTTTCATCGAATCCGCTGCTGATCCTGGGTGCAGCTTTCTTGGTGACGGCACTGGTGGCGCTGGGGTCCCATCACGCCGTTTTTCGCCCGCTCGAAAAACACAGAACATCCACTTATACCATGCTGCTGGCATCGTTCGCGGTGGGGCTGATTCTGCGATATATCGTGTTCCTGCTGGCAGATTACTTCGAGCTGTTTGACCGGCGCATCCAGATTCCGCTGGAAGTCTGGTATCGCAGCAGCGTTGTCATTCTGACCAACATTTTTTTCTGGGTTGTGCCAACCAGTATCGGGCTGGTGATCGCTTTCAGCCTGCTGCTGAATCGCACGCCGCTGGGCCGGGAAATGAGGGCACTGGCGAACAACTTCGACCTTGCGCGCATCATTGGTATTCGGGTTGGGCGTGTCGTCAACCTGACCTGGCTGCTGGTCGGCGGCCTGGCGGGGGTTGCCGGGGCACTGTGGGGCCTCTACACATCGGTCAATCCACTGATAGGCTGGTTCGCTATTCTCTCTGTGTTTGCGGCGGCCATTCTGGGCGGCCTGTCAAGTTTCCCCGGCACAATTCTGGGAGCCTATCTGGTCGGTTTGTCAGAAAACACCCTCATGCAGATACTGAACGTCACCATTGGGCTGGATTTCAGCTTCAAACCAGCGATCCCGTTCATCATCATCATTCTGGTGCTTCTGTTTCGCCCACAGGGATTCACCGAATTCTTGCGGAGTAATCGCGGGCTGCGGCGCTGATGAATATCGACCTGTTTGCCACGCTGATCGCGCTGCTGACCTTTTTTGGCATCGCTGCATTGATGGCGATCAGCCTGAATCTGGAATATGGCGTCGCCGGAATCCCCAACTTCGGCCAGGCCCTGTTCGTGTCGATTGGCGCTTACACGACCGGGGTGACTTATACGCGCCTGCTGCCGCTGCTCGCGGGGCAGGAAGCCATAAACCCTTGCGGCGCGACACTGGCTCCGGCCCTGCAACTGCGCAGCGAGATCATGCGCACAATGCCGGCAGTTGGGCTGGGGAATTTTGTCCTGACGCTGCTCATTGCTGCTGTCATCGGCGGAGTCGTAGGCTATGCTGTCTCGTACATCATCCTGCGGCTGAAACAGGAATGGTATCTGGCGCTGGTGCTGCTGGTTGGGGGCGAAACGGTGCGCATCTTCGTGCGCGGCTACCAACCGATTGTCTGCGCCAACAATGGCATTTCGGGAATCGCCGGGCCGTTCGCCTGGGTGGGAAACACCCAGACCGCTTCGATTCTGTTTGCGCTGCTGGTGTTGGCATTCGCGGGTGCGGCTTATTGGTACAGCGAAAAGCTGGCGCGCTCCCCGTATGGCCGCCTGCTTAAAGCGGTGCGGGAAAACGAACAGGTAGCTCGCAGCCTCGGCAAAAACGTTGCCCGTATTCGCGCTCAGGTCATGCTGATTGGCTCGGCCATCGCTGCGATTTCCGGGGTATTGTTCGCGCTTAATATTGGATTTGTCAGCACCAATGATTATGTCGTCACCTTGACGCTGGATGTATGGGTGATGGTTGTCCTCGGCGGGCTGGGTAACAATCGGGGGGCGCTGCTTGGTGCATTATTGATTACGCTGATGGATCGAGCAACGGCCATCACCGCCATTCAGCTTAACCGGCTGGGCACAGATATTGAGTTCAACTACTTTCGATACATTCTCTTTGGCGTGATTTTGCTGTTGATGCTGCGATACCGTCCCCGGGGTTTGCTGCCAGAAACACGATTCACCACACCCGCACATCAGTACCTAGCCCGGAGTCAGGAAACAGGCGATGCTCGAAGTCCATGAGATACGCAAGGATTTTGGCGGGCTGCGGGCGCTGGACAGCGTTTCCCTGACTGTGCCGGCAGGTCAGATTGTCGGCTTAATCGGCCCGAATGGAAGCGGAAAAAGCACGCTTCTGAGTGTGATTGCCGGGATGCAGCCACCGACTGCCGGGCGCATCCTGTTCGATGGAGAAGATATCACCCACGCCGCGCCGGATACGATTTTTCAACTGGGGCTGGCACGCGGGTTTCAGGACCCGTCGCTGTTCTTCCAGATGACCGTGCTGGATAATGTGATGCTGCCGGTAAAACGCCAGCGCGGCGAACATCCCTGGTATGCTCCCTGGCGACGTTTCTGGAACCGGCAGGAGATGGACAACGCCGTCCGCGCCGGCGACCGGTTGGCGCAGGTGAAACTTCACACCCAATTTGACAGGCGCGCTTCGGATTTATCCGGCGGACAGATGAAACTGCTGGAAATCGCTCGCTGCACGATGGGCAGCCCGAAACTTATCCTGCTGGATGAACCAACTGCGGGTGTCGCCCCGGCATTGGCCTATGACATTTTCCGGCAGATCGAGACCCTGCGACAGGAAACCGGCACAACCTTTCTGATTGTCGAGCACCGGCTGGACTTGCTGTTCGATTTCGTGGACAGTGTGTATGTGATGCACATGGGCAATGTACTGGCGCACGGCAAACCGGCAGAGATTGAAACCAACCTCGATGTGCGTGAGGTCTATTTCGGTGACTGAAATCCTCCGAATAACCAATCTGAGCGCGGGTTATGGCAAGCTCACTGTTCTCCATGACCTTAACCTCAGGATTGCGCCATCCTGTTTTACAGCCATTCTCGGCCCGAACGGCAGCGGTAAAAGCACGCTGCTCAAATCGATCTTTGGCCTTACCGAGATTTTCAGCGGGTCAATCCAGATTGCCGGTCAGGAGCTTATTGGCCTGCCGCCGGAAGCCATCGGCCAGCACGGCATCGCCTATGTACCGCAGCGCAGCAACGTTTTTACAGCCATGACGGTACGAGAAAATCTGCAACTGGCGACTCGCAGTATGAACTCGAAGGCGGCAACCCAGGCGCTGAGCGAAGCGTATGCGCTGTTTCCCATCCTGGAGAAACGCCAGAACCAGCGCGCCGGACAACTCAGCGGTGGTGAACGACAAATGCTGGCGATTGCTATCGGCTGGCTGCCACGTCCGCGGCTGATGCTGCTGGATGAGCCAAGCGCCGGGCTGGCTCCGCTGTTGGTAACCGAGGTTTTCCGAACGCTGCAACTGCTGCGCCAGCAGGGCATCACGCTGGTCGTGGTCGAACAGAATGCGCGCAGCATTCTGCGCTGGTGCGAAAATGTGTTCATCCTGCGCGAAGGCCAGCTTGCGTTTGAGGGTACAGCGCAGGAATGCCTCGCCGATGAAGAAATGGTCAAAACCTATCTGGGAGCTACCCGGCGCGCCGCTCCCCAATAATTGAGTAACCAGATCGGGCTGCTGCGGTCTCGACAGGCGATTGTCTGCGCGCTGCCCAGGTTGAACAACGGGGGTGATACACATCTTTTCGTGATCTACCCAAATTGGTTCGTCGCAGGATTCGTCTTTCTGGATACAATCATCTGAATTAAATCGCAGTCAATAGTACCCTGCTTTGGACAAGGAGATTTTTTATGAAGATTACCGATGTGCAGGCGTGCGTGATCGGGCGAAATGAACCGCACAGCGGCGGCAGCGTCTGGACCTTCGTCCGCATTTATACGGACGAGGGCATCGTCGGAACCGGTGAGTGCAACTCGGCTGGCCCTTCGGCTTCTGGCTTTGCGACCAAAGAAACGATTCTGCATCTCAAACCGCGCCTGATCGGGCAGGACCCGATGAAAGTTGGTCCGCTGTACGAGATTCTGCGGCGCAGCGGGCGCTATGGCGGCACAACCAACGCGCCGATCATCTTTGCCATCACCGGCATCGAAAACGCGCTGTACGACATCGTAGGCAAGGCGCTCGGCGTGCCGGTTTACCAACTGCTTGGCGGCAAGTTCCGCGACAGGATTCGGCTGTATGCTGACTGCCACGCCGGGGAAACCAACGAGCCACAGGCTTACGCCGAGAAAGCCTTGCAAGTGATCGAGGAGGGCTACAGCGCCGTCAAATTCGACGTGGACAGCACCGGCATTGGCAAGCTCGATCCGTACAACTGGACTGTCGGCGCGAAGGAAATGACCCATGTCATCAACCTGATACAGGCGACACGCGAAGCGATTGGCTATGAGATTGACCTCGCTATTGACTGTCACGGCCAGTTTGACCTGCCATCGGCCATTACATTGGCGAAAGCTGTCGAACCGCTGCGTCTGATGTGGCTGGAGGAACCGGTTCCGGCGGAAAACATCGATGCGCTGGCGCAGGTGCGGGCATCCTCGAGCACCGTGATCTGCACCGGCGAAAATCAATACACTCGCTTTGAGTTTATCGAACTACTGCAAAAGCAGGCCACCGACGTGATTATGCCTGATCTGGCAAAGGCCGGCGGCATCATGGAAGGCAAGCGCATCGCTGAAATCGCCGACGCTTACTACGTGCCGATTGCCCCACACAACGTTTCATCACCGCTGGGGATGATGGCTGCTGCCCACGTGATGGCTGCCGTGCCCAACTTCATGGTGCTCGAATTTCATGCCCGTGATATTCCCTGGTGGGAAGACCTGTGCGATGGAGATAAACCTTTTGTACAGAACGGCTGGATGACGGTATCCGACCAGCCCGGCATCGGCGTCGAACTGAATGACGAGGTGGCGAAATCGCTGCTGTGGAAAGGCGACACCTATTTCGATTAACTGCGGCTCCGGCGCTGCCATCCGAGTCGAGCATCTTAAGCCACACTTCAGAGGAGAATCTCATCAATGGCTGCAAGAAAAGTGTTGATTACCGGAGCCGCCGGCTTCATCGGCAGCTATCTGGCGCAGAACCTGCCGTCCGAAAAATACGATCTGGTACTGGCCGATATTCGCCAGCCAGATTACGAACATCGATCCCCGTTTATCGAGCTGGATATTACCGATCTGGATCGCTTTCGGGCCGCCTGCGAAGGTATCGACACAGTGGTTCATCTGGCGGCGGACCGGCGCACCACCGCCCCCTGGGAAACGCTGCTGCCGCTCAATATCATCGGAGCCTACAACGGTTTCGAGGCGGCCCGTCTGGCAGGCTGCCGCCGCATAATCTTTGCCAGCAGCATTCATGCCGGCAGCGGCTATCCCGAAGACGTACAGGTGCGCCCGGACATGCCCACGCATCCCGGCAACCTGTACGGCGCGACCAAAATCTGGGGCGAAGCAGCAGCCCGTGTCTACGCCGACCATCACGGCCTGTCGTGTCTGTGCCTGCGCTTTGGCTGGGTCGGAACCCGCGACGACGCCAGCAAACTCACTCATCCTCACGCGCCTTCCGCCTACCTGACCCTTGAGGATACGGCGCGGCTGGTCATGGCCTGTATCGACGCGCCTGATGATGTGCGCTACGGGATTTTCAACGGCGTCTCGAACAATCGCTACAAAAAGCTGGACATCACCAACGCTCGTGAGGTCATCGGCTATGACCCGCAGGATGACGGCTTTGCGCTGGCAGAGCAGATTCTGAAATAATCGATTGGGGCATCGCCACACAAACCCCGGCGATGCCCCAACCACGCCTTTGCTATCTATCCCACCTGCGATCCGGCTGCCAGAAACCAAGTTTCGGGGTATTCCATTCGTCTGTCGGCTCGAACAGGCCGGGGAAACGCAGATTGGCCTCGATTCCTTCGTAATTGAGATCAACTCCCAGCCCCGGCTTATCGGGAACCTGCACGTAGCCATCCACGATTAGCGGATCGGGCAGCCCGGTCACGAGGTCTTTCCAGAACGGCAAGTCGAGGGCGTGCATTTCCAGCGCAATCAGGCTCGAGATCGCCGCGCCGCAGTGCAGATTCGCCATGAAGGCAATCGGTGACCCGGCAAAGTGCAGCGCCGTTGGCAGGCCATAGCGTTCGGCATAATCGGCAATGCGTTTGGTTTCCAGCATCCCGCCTGCCGTCAGCAGGTCCGGGTGGATGATGTCGAAGGCTCGCTGTTCAATCGGTTCGCGGAAACCATCCCACAGGTAAATATCCTCACCATTGGCCGTTGGCACATTAATTGCCTCGGTGACACGTCGGTTGCCCTCGACATCCCACCAGGGAATGATGTCCTCCATCCATGCCAGCCCGAAAGGTTCCAGCGCACGACCCAGCCGGATGCCGTCTTTCACCGTCAGCGGCCCGAAATGGTCAATCGCCAGCGGCATTTCCCAACCGACAGCTTCACGCACCGCAGAGACGATTTCGACAAAACGCGCAATGCCCTTCTCGGTCAACTGTGTGCCAAATTTTGTACCCACCACCGGCTCACCGAAGCGAGGGGGATGATGTTCATATTTTGTCGGCGTGCCGACCACGCCACCGGGATAATCTTCAAGGATATGTAAACCCACATCGAACTTGATAAAGGTCATGCCCAGCGCCTTGCGCCCCAGAACGCGCTCGACATAGGCTTCCGGCGTCGGCTGGCTGGGGCGCGGCGTATCGGCGTACAGGCGGATATGCGTGCGATACCTGCCGCCAAGAAACTGGTAGCAGGGCACACCGTACACCTTACCAATTAAATCCCACAGGGCGATTTCGATGCCGGAAACGCCGCCACCTTCCCGCCCGGACGCGCCAAATTTTTTGATGGTGCGGAAAATCAGGTCGATGTTGCACGGGTTCTGGCCAAGCAAAAAATGCTTGAAGCGCAGGGCATCTTCCTTATGGCCGGCATCACGCACTTCGCCAATGCCATAGACGCCCTGATTGGTATCAATGCGGATGATCGGATAGTCATAGTTCGAGGCTACCACCGCCATCCGCATGTCCGTAATTTTCAGATCGGAAGGGCTGGAATAAGTGTTGACAGCATCCTCTGCCCGGCCGGCAAGTTCGTCATAATCGTTATCGGGCACAGCAAAAACTCCTTTTCAGTAAGCGAAAATATTGCGTCAGCGATATTCGCCGCTGCTGTAAACATAGACCGCCGGCCCAGTCTCGATATCCGAAGAATTGAGCGTATCGAATTCTTCTGCTACCCAGCGATACAGCCAGTGAGCATCGGTAATCGACATGTTAACGCAGCCATGACTGCGCCGGTAGCCAAAGCCATCGTGCCAGTACGCCCCATGCACCGCGCGGCCTTCATCAAAGTACATTGTCCAGGGAACTTCCTCCAGATAATAAAAGTCATCCCCCGGCGTTCCCCACGACATCTTTTCGCGGGTGCGGCGATAGTAAATATTGAATGTACCTTCGTAAGTAGGCCAACGCGGCAGACCGCTGGCAATCAACGTGGCAAAAACAGGCTGTTCGCCCTCGTAAGCAATCAGCACCTGCTCATACAGGTCAATGCTCAGCCATCGTTCCGTCTCGACATCTGGCGGGCGTTCCACCGGGATCACTTTGGCAACTCCGGTTTGCTCCACCCATTGGTCAGGGCCAATCTGATACCAGTACCAGCCATCAACTTCAACAGCGTCGAAGATAGTCACCAGCGTGTAACGATACAGCAGATCATTGGATTCCAGCGCCGGGCCACCAGGTACATTACTTGGATAGGCATTAATCAGCATCCACGCCACAGGATACTGAAGCGGTTCGTCAGGCAGGAATATCCCGGTAAAGCGCGAGACCACCCAGTTGGTATTCTTGAGATTGTCGGTTGGAATCCACTCGCCGGGGTTGATCTCTGCCCAGCCATCCTGGATGGTCCGGGTGGTCACGAAGTTAAAGCCGGCATCCAGCGTGCGAATAACGCTGCCATTCGGCGCGTCGTAGATAGACAGGTCACCTTCGACGCGCCAGTAATTGCGGTCATGCAGCAGCTTATCATCAACCTGCAACTGTCTGAACTGTGGAGGCGTATACGCCGCGATTTCATCAGCGGATCGGCCATAGGAAGCGCAGGTTTCCGCGATGCAGTCAGCCAGTGCCACACCCGATGAAGAGAATGAGAGCAGCACCAGAAATACAATAAGTCGGGAGCGCATATCGTATCTCCTGTCAATCTATCAAACCAACTCGTGCGGTGTTGGTTCAATTGTAATACGACCCTGGCGCAGCCTGCCTGCTGTTTTGCCTACGTTTTAGCGTTTCTGCCATATCAGGTATGGCTCGATTCGCGCAAAAACACGATCACTCTCCTGCATATCGTGCGCATCCAGCGGGCGG
>Ga0079224_100001562_pt1 | contig 26589 bp, 22 predicted proteins | sample Stecom2015_FD_80414 | JGI IMG/M metagenome (GOLD analysis project Ga0079224, IMG submission 80414) | Agricultural soil microbial communities from Utah to study Nitrogen management - Steer compost 2015 | ecosystem: Environmental > Terrestrial > Soil > Agricultural land | place: USA: Utah... | reverse complement strand
TAATGCAACATTTGCTGCGCCGCCAAAACGGTAAAACTCATTTTCAATTTCAACTACCTGAACCGGAGCTTCCGGTGAAATTCTTTTTACATCTCCCCAGAAGTAACAGTCAAGCATCATATCACCAACCACTGCTATGCGCAATCCATCAAATTTTTTCTTCAGTTCGCTTAGTCTTTTAGGGGAAATCGAAATCATTCTTTTCCTTATTGAATTAGATTTGATGCGTTAAAATAAACATAAATTGGAAGTTGAGAAAGTATACTTTTACCACGTTTCATTATGAACATACATTTTTGGAGGCTGCCCATGCAGGTTAATATCGAACTTTAACGATGGTTCTACTTGACTGCTCGCACTATGAAGTCTAAATGAAATCTGCCAACCCTCATCGCAAGCTAAAATTATAGTATTTGAAGATCGAGGTTTAAATCCTATCTCAATAATTCTTGATGGTAATTTTAATTTTGATACTGTTGCTGCAGGTTTAATTTTTCCAAAAGATTTATTCAAACTTCCACTAAGATTGAATCCATAAATTTTGGTTATACCTGACCTTTTTATAACCTTATAAAAATCTTCAATGCCAAGTAAATATTTCAGAAAATTTGATGTAGCAATTTTAGGATATTCCTGATCAAGTCTTTTTAGTTCTTGCCTGAAAGCCTCGAGAATCGGTACATAGAATTAGAAGCTTTGTTATTTAAATTTCGCCATAACTCTTTTCTATCTCTCAAATGAGCTAATTCTTCGAATATTGGTGAAATAACTTTAAAATAGTGTTCACTACACTTCAAGTTAAGCCAATTATGTCCGAAATCTATTGTATTCGATAAACGGGAATGTTTGACAGCCATATGATTATTTTTAGCTGAAATTCCAATTTGCCAATTTTGTGTTGAACGAATAAATAAGACATCTCTCACGTCCCCTCTTATTCCATCACTATTAGAAACTATCTGCAGAGTCAGAATATCGTCATTTGATACTGAATGAACTAATCTTGGTTCGAGTTTTATGATGTGTTTAATAGCTGCTTCGGCAGCAGAATAATATTCTGCTTGTGCTTTAGGTTCAAATAGAGTAAAACAACCCAAAGCTACAGAATAAGAGCTATTCTGGATTATAATTACTTCTTTACTTACTGATAAAATATCGTATGCTGCTTTTAGTATAGCATACTCAAATGCTTTACCAGCTTCGGTTTGCGTTGGCATTTAGTATATTGACTTCCCCTTTAGTTTAAAATCTTTACTGAATATTAAAACTTCTTTTGACTTCTTATCATTTGACATACCATATTTCCAGTTAGGGGTAAGTATATGAAAGCCAGTATATAATTCCCTAATCTCGTTGCAATCATTATAGGATAGAATCCAATGTTCTCTCTTCTTAAGTATATCAGCAAGTGCATAATGATCAAAATCTTTATGCGCATCCCCATTTTTACCATATAACGAACTTTTAATCAAATAAGGAGGATCGAGGTATGCAAAAGTGTATGGATGTGCTGATAAAGAGTTTCTAAAATCAGCTTTATCGACAAAAATATTTGGATTATAGAAATTTCTTAACCTCTCTATCGATGTCCAGGTAAACCGCGGGTGATCTGGTGACATTCCACCTGATAAAGTAGCGCCGGAAAAAGATGAACGATTTAATACATAGTATACTGCAGCTCTCTGAAGTTTAGTTTTAAACTTCATTTGAGTTTGCTGTAATTCATAAAATTTTTCTTTCGCAAGCGGGTAATATTTTTGAACTTCATCAGCTAATTCATTTGGCTTATCAATCAAGCACTGCCAAAATTCTATAAGTGGAGAAAAAATATCAAAACCAAGAACTTTTGTTCCCTTTGCAGCAGAATATAACTCTATCGAACCACCGCCAAAAAAAGGTGAAAGCAGCTTATCGAGGTTCCTTGGAAAAAATCTTGTTATGAATTCTATACCTCTTGTTTTTCCTCCTGGATAACGAAGTGGAGAACGAGTTGTATAGTTAAGATCAATATTCTCGGCTGGATTTACTGAAGTTTGAAATAAATTATCTTTTAAGGAGGGATTAAGTTCTGCGATTTGTTCTTCTATGGTTATGTATTTTTTAGATTTTTTCATTGCATAAACTTGATAAAATTATTTAACTTGTTCAAGCAATCAACAATTAATCAAAGCAATCATATATAAGTTTTTATTCTTTCTTCCCAACCTTCTTTGTTACTTCCTTCTTTGCACTCCATTGGGCAAGAGGATTTTCAATCCGCAGCCTGAATAATCCTTCATCAGTTCCAAGCCAGAGAAAAGTTCCATCAAAATACATGGAGAGAATTGAAGCGGTGTTAATATCAATTTCATTAAGATCAATCGTTGAAACTTCACCTGTTACACGATCAATTAAAGCAAGACCTTTGCCGTATTCTTTTTTATCTTTTTTATCAAACTGGTAAACGCCTGCCCAGATTTTATTTCCTGTTCTTTCAAGACAATAAATGCCATCCGCAGGAAGTCCGTTCTTTCGTGAAATTCTATCCCACTTAAGCACACGGTTGTATTTATAAATTCCGCCAATGTTAAATTCCGGGTGCTGAGAAGTTACAAATTGATCGGTACCAAACCAGATGTTTTTCCCTTCAAAAAGAAAATCGGAAACAGAAACAGCATCACCTTCATTATTAAATGAATTTTTTTTATTGCTCAAATATTTCCAAGCTGAATTATCATCCGGCTTTCTTTTTTTGTTGTAAACATGCACACCTGATTCTGTTCCGAACCAAACAAGGCTGTCTCCATCAAGTTTTATTGAAATAAAATTATTTGATTTGGTATCATTGTTTTGAGTTAAATCATGATCATAAAACCTGTTTCTGCCAACATCATATCTTGTTAAATTTTTAAACCGCCCTATCCATAAAACATTCTGATCCGGATCATAACAAAGTGCACGAATCCAGTTTCCTAATTCACCGCCCTGTGCAAATTTTCTTTTACGCCATATGTTTCTTTTTTTATCAAATGTAAAAAGTCCTTCACTTGATCCGGCCCAAACAAAATTCTTACTCACAGCAAGATTGTAGAAAAGATCATTTTCAAGATTATTATTCTTTGTTGAAAAGTTTGTCCATTCATTTTTTTCTTTTGAATATTTGAAAATGCCGTGACCGTAAGTAGCAACCCATATATCATTCCCTTCAGCCTGAATGGAAGAGATTGTTGCACCTTCAAGAAATAAATCAGTATTAACTTGAGGTAATGCAGGAAAGTTAAACGAAAGTACGATGGCAGCAGTTAAAATAAATTTTATCATCGGTGCTAAATTTACCTTCAATGAATCATAAATAAAATACCAAATCATTTCTCAATTAAAGAAAGATGATTGAGAAATAAAAAATTAATAACTTTCTGTTTCATTCGGGAAATCAGAACTCTTGATATCTTCAATATATTGTTTAACTGCTCTGCTGATATCATCTGCAAGATTTAAATACTTGCGCACAAAGCGGGGATGAAAATCAACATTCAAACCGAGTAAATCAGGTGTAACAAGAATTTGTCCATCACAATTTACTCCGGCGCCAATACCGATTGTTGGAATAGAAAGCTGCTCGGTTACCTGTTTTGCAAGTGATGCCGGAATTTTTTCGAGCACAATAGCAAATGCGCCGGCTTCTTCAATTATTTTTGAATCCTTTAAAATTTCATCTGCTTCATCCCTGCTTCTTCCGCGCTCACGGTAGCTGCCAAATTGATGAATACTTTGAGGCGTTAATCCTATATGCCCCATAACAGGTATTCCTGCTGCGTAATTTTTCTGATTGTTTCTGCAACTCTTTCGCCGCCTTCAAGCTTAACGCCGCTTGCAGCAGTTTCCTTCATAATTCTGCCGGCATTACGGAAGCCTTCATCAACACTAAGCTGATAAGACATGAACGGCATATCAACTATTACCATAGCGCGTTCAACTGCTTTGTTTACTGCCTTGGTATGATAAATCATTTCATCCATTGTAACCGGCAGAGTTGTTTCATTCCCCTGAAATACATTGCCGAGTGAATCTCCAACAAGTATAACATCAATTCCTGCTTGATCAAGAATTTTAGCCGTTATAAAATCATACGCAGTAAGTGCGGTTATTTTAGTTCCCTTCTTCTTTAAAAGATAAAGAGCTTTAGTAGTTATGCGCTTAATTTTATTTTCAGTACTCATATAAATTCCGTTTTTAATTCTTTATTTATAAGAAATTGTTCTGCATCTGCTGTTTCAAAAACAACGCTATAATATTTTTCAAATCCTTTTTTTAAAGAAGAAATTAATTTTTTATAATCAACTTCTTCATTCAATATTGATTTTATATCTGTAGTTTTTTGATTAATAATTTCTGCAGCATCTTCCTGACTAATGTAATTTAGATAAGTAGAAATTTTTTTATGATACTCACCGCAGAGAATAGAACCATGCTGAAGTATTACATCCTTAAATTTCCGCTGAGCGCTTCCAATTAATTTTTTGCCTGAAAATTTAACTTCACTTTTAGCTGATGAAGCGAAACAAACAGCGCTTACTTCTTCTTTATAAAATGATTTTAAATCCGGCTGAACATCTTCAAGTCCGGCAGCCAATAGTCTGTTATCATAAATGCCTAAGCCGGTAAGAAGTGCGGCATTAATTTCATTAAAAATTTTTTTTGGAGAAGAATTGATGTTGATCGGATGAATTACTGAGTAAGTAATTTCTTCAGCGTGAAGAATCGCTCTTCCTCCGGTTGGTCTTTTTACAATATCAATTTTATCTTCTTTTGCTTTGGGTTGATTTATCTCATTAAAATTTTGCCCGGCACCAAGAGAAATGCAGTATGGTTTCCATCGGTACAATCTTAAAAATGCTTCTTCACCACCGCAGATTGATGCAAGATGCAGATCAAAATCCATGTTGAATTTGCCGGAATTTTCACCGGTATAAATGAAGTGCCAGTTTATCATTAAAATTAATTTCCATCATTTGGTTTCTGATCACGATCAACAACACCTGCCATAAATTCTGCTTCTGCAACAAGCTGTTCGTTCACGTATGCTTTTCCTTTCATCATAAAAACTTTACTGCGTTTATTTACAAGTTCAACTTCCATAAAAAGCTGATCACCGGGCACAACAGGTTTTCTGAATTTAACATTATTCATCTGCATAAAGTAAACTAACTTTTCTTCAAAGTTAGGAAGTGAATTTAAGATAAGCACACCGCTTGTTTGCGCCATTGCTTCAACAATTAATACTCCCGGCATTATCGGCTGCCCGGGAAAATGCCCGACAAAAAATGGTTCATTTATTGTTACAGATTTCACGCCAATAACTTTTTTCTCTATTTCAAGATGAGTGATTTTATCAACCAGCAGGAACGGGTAGCGATGAGGAAGTATTCTCTGAATTGCATTTACATCCAGCACAACTCCTTCTTTTTTAACAAGCTGAAATTTCTTTACTAATTTTTTCTGCTGATATAATTTCCTAATCTGTTTCGCAAATTCAACATTCGCCCTGTGCCCCGGGCGTGCTGCAAGTATTTGTGCTTTAACCGGAACTCCAATCAATGCAAGATCACCAATGAGATCAAGCAGTTTATGTCTCACAGGTTCATTCCTGAATCTTAATTCTTTATCATTAAGAATTCCGTTTGCGCCGAGAGTAATTTTATCTTTTATACCGATTTTTTTTCTAATAACATCAAGCTCTTCATCGCTGAGTTTTCTATCAACAATAACAACAGCGTTATCAATATCTCCACCTTTTATTAATCCAACATTAACGAGCTGTTCAACTTCACTTAAAAAACAAAATGTTCTGGCGGGTGCAAATTCTTTTACAAATTCTTTTTCAAGGCTGAACAATCCGGTATGCTGGCTTCCAAGCGCAGGATTTTGGTAATCAACCATAACTGTTACGCGGTAATCATCAAGCGGAAGCGCAACAATATCAATCTGCTTTTCTTCATTATGATATGAAACGGTTTCATCAATTATTAAATAATCTTTCGGAGCGGCCTGCTGCACAAATCCGGCTTCAAGCAGAACTTCCACGTAAGGCATTGCGCTGCCATCTCCAACCGGAGGTTCAATTCCATCAAGCTCAATAATTATGTTATCTATCTGAAGCCCAACAATTGCGGCAAGTACATGCTCAACTGTATGAACTTTTGCTTCACCAATTCCTAACGTAGTACCTCTTGATACATCAATTACATAATCAGCATTTGCAGGAATTTCCGGGTTATCATTCAAATCAACTCTTACAAACCTGATTCCATAATTATCCGGCGCCGGCTTGAAAGTCATTGTGCACGATGTTCCTGTGTGCAATCCTATTCCGGAGAGTGTAACAGCCTTACCAATTGTTCTTTGTAGTTCAAGCATTATTTATCCTATTTATTTTTTTCAGAATTAATTACGAAGGGCAGATTTTGCTGCTGATAATTCTTTCTATAAAGAATATTAAAATGTTTGAAAAAATAGCAACAATATATGGAAGATGGAATAGGATGAATTAAGCAGGAATGCTTCAGGCCTCTTTTTGCCCGAGTTTTTCTTCAAGTTCTTTAATTCTTTTCTCAAGCATTCTAATTTTTTCAGCGTAATCCGGGAGATTACGGATGTGTGATTCAATTTTGTATGCTTCTCTTGCTTCTTTTACCGGAGAGCCAAAGTATGTTCCGGGTTTTGTAATACTTTTAGTTAAACCTGATTGCGGTGAGATGATTACATTATCTGTAATTTCAAGATGGCCTAGAATTCCTGCCTGACCAAGAACATAACAATTGCTGCCAATCTTTGTGCTGCCTGCAATTCCAACCTGGGAAGAAATCATTGTGTTCTCACCAATCTCAACATTGTGAGCTATCTGGCTTAAATTATCTATAATTACTCCGTTATGAATAATAGTTGCACCAAGTGATGCTCTATCAATGCAGCAGTTTGATCCGATTTCAACATTATCACCAATAATAACTACACCAATCTGCGGAATTTTTTTAAATCGTTTTTGTTCCTCCTGGTAATAGCCAAATCCATCAGAGCCAATTACGGTTCCAGAGTGAATTATATTTCTCTTACCAAGTTTACATTTCTCACGTATGCTCACATTTTGAAAAATTATTGAGTCTTCACCAATTTCAGAATTTTCCAGTATAACAGTATTGTGAAAAATTTTTGTGTTATCCCCAATTATACAGTTTGCACCAATCACAACATTCTTTCCAATTGCAGCATTTGTTCCTATCTCTGCAGATGGATGAATTGATGCAGAAGGATCAATTCCGTGCAGTGGAAATTCCGGAGTAAAATATTCTATAAGAATTTTATAGAATGCTTTGTTAGGATCATCAACTTCAATATAGGAAATATCATCACGGCTTTTTTCAAAACCGGGTTTAACTATAATTGCAGATGCTTTGGTAGTCGGGAAAAATTTTTCATATGCAGGAAGATAAAGAAAGGTAAGATCACCGGGCTGTGCTTCATGAATTTTGGCAATGTTATGAAATTCGAGATCGGGATTGCCAAAAATTTTGCCGCCGGTAAGTTCGGCGGCTTGAGATAATTTAATATTCATTACTGCAGCTTCAGTTTATCCAGAACTGCAGAAGTAATATCGTGTTCTTCTTTTGCATAAAGCAGCATAATATCACCGCTTCTATCAAATACAAAATCAAGATCAAGTTCTGCTGCAACTTCTTCAATAGCAGTAAAAACTTTATTCTGTACCGGCTTCATAAGTTCATCCTGCTTCTGGAACAACTCTCCGTTTGTACCGAATTTCTTTTCACGGTATGCACCAATTTCCTGCTCAAGTTTAACAAGTTCCTGTTCCATATCAGCACGAGTCTGATCGGTCATTATAAGTTTTCGTTTTTCGTAATCATCGTATTTTGTTTTCCAGTTACTCTCGAGCTCGGCAAGTTCATCCTGCCAGTCTTTAATAAGAGCATCCAGTTTCTGGCGGGCATCCTGAGCATCGGGAAGATTATCCATAATAGTATCGGAATCTACATAACCAATTTTAAGCTGGGCAAATGTAAATCCGGAAAAAATAAACACTAAAAATAAGGATGAAAAAAGTAATTTTTTCATTTGAGCTCCCGCATCATGTTTGAGATCATTGTTGTTTAAAGAATCGTATCAATGCTCAATAAATTTCTTTAAAGATGAACTAAAATTTTTTTAATAAAAAACCTTGAAGACCTTGCGTATGGTATTCAAGGTTTTAATATGAACTTATTAACCTCTCTTCAATTTATCCATCACGCGGTAAGTCATATCATAAGCAGGATCTGCATAAAGTAAAATGATATCACCGCTTTTATCAAAAATAAACTGCATTCCCTCAGCTGTAGCTACTTCCTGGATTGCCTTGTAAATTTTTTCTTTAATTGGATTGAATATTTCTTCCTGTTTCTTATAAAGTTCACCTGTCTGCTGCGCAAATTTTTGTCTTCTGAATTCCTGGATAGCCTGTTCCTTCTGAATTAAATTTTGCTGGGCAACAGTTCTTTTATCTTCCGGCATTGTATTAGCCTGTTTCTGATAATCAGCATATTCCTGCTGCAGCTCCTGTGTCATGCTGTCAAGCTGAGCAGTCCATTTATTTGCAAGTGCATCAAGATCGCCCTGAGCTTTAATTGCTTCGGGAAGCTGGGTTAAGATTATTTGTGAATCAACAAAACCAATTTTCTGCTGAGTTTGCGCTGCGGTAAACCCTGCACCAAAAAGAAGGAATGATGCTAATACAAAATACTTTTTCACTATTTATCCTTTTTTATTATTGTTAAATAAATTTATGATTAAAATCCTTTTCCAAACTGGAAGTGAAAGAGCCATGCAGGATCTTTATCAGTTGTTAATCTTCTGTCAAAACCATAACCCAAATCAAATCCTATTAAACCGATTGGATTGATTAAAAGTCTTGCACCCACACCAACTGATCTGCGGAGATCAAAAAAGTCTGCCTGTCCCAAATCTCTGAACACATTTCCTGCTTCAGCAAAAGCAAGCAGGTATAAAGGAATTGGTTCAAGTGCTACAGCAAATCTTAATTCTGCAGTATATTTTGTCAATACGTTACCACCAACAGCTCTTCCTTCATTATCAACAATACCGCCGATTGAGCGGTCATCATAACCACGTAAAGGAGTGGTTGCAATAATTAATCCGTTGCCCCCCATAAAATATTTTTCAAAGGGATTTATTGGAGTACCGGCAACAATTTCATCAAGATAACCAACATCAATTCCTGTGTAAAGAGTAACTCTGTTTGTATTGAAAAGCCTCTTGTACCATTCAGCTTTAAAATCGATTTTCCAGTAATCAACATCTCCCGGAAGTATTGGTCCACCCGAGAGTTCCCCGTTAAGTGAAACTGATGAACCCTGAGAAGGAAATATTGGATTATCAATATCACGCCTGCTGATTGTTGCACCAAGAGTATACTGCTGATATTTACCTTCCAGGTAATACGCTCCTCCGGTTATAATATTATTATACTGATATCTGAACATACCCTGGACATAAAAGAAATCATCAGGCCATTTTAATCGGCGCCCAACTCTTAATGTTGCACCGGATTGCCTTAAATCATAAACAAACTGCTGACGTGTATCGAACAACTCAGCGCCAACAAGAGTTGGTGTATCCATCAGCCATGGCTCTGTAAAACCGAGCGTGAACGTTCTGTAAAAATTACCAACACCAAACTGCCAGTTAAAACTTAATATCTGTCCGCCGCCCAATGAAAACGGATGAGCTAATGAGAAGTTTGTAAGTGTTACACCAACAGCGCCGCTGAAACCAAAACTTCCGCTGTAACCTACTGATGCATTGAGATAATCGCTTGATTTTTCTTCCACATTAAATGTTACATTTACAGTGCTGTCATTTTCAAGACTAATATCAGAACCAGATGGGCCATATAATTTTTCTACATTAAAGAACTGAAGATTTGCAAGCTGCTGAATACTTCTTATCATCAATCCGCGGTTAAAGTAATCTCCTGGAATTGTGTACAATTCACGCCTGATTACCTTATCCATTGTTTTATCATTACCTTTAATAACAACATCACCAATTTTGAATTGATTTTTTTCTTCAACTCTTATATGAATATCAATTGAATCTTCGGCAACTTTTTTTTCTGTAGTTCTTAAATTGAAAGTAAGATAACCGTTATCAAGGTAGAGTGAATAAATATCAGATTGTCGTTCGTTGCCCCGGAGATTCTGTTCAAACTTTTCAAAATTATAAATATCACCTTTTGAAAAATCAAGGCGTTCATTTAAAAACTCATCGGGATAGATTGTATTTCCTTCCCACTCAATATTCCTGATTTTGTATTGAGGCCCTTCATTGATATTCATTACAATCTTTAAATCTTTTTTATTATTTGAATATAACAATGAATCGTAAAGAATTTCTGCATCGCGGTATCCGTTCCGCTGATAATGCTTAATGATTAATTTTTTATCCTCCTCAAATTTATTCGGATCAAAACGTGCAGAACGCCAAAACTTCCACCATTTTGATTCTTCAGTTTCATCCATTTCACCGCGGAGTTCGCCGTCATCGAAAGCCTGGTTGCCTGTAAATTCAATTGCTCGTACAACCACCTGTTCATTTTCTTCAATATCTAATTTCAGGATTACTCTTTCCTTCAATCTTTCAATAAAGTTTGTGTAAGTTTGTTTTCCAATTTCATATTCTGTAATGTATTCATCGGAGAAATCTTTTTCATTCCGCCAGGTTACTGAGATGTAATCTTCAAGTGTATCTGCACGCAGAAAAGTATAGATAAGTGTATTTACTTTTGCGTTAAGAAATCCCTCTTCCTCATATAAAGCAATTGTACGCTGTTTTACTCTTGATATTTCCTGCGGCATTAATGCCTGGCCGGGAGTAAAATTAATTTTCGATTCAATATCATCGGTATCAATTTCATCATTACCCTCAATAACAACCGATTGAATACGCGGATATTCTTTTACCCTGATAACAACGAAAGCACCATCACCAACCTGCTTTTCAAGTTCAATCTGAATATCATCAAAAATATTTAAGCTGTGAAGACGGCGGATTGCGTTAATTGTTTGATCACCCGGGATCTGAATTTCATCGCCAACTTTTAAACCGGAGTTAGCAATAATTGTGGATGCATCGGCAGTTCTGTTTCCTTCCACGCTTAAGCCAAGTATTTTAAAATTCGATTTTGTTGTTTGTGCAAAAACGGAAGTAAAACAAAAAAGTGCTGTAAGAATAAAATACTTAAGCAATTTCTTTGGGGAGGTTTGAAACATTCTTTCTGCCCTTATCGTTCTTCTTTTTAATTTGTTCACTAACTTTTCCGAATCTTCTTTCTCTTCCCTGAAAACTTATTATGGCTTCATAAAGATCTTTTCTTTTGAAATCAGGCCAGTAAGCATTTGAAATAAAAACTTCTGCATAGGCAATCTGCCACAATAAAAAATTGCTTATCCTGAATTCACCGCTCGTTCTTATTAATAAATCGGGATCCGGAATATCTTTAGTAGTTAACTGGCTTGCAATTATTTTTTCATTTATATCAGAAGGATTTAAATAACCTTTCTGAACTTGCTCTGCTATACTTTTTACAGTTTCAATAAGTTCCCATCTTCCGCTGTAACTTAAAGCAAGATTCAGAGTCATCTTTTTGTTATTACGTGTTTTCTCCATTGATTCTTCAAGCTGAGCCTGTACTTCAGCAGGAAGGGATTTAATATCACCAATTGTAGTAAGTCTTATATCATTTTCATGAAGTTCATCTGCTTCATTCTTCAAAGTACGAACTAGCAGCCTCATCAGAGTTGATACCTCATCTTTCGGCCGTTTCCAGTTTTCTGTAGAAAAAGTATAAAGTGTAAGAAATTTAATTCCGATTTGCGCGCAGGCTTTAACAATATCTCTAACAGTTTCAACACCACGTTTATGTCCGGCCACGCGGGGCAATCCCCTCTTTCTTGCCCATCTGCCGTTCCCGTCCATTATAATTGCTAAGTGAGTGGGAATTTCTCCTGAATCTTTTAGCATCTGCTGTAATTTTGCATCAGATTCAGATTGTATTTTTGCCAAATTCTAACCCTGAATTTTGATAAAGCGTGTAAAATTAACCTTATGATGATATAATGTCAAGGTAAACGAAATTAGTTCAAACTCTAATAAATTCAGATGCTTACTAACTAATTTATGTTCCCTTGTATCTAAAATTATAGATATGCTTCGGTTAATAAAAGGTAAAAAATGCTGGCAGGATTTTAATGTAAAATTTTGAGAGTGCCTTCCCCGCAGAGGCACTCTCCTTTTTATCAGGAAAAGAAATTCCGCTGCTGCTGCCTTCTTTTGTTTGTAATGCTGTGTTCAGCAATTGGAAAGATTTTGATATTCTTTCTTATCTCCTGCGGAATTGAGTCAATAAGTGCTTTTGCTGTTTTATATTTTTCAGGCTTTACTCCTACAAACAAAAACACACGTTTATTGGAAAAGCTTGTTTGTCTTGTTGCAAGATAGGTGATTCTTTCAATCATTCCGGGATCTTTGAAATCTTCATCATTCAGAGTTATACCGATAGCGTAATTTTTTTTATGTCTTGCAATAACATCAACTTCAAAATTTCCAACCCTGGAAGGTTCCGGAAGATATGTTCCGAATCTTCTGCTTAAGGTTAAATAACCCTGTTTCCAGAATTGTTCAACTAATAAATCAATATTTTTTCTTTTATCTTCTATCATATTCATCTCCCTTTTCATAAAAAATGAATTAAAACAGGAGGAATGATCAAGCCGGTATTATCGGGATGACCGGAGAAAATCTGTTTTGTAAAACTTTAATGTTTGCTATTCTGGTATACTCAAATTTTTTAATTATGCTGCTGTTATAAACTTTTCCGTAAATAAATTTTTTGCCGCTTCTTTCTGTTGAAATGTAATAAGGATCGAGAACCACTTCATTCAATCCATATAAAAATTTTATTTTGTTTCTTCTTGAAATTGCCATAGAAAAAATTTCACTTTTCATCTTTCGGCTCCGTTTAATTGAATAATAATTTGTTTTCAGAATTATTTAATTGATCCATCTTACAACTCCCACAACCTTACCAAGAACTGCAAATTCCTGTTCCGGCTGAACTTCAATAGGTTTGTAAGAATCATTTTCAGGTATGAGCAAAATTTTATTATTCTTTTTGCGGAAGGTTTTTACCGTAACCTCTCCGCTTAACATTGCAACAACAATATCACCATTTACAGCATTAACAGCCGATGAAACAATAACGAGATCACCCTCAAAAATTCCCGCATTTATCATACTATCACCTTTAACCTTAAGAGCAAAACAATCTTTTGATTTGCCGGTAAATGAAGGATCAACCACAACAGAACCTTCAATATTTTGCTCTGCAAGAATCGGAGAACCTGCAGCAACACGGCCTACAATTGGAATTTTGTTTGTTTCTTCAGGAACTGAAACTGTATTCCGGTTTTGCAGAAATTCTGATTTAAGAAATGAGATGCCGCGGCTTGCATTACTTTCAATGTTGAGATATCCTTTTTTAACTAGTGCATCAAGATGTTTTTTAACACCGAAAGTGGATGACATCCCAAAATGGCGGGCAATTTCACGGATGGTAGGTGGATAGCCAACTTCATACAAATAATTTTGTATGAACTGAAGTATCTCCTGTTGTCTTTCTGTTAATTGATTTTTCATAAGGTGCTCAAATGTTCACCGGCAATATAGTGAACAAACGAGCACCTGTCAAGTAAAATTTTTCAGGTAAGAAATAAACTTTAGTAACTATTTAAATGAATAATACGGATCAATAAATTTAAATAACTTTTGGCCTACTTCATTATTTTCCTGTACACCGGTAAATAATGATTCACCCGGACCGTAAGCAAAAACACCAACCATGCTTGCAGTGTGATGATCATAAATAAACTTTAATCCTAAATCACTGCCGTCTCGGGCGCCGGAAGTTATTGCCATTCCTCCTGTTTCATGATCTGCCACAACTATAACCAGTGTGGAGGAATCTTTTGCTGCAAAATCAAGTGCGGTATTAATTGCGGTATTAAAATCTTTTAATTCAGATAGCAAATAATCCTGATCATTGTTGTGGCCGCCCCAATCAATCTGTGATCCTTCAACCATCAGAACAAATCCATTTTCATTTTTGCTTAAATTTTCAATAGCGGCTTGTGTAAGCTGACCCAACGTATAGTTCCTGTCGCATGCTTTATCAAGTGCTTCTTTTTCAAGTAAAGCATAAAACTTTCCTTCGGGAGTTTTTTTAATCAGATTATCAACATCATCTATAAATGTATATCCGTTTGATTTTATCTGATCAATTAAATTTAACCCATCTTCTCTTTTTCCGCCCATATCTTTAGGAGTAAAAAAAGATGAACCTCCGCCAATTACTACATCAATATCAACATCCATGAAATCTTTTGCAATTTCCAACTGCATGCTTCTGCTGATTTGATGGGCTACGAATGAAGCCGGAGTAGCATGAGTTACCGAACTTGTTGCAACAACTCCCGTTGATTTATTATTTTTCTCAGCCAATTCAAGCAATGTTTCCAAAGGTTTATCATCAGAACCTAAACCAATATAACCGTTGGTTGTTTTGTATCCGGTTGAATATGCAGTTGCACCTGCTGCTGAATCAGTAACTAATTTATCAGCAGAACAGGTAACGGAGAAGCCTGTTGTAGTAAATCTTCTGAATGAATCATTATCCAGTGAAACAACAGAAGCACTTACATAGGAAGGCCCCATGCCATCCCCTATCAATAGAATTATATTTTTGGGAGTTTCATTTTGCTGTGCAAAACAGGCAGCAGCTAACAGTAAATAAAAGCACAAAAAATGAATTTTTCTCACTCTACCTCCATTCTTACATTATCAATAAATGTAAGCCAGTTGTACTTGTCTTCGCTCTTTCCTGTTTGAATTGAAGTTATCTCTTCAAACAATTTTAATTCAAGTGCACATGCCTGGCCGTTATTAAAGTTTAAAATTTTATCTTTATACTGTAATGTTCCAATGGATGAAATAACTGCTGCTGTTCCGGTGCCAAACATACATTCTACATTTCCACTATCATATTGTTGAATCAGTTCATCAATGCTTATAGTTCTTTCTTTAACTTTCCTTCCCCATGATTCAAGAATTTCAATTACAGACATTCTCGTAATTCCCGGAAGAATCGCGCCGTTAAGTTTAGGAGTAACAATTTCATCTTTGAATGCAATAAAAACATTCATTGCACCAACTTCATCAATATTTTTAAGCTCAACGCCATCTAACCATAGCACCTGTGAAAATCCGCGAGCAGCGGCTTTTTGTCCGGCAAGAAGACTCGCAGCATAATTTCCTGCAGTTTTTGCTTCTCCAATTCCTTTCCTTACTGCACGAACATATTCATCCTGCGCAAGAATTTTTACCGGTTTAAATCCTTCAGGATAATAAGCACCAACAGGTGAAAGCAGAATAATTAGTTTATAATTACCTGATGGCTTAACTCCAAGAAACGGATCGCTGCCGAAAATGAACGGGCGGATATAAAGTGACTGGCCTTCTCTTGAAGGAACCCAATCTTTTTCAACATTTAATAATTCAATTAAAGAATTAAGCAGGAATGTTGAATCGACTTCTGGGATACACAGCCTGCGTGCCGAATTATTTAACCGCTCAAAATGTTTATCAGGCCTGAACACAGCAATTTCATTATTTACTGTTCTGAAGGCTTTCATACCTTCAAAAATTGTTTGACCGTAATGAATAAACATTGTACCCGGATGAAGTGATAAATTCTCAAGAGGTTTTATTACCGGATTATGCCATCCTTCAGCAGGCGTGTAATCCATTTCAAAAACATGATTTGTAAACACAATTCCAAATCCTGGATTTTCAGGAATTACAACTTTCTTTGAATCTTGAATCTGATATTGAATCTTTTCCATAGATATCTCTAAACTCGTTGAATAATATATTAATATATATTACGGAAAAATCGGGAGAATTGAAATAAGTATGCCCGGTGGAGGGCTACCGGGCATTCAACAAGATTCATTAAGGGGGGGTAGAACTTAATGAATCGGGCAAATCGAAAATAATATTAAAAGAGTTTATAAGCAATAAATTTGATTTTCTTAGCCCGTCCTTCACCCTTTCTTTATTTTCGTCAAAGAAAATTAAGATTATTTCTCGTTAAGTTTATATCTTAATCCCCCAAAGGCAAATTTAATAGACAAAACGCCTAAAAATTCTACAAAACATTATTACTGTAATATGAGCAAAATATTTAGCAAACTCGGACTTGCAATTACCTTTTCACCAACAGGTAAAGCTCTTTTAAAAGAAGTTCAGAGACTCCAAAAATTATTTGATGCGGAGCTTGTTTTAATTCACGTTGGAGAGAAGAATTACGATGATGAGGCAAAACTGAACACGTTAATTTCGCAAGCGGGAATTGATTTACAATCACTAACCATTGTTTGGGCTTCAGGTGATCCGGGGAATGCAATAATAAGAAGCAGCCGTGAAGCAGGCGTTGATTTGTTAGTTGCCGGTGCATTGGAAAAAGAAAATTTTATGCGCTATTACATTGGCTCTGTGGCAAGAAAAATTATGCGTGAAGCTGCAAGTTCTACATTGATTCTAACATCTCCTGCAGAACAGGCTCCGAGATTTAAAAGATTTTTTGTTACCACAGACTATGAGCCCGCTGATGAAAAAACCGTTACAAAAAGTTTTCAGTTTGCTTTGCTTGAAAATGCTGAAGAATTTGTGCTGATAAGAGATTTTAATTTTCCCGGTTTATCAAGCACAATTATCGGCTCGGGTTCTGCCGAAGAAACACAGCGAATGCGCGAAACCTGGGTAGCTGAAGAAGAAGAAAGGATGAAACTTTATTTGCGTGAACTTGAACTTACAGGATTGCCCGTAAAAATTAAATGCCTTTATGGTAAAGAAGGATGGGAAGCCGGAAATTATGCAAGAGAAAATAGAGCAGATCTATTTGCAGTTTCCGGTCCGGCTAAAAAATTGAAGTTTATGGACAGGCTCTTTCATAATAAGATTGAATACCTGTTTGAAAATCTTCCCACCAATTTATTGATCATCAGGTAATACTATGGCTTCCGAACACGTAGTAGTATTTCTGCTGAGTATAAGTGTTATGTTATTTACGGCAAAGCTGTTCGGTGAATTATTTAACCGTATAAAACAGCCTGCCATTGTTGGCGAAATCTTTGCGGGAATTATTCTTGGCCCAACAGTATTGGGAATGATTTCACCGGAAACATTTAACTTCCTATTTCCGCAAAATACAGAAGTAAAAGTTGCACTTGATGGAATTACAAGCCTGGCAGTAATAATGCTTCTTCTCGTTTCAGGTATTGAAGTAGATCTTGGAATTGTGCTTAAACAAGGTAAAACTGCTGTAACAACCGGAGTAATGGGAATAATATTTCCTTTTCTTACAGGCTTCGGTTTTTCGTACCTGTTTCCTCACCATATGGGAATTCAGGATGAAAGTATGCGTTTTGTATTTGCGCTTTTCATGGGCACAGCTCTCTCCATTTCAGCACTTCCTGTAATTGCCAAAACATTGATGGATTTAAAAATTTTTAACACGCAGATTGGCTACATAATCATCTCTGCAGCAATGTTTAATGATCTTATTGGATGGCTGATATTTTCTATAATACTTGGAATGATTGGCGGTGAACTGCACGGACTTGGTTTTGGTGAGACAATCACTTTAACATTAGTATTTGCTGCAATTACTCTTTTATTTGTAAGAAGACTAATCCACAAAATTTTACCGTGGGTTCAAAAAAATCTATCATTTCCCGGCGGGGTATTAAATTTAATATTAATTCTCGGTTTTCTCGGAGCAGCTTTTACTGAGTTCATTGGTATACATGCAATATTTGGCGCATTTATTATTGGAATTGCTGCAGGAGATTCTGCACATCTAAGTGAGAGAACACGGGAAGTAATACATCAATTTATAACAAATATATTTGCACCGTTGTTTTTCGTATCCATTGGTTTAACTGTAAACTTTATTGCAAATTTTAACCTGCCGCTTGTATTAATTATTCTTGCACTTTCATTTGCAGGCAAGGTAATAGGATGCGGATTGGGAGCTTACTGGACCGGCATGAGCAAAAATGAATCCATTGCAATCGGGTTTGGAATGAATTCCCGCGGAACTATGGAAATAATTCTTGGTTTGCTCGCTCTTCAATTTGGATTAATACACGAAAGCGTATTTGTAGCGCTTGTAATAATGGCACTGTTTACATCAATTGTAAGTGCACCACTGATGAGCCACTTTCTTAAAGGAAAGGAAGGACGATCGTTTATTGATCTTTTATCTCCGGAATTAATTTCTTTTACATCATTTAAAAACAAGGAAGAAGTAATTTCCTACTTGATAAATTCCCTTTCTAAAATTCCGGATAATGAAAAAGATTTTGTATTTGATAAAGTAATGAAAAGAGAAAAATTAATTTCAACAGGAATTGCAAATCATCTTGCAATACCTCATGCAAAAATCAAAATTAAAAAACCAGTTGCTGCGGTTGCTGTTAATGAATATGGAATTAATTTTGAAGCGGAAGATAAATTTGATTCACGAATAATAATTTTACTGCTTACTCCTGAGGATGATATGCAGATTCAATTGAAACTGTTATCTGAAATTGCGGGTAAATTCAAAAACAGGGAAAGAGTTGAGCAGCTTTTTTCCTTTAAGGATAAAAAAGAATTTCTTAAAAATTTATCGGAACTATAAAACAGTTTTTACATTCTTCTTTCAGTCTGCTTGATAAGCAGATTTCTGTAATGGCTTAATATATTACTCTTGGAAATAAAGCCGATATATTTTCCATCCTTCACAACAGGAAGATTCCAAACATTAAGGTCATCAATCTTTTTAACAATATTATATGTACTTTCTTTTACATCAACTATGGCAGGAGGTTTTTTCATAATATCCTGCATTAACAAAAGATTGTACAAATGCCTTTCAAAAATTATTTCACGAACATCATCAAGTGTAATAATGCCGGCAAGATTTTTTTTATTATCAAGCACAGGGAAAATATTTCTTGTTGATTGTTCAATCACTTCAATGAATTTGCCGAGAGGATCAGTTGTTTTTAATGGAATGAAGTCAGTTTCAATTAATTTTCTCAGAGCAATGTTTTCAAGAATAAGTCTGTCTCTGTTATAAAGAATAAACTCACCGCGTTCGGCAATCCCTTTTGTATAAGCTGAATATGGCTCAAAATAAATTGAGATAAAATAAGATAAAGAAACAACAACCATCAGCGGAATGAATAAAGCGTAGCCGCCGGTTATTTCTGCAATTAAAAATATTGCTGTTAAAGGTGAATGAATTACGCCGGCTAAAATTCCTGCCATTGCAACAACAATGTAATTTACTTCTGTTACGCTGTGAATACCGGATAGATTTATAAGACGTGCGTAAATAAATCCAAGCATTGCACCGGTGAATAATGATGTACCAAAAACTCCACCATTGCCTCCTGAATTTACAGTTATTGATGTGGCAATGATTTTAATCATCATAATTAAAAAACAATAAACAAGCACAAACCAGATGTTGTTCTGATACTGCCAGAAGAGGCTGTTATTAGTTATCTGAAGAAAATCGCCATCTAATAAAAATTCTACAATGTTATAACCTTCACCAAATAACGCGGGAAATATGAACAACAATATTCCGAGCGCTAATCCGCCGGTTATACTTTTTAAGTAAGGTTTGTTCCATCCGCTGTAAAGTTTAGAGAAATAATAATAAACTCGGATCACATAAACAGAAATGCCGCTGCAGATTAAGCCAAGAATAATGTAGTACGGCAAAGAATTTATTTCCCATGTTTCAGTAATAAGTTTGAACGGCTGGCCTGAATAAAGAATTTTAGATATTACTGTTGCAGATGCGGATGAGACAAGAAGCAGAACAAAATTAGAAATTACCAGGTCTGATAAAATTATTTCCACCGCGAAAAGAACGCCTGCAATCGGGCTGTTAAAAATTGCAGCAATTCCTCCGGCTGCACCGCAGCCAAGCAGAAGTTTGCGCTCGCGTTCATCAACTCTCAGGAATGAAGAAATGTTTGAGCCTACTGCCGCACCCGTAACAGAAATAGGAGCCTCAAGTCCGGCTGATCCACCGAAACCAAGCGTAAAAAAACTACTCACCAACTGTGAATACATTTTATGGCTGGCAATAATTCCTTTCTTCTTGGAAATTTCAAGAATTACGTTTGCAATTCCTCTTGATAGATTTCCCTTCATTACAACCTGCACAAAAATTTGTGATAATGTTAATCCGATAATCGGAAAGAGTATGTACAAATCAAGGTTATAATTTGCGCTGAAGAATGAGATAAGAAATTCCTGAAATGTGTGAACACTGCTTTTAAGAAGAACTGCAATTAATCCGGCAAGAACTCCAATCAGAATACTTAAAACAAAAATGAAAACTCTGTCAGGAAAAATTTTACTTCTCCACTGGCTGAGTTTAACTATAAATCTTTTTGAAATCAGAATCTTCAATTGTATTCCGGTGAAGGTAATGCTTGTTAGAATTTAAAACCGGATAAGAAAATGATCAGCTAAACCGGCAGTTTAAAAAATATAAAATCCATTATATAAATAAGGCAGGCAGTCACATATCAAAACAAAAGCATCCACAGAACATAATCCAAAATCAAAATTAAAGCTGCTGATAAAACAAATGAACGTATTGTTGATAACCCGACTCCTTCTGCACCGCCCTCTGTTCTGAAACCAATGTGGCAGCCGAGAAGTGCAGTTACTCCGCCGAAGAAAACAGCTTTTACAATTCCTGCAACAAAATCTGAAAAAATAAAAAACCGTTTTACGGATTGAAAGAAAACCGCAAATGAGACATTCAAAAAATAATTACTGACAATGTACGCACCTAAAACGGCAATTGCATTTGCAAAAATTACAAGCACTGGCATCATTAGAATTGAAGCTAAAAATCTTGGCATTGCAAGATATCTTACCGGACTTATAGCCATTGTTTCAAGAGCATCAATCTGTTCTGTAACCTTCATTGTTCCAAGCTCTGCTGCTATTGATGCACCAACTCTGCCTGCAATTACTATTCCGGTTAAAACCGGACCTAACTCTGTAATGATTGCGCGGCTTGTTGCTCCGCCTAAAAATGAAAGCGGAGCAATTCCTTTTAGCTGATATGCAGCCTGCCATGCCGCAACAGCACCAGTAAACACCGCAATGATTAAAACCAGCGGAAGTGAATTCACACCGATATGTTCCATCTGGTACATTATTAAATTGCGGCTGCGTGGTATTTGCGCAAAACTTTTGATTATACCAAAAGATAGTTCAGATATCTGACCTATTTCTCTGAACAAATTAATTGTTTTTGCACCAACCGCCTGAAAAAATTTCTTTATCAATTTTGAATAAATTTTTGATGAAGTTATATAAAATTCTTGGTTTAAATTTATTACAAAAAAATACCTGATGGTTAATGTGCTCTAAACTTTTATTCAGCATCAATTTATTGGATGCTTTTTCATATTTGCGTATTTTAGAAGCCAGATTTTATTTTACCCCGAAACACAATACGATTTTCTAATCATTAAGATACCAAAAGTATTTTAATGATATTCAAATTTCCCGGAAAGGAATTTTAATGGCTTCAAGTGAAAATATAACATCAAATAAAAAATTATTAAGTTGGGTTGATGAAGCTGCTGAGATGTGTAAACCTGCTTCAATTCATTGGTGTGATGGTTCACAGGAAGAATATGAACAGTTAGCAAACCTTCTTATAAAAAACGGAACTTTTAAAAAACTTAACGAAGAAAAAAGACCAAACAGTTACTACTGTCAATCAGATCCCTCAGATGTTGCCCGCGTGGAAGACAGAACATTTATCTGCTGTGAAAAAGAAGAAGATGCCGGACCTACAAATAACTGGAAAGATCCGGCTGAGATGAAAGCGGTGCTGAAGAATTTATTCTCCGGATGTATGCAGGGCAGAACCATGTACGTAATTCCTTTCAGCATGGGTCCGCTTGGTTCTAATATTTCACATATTGGTGTACAGATTACTGATTCACCTTATGTTGTTTGCAGCATGAGAATAATGACAAGAATAGGAAGGAAAGTTCTTGATGTTTTAGGTAATGATCCGTTCGTACAATGTCTTCATTCAGTAGGATATCCGCTGGAGAACGGCAGAACAGATGTTCCATGGCCCTGCAATGATGAAAAATATATCGTTCATTTTCCGGAAGAACGTTCAATCTGGTCATTCGGCAGCGGTTACGGCGGGAATGCTTTGCTTGGTAAGAAATGTTTTGCACTTCGTATTGCTTCATTTATGGCACGTGAAGAAGGCTGGCTGGCTGAACATATGCTTATAGTTGGAATTACAAATCCAGAAGGAGAAAAAAAATATTTTGCTGCTGCATTCCCGAGTGCCTGCGGAAAAACAAATCTTGCAATGCTTACACCAACACTCCCCGGCTGGAAGGTTGAAACAGTTGGTGATGATATTGCATGGATGAAATTTGGAAAAGATGGAAGGCTTTATGCTATTAATCCGGAAGCAGGATTTTTTGGCGTAGCTCCGGGAACTTCTATGGATACAAATCCGAACGCTATGTTATCAATGCATGCAAATACAATTTTTACAAATGTTGCATTAACTGAAGATGGTGATATTTGGTGGGAAGGAATGACTGAAACTCCTCCGCCAATAAAAGAAAACTGGCTTGGTCATCAATGGCCGAACGGCACAATTGAAAAAGCAGCACACCCTAATTCAAGGTTTACTTCTCCGGCTAATCAATGCCCGGTAATTGACCTCAACTGGGAAGATCCGAAAGGCGTTCCAATCTCTGCAATTTTATTCGGCGGCAGAAGAGCGAATTTTGTTCCGCTTGTTTATCAATCTTTTGATTGGAACCACGGTACATTTATGGGATCAATTGTTTCATCTGAACAAACTGCAGCCGCTGCCGGAGGACAGCTTGGCAAGGTAAGACATGATCCATTTGCAATGCTTCCTTTCTGCGGATATCATATGGGGGATTATTTCGCTCATTGGCTGGAAATTGGTAAATCTGCTGATGAGGAAAAATTACCCAAAATTTTTTACGTAAACTGGTTTAGAAAAGATGCCGATGGAAATTATTTGTGGCCTGGCTTCGGAGATAATATCCGCGTGTTAAAATGGATTTTTGAACGCTGTAATTCTGATGAAAATAATTCCGGCAATGCTGTTGAAACTCCAATTGGTTATCTTCCAACAGTAGATTCGATTGATACTTCAGGGCTTAAGATTCCGGAATCTAACCTTAAAGAAATTCTTACAGTAAAAAATGATTTATGGCTGAAAGAAGTTGAAGAGATAAAGGAATATTATAAGATTTTTGGTGAGAAACTACCTACCGGACTTGTGGATGAACTAAAAGCTCTTGAACAACGGCTGAGTGCATAAACTTATACCAATTTGAACCATCGCTGCATTTTTCCTCAAATTGAGACAAACGGCTGATATTTTAATAGCATTTATTCCTATTTAAAGCCAAATTTTTGCGGCAAAAAGGCTATTTTTCCTGTTAGAATTTTAATTTTCAGGGCTTCTGCGTTTTTAGCAAATCGGGCAAATCTTTAGCACTATAATTGATACTATTTGTTAGTATTAAGTAAGCAGAATGGAAAAAATCACAAAAAAGCAAAATAAACCCGCTGCTGATGATCTACTGAGGCTTACCATTGAGGAAGCACCGATTGGTATTCTTACATTTTCCGAACAATGGAAAATTGAATATCTCAATCAGAATTTCATCAAGATTGGCGCACTTTATAACATTGATCTCTCCGATGTTTATGGCAATAATATTTTAAAAACCGGACTTCTGCCTGATATCTCTTTTACCACCGAATTTTTAGAACTTAAAAACGGAATTCCTTTTGAACGTGAACTGCGCAATATTAAAACGGCAGATCGTGGAAATATTTCTTTATTTATAAAAGCTGTTCCGTTGTTTAATGAAGGAATTTTCAGCGGCGGAATTGTAATTCTTGAAGACCTTGGAATTTCTCACGCAACTGTAGATGAAATAAAACTTAAATCAGAAGCGTTTGAAAATTTGTTCTCACGCCTTGATGATCTTCTTTTTATTTCCGATAGAAAAGGTGAAGTTCTTTTTTCTTATGGAAAAAAAATAAAAAGGCTTTATCAAGATCTTCACTCAACGCATTTCTTTTTAACTGATATAATAGATCCGGCTCAGCTAAGTGAATTTAATCTTAAACTTCAAACTGTAATTAATAAAAGAACATCAATGGAGATGATTATTGAATCATCTTCTGCCGGCAACCCGCTTTTTTATGAATGCCGCTTTGAGCCGTTTATAAATAAACAGGGGCAGGTGCAGTTTGTATTTTTCTTAATGAGAGATATAACAAAATCTGTTCTAGAAAAAAGAAATCTTGAAGAAGAAGTTGATTCACTAAAACTTTACAGGGAAATTGCCGGAAGCGTGAATGACGCGCTGTTTGCTGTTGATTGGGAAGGCAAGGTAATTTTCTGGAACGATGCATCTGAAAAATTATTTGGCATTAGCCGGGAAGAAATAAATGATAAGTTTTTTGGCACCGCACTTGAAATTTTTGATGAAGAATATTTTAACAAAATAAAAGAAGAACTTTATCAAAAGAATTTCTGGAAGATTAACCTGAACATATTCAAGAAGGACGGCAGCAAAGAAACAGTTGAAGCCAAATTTACTCTTTCAAATGATGAAAACAATTCAATAATTGTTTTGTGTTCTGATATTACAGAACAAACTGAAGCGTGGGAAAATTTAAGAGAATCAGAAAATAAATTCCGCAGTATCATATCAGAAACAATTGAACTTATCTGCAATCTTGATCCGGACGGTACAATTAATTTTGCAAATAAAGTTTTTCTTGATTCATTAAGATATTCTGAAGACGAAATATTCGGCAGAAATATAATTGATTTTATTGACCGTGAATATCTGCGTTTAAATGTTTTTGATCTTAAAGGATTTGAAAAAGGAAGTTCAAAAAATATTGAACTGCCGCTGCTTACAAAAAAAGGTTACCAGCTTTTTGTATCGGCAAAATTTGTACCTGTTTATTCTGAAAAGAAAAACCTTAAATCCTACAATGCTTACTTTACAGATGTAACGCAGAAAAAATCGTCAGAAAAAGATCTGATGATAATTCAATCATTGTTTGAATCATCACAGGATGGAATTGCGGTTGAGTGTGAAGGAAAAATAATTATTGCCAATGAATCATTTGCACAGATTTTTGGTTATGAAAAGATTGAAGAACTTGTAAGCGTGGAATTTCTTGATCTGATTGCAAACACTGATACATTCCTTGTTGCAGAATATTTAAAGATAGTTGAAAAGAAAAAGAAAATGCCCGGCAGACTTGAATGCCTCGGCAAAAGATCGGATGGTTCAAACTTTTTTATTGAAGTTTCTGTTGCTGCTTTTGAATCGGAAAATAAAATTTATAAAGTACTTGTAACGCGGGATATAACAGAACGCAAACGTGCGCAGCAGGTAATCAGAGAATCAGAGGAAAAGTACAAAAGCATTACAGAAAATATTGATGATTTTCTCTTCACATTTGAACGTATTGGCAAATTTTTCAAGCCAACTTTTTATACATCATCCGTTGAAAAGATAACAGGATATACACAGACAGATTTCCTATCTGATTATAAACTTATATTAAAAATAGTTCATCCGGATGATTTTCCTCTTGTTAAGAAAAGATTAAAAACAATTTTAAAGAGCCGTATTCAGCTTGCAGAAGAATTTGAATTTAAAATAATAAACAAACAAGGCAACGTAGTTTGGGTAAGAAATAAAATTAACTTCAACAGAAGCAGTGACGGCAGGGTTCAAAAGATTTATGGTTTGGTCAGCGATATTACATTACGCAAACGCGCTGAAGAAGAGTTAAGCCGTTCAACTGAAAATCTTGTTAAGCTGAATGAAACAAAAGATAAATTCATTTCAATTATTTCTCACGATCTCCGCACACCTTTTACTTCAATTTTAGGATTTACTGATTTGCTGCTGAACGATGAAGGATTGGATGAAAACGAAAAAAGACAGTACATTACTTTTATAAGAGAATCATCTCAATCAATGCTGGCGCTTGTAAATTCACTTCTTGACTGGACAAGGCTGCAAACAGGCAGAATTAAATTCGAGCCTGAAAGAGTAGATATAAGAGAGACAATTGAAAATTCAATCAATGCGTTAAGCGGTACTGCATTTCAGAAAGCAATACAATTAAATCATTATATCAAGGATGAACTATTTGTATTCATTGATAAAAATCTGATACTGCAGGTATTTAATAATCTAATTACACACGCAATTAAATTTACTCATACCAGCGGACAGATTGATATTTATGCAATCCCATCCACCTCCATCAGAC
>Ga0079224_100001561_pt1 | contig 26592 bp, 23 predicted proteins | sample Stecom2015_FD_80414 | JGI IMG/M metagenome (GOLD analysis project Ga0079224, IMG submission 80414) | Agricultural soil microbial communities from Utah to study Nitrogen management - Steer compost 2015 | ecosystem: Environmental > Terrestrial > Soil > Agricultural land | place: USA: Utah... | reverse complement strand
GGGCGTATACGTCGGGCGTCGGGCGGACGGCTACGCCGGCCTTACGATAGGCATCGTCGGGCTCGGGCGCATCGGGTTTCGCGTGGCCGAGCTGCTCAAGCCGTGGCGTGTCCGCGTGATCGCCGGCGACCCTTACGTCGACGACGGCCGATTCGCCGCAGCAGGCGCAGAGCGCGCGCCGCTCGCGGCGCTTCTCGAGCAATCCGATGTCGTGACGCTGCACTGCAGCCTGACCGCCGAGACGCGCGGCATGATCGATGCCGCGGCGCTCGCTGCGATGAAGCCGGGCGCGCTGCTCATCAACACCGCGCGCGGCTCCATCGTCGACATCGACGCCCTGTGCGACGCCCTCGAGCGCGACCATCTCGCCGGGGCCGCGCTCGACGTCCTGCCGGAAGAGCCGCCCCCGTCCGGCGCCCGGATCATCGCTCAGGGCGACAAGGTCATCCTGAGCCCGCACATGATCGCGGCGAACCAGGGCGGGACGCTGCGCAGCGCGATCCCGTGGGCGACGGACGCCGTCCTTGCGGCGCTGCGCTCGGAGATCCCCGAGTATGTCTACAATCCGGAGGCGATCGAGCGCTGGCGCCGCCGCTTCGGCGGAAACGCGTTGCTGTGACGCCGCCGCGGGCGAGCGCGACCGCAATCCGAGCTACGGCGAGCGCTCGAGCTCGGCGGCCACGGCGTCGTTCCGTACCTCGCCGCCCGCGATGTTGAGGCCGGCCCGAAGGCGCGGGTCCCGGTCGACCGCGTCCTGCCAGCCGCGGTCCGCGAGCGCGCGGACGTAGGGCAGGGTCGCGTTGACGAGAGCCTGCGTCGCCGTGCGCGGCACGGCCGCCGGTATGTTCGTCACGCAGTAATGCAGCACGCCGTCGACGATGAAGACGGGGTCCGCATGCGTCGTCGGCCGGCTCGTCTCGAAACAGCCGCCCTGATCGATAGCCACGTCGACGGCCACGGCGCCGTCCGGCATCGACGCGATCATCTGTCGCGTGACGAGCTTCGGTGCGCTTCGCCCCGGGATCAGCACGGTGCCGATGATGAGGGCGGAGCGCGCCACGTTCCGCGCAATCGAATCGGCCGTCGAGTACTCGGTATGGGCCGCGCCGCCGTAGCGGATCGCGAGGCGCTCGAGCTTCTCGACGTCCGTATCGAGGACGGCGACCTCGGCGCCGAAACCGACGGCCGCCTCGACGGCACCCGTGCCCGCGACGCCGGCGCCGATCACGGTGACGTGCGCCGCGGCGACGCCGGGCACTCCGCCGAGCAGCACGCCCATGCCGCCGGCCGGTTTCTCGAGAAAGCGCGCGCCGGACTGCACGGCGAGCCGGCCCGCGATCCGGCTCATCGGCCCGAGCAGCGGCAGGCCGCCCTGAGGCGAGGTCACGGTCTCGTACGCGAGCGCCGTGACGCCCGCGCGCTGCAACGCGATCGCGAGGCGAGGATCCGCCGCGAGGTGCAGGTAGCTGAAGAGGACGTGATGCGACCGAAGCAGCGCGAGCTCGTCCGGCTGCGGTTCCTTGACCTTGACGATGAGCTCCGCTTCGGCGTAGAGCGCGGAGGCCGAGTCCACGATGCGCGCACCCGCCGCGGCATAGTCGCGATCCGGGAAGCCGGCGCCTACGCCCGCACCCGTCTCGACGAGGACCGTGTGCCCGCCGGAGGCGAGCTCCCGAGCCGCGGCGGGCGTGAGTCCGACGCGGTGCTCGTCGCTCTTGATCTCTTTCGGTGTTCCTATCCGCATCGAGTCAAGTTACGGGCAGTGTGTGACCGCTGTCCAGTGGCGTGACCGAAGCGCTTGAACGAGGTTTCGCGCCGGTGTTACCGTCGCCGCGCTTCCACAACGGAAATCCCTATGGCCGATCCCACGCCGTCCCGCAGCCGCGAGGTCTGGTCCTGGGCGCTGTACGATTTCGCGAACTCGCCGTTTACGACGCTCGTCGTAACGTTCGTCTACGCGACGTACTTCACCCAGGCGATTGCCGACGATCCGGCGCACGGCACGGCGCTCTGGTCGCGCGGCGTGACGATCACGGCGATCGTGGTCGCGCTGAGCTCCCCGGTGCTCGGCGCCCTCGCCGACCGTGGAGGCTACCGCAAGCTGTTCGTGCTGCTGTCGACGCTCGTTTGCGCGGCGGCGACGGCGCTGCTCTATCGCGTGATGCCGGGCGAGGTCGTCGCGGCGCTCGTGCTGTTCGTCATTGCGAACATCGCATATGAGTTCGGCACCGTCTTCTACAACGCGTTCCTGCCGGAGATCGCGGACGAGGGCAAGATCGGACGCGTGTCGGGACTCGGGTGGGGCCTTGGCTACTTCGGAGGTCTGCTCGCGCTCGCGCTCGCGCTCGTCACACTCGTGCAGCCGGAGACGCCGTGGTTCGGCTTCTCCACCGAGAACGGCGAGAACGTGCGCGCGACGAACCTGCTCGTTGCCGCGTGGTTCGTCGTCTTCAGCCTGCCGCTGTTTCTTTGGGTCAGGGAGGACAGGTCCCGGATATCGCCCGCCGGCCGCGTGATTCGCGACGGCTGGGTGCAGCTCAAGCACACCTTCCGGGAAGTGGGCCGCTATCGTCAAACCGTCCGCTTCCTCATCGCCCGGCTCGTCTACAACGACGGGCTCGTCACCGTCTTCGCATTCGGCGGCATCTACGCGGCCGGGACGTTCGGCTTCACGATCGAGCAAGTGCTCGTGTTCGGCATCGTGATCAACGTCGCGGCCGGCGGATCCGCGATCGCGATGGGACTCCTCGACGACAAGATCGGCGGCAAGCACACCATCGTCGTGTCGCTGATCGGGCTGATTATCGCGACCACGATCGCGGTCACCGCGACGAGCGAGCTATGGCTGTGGATCGCGGGCATCCTGATCGGCATCTTCACCGGACCGAACCAGTCGGCGAGCCGTTCACTGATGGGGCGCTTCGTCCCGAAGGCCGTCGAGAACGAGTTCTTTGGATTCTTCGCGTTCTCGGGCAAGCTAACCGCGTTTCTCGGGCCGTTCCTGCTGGGCGTGCTGACGGACGTCACCGGGTCGCAACGAGTCGGCGTGTCGGTCGTGCTCGTGCTGTTTGCGATCGGTCTCGCGCTGCTGCTGACGGTCGACGAGAAGGAAGGCAAGGCCGCGCGCCAGAGCGCGCCGATCCCGATTTGATGCGCTGACGAGGCTCGCCCCGGCCGGCCCTCCCGGCGCAGCGACGAGAGCCGGAAGGAGGGGTGGGTGATGTCGACTTCGGGAGCGATTGCGTCGATCGATGCAAGACGCGACGAGCTGATCGCCTGGCGGCGGGATCTGCACGCGCATCCGGAGCTGGCCTACGAGGAGCGGCGCACATCCGCATTCGTGGCCGCGGAGCTGCGGCGGATCGGGCTCGAGGTCGAGACCGGTCTCGCTCGCACCGGCGTCGTCGCTACGCTGTCGACCGGCGAAGGGCCGTCCGTCGGCCTGCGCGCCGACATGGACGCGCTGCCGATTCGCGAGGCGAACACCTTCAGTCACCGCTCGCGCTTCGACGGGCGGATGCACGCATGCGGCCATGACGGACATACCGTGATGCTGCTCGCCGCGGCGCGCGAGCTCGCCGAGCGGCCCAGGTTTCGGGGCACGGTCCGCTTCGTCTTCCAGCCCGCGGAGGAGGCCGCCGGCGGCGCGAAGGCGATGGTCGACGACGGGCTCTTCGACCGTTTCCCGATGGACCGCGTATTCGGCATGCACAACTGGCCGGGGCTGCCGGCCGGCCGTTTCGCGATGCGAGCGGGCCCGCTGATGGCGTCGATCGATTGCTTCGACGCGACGATCAGCGGGCGCGGCACGCACGGCGCGCTGCCGCACGAAGGCACCGATCCCGTCCTTGCCGCCGCGCACGCCGTCGTCGCGCTGCAGAGCATCGTGAGCAGGAACATCGATCCGCGTCGCGCGGCGGTGGTCAGCGTGACGAAGGTCAATGCCGGTCACGCGCATAACGTTATTCCGGAAGCGGCGGATATCGCGGGCACGCTGCGCGCGTTCGAGCCCGACGTGCGCGCGTTCGTGAAGCGCAGGCTGACGGAGATCGTGACGTCGACGGCAACGGCGTTCGGCGCATCGGCCGAGGTCGTCTTCGGCTTCCAGAATCCCGCCGTCGTCAACGATGCGGAGGCCGTCGCAATTGCGGCATCTGCGGCGGCGTCGCTCGTCGGAGACGCTGCGGTCGACGCGGACGCCGAGCCCGTGCTCGCTTCGGAGGATTTCGCCGTGATGCTCGAGAAGCGGCCGGGCTGCTACGTCTTCCTCGGCAACGGCGGCGGCCCCGGCGGCTGCGCGATCCACGATCCGTCGTACGACTTCAACGACGAGATCCTGACGCTCGGTGCGTCGTACTGGGTGCGGCTTGCGGAAGCGTCGATCGGAAGCTCGAGCCCGGCCGGTTGAGGGGATGTCGCCCCGCGGCGTATTCTGTCGGCCCCTCGTCGAACTAGGAACGCGCAACCCGTGGCTTCACGGAAAATCCTCTTCGTTTTCCCCGGGCAGGGATCCCAATACGCCGGCATGGGCTCGGATCTGGTCGAGGAGTTTCCGGCGGCCCGCGACGTTTACGAGCGTGCGAGTGACGTCGTCAAGTACGACATGCGCGAGCTCAGCTTCCGCGATCCGCGCGGCGAGCTGAATCAGACCCGCTTCACGCAGCCGGCGCTGTTGACGCACGAATTCGCGTGCCTCGAGGCGCTGAGGAGCGTCGCGGGCGACGTGCGTCCCGTGCTCGCGGCCGGCCACAGTCTCGGCGAGTACACGGCGCTCGTCGCGGCCGGCGCGCTCGCGTTCGAGGACGCGTTGGCGCTCGTCGCGAAGCGGGGCGAGCTGATGAGCTCGCTCGGCCGAGGCGGAATGCTTGCGACGACGCTCGATGCCGATTCGGCCGCGTCACTCGCGGAGCGGCACTTCTGCGGAATCGGCGGCGTCAACTTGCCGGATCAGACGGTCATCGCCGGCGACGACGCCGATCTCGAGGCGCTGCTCGAGGACCTAGGCGCCCGCTTCCCCGGGAAGCGGGCGATCCGGCTGAACACCGAGGGCGCGTTTCACACGTTTCTCATGGTCGAGGCCGCGCTCGAGTTTCGCGCGGTGCTCGAGGCAACCCCGTTCGCCGAGCCCGCGCTCGGCGTTCTGTCAAACTATACCGGCCGCTTGCACGATCCCGCTGGGAAAGCCATCCGCTCGCGGCTGTTCTTCCAGCTCTTCAACCCCGTGCGCTGGTTCGCATGCATGAACACGGCGCTCGATACCGGCATCGACACCATCGTCGAGCTCGGCGGCGGCATCGGCAAGGGCGAGGGGCCGGACGGGAAGCGGCCGAATCTCGAGGGAATCGTCAAGAAATCCTTGAAATCCCGGGAGCAGCAGGCGCAATATTTGCCCGCCGTCAATTCCGCCGGCATTCGCGCGGCGGGCCAGCAGCTGACAGGGGCATGAGCTCGGTGCTCGGAAGCACGCCCACATGGCGTTTCCGGGGGCCGTGCATCGTTCATTTCGAAGCATGAGACCCGTCGGCGGGGCCGCATACGTCGTATCGCCAAGAATACCTCGAGGAGCAAGAAGGTCATGGGAGCGTTCAAGGAAGCCCACGGAGGGGAACTGAAGGATCTGTATCTCCCGGTCGCGGAGCGGCAGGACGAGAAAAAGCGAGCGCGCGACATGCGCTCCTGGGATCTCACGATGCGTCAGCTCTGCGACGTCGAGCTGCTCCTGAACGGCGCGTTCTCGCCGCTCGAAGGCTTCATGACCCGTGCCGACTACGACTCCGTCGTCGAGAAGATGCGGCTCGCGAGCGGCGTCTTGTGGCCGATGCCGATCACGCTCGACGTCAGCGAGGAGTTCGCGGCCGAGCTCAAGGTCGGCGAGACGATTGCGCTGCGTGACCAGGAAGGCGTGCTGATCGCGACTCTCGAGGTCTCGGAGGTCTTCCGGCCGGACAAGGCCCGTGAGGCGCAGGGGGTTTTCAGGACGACCGACGAAGCGCATCCGGGCGTGCGCTACCTGATGCGGCATGCGCACCCCGTGTACGTCGGCGGCAAGCTGCGGGGCGTCGAGACGCCCACGCATTACGACTTCAAGCATCTGCGCGACACGCCGCGAGAGATGCGCGAGCGATTCAGGAAGCTCGGCTGGCGCAAGGTCGTCGCGTTCCAGACCCGCAACCCGATGCATCGGGCGCACTTCGAGCTGACGTTCCGCGCGGCGAAGGAGGTCGAAGCGAACCTGCTGATCCAGCCCGTCGTCGGCATGACGAAGCCCGGCGACGTCGATCACTTTACGCGCGTGCGCTGCTATGAGCATGTGTTGAACCACTACCCCGAGCAGACGACCGCGCTGAGCCTTCTGCCGCTCGCGATGCGCATGGGCGGCCCCCGCGAGGCGCTCTGGCACGCGATCATCCGCAAGAACTACGGCTGCACGCACTTCATCGTCGGTCGCGATCACGCGGGTCCGGGCGTCGGCAGCGACGGCAAGCCGTTCTACGGCCCGTACGACGCGCAGCGGATGATGCAGGAGTATGCCGAAGAGCTCGATATCACGATGGTCCCGTTCAAGAACATGGTGTTCGTCGAGGACCGCGCGCAGTACATGCCGGAGGACGAGGTCAACGAGTCGATGCGGACGCTGAGCCTCTCCGGCACGGAGCTCCGGAGGCGTCTGCACGAGGGCGTCGATATCCCGGAGTGGTTCTCGTTCCCGGAGGTCGTCGAGGAGCTGCGCCGTACGCATCCGCCGCGGCACAAGCAGGGCTTTACGGTCTTCTTCACGGGCCTTTCGGGCTCAGGAAAGTCGACGATCGCGAATGCGCTGATGGTGAAGCTCATGGAGATGGGCGGCCGTCCGGTCACGCTGCTCGACGGCGACGTCGTGCGCAAGCATCTGTCGAGCGAGCTCGGCTTCTCGAAGGAGCATCGCGATCTCAACATCCTCCGGATCGGCTACGTCGCGAGCGAGATCACGAAGAACGGCGGCGTCGCGATCTGCGCGCCGATCGCGCCGTACGCCGCGACGCGGCGGCAGGTGCGGGACATGATCGAGCCGCTTGGCGGCTTCCTCGAGATCCACGTCGCGACGCCGCTCGAGGTGTGCGAGGAGCGCGATCGCAAGGGCCTCTACGCGAAGGCGCGCGCGGGCATCATCAAAAGCTTCACCGGCATCAGCGATCCTTACGAGGAGCCGGAGACGCCGGAGATGCGCATCGATACGACGCAGCTCACGCCCGACCTCGCGGCGCACCGCATCATCGTCAAGCTCGAGAGCCTCGGCTTCATCCGCTGATCACGGCGGCGCCGGCGGGCAGTCCTGCTCGCCGGCGCGCCGTTCCCTTGGCGCATCGCGTTGGAGCCTTGCTCGCTCGGTGTTTGGATTTCGTTCGTTGAGCGCATCGCAACCGGAGCGCGTGCTCAATCCCTGTCTTCCCGAGACACGCCGGAAAAGCGTCCCTGCGGCTCGCGTTCGGCCATCTTTCGCCTCACACGGCCTCGGGAACGCCGTCTTGCCGACGCGCTCGTGCGGCAAGCTTCGAGAACCGGTCTTCAGCGTCGCGTAAGAGGACGAGGGCGTGTCAGTACGAGCCGAAGTACGCGGCGAAGAACTGGTTCAGCATCCGGTCCCGCGGGTCCATCTCGCTGCGGACCTTTGCGAAGAACGCCAGCCGCCGGTCGAAGCGGGCGTTCACGAGCTCCGCGGTCGCGTTGCGGGTCTGGTTGAAGAACGGAACGCCGCGGTGCTCCGCCGCGAACTCGGCGAAATCGAGAACGAAATCGTCCCAGCCGTCGGTCTGCGTCGACAGCGCGCTCAGCGTGATCATCGGCCCGTCGAACGACGGCGACAGCAGCGCGCTCTTGTCGTGATTCAGCCGGAAGCCGATCGTCGGCATGTCGCAGCGGAAGCCGGTCCGCGCGTAGTGCTCCTTGCAGAGCAGCTTGTAGCCGAGCGCGACGGCGCCGAAGTCGGCGGCCGGGAAGGCCCACGTGCAGTACGTGAAGCGATTGCCGGCGGCGAGCGACCGAAAGCGGCCGCTCTGCTCGACCGCATTGCTGCCCGTCTTCACGAGCGCGTTCCCGAAGAGCGCCTGCGCCGCCTCGCTCAGGCTGTCGATCAGCGGATAGCGCAGCTGCCGCACGGGCAGCGCGAACGCGATCGAGCGCGCGGCGCCCGGGAGCGCCGAGTAGACGGCCCAGTCCTTCAGCCGCCACGCGAACTTCTTGCCGGACGTGCTCTGGGCCGCCGGCCGGCGCAGCTCCATGTAGACATGATCGCGAAACGGCAGCAGGTAGAACTTCACGCCGGAGCCCGCGGAGGCGAGCCGCGGCCCGAGCTTCGCGAACTCCTTGAATCCGGTATGCGCCGTCTGCACCGTGAACGCCTGGATGGGCCGGATCCGCAGCGTGACCTCGTACGCCACGCCGAGCAGGCCGTACGAGAGGCGCAGCAGCGCGAGCAGGCTTTTCGTGTTTTCGTTCACGACGAACTTGCGGCCCGTCGGGCTGACGATCTTGAGCTGGACCGCGTGCGCCGCGAATTGGCCGGCGTCGCCCGCGATGGTCGCCTCGAGGCCGGCGCCGCACACCGCGCCGCCGACCGTCCGATTGGCAAGATCGAAGCCGCCGACGAGCTCCTTGCCCTGCTCGCTCAAGATCTCGGCGAGCTCGGGAAGAGAGATGCCGGGCTGCACCGTGACCGTGTCGGCATCGATCTTGAGCACGCGATTCATCTCGCTCAGATCGATGACGGTGCCGCCGTTCGCCGTCGTGCAGCGCGTCGTCGAGCTGCCGGACCCTATTGGACGGACCGGCGACGGATAACGTTTGGCGTCCGTAAGGACTTGTGCGATCTCGGTGGGCGACGTCGGCCTTATGACGGCGGCCGGACCTACGGCCGTGAAGGAACCGACGCGCTTGCGCGCATGAGCCAGCATGCTCATTCCGCTTAAGACTCCCCGTGCAGAACCGACACCAGAATTCGCTCGGAACGGTGTCCGACACCATATCCGAGAGTGCTCGGGAAATCCTGGGAAAGCGCGTCGCGCTTGCCGGCAACCCCGCTGTCGTAGGACCGCGTCCCTTAGACCGGAAGCTTTGTGTCGCTGGCTTTCGCCAGGTTTACCCTCAGCAGCGGGGCCGACTATGGCTCGAAACTTCCCGCCAGGCAAGGGATTTAGACGCAGTTTTCAAAGCACCTCGTCCAGGAAGTCGTAGATCTCGCGGCGGACGAAGTTCAGGCCCAACGGAGTCAGGGAATAAAAGCCGCTCCGGTGGCGCGACAGCAGCGTGAGCCGCTTCGGCCGGCCGGTCGCGTTCCACAGGGCCTCGCGGGCGGTCCGGGGCATGCAATCGTCGAACGCGGCATCGATCATGAAGATCGAGCTCGGGTCGTAGTGCCCGGCATAGCGGATCGGGTCCGCCGGTCCGAAAAGGCCCTCGAAGAAGTCGTGGTACTGCTCGATCGTCCAGCCGTACTCGGCCAGCACGTGACGGCGCACCTCGCCGGCGCGGTTGCCGCAGGCCGTGAAAACCTCGGCGAAATCGGCCGCGCCCATCATCAGCACGCCGGCGGCAACCCGCGGGTCGTTGCCCATCACGGTGGCCGTCACGAGCGCGCTCATGCTGAATCCGACCATCGCGATGCGCGACGAGTCGATGTTCGGCTGCGTCTCCGCCCAGTCGAGCAGCAGGCGCAGGTCGACGACGGCCGAGCGGTAGCGCTCGGCGCTCGCCTTCGCCATTTCGACGAATTGCTCCTCGCTGGATGTCGAGCTGAGGCCGCTCCACGGAAAAAGCGGGTAGTTGCCGAGCACCCAGATGATATTGGCGTCGCCGCGGGATTTGCGGGCGTAGCCGCGCGAGATCCGGCTTGGCGGATAGCTGCTCGTGCCCCAGATCGGCAGGACGATGACGAGCTTCTTCGCGCCCGGCGATTTGCTGCGAAAGTATGTGGCGTCGACGAACCCGTCGGGGCCGCCGTGCGTGCCGCTCGAGCGAAGCTTCAGGTCGACGATCTCGTGAAATCGCGTTTCGTCGACCGGGGGCGATATCGTGACGTCCGGCGCGTCGCTCGCATCGAAGAGCGGATGCGATTCGATCGGCGGCGAATACCGATAGTCGGCGGGCCGCCCCGGCCCGCGGTGGACATGCGCGACGCAGCCGCTGAGCGCGAGCAGTAGGATGAGTGCGGCGAAACGATGCATGAAGAATGCAGGCATCCTGCCGGGCCGTGACGAGATCGCGCGGAATTCTACCGGCCGGGACTCCGGCCGTGAACCTCGTCGCATGCGCGCGACAACGCGGGAAACCGTGTTTCCGCAGGGAACGAAGCCCCCCGCAGCCGCGCTACTCGTAGCGCAGTGCCTCGATCGGGTCGAGTCGGGCCGCTCGCCGTGCCGGCCAGATGCCGAAAAAGAGACCGACTCCGACGCTGAACGCGGACGCGAGCCCGACCGACTCCGGCGATACGAAGACCTCCCAGCCGGCGAATCGCGACATGAGCCACGCGGCACCCGCGCCGAGGCCGACGCCGAGCAGGCCTCCGAGGAGGCAAAGCGTCACGGACTCGACGAGGAACTGCAGAAGGATGCTCCCCCGCGTCGCGCCGAGCGCCATGCGGATGCCGATCTCGCGCGTGCGCTCGGTGACGCTGACGAGCATGATGTTCATGATGCCGATGCCGCCGACGATCAGGCTCACGCCCGCGATGCTCGCGAGCAGCAGCGTGAAGGTCTGCTGGGCTTCCTGCTGAGTCTCGAGAAAGTCGCGCCGATCGACGATTGCGAAATCGTTCGGATCTCCGGGCCGCAGCCGGTGCTCCTTGCGCAGCACGCGCTCGATGTCGACCATCGCGCGCTCGAGCGGTATGCCGTCCATCACGCGAACGCTGATGTTCTCCACTTCCTCGCGCCCGAACACGCGCTGCTCGGCGGTTTTCAGCGGGATGAAGGCGCTCGAGTCCGGGCCGCGATTGCCGAACCCCCCGCCGCCTTCGCTCCTCAGAATGCCGATTACCTCGAACGGCTGATTGTTGAGCGCGATCGTCTTGCCGAGCAGCTCCTTGGGCTCGACCTCGAGCTCCCTCGGGATCTCAGCGCCGACGACGACTACCCGCTGCTTCGAGAGGTTCTCGTCGAGCCGGAAGAAGCGGCCGTGCTCGACGGTGTAGTTGAAGACCTCCGCGTAGCGGTGCGTCGTCCCGATCGTTCGCGTGTTCGTGTTGCGGTTGAGGTATTTCAGCTGACCGCGGCCCTGGACCTCCGGAACGACCGCATCCAGGTACCTCGAATCCTTCTCGAGCGCCTCGGCATCGTCCACCTTGAGCGTCTGCTGATCGCGAGCGACGCCCTGCGTCAGGAAACGGGCGGAGTTGACCGTCAGGATATTCGCCCCGAGCGCCGCGATCTGGTCATCGATCCGCTTCTGGGCACCGGCGCCCGCCGCGAGCATCGCGATGACGGCGCCGACGCCGATGATGATGCCGAGCATGGTCAGCATCGCGCGAAAAAAGTTCGCGTGAATCGACTGAAACGCGACGCGTAGGATCTCGCCGAAGAGCATCGTGGTACCTCTTGAACGTGGGCCAAAGTAGCAGTTGCCCGGCCCCGGTCAAGCTGCGGCCACTGAAGATTTCTCTATGTCTTCCGCCCTATCGACAAGGCTGTGCACGCCGAATTAGCCTGTCTCCCTGCTAGCCGCCCGACGCCGCTGCGGGCGGGCCTAATGCGGAGCCCGACAGTGACGCACGATGCACGACCACGCTCCCGCACGATTGCGCGGGCCATCAAGGGGCTCGTACTGACGATCGCCGGCATCGGGCTGCTCGGTGCGGCCCCCGACGGCAGCTCGAAGAGCTCCGAGCTCATGCTTGCGCCGTATCTTCCGCGCTCGGCCCATCAGGCCTATGGGTATCGGCTCGCAATCGACGGATTCCGAGGCACCGCCGCGAAGGATTGGGTGCTCGCGTCGGCTCGGGCCGTGACCGAGGCCTCGCCGGCGGAGCTGCCGGTCGACGTCGTCGGCGCGTTCGTCGCCGAGCAGCCGGACGCGGTCGGGATCGCGTTCCGGGTCGCCGGCGGAAGGCGCGTGGACATCGAGGTCGAGACGGAGCCGGGCGACGCCTCGACCGACCTCCGCTCGCCGTTCGTGGACCTTTTCGTCGTCCGGGACGGGCGGCGCGAACGTGTCGAGAGCCCGCTGCCGCTCCCGGTCTCGGCACACGACCCGGTCGTGCAGCGGCTCGAGATCGCAGCGCTCGAGCCGGGCGAATACGTGCTGCGCGTGCAGCCCGAGATCGGCTACGCGGGCCGCTACCGCGTGGGCGTTCGTGCGGCGCCGCTTCTCGCGTTCCCGGTCGAGGGCATGACCACCCGGGCGATCCTGAGCGGCTTCGGGGCCGAGCGGGACGGCGGCGCGAGGTCTCACCGCGGGGTCGACATCTTCGCGCCGCGGGGTACGCCGGCGCTGGCCGCGATGGACGCCTTCGTCACGCGCGTCGAGACGACGACGCGCGGCGGCAACGTCGTCTGGCTGCAGCCGCTCTTCGGCGATCTGCGTCTCTACTACGCGCACCTCGACACGCAGCTCGTGCGTCCCGGGGATTTCGTGCTTGCCGGCGAATCGGTCGGAACGGTCGGCAATACCGGCAACGCGATCACGACGCCCCCGCACCTGCATTTCGGCGTGTACGTGCGTCGGCGAGGTGCGCGCGGCGGAGCTCGGGATCCTTATCCGTTCCTCGATTGAGCGCGCCGCCGCGGGCCGAAAATGCGAAGCGCGCCGTTTGCCACCCGGGAACCGCTCATATAGATTGGTCCGCGGGTCCAATCGGATTTCACAATGACGCTCCGCGAACGGGTCGAGCAGGTATTCCCCGCATGGAGACGCTGGTATCCCAGTCTCTTCGACGCCGCGAACGATCTCGGCTTGATTCGCGCCGAGGTCTGCTCGCCCGATTCCCTGCTGCTCAGCAAGCGCCATGCGAAGGTTCAGCGCGCGGCCGAGAACGCTCACCGCGAGCGCTGGGGCGGAGGGCCGCCGGAGGATCCGCCGGAGGAGAGCGGGCGCTGGGCCGCCGTGCCGTCGGAAGATTCTGCCGAGAGCTGAGAGGGTCGCGATGACGGAGCAGAAGCCGCCGCTGCCGCCGTTCGACGAGGCGGCTGCGCGGGCCAAGGTCAAGGCCGCCGAGGACGCATGGAACACGCGCGATCCCCATCGGGTGGCGCTCGCGTACACGGAGGATTCCGTTTGGCGCAACCGTTCCGAGTTTATCGAGGGCAGGGCGGCCATCGAGGACTTCCTGCGCCGCAAGTGGGAGCGCGAGCTCGACTACAGGCTGCGCAAGAGCTTGTGGGCCTTCGGCGAGCGGCGCATCGCAGTGCGCTTCCAGTACGAATGGCACGACGCGTCCGGTCAGTGGTACCGGTCGTACGGCAACGAGCTTTGGGAGTTCGACGATAACGGGCTCATGCGCCGGCGCGAGGCGAGCATCAACGACGTGCCGATCGAAGAGTCGGAGCGGCGCTTCGTCGGCGACGCATGGCGTGACGGGGACATCCCGCTGCGTTGACGCCGTCTCCCCGCGCCGGTCTTGACGGTTTTTTGACCAACCTGAAGAGGGCCGCGGAGGGGCCGACCGGACGCTCCGCTTTCAAGCCCTTTTCCACAGCGTTATCCACAGAAATTGTGAATTGACGTGACGTCGGTCACGATGCGTGCGTGTCCTGCGATTCGCTCATATCCTAGTGCGGCTTTCTTATAACGAACGGCTTTATCGGGCCGGTTAGAATGGGCGCCTTGCACGGGGCCGGCTCGGCGCCCGGTTAGGACGTTTCTCTGACGAGACAGGTGGCTATGCAGCAGATGGTCATCGCCAATCGCCTGGCGGACGGGTTCGTCGTCTTCCTCGGCGCCGGCGACAGCTGGCACCGCTCTATCTCGGAGGGGCGTGTCTTCGAGGACGCGGACGAGGCGCAGGCGGCGCTCGCGACGGCGAAGCGGCACGAGGCCGAGAACGTCGTCGTCGAGCCGACGCTGATCGAGGTCACGGTGGACGACGCGGGGCAGCCGAGGCCGGTCGAGATCCGCGAGGCGATCCGCGCATTCGGGCCGACGATCGACGGCCCCGCAGCCGCAGGAGTGGCGAATGTATCGTTACGATGAATTCGATCACCGGCTCGTCGCAGAGCGCATCGCGCAATTCCGCCGTCAGGTCAAGCGGCGGCTCGCGGGCGAGATCACGGAAGATCAGTTCAAGCCGTTGCGATTGAAGAACGGCGTCTATCTGCAGCTTCACGCGTACATGCTGCGCGTGAACGTGCCGTACGGCACGCTGTCTTCCCGGCAGCTGCGCAAGTTCGCGCATATCGCGCGCACCTACGACCGCGGTTTCGGTCATTTCACGACCCGGCAGAACATCCAATACAACTGGATCCAGCTCGAGCAGGTGCCGGATATCCTCGAGGAGCTTGCGAGCGTCGAGATCACGACGATCCAGTCGTCGGGCAATTGCGTGCGCAATATCACGTCCGACCAGTATGCGGGCGTCGCCCGGGACGAGCTGGCGGATCCGCGTGTCTACTGCGAGCTGCTCCGGCAGTATTCCGTGCTCCACCCGGAGTTCTCGTATTTGCCGCGCAAGTTCAAGATCGCGGTGACGGGCTCTCCGAACGATCGTGCGGCCGTCGCGGTTCACGACATCGGGCTCAGGATGCATCGCAACGCGGCGGGCGAGACGGGCTTCGAGGTGCTCGTCGGCGGCGGGCTGGGCCGCACGCCCTATCTCGCGCACACGATCAGGGATTGGCTCGCGCCCGAGGATCTGCTCGCCTACGTCGAGTCGATCCTGCGCATCTACAACATCTACGGCCGGCGGGACAACATCCACAAGGCCCGCATCAAGATCATCGTGAACCAGCTCGGCATCGACCGCTATCGCGAGCTCGTCGAGGAGGATTTCGCCGCGTCGAAGGGGCTGCCCCGTCCGGAGCTGCCGCCCGACGAGATCGAGCGGATTGCCGGATACTTCGCGCCGCCGCCGTACGAGACGCTCGAGGACTGCACGGCCGAGCTCGAGAAGCTCGCGGCTGCGGAGCCGCGCTTCGCCGAGTGGCTGCGGCACAACGTCACGCCGCACAAGCAGTCCGGCTACGCGATCGTCAACGTGTCGCTCAAGGCGCCGGGCGCCGTGCCCGGCGACATCACGGCGGAGTGCATGGATGCCCTCGCGGATCTCGCGGACGCGTACAGCTTCGGCGAGCTGCGCGTGAACCACCGGCAGAACCTCGTGCTGCCGTACGTGCGTCAGTCCGATCTTTACGCGGTCTGGACGGCGCTCGATCCGCTCGCGCTCGCGACGCCGAACCTGAACCTCCTGTCCGATCTGATCTCGTGCCCGGGGCTCGATTACTGCGCGCTCGCGAACGCGCGCTCGATCCCGGTCGCGCGAGACATCAGCGCGCGGTTCGTCAACGTCGATCGCCTTGCCGCGATCGGTCCGCTCACGATCAATGTCTCCGGGTGCATGAACGCCTGCGGCCATCATCACGTCGGCAACATCGGCATCCTCGGCGTCGACAAGCGCGGCAAGGAGTTCTTCCAGCTGACGCTCGGCGGCTCGTCCGATCAGAACGCGTCGCTCGGCGACCGGCTGGGCCCCGGGCTTGCACAGCAGGACGTGCCGGACGCGATCGAGGCGATCGTCGACCGCTATCTCGAGCTGCGCGAGGAGGGCGAGCGCTTCCTGGATACCTACCGCCGCGTCGGCATCGAGCCCTTCAAGGAAGCGGTGTACGGCTCGGCGCAGGAGAAAGTGGCTTGAAGGCGCTGATTCGCGACGGCGCTCTCGTCGAGGATGCGTTCGTCGACGTCAGCGACGCGGACGTGCTGCCCGAAACCGGCGCGATCATCGTGAGCCTGGAGCAGTGGCAGGCGAATCGCGACGCGCTCCTCGCCCGAGGCGAGCCGCTCGGCCTTAAGCTGCGAAGCGATCAGATGCCGGACGCGGTCGCGAGCGACCTCGAGCACTTCGAAGTCATCGCGCTCGAGTTTCCGAAGTTCCGCGACGGCCGCGCGTATTCGTATGCGCGCCTGCTTCGGGAGCGCTACGGCTACGCGAAGGAGCTGCGCGCCGTCGGCGAGGTCCTGCTCGAGCAGCTGCACTTCATGCTGCGCTGCGGGTTCGATGCCTTCGAGATCCGCGATCCCGATCCGCTTGGGGCCTATCGCGCGGCCGCCGCCGACTACACGGTCTGGTACCAGCCGACCGGCGACGGGCGGCCGACCGCGATGCAGCTCCGCCGTCAGCGCGTGCAGCGAGCCTGAAGAACCGCCGCGGCGCCGCCGCGTATCGGTGAGAAAGCCGCCGCCGCGAGAACGGCCGGCGCGTCATCCGAACGATGTGACGAGCGCATTGACGAGCGGCTTCATGTGAAAGCTCTCGTGCGGCACGGCGTCCACGCGAACGCCGCGCTCCTCGAGCGCTCGCGCCACGACGGGCCCGACGGCCGCGACGCGGACGGTCCCGAGCCCGCGATCGAGCTCCGGCTCGAGCCCTCGTTCGGCCGCCACCGCGAACAGCCTGTCGACTTGAGCGGTGCTCGTGAACGCGATCGCATCGATCTCGCCGCCGGCGAGCCCGGCGATCAGTTTCGCAACCTCATCCTGCTCCGCCTGATTCGCGTAGCGGTAGGGCACGACGTAATCCGGCTCGATCCGGCGAGCGGCGAAATGCTCGGCCAGCGCTTCCGGAGGCGAGTCGCCGTAGAGCTGCACCCCGATACGCTTGCCTTCCAGCGGCAGCGGGCCGAGAGCGCGGACAATGCCGTCGGTCGTCGGCTCGGGCGCCTCGATCGTTCTCGGCACTCCGAGCGCGCGCAATGCGCGCTTCGGCTTCGGTCCCCGGGTTAGGATGGCCGCATGCGCGAGCGTGGCCGAGAACCGCTCCTCGAGACCGGCGCGCTCGGCGAACGCGGCAAGCCGCTCCACGCCTTCACCGGTATAGAAGACGAGGAGGGCGGGCGGCGTGTCGACCGTGCGCGCGAGCCACGCCGCAACGGCGTCCTCGTCCTCCGCATCCCGGATCGCGACCAGCGGGCAGCGCACGACGCGTGCGCCGCGCCGCTCGAGCAGCGCCGCGAGCACTTCGAGATGCCGGCTTTCGGGCACGGCCACGACACGGCCGCGCAGGGGTCCGCCGTCGTCCGTGTCGTTCCGGGGCTTCAGATCACTCGGCAAGGAGCCGGGCCTGATTTCGCTCGTGCGCGTCCGTCCAGAGCCCGACCTCCCGGTAATACCGGATCGCGCCTTCGTGGTAGGGATGATTCGTATCGGCCGGCGCGATCGCGTCCGCCGGCTGATTGGCGAGCTGCACGTACTCGCGCCGCAGCTGTTCCCAGTTCTCGTGGATCGTCTTGATCACGCGGTAGACGACGTCCTCGGGCACGTGAGTGCTCGAGTTCAGGAAATCGAGGACGCCGGCGACGCGCGTCGGGCCGTCGAGGCCGACGCTCGACGGTCCCGGCGTGGCCGTCACGGGGACCGCGCCCATCATCCCTGCGGAGAGCTTTTCTTCGTCCTCGCCCATCGTCAGATAACGGATGCCGCCGGGAATCGACGAGTGGACCTGGATCGAGAGCGCGGTGTCGAGGCCGGTCGGCACTGCATCGGCTCGGCCCTCGGTCAGCATCCGCATCGCGTCGGGGAGGCCGGCGACGACGACCGGGGAGACGTCGTCCGGCGTGAGGCCGGCGGTCGCGAGGATCGCGGTATGCAGCTGCTCGAGCGCGGCGTTCGACCGGAATGCGATGACGACGCGCTTGCCGCGGAGGTCTTCGATCGTCGACAGACCCGAATCCGCGCGGACCATGTACATGATCGGCAGCGGGAACGCGACGCCGACTGCGCGCAGGCGGTCCATCGGCTCGCTATAAGGCGGAAGACCTCGATACGCGAGGTACGAATCGATCCCGGTATTCAGCCCGAACGAAACCTCGCCGCGCTGCAGCATCGGGAGGTAGACGGACGACCCGGCGTACGGGCGCATCGTGGCGCGTATTCCGGCTCGCTCCTGCAGCACCTTCGCGAAGCCCGCCGCGACCGCATAGACGTGCGTGCCCGCAGGGTTCGAGCCGATCGTGATCGAGCTCGTGCCGGCTGCGGGGACGCCGGAATCGCCGCTCGGCTCGCACGCGCCGAGCAGCGCCAGGGTCAGCGCGGCGAGAAGCGCCGCGAGCGTTTTGCGCATCATCATTGCCCGCGAGCGTAACGTAATTACGCCGCGTGCGGCTAGCCTGGCTAGATCGAGATCTGGTCCTCCGCCTCGATCGGCCGCAGGCGCGGGAACTTCACGACCGTGCCCGGACGGACGCGGTCGAGATCGAGGTCCGGGTTGTATTGGCGAAGGAGCCAGACGGGCACATCGTACGTGCGTTGCGCGAGCACCCACAAGGATTCGCCGCGGCGGACGACGTGGTCCTCGACGTCCTCGATCTGATGGCTCGAGAAGAACTGCTCCTGGTGCTCGCGATGGTAGGCGATGCGCCGGCGCTCGAACTCGTCCGGGCTCACCCGCGAGAAATCGAGCCTGAGCGATTGGCCGATGACGACGTTCTGGTGAAATGCGAGGCCGTTCAGATCGCGCAGCCGCTGCGTCCGGATCTCGAGCCAGTCCGCATAGTGACCGAGCGTCTCGAGCGCCTGCACTGCAATTCTGTCTGCCGACACGCCGTAGTCGCTCGGATCCGCCGCAAGCTCCGCCTGGTGGCTTGCGAGCGCATTCGAGTCGAGCGAGGCCTCGGTATCCGGCGCTTCCTCGACGACGGGCTCCGGATCGGCGGTCGTGTCGGCGAGAACGTCGGCCGCGCTCGACTCGTCGAGCGCCGCCTCGATCTCCTCTGCTCGAGGCGCGACGTCTGCGGGCGCGTCCGGTCCGAGCGCGACGATCAGTGCACGCTCGTCCGGCGTCTCGGCCAGCACGGCTTCACGCGCCTCGGCCGCCATGCTCGGCGTTGCGGCCGCAAGCACGACCTCGGGTGCGCCGTCGCCGGCGGGCACGCGCAGGCGCTGGCCGGCATAGATCAGATTTCTGTTGTCGATGCGATTCGCCGCAAGCAGCGCGTCGGCGTCCACGCCGAGCCGACGCGCGATTCGCTCGATGCTGTCGCCTCTTTGCACGACGTATTCGCCGTCGACGAGCGCGGGCTCGGTGCTCGCGAGCACGACCGGCGCCTGACCCGCCGGCACGGGCAGCTTCAGCACTTGTCCGGCGCGGATCAGGTGACTGCTGCGCAGGCCGTTGATCTCGACCAGCGACGCGACGCTGACCCGGTAGCGCGACGCGATCTGAGAGAGCGTCTCGCCGCGCGCGACGCGGTGCTCGACGTCGGGCAACTGCGCCGCGAAGCGCTCTCGCGTCGGCACGGCGGCGAGCAGCACTTTCGGGTCACGTTCCTCGAGGTCGGCCGGCAGGCGCAGCGGGAACCCGCGCGGGACGTACTTTTCGCCGCTCCACACGATCGCGGTCAGCGCTGGATTGAGCTCGCGCAGACGGCTGACGCCGATGCCGAGCGCCCTCGACAGCGTCTGCACCGACATGTAGTCCGGCACTTCCGTCACGATGCTCGAGGACGCGGGGCTGAAGCTCAGTCGTCCGAAGTACTTCTCGGGATCCGCATCGATGTCCGAAGCGGCGAGGAAGGCGGGGTAGAAATTGCGCGACGCGAAGCCGAACGTCCTGCCTTTGTAGCGCTCGGCGATCACGCCCATGTCCGTCGTGCCGAGCTGGCCGACGGCGCGGCGCATGCCGGACACGCCGTGGTTATACGCGGTGATCGCGAGCGGCCAGTGCCCGAGGACCTCGTAGTTGTCGCGCAGCAGCCGCGCGGCGGCGTCCGTCGACAGGAACGGATCGCGGCGCTCGTCGATGATGTGATCGATCCGCATGTAGCGCAGGCCCGTCGAGCGCGTGAACTGCCACATTCCGGCGGCGCCGGCCTTCGAGTAGGCGGTCGGGTCGAACGAGGACTCCACGTGCGGAAGCGCGACGAGCTCCGCCGGTACGCCGTGGCGCGCGAGAACGCTGCGGATGTAATCGCGCCAGATGCCGGAACGGACGAGACCCGCCTTGAAGCGATCGGCCTGGCCGAGCTGGAAGCGGAGACGCTGCGCGGCCGCCCGGAACTCGGCGTTGCTCGTGCCGTCCGGAAAGAGCGCGAGGACGCGGCGCTCTTCGGCGCTCAGTCCTTCGCGCGTACCGCGGCCGAGCTTCGTGAGAATGCTTCGATAGCGTTGCACGGCCGCGTCGACCTGCCGGCGCCGCGCGGCTTCGGAGGGCGTATTGCGAACGGTCTCGTAGACGATGTTGAGCCGCTCCGAATCGTGAATGAAGCCGCCGCGAGTATCGACCTCGGTATATACCCGGGTCCAGAACTCGACGGCCGCCTCGAGCTGCTTCGGGCGCGGAAAAGCTTCCTCTGCCGCCGCGACCGTCGACGCAATGGTCATCACGAGAAGCAGGCAGAGTACGGGCAGCGGAGCTCTCGGCATGCGAATGTCCCCTGATGCGGCACGACGACTTCGAGACCGCCGGCATTATGTCCCTGCCGCGTGGCGCAGGCGCTGATCCAATTCACGCTGCGCGGGCCGTATCGCGGACGCTGGCCGTCCGCGCAGGGGCCGACTCTCTGACGTCGTTTTCCTTATGTTTTATCGCGGGTTGAGTATAGCAGTTCCGAAACTACCCGAAAGGGCGGTGACGCATCAACGGCGCGCGAGCGCGCGGATCAACGATGCGTGCTGCGGAAACTGCTCGAGCAGCTCGTCGGCGCGAGGCATCTCGAAGTCGATGAAGTCGAAGCCGGGCGCGACGCTGCATCCCCCGAAGGCCCAGGGCGTACCGGGCGGGAGGCGCGCCGCCTGCCACCACCCGGCGGGAACGACCGCGCTCGGCTCGCCGTCCTCGAGCGCGGACGTGAGCATGACGACCCGGTAGACGCCGTCGCCGTCGATCAAGTGCAGCTCCAGCGGGCCGCCGGCGTACAGATGCCAGACCTCGTCGGTCCACTTGACCCGGTGAAATGCCGAGATCTGGTCGTCGGCGAGGAGGTAGTAGATGAACGTCGCGGCGGCGCGCTCGGCGGGCGCTCCCGACGGAATGCGAGGGTGCTGAACGAGGAAATCCGATCTGTATGTCTCGCGATAGAAGCCGCCCTCCGGGTGCGGCCTCAGCGAAAAGCGCTGAACGATCCGTTGCGCGGTCTCGTCCATCTGCGACACGGCGTCACCCTCGGCCACGTTCCCAAGCTCGAAAAGAGCATACTAGACTCGACAGGAGACTACGCAACGCAAAAAAGCTTAAGGGGGTTCGAATGAAAGCGGATACTCGGTTGGTCATCGCCGCGGCCGTCGCCGCGCTCGTCGGCGGCGCGGGCGCCTCCGCGCAGGAAGCGCATCCCGACATGAGCTTCTTCATCACCAGCGAAGGTCCCGGGAACGGCGCCGACCTCGGCGGGCTCGAGGGCGCGGATGCGCATTGTCAGCAGCTCGCGGAGGCGGTCGGCGCAGGCAACAAGACCTGGCGCGCATACCTCAGCACGACGGCCGACGGCGGCCAGCAGGCAGTGAATGCGCGCGACCGTATCGGCAGCGGCCCATGGCACAACGCCGAGGGCGTGCTGGTCGCCGAGAACGTCGATCACCTGCATAGCGAGGACAACAATCTCGGCAAGGAAACGTCGCTCAGCGAGAAGGGAGAGCAGATCAACGGCCGCGGCGACACGCCGAACATGCATGACATCCTGACCGGATCCCTCGAGGACGGCACCGCGTCCGAAAACACGTGCTCGAACTGGACGAGCAGCGCGTCCGACGGCAGCGCGATGGTCGGTCACCACGACCGGCAAGGGGGCGGGCAGAACCCGACGTCGTGGAACTCGGCACACGGCTCGCGCGGCTGCGGGCAGGCGGATCTGCAAGGGACCGGCGGCAACGGGCTCTTCTACTGTTTTGCGACGGATTAGCGCCGCAACGACCCGGATCAACCGCTGCGCGACGTGACCGCTGCCTCTCGGCGGTCACGTCGATCAACGACTTACGAAGTATTTAGAGAATCAAATCGTCTTTCTCCGCGGCGGCTCGGCGTCGTCCCGCCGAACGAGCGGGCGCGCGTCGCGACGCGGTCGCCCGTATCCAAACCCTGCCGATTTCGTCTACCGATGCAGGAGCCAGCGGTAACGGGATCATGCCGACGACCCACGACGCGAGCCGCTTCGCGGCGCTGATCGAACCCCATCTCGGGGCGCTTTTCCGCGCGGCGTATCGTTTACGGCGAAGCGTGCCCGACGCCGAGGACCTCGTTCAGGACGTGTGCCTGCGCGCCTACGACCGGCGCGATCAGCTCGAGCGGGCGGAATCGCCGCGCGCGTGGCTGATGCGTGTGCAGCTGAATCTGCATATCGACGCCGTACGCCGCGACGCCCGGGTGGCGGCGGCGTCGCTCGACGACGAACGGCACGATGGGCTTTCACTCGCGTGCCCCGGAGCCGACGGCCCGGACGAGCAGGTCGAAGCCGCCCGCCTCGCAGAGGTCTTGACCGGCGCATGGCGCATGCTGACTCCCGATCAGCAGGCGCTGCTCGCGCTGCATGCCGAGGGCTACACCCTCGCCGAGATGATCGAGATTACCGGCGTGCCGCTCGGCCCGCTGAAGGCGCGCCTGCATCGCGCGCGAATGCGTCTCGGGAAGCTGCTCGAAGCCCATCGTCAGCCGCCGCGGGTTGCGGCCGTTTCAGGAGAATCGCGATGAACTGCCATGAAGTTGCCGACGCGCTCGACTTGCGCCCGCTCGAATTCCTCGGGGCCGACCTGCGCCGCGACATCGAGACGCACGCCGAGCGGTGTGACGGGTGTCGCCGCGCGCTCGAGGCCGAGAGCATGCTTCGCGCCGATCGTGTCCCGACGATGCCGCCGCTCGACGTGGCCCGGCTGATCGCGGCGCGCCGCGAACACGCGTCGAGCGTGCCCAGCGACGATGGGGCGAGCGTGCCCGGCGGAGCGAGCGCGCGCCGCGCGAAGCGCCTGCTGCGGCCGGCGGTCTTCGCGGTGCTCGCCGCCGGCGGCGCTGCGTTCGCGGCGCTCATGATCTCGTCGGAACCCTTCGGGCGCATGCCCGCCGACGGCGGAGGGGCCGCGAACCGAGCGCCGGGCTCGATACTCGACGCCGAGCCGGCAGAGCAGGCGGCGCAGCCGGTCGCGGCAAGACCTTCGTTGATCGACTACGTCGACGCCGCCGAGGCGGCCGCCGCGGATGCGCTTCGCGCGGAGATGATGCGCTCTCCGGCGCCGCCGGACGGCGACATGTTCGCGCTGCTCAAGGTCGCACCGACGTATCCGCCCAGGGCCGCCGCCCGGGGGCTCGAAGGCTATGCGCTCGTCGAGTTCACCGTGACCCCCGAAGGCGACGTCGCCGATCCGCGCATCATCGAATCGAGCGACCCGATCTTCGAGCCGCCGACGCTCGATGCGGCCAGAAAGGCGAAGTACAAGCCGCGCGTCGTGGACGGTAGGCCGATCGCGGCCGAAGGCATCCGGAACCGGTTCTCGTACACGATGGAGGCGCCGAGCGAGGAAGGGAGCCGGGACGGCTCGCCGGCAACGGAAGCGGCGGAGGCCGCGGGCGATCTTTCGTTCGGAGAGTTTCGCGCGCTGCTCGAGCCCGTCCTCGACTGCGTCGAGCGGTCGGACCTGCTCTGCGTCGAGCTGGCGCTCGACGAGATGCGCGCGATCTACGCGCTGACGCCTCGCCAGGAATCCGAGCTCGCGCGGATCTACGGGTTCGTCTATCACAGACTCGGGGACTACGAGCGCGCGATCTCGGCTTATGAGCGTGCGGCGCAGCCGTTCGAAGACGATCCGATCGAAGGCACGGGAAACTACTTCGCGACTCCGTGGATGACGGTCGCGATGATTCACTACGAGCGCCATCGCTATCAGGAGGCGCTCGACGCGGCTATTCGTTACCTGCGCGCGGCGAAGGATCCGTCGTTCGCCGACTACGTCTTCGTCGACCGATTGCGGCAGCTCGGCGCCGTCGTGCGCTGAGCCTTAGGGGCCGGCGTGCTAGAGTGCCCGCATGAGCACGCCGGCCTCGCGCAGGGACGATCGCTCGCATACTGCCGCGGCGCGCTGGCTCGGCATCGCACGATCACTCGCGATGTATTACGGCGTGCCGCTCCGTGCGCGCCGCATGGCGTCCCTCTATTCCCGCTTCGTCCTTCCGGGCTCGCTATGCTTCGACGTCGGCGCGCATGTCGGGAACCGCATTCGCTGCTGGCGCCGTCTCGATGCGCGGGTCGTGGCCGTCGAGCCGCAGCCGGACTTCGTGCGGTTGCTGCGCCTGCTCTACGGCAGGGATGACGGCGTCGCGATCGTTCCGAAGGCGATCGGTCGAGCGGCGGGGCGGGCTCGGCTCCTGGTCAGCCGGCGGACTCCGACCGTCACGACGCTGTCGCGCGAATGGATAGAGGAAGTCAGCGCCGATGCGTCGTTCGCCGGCGTGCGCTGGTCGGAAGGCGACGAAATCGAGATCACGACGCTCGACGCTTTGATCGCGGAGCACGGCGAGCCCGACTTCGTGAAGATCGACGTCGAGGGGTTCGAGGGCGAGGTGCTTGCGGGGCTCACCCGTCCGCTGCGTGCGCTCTCGTTCGAGTACCTGCCGGCCGCACGCGAGCGCGCACTCGAGTGTGTCGCTCGGCTCACCGCGCTCGGCGACTACCGTTTCAACTGGTCCGCGGGAGAAAGCCAGCGGCTCGGGGCGCCCGAATGGCTCGATGCGAGCGGCATCCGGGCGCATCTCGAAGGACTGCCGGACGCGTCGGGCTCCGGCGACGTGTACGCGTGCGTCGGACCTTGAGCATCCGGTCAGAACTGTTGCGCGACGCCGATGCTCGCCCACGAGAACTCGCGTGCGCCGTCGCCGGTTTTGAGCTCCTCCGTTTGATGCCGCAACGTGTAAGTCACGCTCAGGTTGTTCTTGAAGACGGTCGTCACTCCGAGCCACGCTTCGAGCAGCACGTGATTCAAATCCGACGCGCCGAAGGTCACTTCGCTCGAACGGAATTGGCCTTGCAGGAACGCGTTATACGCGCGTAGCCGCAGATTCACGCCGGCGGCGAACTGGAATCTCGGGCCGGAGCGGCTAGCGCGCTCGCCGGCGAGCCGGATCGGCGGGTGGCCGCCGTAATCCGCGATCGACGGCGACGAGCTCCACCAGGGCGTATCGAGACTGCCCCAACGGAACGCAAGGTCCGCGCTCGCTTCCGTCAGATAGCCGATGCTGCCCGACAGGCCGAACCGCAGGTGATAGGGCCGATCGCGGTAAGTGCCGCTTTGCAGCAACTGGTATCGCGATACGGCGTAGCGGGCAGTGGGCTCGCCGCCTTCGGAAATCTGATGCGCGTACCCCTTGGGCTCTCGGCTGCCGAAGGCGACGTGCACCGTGCGATGCAGGCGCTCGACCCACGGCATGCCGAGCGCGCCTAACGTCAACGACGACTGGTAAGCGACGCCGTTCGACGGATCGTGGACGAGGTGCGAGCTCGACACGTACGCGAGGTTCGCGTAGGGGCGATCGTCGTAGAGCGGCTCGTCTGCATCGAGGTCCTGCGGAGTAAACAGCAGAACTCCCGCCTCGAACGAGCGGGCGTTCTCGGCCGAAGAGCCGGCGGCTCCGAATCCGGTCTTGCGATCGAGCCAGTCCAGCGCGCGAGACAGCGGCCGGGGACCTGCGGCATCCTTGCCGCCGAGCGTGACGGAGATGCCGGCGGTGTAGTCGCGATCCTCGTTCGTGAAGGCGAAGAGATCGTTGTCGAGATGCACGGTCCAGCCGCGCGGCTGCAGCCGCTTTTCGGACTCGAGCTTCGAGGGCGACTCGAGCCTCGTGATTCCGCCATCGTCCGCGCTGGCCGGCGGGAGGCCGCCGAAGAGCGCGGCGGCCGTGGAAATCATCGCCGCGAGCATCCATTGCCGGGCGAAGAGAGGGTGAAACGCACGCATTAGCGTTTCCTTTCGCGTCCGAAGCTATCTGCCTGTCCCTGGTCCTCTATGCGCAACGAACCGCTAACGCGCGGGCCGGAGGAGGATCGCTCGATCCTGCGTTACTATACGGTTCAGTAACAAGTTTACTGACGAGTTAGTTAAGTGCAATACCCGGCCATATGAACGCGCAGCGTCGAGCCTGCAATAAGCTTTCAAAGCAGCGACTTGGCCTAAAACATTCGACTCGTTCATCAGCTTTGCCGCGACGAGCCGGCGCGACGCCGAAGCACGGCGACCGGATGCGCAACCGTGCGAGATCGGCAGCGCCGACACCGCGGCTTCCGGACCCCTTTGCGCCGCGGCGAGGCGAGGGCGGTTCGCCCCGAGACTCAGCCGTCGATGTGGCGCGCAGGTTCGCATGCGTCAGTGCACGAAACCGGGATGGGAGCTGCGAGGACGCGTCAGCGCGGCGTCGCCGCATCCTTTGATGATTGCGACGAGCGTGCCAATTCGAGCATCGACCGCGTTTCGCCGCACTCGATCGCAGCTTTCGGATCGAAGCGT
>Ga0079224_100001560_pt1 | contig 26595 bp, 22 predicted proteins | sample Stecom2015_FD_80414 | JGI IMG/M metagenome (GOLD analysis project Ga0079224, IMG submission 80414) | Agricultural soil microbial communities from Utah to study Nitrogen management - Steer compost 2015 | ecosystem: Environmental > Terrestrial > Soil > Agricultural land | place: USA: Utah... | reverse complement strand
CCCCGCCGAAGCGGGCGAACACGTCCTCCGTACGGAGCGAGCGCATCGAGAGCTGTGCGACCTCGCTCAGGACCAGATCCCCCGCGGGGTGGCCGTAGGTGTCGTTGATGCGCTTGAAATGGTCGATGTCGAGCAGGACGAGCGACGCCTCCGACGAGTGTCGCGCGGCGAAGGCGATCTCGGCCCGCAGCCGCTCGTCGAAATGGAGGCGGTTGTAGGCGCCGGTGAGCGCGTCCCGCGTGCTCGACTCGTAAAGCTTGCGGAAGAGCCGCTCCTCCCGGGCGTCGGTCAGCTTGAATCGGAACGAAGCCTGCGCGCCGAACGCGAGGGCGCTCCCGTGCTCGATGCGCCGTCGGGTGACGCGCTCCCCCGCGACGAAGGTGCCGTTGCGGGACCCGAGATCTTCGATGTAGTACGCGCCGTCCTCGCGGAAGAGCTTGGCGTGGAATCGGCTGATGCTCTCCTCGTCGATGCGCAGCGCGTTCGTCGCGTGCCGGCCGATCGTGAACGGCAACGACTCGATCGCGACGACCAGCCCCGCGTGCACGCCATCCATGCGAATGAGCAATGCGCGCTCCGCGAGCGAAGGCGTGGAGGGCCCGCCGAACTCCGAAAGCCGCAGGTTGATTTCCGTCGTGCGGGGCTCGTCGTCGAACTCGGGCTCCGGCAAGCTGGGCAGCGGCGGGCGCGGCCGATCGGGCGCCGAGGCCAGCTGGGCACCGGGCTCCCCGGGGAGCCACGCCTTGCGCTCCACCTCGGGGGGCCTGGAGGTCACGAACTCCTTCACCAGGTCACCTCGGGAAACGCGCGTCCCGGGCGAGCGAACAAAAAGCCCTGGAGGAGATCGCAGCCCAAGGCGGTGAGCGTATCGCGCTCGGCCGGGCTCTCCACGCCCTCGCCGACCACGATCACGCCCATGTCTTTTGCCAGCGCCGTCATCGACCGCACGACTTTCTGCTTCGTCGAGTTCTGATGTACGTCACGAACGAGGCTCATGTCGAGTTTCACGATCTCGGGCTCGAGGAGGGTGAAGCTCGTCAGGCCGGCGTACCCGGCGCCGAGGTCGTCCACGGCGATGCTGAAGCCGAGCTCGCGCAGCGCCGCGACGCGCGCGCGGACGTCCTTGACCTCATCCAGGGACGACCGCTCGGTGATCTCGAGCACGACCCGGTCGGCGATGGGCGTGAGCGGTGATTCGTCGGAGAGCAGCACGGGGTCCAACAGGTCCGTCACGTGCAGGTTGACGAAGAGCTTACCCCGACTGGTGCCATTGCGGACGGGTTCGGCGGCTCGAGCGCGGATCAAGCGCCCGAGCTCCTCGATGCGGCCGAGTCGGGCGGCTGCGTCGAGGACCGCACCGGGGTGCGGCAGCGACGGCTCCGTCGTGCGGAGCAGCGCCTCGTAGCCGAAGACCTTCTGGGCCCGCACGTCCACGATCGGGTGATACGCGACCCAGAGCTGACTCAGCGCGCGATCGAAGCTGGCTTCGATGCCGGCGCGGTCCGCGCCGAGCGCGTTGTCGTCCCCGAAGAGCTCGGCCGCCTTCTGCTTGACGCGGGCGAGGCGGTGGACCTGCACCGCCTTCTCGAGCACCCGCTCGAGCGCTTCGGAGTTCACCGGCTTGGTGAGATAGTGGAACGCGCCGTACTCGAGCGCCTGGATCGCGGTGCTCACCGCGGGATCTCCCGTGATCAGCACCACGGGGACGTTGAGATCGTGCTCGCGGACCTCGCGCAAAAGTTGGATACCGTCCATCCCGGGCATGCCGATGTCGCTCAGGACGACATCGAACGACCGGTGTCGGATTGAATGAACCGCTTGCTCCCCATCGTGAGCCGTAACCACCTCGAACCCTCGCATGCGAAGCGCGCGGCTCACGGCTCGCAGGACCGCAGGGTCGTCGTCAACCAGGAGCACGGCTCGAGTCTGGGGCCGCGCTCCTGGATCGCGGTCTGAGATGGGCATCTCGGTGCGCCGCTTCGGAGGCGCCTCGCTCGGTCTCCCCCCCAAGACGGCCCTGTCGGCGGCATCGGCAGAAGCGGACATTTGCAGAAACGAACGGACGCAACGTCACCGGCTAAAGGTAAACAGGAGTTCACCGCTGCTGTGGCACACGCACCGCAGGGGAATGGGGGGAGCTCGGAATCGGGAGCCCGTTTTTCCCTAGATTTCGGGCCGATGCCGGAGGGGGGCGTCGAGGAGTCTGCCTTTCCCGACTCGGAACCCAGAAATCGGCTCAGGTCGGTTCTTGTGGGCGCACCGCGCCCCCTTTGCCCACCTGGTACGACCGCCGGAGCACACGCCGCGCCGGACCCGCTCCTCGCTGGAGGTGCTCGAGTGGTGTTCGCTGCACCGAGCGCGGCCGGGACTCGACCCGCACGAGGCGCGTGCCCCGCGGGAGCTCGAGCTCGACGACCCGCTGCCAGACGGTGCCCGGTCCGCTCGGCAACGTCTGCACGCGGGCTCCCGGCGCGCGTGCGGCGGGCAGCCAACCGTCGCGCACGGCGACGAGCCAGGCGACCTCCACGGAGCCACGAGCGACGATGTGCTCGCCCTCGACGAGCTCGACCCGCTCGAGGGGCGCCTCGGAGGGGGGACTCGTGGTCATGGCTCACTCGAATCGGGTCGCGCCGGCGAGCGCATCCTCGAGCATGATGCCCATCCCGTGCGAGAGGGAGCGCGGCAGCTCGCTGCGCGCGAACAACCGGGCTTCGAGGATTTCGACGGGGTTGATGGGGGGGCGCACCGGGGGAGCGATGCGGGCCTCGACGACGACCGTCACGGCATGAAAGCGCGGATCCCGCTCGGGACGCGAGTACGCGCCCACCAGGCGACCGAGGACGACCTCGTCCACGCCCGCCTCTTCGGCGAGCTCGCGCAGGATGCCGCGCTCGAGGGTCTCGCCCCACTCGAGGGTGCCCCCGGGCAGTGCCCAGTCCCCCGAGTCGGCGCGGCGCACGAGCAGCCAGCGGTCGTCCTCCGTTCGCGCCGCAGCGGCGACACCGATCACGGGACGGCGGAGGACGTGACGCGCCACCTCACGGACGAGGGTCGAGGCGCCGAGGGCCAAGGCTCCGAGCTTCACGCGCCGAGGATGCCGCGAAGCAAGAGGCTTGTCGCCCTGAATTGAACACCCGAACCAGGTGCGGCAGGCGAGCGCTTCTTGTATAGCCGGACGAGTGTTCCGGCGCGGATGGTTGATGGCTTCCTGGCTCGCGCTCGCGCTCGGGTGTGCACGCAAGGAGCCGCCGGGAGCGGAGCGCATCGCCGGCGAGCGCGTGGTGGGCAACACCGAGCCCGGTCCTCAGCGCGCCGGAAACCGGGTGCGCGGCTTGCTCGGAACCGTCGGCGACAACCTGCCGTTTCCGCCTGACGGCACGCGCATCGGGAGCATCGCGTGGCGGACCTGGGTCTACACCGACGTCGGGCCGAAGCGCGGGAGGTACGGGTATCTGCGCGCTGGTGCCGTCGTGGACGCGCGCGGCCCGGAGATCGTGAACGAGCGCTGCCCCGGCGGATGGTACCGGATCAATCCGCGCGGTTTCGTGTGCCGGGGCGTCGGCGCGACGCTCGATCTCGAGCACCCCGTCGTCGTCGCGGGGAGCGTGCGTCCCATTCGCGGTGAGGGGTTGCCATACGTGTATGCACGGGCCAAGCACGGCGCACCGTTCGTGTACTACCGGCTCCCCTCGCGCGAGGAGATGGAGGCGCTCGAGGGCCCGGCGCTGTGGTCGCGCATCGCAAGCTTTCGGGAGCGGCTGCGAGCGGAGGGGCTCGAAGCGCTGATCGGTCCCATCGGACCACCGCCGGCCTTCCTCTCCGTCCTCGAGAAGCTCGAGAAGCCCTACGGCACGAAGCGGGCCATCGAGCAGGCGGGGAGCGGAGAGCGTGCTCTGCCGGCGACCACGGGCTTCGCGCTCGCGCGCGCGTTCGAGTGGGAGGGCCGAGTCTTCGGGCTCACCACGGAGCTCGAGATGATCGGGCTCGAGCGTCTCGAGATCGTGCGTCCGAGCTCCCTGCGCGGCCTACGGCTCTCCGAGGACGCGAGCTTGCCCGTCGCGTTCACGATGGCGCGCACGGCGATTCGCCACTCGCCCGATCCGCACGGAAACCTCATCCCGAACGGGGTGTTCGAGCACCGGACGCCGCTCCGCCTCACCGGGCGGGTCGCCCCCGGCAATCTCTTGGAGCTGGTGGACGGCGACTATGTGCTCGAGCGCGCGATTCGCCGCGTCGACCCACCCAAGGAGTGGCCCCTCGAAGCCCGTACCGGGCGCAAGTGGATCGACGTCTCCATCACCAGCCAGACCCTGGTCGCCTACGAAGGAAAGCGCCCGGTGTACGCGACGATCGTGAGCACGGGCGCGGGCGGCCTCGCGGACCCGGAGAAGAGCCACGCGACGGTTCGAGGCGCGTTCCGCATCTACCAAAAGGACGTGAGCTCCACGATGGACGGGGAGGGCGACGATCCGGCCGATTCGTTCGCGCTGCGGGACGTGCCGTTCGTGCAGTACTTCCACAAGGGTTATGCGCTCCACGGCACGTATTGGCACGATGGCTTCGGGACGCCCCGAAGCCATGGCTGCGTCAACCTCTCGCCCGTGGACGCGGCCTGGCTGTTCGAGTGGACGGACCCCGCGGTCCCGCCCGATTGGCACGGCGCCGTGAGCGACGCGGGTACGGCGGTCCACGTTCGCCCTTGAGCGGCTCGGGCTTCGAAGCCCCGAGCGTGGGTGGCGTGCGCGCCGGTGGGGCTCTGTCCTTCGGGCTCGCACTCGCGCGCACTCGACTGACGCGTGCCTGCGAATGCGATGGATGGCGTGGCGGGTTCGGGCGATATTCGGAGGTTCAGATGGGGCCAGTGATGCAATTGAGCCTGATGGATCTCCTCAAGCGAGCGCTTGCGGTCGGCGCGCTCGAGGTGCGGCTCGTGCCGGGGCGACGGACGATCGTCGTCTTGCCGCAGGGTGAAAACGAGGTGAAGGGGGACCCGCAGACCCCCGAGCGCATCACCGAGTTCATCGGACCGGTGATGACCGCGGAGGCGCGACGCGCGCTCGCGTCGGGTTGGGCAGAGTGGGACTTTCAGCTCGACGGGTATGGAACGATCCGAGCCTGCGCGGAGCTCAAGCTCGGGCTCCCGCACGTCTCGCTGTTCCTCGATCGCTGTGAGCCGCCGCAAGCGAGCTCGCGGAGCGGATCGATGCAGCGTCCCTCGGGAGCGCATCGCCAGCCGTCCATTCCGGAGGTCGTTCCTCCTTCGGATCCGCGCGACGGCCGTCCGGTCCTGCCCACGGTGCCCCCGCTCTCGCCGAGCGCGCAGGTCTACGACGCCGGCATGAGCGGCGGCTCCACGACCGAGATCGATCGGCTGCTGCTCGAGATGCTCAAGCTAAAGGCGTCCGACCTCCACGTCACCGCCGGCACGGTTCCCATGGTGCGGGTGGACGGCGAAATGCGTGCGATCGAAGGCCTCACCGCGTTGAGCCCCGAGGCCGTCCAGCGGGCGATCTTCCCGATCGTGCCGCCGCGCAACCGCGAGGAGTTCGCGCGCACGCACGACACCGATTTCGCCTACGAGCTGCTCGGCCGCGCCCGCTTCCGCGCGAATCTGTTCGTGGACATGCGCGGCATGGGCGCCGTGTTTCGCGTCATCCCCAGCCGGATCCTGACCGCCGAAGAGCTGTCTTTGCCGAAAGAGGTGCTCTCGCTCTGCCATCTGCCCAAGGGGCTCGTGCTCGTCACCGGTCCCACCGGCTCGGGAAAATCGACGACGCTCGCGGCGCTCATCGACTACATCAATCGCACGCGCAGCGACCACGTGATCACCATCGAGGATCCGGTCGAGTTCGTGCACCAGAACAAGCGCTGTCTCATCAATCAGCGTCAGGTCGGCGAGCACACGGACTCGTTCAAGCGCGCGCTCCGCGCGGCGCTCCGCGAAGATCCGGACATCGTGCTGCTCGGGGAGATGCGCGACCTCGAGACAGTATCCATCGCTCTCGAGACGGCCGAAACGGGCCACCTCGTCTTCGGCACGCTGCACACCTCGTCCGCGCCAAGCACCATCGATCGCATCATCGATCAGTACCCTCCGGAGCAGCAGGCGCAGATCCGCGTGATGTTGGCGAACAGCTTGCGCGGCGTGATCAGTCAAATGCTGTGCAAGAAGATCGGCGGCGGGCGCGTGGCAGCGCTCGAGGTGATGTTCGGCATCCCCGCGATCAGCAACTTGATCCGCGAGTCGAAGATCTTCCAGATCCCGAGCGTGATGCAGACGGCGCGCCGCATGGGCATGTGCACCATGAACGACAGCCTGATCAAGCTGGTCAAGGAGGGGATGGTGGCACCGGACGAAGCGCTGGCGCGCGCCAACGACAAGGCCGGCCTCACGTCGATGTTCCAGCAAGCGGGGATCAAGCTGGAGGCGCAGCCGGGAGCGCCCGTGCCCGCTTGAGCCCAATCAGCGAGCGCGCTCCTCGAGCACCCGCTCCGCTTTGAAGAGAAGGCACCCCGGGCGCTCAGGAAGCCCGGGGTGCCGGCGGCTCCCGCCATCGGCCGGCCCTGCTCGAACCGGCGCATCTCGGGCGCCACTCTCCCGTTGATGCACCCGGCCAGGTTTCACCGAGGTGTCCCTCAGCTTTCGGAGCGTATCCCGGGGGCGTCGGGCGCCGCAGTGGCGGCGGTCTTTTGGGCCGAGACCCGCTCGGCGAACTCGGCGATGCGCTGCTCGAGGAGCTCTCGATCGTAGTCGAGCGTCGCGACGTGGAACGAGCGCTCGAGCACGAGCTCCGTCGCGAGGCCCCCCTTCACGAGCTCGAGCACGGTCTGCGAGTTTTCGGGAGGCACGCTGTGGTCCACGCGAGAGTGCGCCACCAAGACCGGGCAGGTGATCTCGGGCAGCCGAGCGCGGATTCGGGGCAGCTCGCGCAAGAGCGAGTTGCCGGCGCGGGTCGGCACCCAGTCGTAGGCGAGCTCACTCACACCCGGCTTGGCGATGTCGTCCTTGTGGAGCCCCGCGAGGGTCGCCGGAGCGAGCGGCAGGACGCGCTCGATGAGCGGGGCGAGCTTCACGGCGAGGCCTTCCCGATCGAGGATCTGCGGGTTGATCGCGACCACGCCGGCGACAGCGGTGCTGCGGTCGCCGGTCGCGGCCACGTCGAGCGCGAGCGTGGCGCCCATCGAGAGCCCAACGAGGACCACGTGGTCGGTCGCTGGCGTGAGCCGATCGATGGTCGCGACGACCTCCGCTCGGTAATCGGGGTACGTCGTGCGAGCCATGTCACGGACGTGCGTTCCGTGGCCCGGGAGGCGCGGGAGATCGATGGCGAAGCCGCGCGCGGCGAGCCCCTCCGCGAGCGGTCGCAGCGATGCGGGATTTCCGGTGAAGCCGTGGATCAGGGCGAGCCCGATGCGGGCGTTGTTGCCGTGCCCGGGGGCGCGGAACGGCTCCGTCGAGAGGGCGGCGTTGAGCGGCGCAGCGTGGGTCAAAACAAGGTCCTCTGGGGTGATCCGCCCGTGTACGGCACGCCGAGGTGCTCGTACGCCCGGCGCGTCGCGACGCGCCCGCGCGGGGTGCGCGCGAGCAGGCCCTGCTGCAAGAGGTAGGGCTCGTAGACGTCCTCGATCGTGTCGCGCGGCTCGGCGAGCGCTGCAGCCAGCGTTTCGACGCCCACCGGACCGCCGTCGTAGTGCTCGATGAGAACCCCGAGCAGACGCCGGTCCATTTCGTCGAGACCGGCCGCATCGACGCCGAGCCTGTCGCACGTGAGCGCGACGATTCGAGCGTCCATCTTGCCCGTGCCCTCGACGTCGGCGAAGTCCCGCACGCGGCGCACCAGTCGGTTCGCCACGCGGGGCGTGCCGCGCGCGCGCGTGGCGAGCAGGCGCGCGCCGGCGTCATCGCAGTCCATGCCGAGCAGCCGCGCGCTGCGCCGGATGATGAGCTCGAGCTCTTCCGGCGTGTAGAAATCGAGGCGCATCATGACCCCGAAGCGCTCTTGCAGCGGCTTCGTGAGCAGGCCCGTGCGCGTCGTCGCCCCGATCAACGTGAAGGGGCGGAGATCGAGCGTGATGCTCTCGGCGAACGCCCCCTCACCGGTCGGGACGTCGATGCGAAAGTCCTCGATCGCCGGGTACAGGTACTCCTCGACCGCCGGATTCAGCCGGTGGATCTCGTCGATGAAGAGCACGTCGCCGCGCTCGAGCCGCGTCAAGATGCCCATCAGCACGCCCTTGTGCTCGATGGCGGGGCCGCTCGTGACGGAGAGCTTCGCCCCCATCTCCCGAGCGAGGATGTTGGCGAGCGTGGTCTTGCCGAGCCCCGGAGGACCCGCCAAAAGGATGTGATCGAGCGGCTCGCCGCGGTTGCGGGCGGCCTGCACGTAGACGCGCAGGTTTTCCTTGTGCTTGCTCTGGCCGATGAAGTCGTCGAGCGTCTCCGGGCGGAAGATGCGGTCGAACCGCTCCTCGTCGGCGTAGGCGTCGGGAGAGACCGTGCGCTCCTCGCTCGGTGCGGCTGCGGCGTGGGAGACGCTGTTTCTCTTGCCCATGGCGCTCTCGGCGCACTCTACAACACCGCCGGAACGAGGGCCACGGGGGCCGGAGCTCAAGCAGGGAGCGTCACGCGCAGGCTGCCGCCCTGGTTTTTTCGGCGAACCACCTCGACCTTGCCGCCGTGCAGCTCGGTCACGGCGCGGGCCAGGCGCAGCCCGAGCGCGAGGCCGCGGTGCTCGTGCGCGCCCGGGTCGCGGTTCGGATCGAGCATCGCCTCGAGGCGCGAGACGGGAAAGTGGGGGTTCGCGATCTCGATCTCGATGCGCACCGACTTTGGGTTCTCCGTGCTCGCGAGCAGGCGCACCGCGGATGCTTCGGTCGTGCGCAGCGCGTGGGCGATGAACGTCGCGAGCGCGCGCGGCATGCGCACGCGATCGACGGGGATCTGACGGTCGGGCCCGCTGATCTCGAAGACGACCGGCAAGTCCCGATCGGAGGCGAGCTCGCGTCCCTTCTGGGCCGCCTCGCCGAGCAGCGTCGCGATCCCCGTCGGGTCGAGCACGAGCGTGAGCTGTCCGGCCTCCACGCGCGCCGCGTCGAGGATGGTCTCGATCAACGCGAGCAGCTCGCGCCCGCGCCGCTCGATGAGATCGAGGCTCTCGGCCTGGCCGGGCGTCACGTTCTCCATGTTGCGAGCGAGCTCGGTGAAGCCGAGGATCGCGTTGAGCGGCGCCTTGAGGTCGTGGCTCACGCTCGCGAAGAACAAACCGCGCATGCGCGCCGCTGCCTTGCGGGCCTCGATCGCGCGCTCCTGAGCCGTGGCGAACACACGGAAGCGCTGCGCGAGCCGATCGATCGCGCCGCCGAGCTCGGCGACCACGCGGAACCGCGCCGAGCGCAGGATGCGCGTCGAGCCGCTCAAGACCGCTTCCGTCCCGAGCTCTCGGACGTTGCGGGTCGCCCCGTGCAAGTCGCGGGCGAGTGTCGCGCCGAGGGTGGTGCCGAGAAAGCTGGCGAGCCCCGTCGCCATCAACGCGACCAGGAGGAACTGCCAGCTCAGAAAGCCGACGGTGGAGCCGTCGAAGCGCACCTCGGCGCTGCCCGTCTCGAGCGGCGCGTGCAGGTTGACGACGCCGTCGTCGCCGCGCGTCACCGCGTAGTCGGCCGGCTTCTCCGAGAGCCGCGCGGTGAAGCCCCGCGCCCGCCCGCGCTCGAGCGCGGCGTCGATGCCCGCGAGGCGCACCACGCCGGGCCCCGCTTCGAGCGCGGCTCGTGCGAACACGCGGGCTGTCTCTTCTCGATCGCGCTCGTCCGCGCGCCGCACGTGCGCGTTGACGATCAGCGACGCGCCGATCGCGAGGAAGATCGTGGGCATCGTCACTGCCGCGACCATGCGCCGCGAGAGCCGCTGCTCGATGCGGCCCGCGTCCTCCGCTTCCTCCACCACTTCCCGCATCACCTCGTGAGGCGCCAGCTCGAGCGAGTCGAGGAGCGCGGCTCGGAGCAGCACGAAGAGCGGCAGGGAGGCGACCGCGGTGATCACGAGCCCGAGCAGGCACAAGGTGATGCCGGTCGTCAGGTCGACGATCGACGGGCGGAGCACCGTCGTCGCCAACGTCGCGCCGACGCCGGTCGGCAGGAGCCAGGCGGCGAGCGCGCGCTTCGGCTCGTTGGAGAGCGCGTGGAGCTCGTGCGCTTCGATCCCGGAGGAGCCCACGGCGAGCGAGCGGATGAGATAGCGGTAGCGCATCAAGCGCCCCGCCGTGTACGCGCTCCCGACGACGCCCCCGAGCGCGACGCCCACGGCGAGCGTGGCGGCCCCTTGCACCGCGATCGAGCCGCTCAGCAGGAGCAAATGCGGCGCGAGCACGCCGACGACGACGGCGGCCGAGACGCTGAACCCCAGCTGAATGCCGACGACACGACTGCGGAGACGGGTGGCGCGCGCGCTCATGCGACTTCTCCGAGGTCGCCTTGCGAGACGAGCGACGGCCGGGCAGCTTCCATGGGCCGCGAGGGTGGGGGAGGCGGGTGCAGCGGGAGGACGACGCGGAAGGTCGAGCCCTTGCCGAGCTGGCTCGAGAGGTCGATGAAGCCCCGGTGCATCTGCACGAGCCGGCGCGTAATCGCGAGGCCGAGCCCCGTGCCGACCTGGCGCCGCCGCGGATCGCGCGACTGCCAGTACTCGCGGAAGATGGCCTCGTGATCGGAGGGCGCGATGCCGGGCCCCGTGTCCACGACGGCGATGGAGGCGCCGCCGTCGCGCGGATCGACGGTCACGAGCACGCTGCCCTTCTCGGTGAACTTGACCGCGTTGCCCACCAGGTTGCCGATGATCTGTCGGACGCGGCGCGGGTCGGCGTACGCGTGCGCGGGCCCTCCCTCGAGCCGCACCGTGAGCGCCTTCGACTGCGCCGTGGCCTCCGCCTCGCGCACGACCTCCGCGGCGATCGGGTACACGTCGATGCTCCGGCAATCGAGCCGGAGCTCGCCGGACTCGAGCGCCGAGAGGTCGAGGATGTCGTCGATGAGCGAGCGCAGGTGGCCGCCGCTGTTGCGCACCTGCTCGAGGTTCTCGCGGGCGTCCTCGGTGAGGGGGCCATCCACCTCGCTCAAGAGCACGTCGGTGAAGCCCAAGATCGCGTTGAGCGGCGTCCTGAGCTCGTGGCTCAGCGCCGCGAGGAAGGCGCTGCGGTCCCGATCGTAGGCGAGCGCGCCCAGGAGGTCGTGCCGGTAGGCATGTTCGGCGGCGGTGAAGCGATCCACGAGCACGTTGAACGCGCTCGTGAGCAGGCCGATCTGGTCCACCGAGCGCACCGGGATGTGCTTGCCTGCCGGGTTCGCGCCTTCCCGCGCCATTTCCACGATGCGCTCCCGCACGAAGCGCACGTCCGAGTGGACGTCGCGCGCGAGCGCGAACGCCACGAGGCCCGCGGCGCTCACCAAGAGCGCTGCCAGCGCGCCGACCGAGACGATCAGCGAGCCGGTGGCGAACGGCGTTTCGGGCGCGCTCACCAGCACGAGCAGCGAGAGGTGCTGGTTGGGGGGCGCGAGCGGCACCGTGAAATACCGGGACGGACCGAGCTGGGTCTTCGTCTCTCCCTCGCCGCGAACGAGCAGCCCGAGCACGCGCCGCGACTCGGGGCGCCCGGCCGTGGCGTCCACGACGATGCTGCCGTCCGCGCGGGCGAGGATCAGCTCCGCCCCCGACCGGTCTGCCGCGCGCTGGACGAGCTCCGCGCGGTCCTCCTCCGGCGTGGCGCTGAGCCGTGCCGCGAGCGTCTCCGCCAGCACCCGGCTCCGGAGCTGGGCCGACGCGTCGCTCTGCGCCTTCAGCTGCGCGGTGCCCAAGAGGGCGATCACGACCGCTGTGGCGATGCCCACGACGACCACCACGGCCGGCGCGAGCACGAGGAACGGAAGCTTCAGCCGACGCTTCAACGCCGGAAAGGTAGCTCAGTCCGACGAGAGCCGGGCAAACAGCGCGTGGTCGAGCCAGCGGGTGCCCACGAGCTCGGCCTGACGGGCGATGCCCTCGAAATGGAAGCCGAGCCGTTGGATGACGCGCAAGCTCGGCGCGTTGTCCGTCGCGGCCGCGCAGCGGATCCGGTGGAGCCCGACGCGGTGGAACGCGAACTCGACGAGCCCACGAGCGGCCTCGGTCATCAACCCGCGTCCGACCGCCTCGCGGCGCAGCCAGTACCCGAGCTCGCACGAGCGGTGCAGGTGAACGCAGGCGTCGAGCCCGACCACGCCGAGGAACTCACGGCTCGCTCGCTCGCGGATGGCGAACCGGAGCGCCCGCCCCGCGTCCCAGTCGAGCGCGCACGCCTCGGCGTAGCGGATGCTGGCCTCGGGCGTGTTGTTGTAGGGCACCCAAGGGAGCCAGCGCTCGAGGTGCCAGCGCGAGCCGTCGACGGCCTCCCAGAGCTCCTGGCCGTCGGGCGTGTCGATCGGCACGAGGATCGTCCGCGGCGTCTCGATCGGCGCGCGTCGCATCGCCGAACGCGGCGGGATCACGAGCGGTTGGGCAATGGGCGCGGAAGGGGAAGCGCTCGGCATCTGCTTTTTCAGTGGCACTCGGCGCGGAGGGCAAAGACCTCGAGGTGGGCGGCCTCGTAGTCGCGGAACGCGATATACCATTCCCCCGGCTTCTCGCCGCGCGCAACGTCGGGGTTCGGTTGAAATCCGTTCACTCGGCTGAGCGTGCTGGCTTCACCCACCCCGTCGCGGGTCAGCGTGGCAAACCGCAGGCGAGAGCCCTCGTACCACGTGACCATCCCGCCCCCGGCCGCTGGTGCGACGGCGGGCCGAATCCCCTTGTGCGAAAACTCACGGTGCCAGAGCGGGCCGCGCTCGCGATCCACGAACGCCACGACCGCCCCGGCCTTCTCGTCGTCCCAGGCCACGAAACAGCCCTCTTCGAAGCACGAGAGGCGGGGCTCCGTGTTCTTGCCCGAGCCGCTGCTCACCGGTTTGACGGTGCCGACGAACGCCTCGTCCTGACGCCGTCCGCGGCGCTTCTCCGGGAGCCCCGTCGCGAGCCGCGGGTCGTTGAGCGCGATGCTCTGGACCATGACCTGGAGCTTTTGGCCTCCCAGGTCCTTCGTGAAGACCACGTGCAGCCGGTCGTGCGCGACGGCGGCATCGGGCGTCCGGGGAGGGAAGGGTCCGCTCTTCGGACGCCGCAGTCGCGTGAGCCGCACCGCCGGCCCGCCCGCGTCGAGCTCGGGGCCGAGTCGGCGCGCCACGATGTCGGTCGCGCCGTCGAACGGCTCCTCCCACACCGCCCAGAACTCGCCGTTCGGCGCCGGCGCGAGCGCGGGATTCGCGCCGTGACGGCTCGCCGCGATTCGCAGGGCGGGGCTTTGGATCTTGCCCTCGGGGGTGATGAACCGCGCGTAGAGGCCCGGCTCCTTGCCCCCTTCGTCCCAGTAGACGAGCGCGAGCTTGTCTCCGGCAGGCACGAGCTTCGGCTCGCGCACCGTATGGGCTTCGGGGGTGACGGCGATGGGCGCCGAGACGCGTCGCATCGCCGAGTCCAGCAGCACGGTGAACGCCTGGCGCCGGCGGGCGTCCTGATGCGTATCGGCCCAGGCCACGATCACCCCCTTGTTGGTGAACGCGATGGTCGGACGCGAGGTGGGACCGTCGAGCTGGAACGGGCGCGGGCGCGCTATCCCCGTCACGCGGCAGGCGGCGGTTGCTTCCTCGACGGCGACCGCGGCGTGCGAGAGCAGCGACCGCGCGGCGGGCTCGTTCCCTTGCTGGAACGCCTCCTTGAAGGCTTCGATCGCCTTCTTCCCGTCGGTCGCTAGGAGCTCCTGCGCCTCCGCCAGCTTCAACGCGTAGGGCGCGCTCTCGAAATCGCCGATCGCGTTGGGATCCGCGCTGGGCCGAACGGGCGGCACCGCGGTCGGTCGACTGCTCACGATCGCCAGCGGTGTGTCTTCCGCGGGCGGGTGCAAGAGATAGAGCCAGGCGGCGTAGCTCCCGAGCACGAGCGCCGCGGCCAGGAGCAAGAACGAGATCGCGCGGGACGTGCTCGCGGGGGAAGTTCCGGGCTCGAGCGAGATCGCGGCGGGGCCGCGCGGGTCCGGTTGGGACGAGCTCGGTTTGCTCTCGCCCGTCGTCGTGAGCTCTCCCGGCGTGGACGTGGCCAGCACGGCTTCCGAGGCCATGGGCGAGGAGAGGCCGGGGATTTCCGGCGGGCTCGGCTGCGTCGGGGGCAAGGCCGCCGCGGGGTTCGCGATCAGCGCTTCTGCGAGCGCGTCGGCGAGCTCGCGTGCCGTCTGAAAGCGACAGGTCGCGTCGCGGTGGAGCGCGCGATAGAACCACTGGTCGAAGCTCGCCGGCAGATCGGGACGGAACTTCGACGGCTGCGGCAAGGGCGCTCCGGCGATCTGCGCGAGGATCATCGCCACGCCCTGCTCGATGTTCCACACGGTCCTGCCCGTGAGGCACTCGTAGACGATGCACCCGAGCGCCCAGAGGTCCGCGCGATGATCGACCTCACCCTGGCCCTTCGCCTGCTCGGGGCTCATGTACGCCGGCGTTCCGAAGAGCGCACCCTCACGGGTGAGACGCACGGTGCGGGCATCGGCGCCCGTCGGCTCGTAGAACTTGGCGAGGCCGAAATCGAGAATCTTGGCGAGCAGCGCGCCGTCCTCGTCCCGCGTGAGGAAGATGTTCTCGGGCTTGAGATCGCGGTGGACGACGTTGGACTCGTGCGCACGGGCGAGAGCGCGCGCCGTGTGGGTCGCGATCCGCAGCGTGGTCTCCACGTCCAGCTTCCGGACGCGGGTCATCATGTCGTACAGGCTCTCGCCCTCGAGGAGCTCCATCACGAGAAACGGGCGGTCCTCGTACATGCCTGAGTCGTAGACGTCGCAGATGTACGGGCTGCGTACCGCGGCGGCGGCTCGTGCCTCGCGCAAGAAGCGCTCGCGCACCACCCGCGACGTGATGAGCTCGGCAGCCAGGATCTTCACGGCGACGCGCTTGCCGATGTCGATGTTCTCGGCTTCGTACACCGCGGCCATGCCTCCCCGGCCGATTTCGCGGCTCAGGCGGAACTTACCCTGCAGGATCGTCCCAATCGGGACGCGGGAGCTGGTGGAGGTCGCCATGCGCGCGGCGCGTGGCCACTATATTGGGGCTTGCCGGCGGGTGGCACTCGATTGGGAGCTTTGACGCGGGGCGCGGTGTGCCTACACCGGCGCCCGGTACGGATGACCAGGGAAAATTAGGCCGGCTATGTGGCCGGTGGTGAGAAACGCAGGGACTCCGCGTTGAAACATTCCTGAAACCCGGTGCCCGATACTCGAGCTGAGCGCCCTACGATGGGCGCGCTAGCGGTCCCCGGAGCACACAGGAAAAGAGTAGGGGTGGCCTCGCGCACCAGGGCGAACCCCGAAGGAATGGAGAGCGAGATGAAGAAGGTCGAGGCGATCATCAAGCCGTTCAAGCTGGACGAAGTGAAGGATGCCCTTTCGGAGGTCGGCATCCAGGGCATGACCGTGACGGAGGTGAAGGGCTTTGGACGGACCGGCGGCAAGAAAGAGGTCTATCGAGGCTCGGCGTACGTGGTGGATTTCGTGCCGAAGGTGAAGCTCGAGATCGTCGTCCCGGACCAGATGGTCCATCAGGTCATCGACGCGATCGAGAAGAGCGCGAAGACCGGCCGCATCGGCGACGGCAAGATTTTCGTCATGCCCGTGGACGAAGCGGTTCGCATCCGCACCGGCGAGCGCGCCGAAGAAGCGATCTGACGGAAAAGCCCGGTTCGTCCGGGCTTTTGCGCACGCCGTGCGTGAAACCACCACGGTTGGGGGGGAGTCCGGGTTCGGCTTACCGTGCGCGTGGAGTTCCCTTATGCTCTGCCTCCCCCAGGCGGGGCTGTTGGTGACGTAGCTCGGGCGTTTGCCCGGTTCCGCGGGGCGCGCGCGACTCTCATCCGGCAAACGAGGAGGCAAGCAGAATGGACTCCAAGCAGGCAATCGAACTTGGCAAGCAGCACGGCGCCGTGATGGTCGATCTCAAGTTCATCGACCTCGTCGGCAAGTGGCAGCACACGTCCGTGCCGTTTCATCGACTCACTCCGGAGTCGTTCGACGAGGGCTTCGGCTTCGACGGCTCGTCGATCCGTGGCTTTCAGCCGATCAACCAGAGCGACATGTTGCTCATCCCGGATGCGGCGACGGCGGTGATGGATCCGTTCACCAAGCACCCGACGCTGTCGCTCGTGTGCACCGTGCAGGACACCATCACCCGACAGAACTACTCGAGGGATCCCCGCTTCATCGCGCGCAAAGCGGAGGCGTACCTCAAGTCCACCGGCATCGCGGACACTGCGTACTTCGGGCCCGAGGCCGAGTTCTTCATTTTCGACGACGTGCGCTTCCACGTCGCGAAGAACGAGTCGTTCTACGCCATCGACTCGATCGAAGCCGAGTGGAACACGGGCCGCGACGAGGGCCCCAATCTGGGGCACAAGGTCCGGCACAAGGAAGGCTACTTCCCCGTTCCGCCTCAGGACACGCAGCAGGATCTCCGCACCGAGATCTGTCTCGAGATGCAGCGCGTGGGCATCGAGGTCGAGGTGAGCCACCACGAGGTCGCCACGGCGGGCCAGGGCGAGATCGACATGCGCTTCGACAGCATGGTGCGCATGGCCGACAAGCTCATGTGGTTCAAACACATCGTGAAGAACGTCGCTCACCGCTACGGCAAGACGGCGACGTTCATGCCGAAGCCCATGTTCGGCGACAACGGCAACGGCATGCACTGCCACCAGTCGTTGTGGAAGGACGGCAAGCCGTTGTTCGCAGGTGACGGCTATGCGGGCCTGAGCGACCTCGCTCTTTACTACGTCGGCGGGATCCTCAAGCACGCGCCCGCGATCGCGGCATTCACGAACCCCACCACGAACAGCTACCGGCGGCTCGTGCCCGGCTTCGAGGCGCCCGTGAACCTCGCGTACTCGAACCGCAATCGGTCGGCGGCAATCCGAATTTCTACCTATTCCCCGTCGCCCAAGGCGCGGCGCCTCGAGCTTCGCTTTCCCGATCCTTCCGCCAACCCGTACCTCGCGTTCACCGCCATGATGATGGCCGGCCTGGACGGCATTCAGAAGAAGATCCACCCGGGGGATCCACTCGATAAGGACATCTATTCACTTTCTCCCGAGGAGCTCAAAGACGTGCCGCGGATGCCGGCTTCGCTCGAGCAGTCGCTCGACGCGCTGGAGCGCGATCACGAGTTCTTGCTGAAGGGCGACGTCTTCACGCGCGACCTCATCGAGATGTGGCTCGACTACAAGCGGGAGAACGAGGTGCAGGCGATGCGCCTCCGCCCGAGTCCGTACGAGTTCTTCCTCTACTACGACATCTGATCCGGACACCGGCATTGGTGTCCGGTGTGGGGCCTCTGCCTACACCGAACGATGAAACCCCGCGAGCCAATCGGCCCGCGGGGTTTCGGCCATTTGATGGTGCCGATGTGTGCTCACCAAAAACGTTTGGCGTTCAAGCCTGAGCCACGCCAAGGTAAACCGAGCTTCGGTACTTGTCCGACGACGATTTTCTCGAATCGACGATGGAGGTCACGATCTCGCGTGACATGCGCGCCGTCATCAGCGGCGTCGCGCAGCAGCACGCGCTCTTGATCGTGCTCTCCGGACCTCGGCTGGGGACACGCAGTGTTCTCGGGGAGTCGCCCATCGAAATTGGCCGCAGCCCGGCCTGCCAGCTGATCCTCGATGCTGACTCGGTGAGCCGACGGCACGCCCGCATCGAATGGAACGGCACGGAGCACCGCCTCGTCGACCTCGGCTCGACGAACGGCACCTTCATCAACGGCAAGCGCATCACCGACCGCGTGCTCAAGGATGGCGACCGTGTGGGTATCGGGAAGCTCCACCTCAAGTACGTGGCGGGCGGCAACATCGAGGGCGTGTACCACGAAGAGCTCCAGCGTCTGATGCGTCTCGACCCGCTCACTGGCGCGGTGAACAAGCAGCAGTTCGAGGAGGCGCTGCGCCAGGTCGTGAGCAACACGCGGAAGGCGCCCAAGCCGATCTCGCTCATCGTCTTCGACCTGGACCACTTCAAACGCATCAACGACCAACACGGGCACCTCGCGGGCGATCGCGTGCTGACGGACCTCGCGAAGATCGTCCGCCACGCCTCGCTCCCCGATCAGGTGTTCGGTCGCGTGGGCGGCGAGGAGTTCGCCGTGCTGTGGGACGGCAAGGAGCTCGACGTCGCGGTCGCGCACGCCGAGCACCTGCGCGCCAACATCGCGGCGCATCCCTTCAATTTCGACGGCGTGATGCTCCCGGTCACGGTGAGTCTCGGCGTCGCCGAGCGCCCCAAAGGCAGCGACGAGGCGGTCGAAAGCCTCTACGAGCGCGCGGACGAGCGCCTCTACGCTGCCAAGTCCGCCGGGCGAAACCGCGTTTGTTGCTGAAGCCGAGCGCCGTTCCGCCTCGGGCCGCGCCCTCGTCCTCGGAGTGAAGCGGCCGAAGCCGACTCGGGTTGGCTCTCGACCCCTCACAAAAGCCAACCGGGCCCGTGGCGAGCGCAGCGGGGCGCGCGGTCGGGCCCGGTGTGGGTTCGGAGCTACGCTCAGGCGAGAGCCGCCGAGCGCTTCGACTTCGGCGTGGGCTTGCCGGGCGTGGGCTTGCCGGCCGCGGCCTTGCCGCCGGACTTGCGGGCGCCGTTCGTCGTGGACTTGCGGGCGCCGTTCGTCGTCGACTTCGTGCGCAGGGGCGTCCCGAGCAGGTCGTGGGCGATCTGCTCCGCGCGGTCCGTGCGCTCCCACGTGAAATCGGAGCGCCCGAAGTGACCGTAGGCCGCCGTCGGCCGGTAGATGGGACGCAAGAGGTCGAGCTCCTCGATCAGCGCTCGCGGGCGCATGTCGAAGTGCTCCTTCACGTAGGCAGCGAGCCGCTCGTCCTCGACCTTGCCCGTCCCGTAGGTGTTCACGTAGACGCCCATCGGCTCGGCGACGCCGATGGCATAGGCGACCTGCACCTCGCAGCGCTGTGCCACACCCGAGGCGACGATGTTCTTCGCGACGTACCGTGCGTAGTAGCAGGCGGAGCGGTCGACCTTCGACGGGTCCTTGCCGCTGAACGCGCCGCCACCGTGACGGCCCATGCCGCCGTAGGTATCGACGATGATCTTGCGACCGGTCAGGCCGGCGTCACCGAACGGACCGCCGATCACGAAGCGGCCCGTGGGGTTCACGAAGTACTTCGTCTTCTTGTCGAGGAGGTTGGCCGGGAGCGCCTTCTTGATGACGAGCTCCATCACGGCCTCCTTGAGGTCCTTGTACTTGATGTCCGGCGAATGCTGGGTGGAGACGACCACCGTCTCGATGCGCTTCGGCTTGCCGTCCTCGTACTCGAGGGTCACCTGGCTCTTGCCGTCCGGTCGCAAGAAGTCCGCCTTCTTCGACTTGCGGACCTGCGCCAGACGCTGCGTGAGCGCGTGCGCGTAGGTGATGGGAGCCGGCATGAGCTCGGGCGTCTCGTCGCAGGCAAAGCCGAACATCAGGCCTTGATCGCCGGCTCCCTGCTCCTTGAAGAGGCCCTGTCCCTCGGTCACGCCCTGGGAGATGTCGGGGGACTGGGGCTCGACCGCGGTGAGCACGCCGCACGTCTCGGCGTCGAAGCCCATCGACGAATCGACGTAGCCGATGTCGCGGATCACGGACCGCGCGAGGCGGCCGAAGTCGATCGACGCCTGGGTCGTGATCTCGCCGGCGATGACGACGAACCCGGTCTTGCAGAGCGTCTCGCAAGCCACGCGGCTCCACTTGTCCCCGGCGATCGCCGCATCGACGACGGCGTCGGAGATGGCGTCGCAGACCTTGTCGGGGTGGCCTTCGGTTACGGATTCGGAAGTAAACAGATAACGGCTCATCGCGCTTCTCGTGTCCTGGGGGCGGAGGGGCTTCGCTCTTTTGGGACCGTGCCCGGTCGGCGGCGGACACTAGCACGACCCCTGGGAAAACGGAGCAGGCGGCTCGCTCCCGGAGCTCCCGAAGTGTTAGCCTAGATTTCGGCCCTGCTCGACGAGGAGGCCCGAAATCGACGCCGAGAGCGACAAACGATTGGGAACGCGCCGAAGCAGGCGGAAGACAGCGCCGAGCAGAGCGCCCGCGCGGGGAGGGGCCGCGCCGAATTCACTTCGGCGGGAAGGGGCGGGCGCGGACCGCCCCCGGAAGCTAGCGCGCGCTTGCGTCAGGGACGCGCGCCGGAGCGGACGAGCTCCGTGCGCAGCACGGTGACCCGCACGATCGAATCGCCGCGGACCAGGGTCAGTTTCACGGGGGTGCCGACGGAGCCAGCGAGCGCGCGATGCACCGAATCGGCGCTCATTTGCCGCACGTCCTGGCCATCTATCAGCAGAATTTCATCGCCTGGTCGCACTCCGGCTCGCGCCGCACCCAGGTTCTCGGGAGCCCCGCGGACGTACAGGCGTCGATCGGGCGTCTGGGCCAGGATGGCACCGATCGTGCCGCGCTTCGGGCCCGACCCCAGAAACGACAGGGGGCCGGTGCAAGCGACGAGGAGCGCCCCGAACACCAGGGAGCCCACGACGCGCCTCGCCCGCGTGTCCCGCGCGCGGGCGGATGCCTTCACGAACGATAACCCGCGTTTACATCCACGTAGCCGTGGCCGAGGTCGCTCGTGAGATAGCGCGCGCGGCCCGTTCCCGGGCCGAGCACGAGCTCGATTCGATACGACGGCTGCGCGAGGACCTCGGCGGCACGCTGCTCCGCTTCGGGCCCGAGCGAGACCCCGTCGCGCACGAGCTCGACGTCGCCGACGCGGATCGCGGCGCGCTCGGGGTCGAACGGCACGCCCGCGCGCCCCGCCGCGGCGAGCAGGCGTCCCCAGTTCGCGTCGCGGCCGAACAGGGCCGTCTTCACGAGCAGCGAGGTCGCGACGGTGCGCGCCACCTGTCGCGCTGCCTCCTCGCCCGAGAGCCCGCTCACCCAGATCTCCGCGACGTGGCTCGCGCCTTCTCCGTCGGCGATCATGGAGCGTGCGATCGTGTCGCACACGGAGAAGAAGGCGGGAGCGAGCTCGACCGCCGTCGCCGAAACGCCCGAGTCTCCCGACGCGAACGCGAGCACGGTGTCGTTGGTGCTCGTGTCGCCGTCGACGGTGCAGGCGTTGAACGTCGTGTCGCACGCGCGGGCCAGCGCTCGCTCGAGCTCTTCGCGCGGCACTGCCGCGTCGGTGAACAAGAACACCAGCATCGTGGCGTGCGGAGGCCCGACATCCGGGTGGATCATCCCGGCACCCTTGCCGATCCCGAGCACCGTGGCCGTGCCGCCTGGTGCCGTCACTTCGGCCGTCGACACCTTCGTCCAGCGATCCGTCGTCAGGATCGCTTCGGCGAAATCGTTCGCGCCGTCGGGGCGGAGCCGCTCGACGAGCTCTCTTGCTTTGTCCGCGATGCGCTCGTGCGGGAGCACCGTGCCGATGACACCCGTGGAGGCGGGGAGCACGGTCTCGGGCTCCGCACCGAGCAACGCCGCGACCGCGCCCGTCGAGGCGCGCGCCGCCACGAGGCCCGCCTGGCCCGTGCACGCGTTGGCGCATCCCGCGTTCACGAGCACGGCGCGGGCGACTCCCCGCTGCACGCGATCGGTCGCCAGCAGAACCGGCGCTGCGCGCACGAGGTTCCGCGTGAACACGCCGGCCACCGTCACCGGGCGGTCGGCGGCCGCGAGCGCGACGTCGGGGCGCCCACCCTTGCGGATACCCGCGGACACGGCTGAAAAACGAAATCCTCGAACGACGGGGGCCATCGGGTTCGCCCTTTACCCTAGATTTCCGGTCGACGCCGGAGGGACGTTCGAGGTGGAGACGGGTCCGGAAGAAGGCGGTTGGGGCGTGCGCGAGCCCGCGTCGCGCTCTCGCGAGCACGAGCGGCGTGAAGGGCGCGGAAAACGGCCGAGAATCGGCTCCCGTCGACCAGGAGGCCGAGCGTTCAGCGTTCCGATGCCGACGGAGCGGAGCCTTCGGTGACCGCGGCCCCGGTTGGGCTCTCGGCCGGGCAACGCCGTCCGCGCTGGAAGCGGTACAGCGCCTCCGCCAACGCTGCCACCAGGGCAAAGGAGGCGATCAACACGAGGCGTTGTCCGACCACGAACAGCGCCGTGCTCGCCTCGTCGAGACCGAGAAAGGAGAGGGCCCCCGCCCAGCCCGCTTCCTGGATGCCGAGCGAGCCCGGCGTGAGCGCGATGACCGTCGAGAGCTGCGCGACGGGCGTGGCCGCTCCGATGAAGAACGGGGGGAGCACCACCCCGACGGTGGCGCCCATGGCCCGGTACTGAGCCGCCACGAGCACGTACCGGAGCACGCCCAGGAGCGCGATCTTCTGGACGAGCGCGGGGGAAAGCCTCGGGTCGTGCAGCGAAACGTCTGCCCGTTGACCCCGCAGACGCAGGTAGAACGAGCCCCCGACGCCGAGCAGGTGCTGCGACAGGCGGAGAAAAGGACCGGAGAGCGGCACGCTCGCCGCGCAGATGCCGAGGAACGCCAGGAGGGCGATCGCCGGTGATGCGCCGTAGACGGAGAGCGCCCAGCCCAGCATCAAGCAGAGGAGCAGCACGTCGAGGCCGCGTTCGAGCAGCAACGTCGAGAGCCGCCGGCCGAGGCTGCGCGAGTCGCCCTGCCAGCGCAGGCCCGTGCTGCGGCCGACCACCTCCATCAGCAGATTGGAGGAGAACTGTCCGAGCAGCCGCGTGACCATGATCACGCGGAAATAGTTCGTGAACGGCAGGGTGATGTCGCCGCGGTGCTCGGAGAGGAGCTTCCAGCGGTACGCCACGGCGGCGTTTCCCAAGGCCGTCACCGCGAGCGCGAGCGCGGCGTACCCCGGGCTGAACCGCGCTCTGTCGACGAGCTCGTCGAAGCTGGTCCCGATCGCGCGGATCACGAGGACGACGAGCACCACGCCCAGGGCGAACAGCCCGAGTCCCTTGAGCCACGCTCTCCGCTTTTCGTTCACGGTCTCCGGGCCGCCGCGCTCAGCTCTTGCGATTGAAGCGGACCACGAGCTCCGCGACGAGGCCGAAGAAGAGCGTGTGCAGGCCGAGCGTCATGCAGCCGAGCAGCGCGTTCACGTGCACCACCGGCTTGGACGAGAGCCCGCGCAGCCACTCGGTCACCTCCCACGCGAAGACGAGCGTCGCGACCGAGAGGAAGAACAGGCCGATCGGGCCGAACACGCGCATCGGCCGTATCCCCACCAACACCATCACGAGCTGCGGTAGCACCTTGAACGGGTACTTGAGTGACACGAACGACTTGCCCGTCGTGCGCTTTCGAAAGATCACCGGTACGTGCTGGAAGCGCATGCCGAGGTGGTACGCATCGAGCAGGATCTGCTGAGTGTAGTTGTAGTCACCGGGCAAGTAGAAGCGCTCGAGATACGTGCGCTGTACGGCGAAGATGCCGGGCTGGCTATCTCTGAGCGGCCAGCCCGTGAGCCAGGCCATCAACCGGGTGAACACGATGTTGCCGATGCGGCGCACGAAGGGCATTCGATACTGAATGCCGGAGAAGCGATCGCCATAGACGAGGTCGCACTCGTCCTTGAGCAGAGGCTCGATCATGCGCGCGATGTCGTCCGGGTCGTGCTGGCAATCCGCGTCGAACTTCACGGCGATGTCCGCGCCGGCAGCGCGGGCCGCGTGCAGCCCGCTGCGCACTGCCGCGCCGAGGCCCCGGTTCACCTTGTGGGTGACCACGCGATCCGCGCCCGCTGCGCGCGCGCGCTGGGCCGTCTCGTCCTTGGAGCCGTCGTTCACGACGAACACCTGGATGCGCACCGTGGTGAGCTTCCGCTTCAGCCCGTTCAGCGCTTCGACGGTGCGAGCGATGCTCTCCTCTTCGTTGTAGGCGGGGACGATCAGGACGACCAGGGGACGCGCATCGGGGGCGAGGCGCTCGAACGAGGAGGCCTCCGATGGGGGTCGCTCGGTGAACTGTGGCGCGTGCGACATGTGCGGATGGGCGCGGACTATATCGGTGGGTCGCCCGTCGTGCCAGCTTGCCGGATTCTGCTACGCAACTCGTCGATTCTCACCGGAAAGCGCGGAAGGACGAGGCGAGCGTGAGTGAATCCGACTTCAGTGCCGCGTTTGGCCGCCCTCCCACCGCGAGCGCCGAGGCTCCGGGCCGTGTCAACCTCATGGGGGAGCACACCGACTACAATGGTGGCCTCGTGTTGCCCGTGGCCATCCCCCGCCGCACACGCGTGTGGCTGGGGCGGCGCGCCGACGCCCGCGTCCTGGCGACGAGCCGCAACTTGGGGGGAGCCGTCGAGCACTACTCGCTCGGCTCGGAGTCGCGGCGCGGCACCTGGCTCGACTACGTTCAGGGAACCACGGCCGAGCTCGCCGCGGCTGGTCACGCGCTCTCCGGCTTCGAGCTCTGGGTGGAGTCGTCCGTGCCGGTCGGCAGTGGGCTTTCCTCGAGCGCTGCGCTCGAGATTGCCGTGTTGCGCGGTCTCCGCGCGCTCCACGACCTTCCTCTCGGCGATCTGGAGCTCGCCCGCTTGGGCCAGCGCGTCGAGAACCGTTTCGTCGGCGCGAACGTCGGGATCCTGGATCAGATGGCGGTGACGTTCGGAGAGGAGCATACGGCCTTGCTCCTCGATACGCGAACGCTCGCGTTCGAGCGCGTGTCCATCCCCGGTGCGCTCGAGATCGGCGTCATCGACTCCGGCGTTCGTCACGCGCACGCGAGCGGGGACTACAACGCGCGACGCCGTGAGTGCGAGCGCGCGGCCGAGCTCCTCGGTGTCGGCGTGCTCTGCGAGCTCTCCCCGAACGATCTCCCGAGGGTGCTCGAGCTCCCGGAGCCGCTCGCGCAGAGGGCTCGTCACGTCGTCACGGAGAACGAGCGCGTGCGGGCGACCGCGAGCGCCCTGAAATCCGGGGCTCTCCACGCCCTGCGCGATCTCTGTGTCGAATCCCATGCTTCCCAGCGCGACGACTTCGCGGTCTCCGTTCCCGAGGTCGACCACCTCGTGGCGACGGCGCTGAGCGACCGCGACATCCTCGGGGCTCGTCTCACCGGCGGCGGATTTGGGGGCTCGATCGTGTTCCTGGCCGGCCGGGGGAGTGCGAGCGCTGCGGCGACACGCGTGCTTCGCGCGGCCGGCGTGCCGAGCGCGCGCGTCGTTGTTCCGTTTCGAGCTGATCCGACTCGGGACGTTAATCCTCCGGGATGATGGTGGGCCTCTGCGGGGCCGGAGGGCTCCAGAATGAGACACGAGATTTCGGTCCCGAAATCCTGGAAATCGCGGCGCGCGCGTGCATGCTCTCCATGCGAGCCAGACGCGGCGGATGAACACCGAGCCCGGCTGCCATCAGATGACATCGTTCCTCCAGTTCACGGTCCACACTCCCGAAGGAATCGAGCTTCACTGTGAGGCGAGCCTGTCGGGGCCGAGGGATCGGCGGACGCTGACGCTCGGGGAGGACGCGGCGACGCGGCGGGCCGTCGAATCCTTGGGGGAAGGCACCGTGCTCGAGGCCGCGTACGACGCGCTCTACGCCGCGGAGGGCTTCCACGACGAGCCCTCTCCGAGGCCCGCGACGCGCGTTCCGAGGACGCCGATCCGGTTGAGGGATCGGCGTTCTCGCCGTTCTCGCGATGCCCTCCCCGTCGAAGTGAATTGAAGTGAATTCGGCGGGGCCCGTTCCCAAGCGGGCACTCTGATCGACGCTGTTTGCCGCCGATCTCGGCGCGTTCCCAACCGTTTGTCGCTCGGGTGCTTCGTATCCAGGAATTCCGCAGGTGGGCTGCCGCGGAGGAAGGGCGGCTTCGCGAGGGGGCCCGCCGTCCGCTCGCATCGAGCGGCAGAACGCGGCACCCTGGAGGCATGGATCCGTCGCGCAGCCTTCAAGACCAGTTCGCCCCGAACAACCGCTGCTTCGGGTGTGGCCCCGCGAACGAGCGCGGCCTGCGCATCAAGAGCTTCGTTCGCGGAGACGAGGTGGTCGCGCGCTTCGCTCCCGAGGAGTATCACCAGGCATTCGAGGGAATGCTCAACGGCGGCATCATCGGGGCGCTCCTCGATTGCCACAGCAACTGGACGGCCGCCTATACGCTGATGCATCGCGATGGCAGCGACGTTCCTCCCTGCACCGTGACGGCCGAGTTCTGCGTCACGCTGAGCGCGCCGACACCGCTCGCCGAGGTGCGCCTGGTCGCGCGCCCCGCCGAAATGGGAACGCGCCGCGTTGTGGTGGACGCCGAGCTCTGGAGCGGCGACGTCCCGACCGCGAAGTGCCGCGGCATCTTCGTTGCCGTGAAGGAGGGCCACCCAGCGTATCACCGCTGGTGACCTCGCGGCGTCGCGAGCGCGCCCTCGAGGGCTCCTCCCTCGCGTTGCTTCGTGGGACTCCTTGCCCCCGGTGTACCCGCAGGAAGCGAGTGCTTGGAGCCAGCTTCGGGATTTGAACCCGAGACCTACGGTTTACGAAACCGTTGCTCTACCACTGAGCTAAGCTGGCGGAGGGGCGCGACAGTACCAGCAATCGTTCGACTTTCAAGTCGTGTTG
>Ga0079224_100001559_pt1 | contig 26603 bp, 24 predicted proteins | sample Stecom2015_FD_80414 | JGI IMG/M metagenome (GOLD analysis project Ga0079224, IMG submission 80414) | Agricultural soil microbial communities from Utah to study Nitrogen management - Steer compost 2015 | ecosystem: Environmental > Terrestrial > Soil > Agricultural land | place: USA: Utah... | reverse complement strand
GCTGGCCCGCCCCCGCTCCGCCGCCCGGCGGGACGGGGGGGTGCGCGGCCGCCGCGGGGGCGAGTGGGTGCGCGCGGACCCGGTGAGCGGCGGGGTGGCGATCGGCTACGCGCCCGACGCGCGCGTGCCCGATCACCCCGAGACCCGCCTCGCGCCCGCCGCGCCGCGCCGGCGCCGCGGTCTGCGCGCCCGCCTGCGCGCGCGCCGCGACGGCCGCGCCGCCGCGCCCGCCGCCGGCGAGCCGTGGTACGCGCTCGCCGCCGAGGAGGTGCTCGCGCACCTCGGCGCCGGCCGCGGCGGCCTCGAGCCGGCCGAGGCGGCGCGCCGGCTGGCCCGCTTCGGCCACAACGAGCCGGATCCCACCGAGCCGCGATCCCGCCTCGCCATCGTCGTCGAGCAGATCTGGAACCTGCCGTCCGGCCTCCTCCTCGGATCCGCCGCCGCCTCGCTCCTGCTCGGCGATCTCATCGACGCCGGCGCGATCCTCGCCGTCACCGCGATGAACGCCGCCATCGGCTACCAGCTCGAGCGGCACAGCGAGGACCTGGTCGGCTCCTGGCGCCGGCTCGAGGCCGGCGTCGCGCGCGTCCTGCGCGGCGGCGCCGCGGTGGAGGTGCCCGCCTCCGAGGTCGTGCCGGGCGATCTCCTCCTGTGCCGCGCCGGCGATGTCGTCCCGGCCGACGCGCGCGTGCTCGACGGCCGCGGGCTCGCCTGCGACGAGGCCCCCCTCACCGGCGAGAGCGCGCCGCGCGACAAGGACCGCGCGCCGGTCGCTCGCGGCGCGCCGCTGGCCGAGCGCGACTCCATGATCTACGCCGGCACCACCGTCGCGTCCGGGCACGGGCTCGCCGTGGTGGTGGCGACCGGCGCCGCCACCGAGGTCGCCCGCGTGCGCGCCCTCCTGCAGGGCGAGCACCCGCCGCGCGCGCCGATCCAGGAGCGGATGGAGCACCTGGTCCGCCGCGCCAGCCAGCTCGGCCTGGCCGCCGGCGGCGCGGCCGCCCTCGCCGGCCTGCTCCGGCGCCGGCCGCTCGCCGCGATCTCCCGCGGCGCGGTTGCGCTCGGGGTCGCCGCCATCCCGGAGGGCCTGCCGGTCACCGCCACCGCGGCGCAGGTGCGCGCGATGCAGCGGATGCGCCGGCGCGGCGTGGTCGCGCGCCGGGTGAGCGCCGCCGAGACCCTCGGCAGCGTCACCGTCGTGTGCGCCGACAAGACCGGCACCCTCACCCGCAACGCGATGGAGCTCGAGTGCCTCGCGCTGCCCGACCGCACCTGGCGCGCCGCCGAGCTGGACGTCGACCCGCGCGATCCGCTCGCCGCCGGCGCCTCGCGCGCGCTCGCCGCCCTGGTGCTCAGCTCCGAGCTCGACCTGACCGCGACCGGGCGCGGCGGCGCGGCGCCGCTGGCCAGCGCCACCGAGATCGCGCTCATCGAGGGAGCGCGGCGCGCCGGCCTCGATCCGGACGCGCTGGCCCGCAGCCTGCCGCGGCGCTCGCTCGAGGTGCGCGGCGACGGCCGCCACTACGTGACCAGCGTGCACGACGGACCGGGCGGTGCTCCGCTCGCCTTCGTGAAGGGGGCGCCGGAGCAGATCGTCGCCCTGTGCGCCACCTGCGGCGGCGCGCCGCTCGACGAGCCGGCGCGCGCGGCGCTGCTCGCGCGCAACCGGGCGCTCGCCTCGAGCGGGCTGCGGGTGCTGGCGGTCGCGTGGGGCAGGGGGGCGATGGCCTCCGGCCGGCGCGGTCTCGACTTCCTCGGCCTGGTCGGGCTGCGCGACCCGACCCGCGCCAGCGCCGCCGCCGCCGTCCGCGGCGCGGCCGCCGCCGGCATCCGCACCATCATCCTGACCGGCGATCAGCGGGCGACCGCCTCCGCGGTGGCGCGCGAGACCGGCCTCGCCGGAGAGGTGATCGACGGCGGCGAGCTGGCCGCCGCCCTCGAGCGCGGCGATCCGGCGGCGCGCGCGCGCCTGGGCCGCATCGCCGCCCTGTCGCGGGTCACCCCGGCCGACAAGCTGATCATCGTGCGCGCGCTGCGCGCCGCCGGCGAGGTGGTCGCCATGGCCGGCGACGGCGTCAACGACGCCCCGGCGCTGCGCGCCGCCGACGTGGGGGTGGCGGTCGGCGCGCGCGCCAGCGACATGGCGCGGCGCACCGCCGACGTCGTGCTCGAGAGCGAGAACCTGAGCGACCTCCTGTTCGCGATCGGCGAGGGCAGGGTGGTGCACGACAACCTCCGCCGCGCGATCCGCTACCTGGTGGCGACCAACCTGTCCGAGGTGCTGGTCGCCCTGGCCGGCGCGGCGCTCGGCCGCGACACCCTCACCCCGCTCCAGCTCCTCTGGATCAACCTCCTCACCGACACCGCGCCGGCGATCGGCCTGTCCCTGGAGGAGGGCGAGGCGGATCCGCTGGCGCGCCGCCCGCCCGGTCGCGCCGAGCTGCTCGACCGCGGCGCCTGGCGCGCGGCCGCCCGCGACGGCGCGCTCATGGCGGGGCTCGGCCTCCTCGCCTACCCCGCCGGCGGCGCCGGCGCCGCCTTCGCCGGGCTGACCGGGGCGCAGATCGCCTACGCCCTCCGCTGCCGCGCGCCCGGCGTCCCGGCCGGCCGCCGCTTCCGGTCCGCGTTCGCCGGCGCCGCCGCGCTTCAGCTCGCCGCGCTCACCGCCCGCCCGGTCAGCGCCGCGCTCGGCACCGGCGGGCCGCTCGCCCTCGCCGCCTTCGGCGTCGGGCTGTGCGCGCCGCTCCTCGTCGGCCGGCCGGCCGACGAGATCGTGTTTTGGCCCTCCACCCAGACCACCGACGGAGAGACCCCATGAGGTTCCACCTCCCCTCGTTCCTGCTCGGCTGCGCGGTCGGCGCCGGCGCGACGAAGCTCGCTCCGCACGTCCGCCCGCTCATGGTCGAGATCGCCGCCGCCGGCTACCGGCTGGTCGACGGTGTCCGCGCCCGCGTCGCGCGCCGCCGCGAGGATCTGTCAGACGTCGTGGCGGAGGCGCGCGCCCGGGCGCGCGGCTGGCGCCCGCCGCCGCGGCGCTCGCGCCGGCCGCCGCAGCCGGACGCGGAGCTGCGGGTCGCGAGCTGAGGCCATGCCGTCGGTGCGAGTCGTTCACGCCTTGCCGGGGCGCACGCGCCTCCTGATCGAGCCGCGCGATCCGGACGCGATCCGCCGGATCGGCGCCGCGCTCGCTGACGCGGCGGGCGTGCGCGAGGTGCGCGCGCGCCCGCTGACCGGCAGCCTCCTGTGCCTGCACGACGATGAGCTCGATCCGGATCGGCTGGTCGCGCTCGCCCGCGCGCAGGGAGACGGCGCGGCCGGATCGCCGCAACCGGAGTGCGGCCCGCCGGTGACCAGCTCGATCGCCCGCGAGCTGGCGCGCCTGTTCCGCGCCCTCAACTGCGAGATCCTGCGCCAGACAAGCGGCACCGCCGACCTCGGCATGCTGCTCACGGTCGGGTTCTTCACCGCCGGCGCGATCGACGTCGCGCGCACCGGCAAGGTGCCGCCGCCGCCCTGGTTCAACCTGGCGTGGTGGGGCTTCCGGACCTTCATGACCCTCGAGGGCGGCGCGATCCAGGAGTCGAGGTCGAGCGGCACGGCGGCTGCAAGTGGAAGCGTGCATGGAACCGAAGACGACGAGCGAGCCGGACAGGCGGACCGAGCAGGGGACGGGCAACGGCGCGGCGACCGGTGAGTCGGGTCCGGAGGCGGCCGAGCGCGGTGACGCGCATCCATCGGCGGTGCATCGCGTGGGCGAGTTCGTCCGCCGGCACCCGCGCCTCAGCCTGCTGACCGCCGCCGGGGTCGGCGTCGTGGCGGCCCCGGAGCTGGCGGTCGGCGCGCTCATCGGCGCCGGCGCGGTGATGGTGGCGTCGCGGCGCGATCGCAAGCGCCTGGTCGAGGAGGCGGAGAGCGTGCGCGCCGAGTCGCGCGGGCGCACCCGCGAGATGCTCGACCGCGCCGAGGTGATCGGCCGGGAGGTGCGCACGCGCGCGCGCGCCGTGATCCAGGCGGCGCGCGGCAAGCTCGCGGTCGAGCAGGAGCCGTCATCCGGCGCGGGCGAGAGCGGCGCCGGCGAGGAGGACTGGGAGGAGGTGCGCGACGAGCAGCCGCACCCGCCGGCGTCGCCGGCGCTCTGACGAGCGCGTCCGGCGCTCACCCTGAGCCGCGCGCCCAGGGCCGCGCGCCCGGGGCCGCGCCCCCGAGCCCCACGCGCTCAGAGCGCCATGCCGACGAACAGCACGGCGGCGCCCGCGACCAGCCCGGCCAGGAGCGCGAGCCCGACCCGCGCGCCGAGCGCCGGCGTGCCGAGCAGCGCCGCCAGCCCGATCTTGCTGATCGTGTTGCTGGCGGCGGCGATCGCCACCCCGACGAGCGCGGTGTCGCTCGCCACCTCCTGTTGCCGGTGCAGCCGCGCGATGCTGAGGCTGATCGCGTCGGCGTCGGCCAGCCCGGTCAGCGCCGCCGACAGGTAGATGCCGACGTCGGCGAAGGTCCGCTGGGCGCCGGTGCTCACCACCAGGATGACGACGAACAGGAGGGCGAACTTGAGCGCCCCCCACACGCTGAACGGGTTGCCGAGCTCGAGCTCGCCCGCCGGCGTCTCCTCCTCGTGGCGCGCGCGGCGGGCCAGCCGCCAGTAGAGGAAGACGCCGATCAGAAACGCCACGCCGCCGGTGGTGAGGAGCGGCCAGCTCGCCGCGCCGGCCAGGCTCGGCGACACCGCCGCCACCTCGACCAGGAGGCGCGGGAACATGGTCGCCGAGGCCAGGATGATGGCGACCGCGCAGGCGTGGGTCATCGCCCGCTGGGCGCGCGCCCGGCCGGCGAACGACAGGGTGACCGCGGTCGACGACGCCAGCCCGCCGAGCAGGCCGGTGAGGCCGATGCCGCGGTGCGCGCCGAACGCGCGAATCGCGGCGTATCCGGCGAAGCTGATGCCGCTGATCAACACCGCCAGGATGCCGACCGCGCGCGGGTTGATCGCGCCCCACGGCCCGAGCTGCTGGTCCGGAAGCAGCGGCAGCACGATCACCGAGAGCACCAGGAGCTTGGTGGTCGCGAACACGTCCTGCTGGCTGAGCCGATCCATCAGCTTGTGGAGCGGCCGCTTGACCGTGAGGAGCGCGAGGGTGCCGGTGGCGCCGGCGGCGACCAGGAGCAGGCGATCGCGCAGCTCGATCCCCAGCCCGCTGGCGGTGCACAGCGCGCCGAGCCCGAAGGTCACCACCGCGGCGACCTCGGTCGACATGCCGAGCCCCTCGGCGCGCGCGCTGTCGCGGTAGTAGGCGATCCCGATGAGCGCGCCGAAAAGGACGCCGATCACCGCGAGCCCGACCCAGCCGAGCAGCATGGCGATGGCGCCGGCCAGGGCGATGAGCGGGAACGTGCGCACGCCGCCGAAGCTGGTCTGCCCGACCTGCTCGCGCTCGGCGCCGACCAGGAAGCCGGCCGCCAGCGCCACACCCAGCGAGGCGAGGATCTCGACCGCGTCCGGGTTCACCCGGTGAACCTATCGCAAGTCCCGTGCCCGGGCGCCGGCCGCGCCGGGTCGATCGCTAGCGCCGGCGCCGCCGCTCGCGCGCCTGCGCCGCCTCGGCCAGCCACTCGTCGATCTCCCGGGCCAGCTCCGGACTGGCCTGGCCGCGCGCCTGGTCCGCCAGGCGGCGGCCGTCGGCGCGGCGGCCGCCCGCCCACAGCGCGCGCGCCTCGGCGAAGCGCGCCTCGGCGAGCAGCGAGGGCGGCATGCCGAACGCCTCGCGCATGGCGGCGGCGCGGCGCGCCAGCTCGAGGGCGCGCTCCGGGCTGCCCACCTCCGACTCGCACCAGGAGAGCGGGACGAGCGCGTAGCTGGCGGTCGGGTCTCCCTCGGGCGCCTTCTCGGCGATGCGGAGCGCGCGGGTGAGCAGCGGCGCGGCGGCCTGGCACCCGGTCGCGCCGTAGTGCAGGTCGGCGAGCTCGATGAGCGGTGCCACCAGCCCGGGGTAGTCGGCGCCCCGCTCCCGCTCGTAGAGCGCGATCGCGCGCTCGAGCAGCGCGCGCGCCTCGTCGAGCTCGCCGGCGTCGCGCAGGAGCGAGCCGAGGTTGATGAGCGGCGGGGTCAGGTTGAGGCCGTCCGGATCGGCGCGCTCCTCGGCGGCGAGCCAGCGGCGCAGGTGCTGCTCGGCCGCCTCGCGGTCCCCCAGCTCCGCCGCGACGATGCCGAGGTCGCCGTACGACTCGGCCAGCCGCGGGTGATCCGCCGGCAGGGAGCGCCGGCGGATGGCCAGCGCGCGCTCGAAGCCGGCGCGGGCAGCCTTCAGATCGCCGCGCTCGGCCTCGAGCCGGGCCAGCATGGTGATCGTGCTGGCTACCTGGGGGTGCTCCGCGCCGTAGGCCGCCTCGGCGATCTCGAGGGCGCGCCGGTACAGGGCGGCCGCCTCGTCGCGCTCGCCGAGGCCGGCGCGGGCGGCGGCCAGGAGGCGCAGCGCCGACAGGGACGCCGGCCCCTCGCTGCCGCGCGCGCGCTCGTGCAGGTCGAGGGCGCGCTCGGCGCGCTCGCGCGCGCCGGCGAGGTCGTGGGCCACGAACGCGATCTTGCCGCGCGCCTCCTCGAGGTGGGCGCGCAGCTCGTCGTCGCCGGAGCCGCGCGCCAGCTCGAGCTCGGCGGCGCTGAACCACGGCGCCGCCTCGTCCGGCTGCTGCCGCTCGACCCCGGTCAGGTAGGCCATGCGCGCCGCCGCCTCGGCCACCAGGTCGCCCGCGCCTGCGCGCGCCGCCTCGTCCGCCGCGGCGGTGTAGGTCGCGGAGGCGCCGTCGAGATCGCCCGCCGTCTGCGCACGGCGCCCGCGAAGCATGAGGAGCCGGGCGCGGCGCACCGGATCCTTCAGCTCCGCCGCGATCGCCTCGGCGGCGGCGAGCGCCTCCTCGGCGGAGGCGAGCTGCGCCATCGCGATCGCGGTGCGAGCGCGGGCCAGCAGGCGATCCAGCTCGGCCGCGCGGGCCGCCGCCGCCGGATCGCCGTCGAAGGTGGCGGCCCGGCCGCGCCGGGCCACCGCCGCCGCGCTGCACGCGTCGGCCGCCGGCATCATGTGCGCCGCCTCCAGCGCGCCGTTCAGCGCGCCTGCGCCGGCACCGCCGGCCGCGGCCGCGTCCGCCGCCATGTCGACCAGCGCGTCGATCGCGCGGAGCTGCTCGTCGAGGCACTGCATGCGGGCGTCGAGCACCGCCTCGGACTGCTCGCCGGTGACCCGGGTGGCGCGGCACGCCTCGGCCCGCGCCGCCGCCCAGCCGGACGCCCGCTCGTCGACGGCGCCGGCGAAGCGCGCGAAGGCGGCCGCCGGATCGGCAAGCCCGGCGGCGCCGAACGCCTGCTCCACCGCGGCCCGCCGGCCCGCGTCCCACACGCCGCGCAGCCGCTCCTCCGCGCCGCCGCACACCTGCCCGGCGCCGGCGTGGCCGGCGGCGAGCGCGCCGGCGGTGGTCGCCACCACGACCGCGGCCGCCAGCGCGCCGCCGGCGATCCAGCGGCGCGGCCGGCGCGCCGCGGAGACCAGCGCCCCGAGCAGCTCGTCCATCGATCGATAGCGATCGGCGGGATCCTCGGCCAGGCCGCGCAGGAGCACCCGCCGGATCGCCGCCGGCATCAGCGCGGTCGGCGGCCGCGCGATCGCGCGCGTGTGCACCGCGTGCACCAGCGCCGGCAGCGTGTCGCCGCGGAACGGCGGCTGGCCGCACAGCGCCTCCCACGCGGTCACGCAGAAGCTGAACTGATCGCTGCGCTGGTCGGTCGGCAGCCCGGTCATCTGCTCCGGCGACATGTAGCCGGGCGTCCCGGTGATGATGTCGCTGTGCTGCCCGGCGCTGCGCGCCTCGCTCAGCAGGTCGGCGATGCCGAAGTCGGTCACGCGCACGCGGCCGTCGCTGCCGCACAGCACGTTGGCCGGCTTGACGTCCCGGTGCACGATGCCGCTGGCGTTGGCGGCGGCCAGGCCGCGCCCCGCCGCCAAGAGCACGTCGAGGATCTGCCGCCAGGTGCGCGGCGCGGCGCGCACCCAGTCGAGCAGCGTGAGCCCCTCGACGTACTCCATCGCCACGTACGCCTGCTCGCACCATGTGCCGACGTCGTACACCGCGACGATGTTCGGGTGAGCCAGGCGCGCCATCACCATGGCTTCCCGCTGCAGCCGGTCGCGCGCCCCGGTGCCGGCCAGCCGCGACACCTCCGGAAGCAGCACCTTCAGGGCGACCCGCCGGTCGAGCTCCGGATCGTGGGCCAAGACCACGGTGCCGTTGCCGCCGCTGGCCAGGGTGCCGAGCACGGTGAGCCGCCCGACCCGGTCGCCGGCGTCGAGCGACAGCGGCTCACCCCGGTACTGGGTGGTCTCGTCCAGGATCGCGGTGTCCTGATCCGGGGAGGCTCGCACGCGCCGAACCTACTCCTGGCGGCCCGGCGGTCCAGCGAAAAAGCACGGCGCCCGGCGCGATCCGTCCCGCCATTTCGGCCCCCGCCCCGCGGTGTGGCCCACCTCACGCCCGTCCCGCTCCGCCACCTCTGATACATTGGGCGCGTGATACCCCCCGACGACCCGATCGCGCAGGAGATCTTGCGCAGCATCCGGCAGCTGGTGCGGGGCATCTCCATCCACTCGAAGACCCTCTTGCGCGACGTCGGCCTGACCGTGCCGCAGGTGGTCTGCCTGCGGGCGATCTACGAGCTCGAGGCGGCCGGCGGCGGGGTCACCGTGGCCCAGGTGAGCCAGCGCGTGCACCTGTCGGCCGCCACCGTCTCGCGCATCGTCGACCGCCTGGCCGGCGCCGGCCTGGTGATCCGCGAGCGCAGCAGGACCGACCGCCGCAAGGTCTCCATGTCGCTGACCCCGGCCGGGCTCGAGCGGGTGCAGGCGCTGCCCACCCCGCTGCAGGAGACCTTCCTGCGCCGGCTCGACGAGCTGCCGGTGGACGACCGCGTCGCGCTCCTCACGTCGCTGCGCCGCATCGTCAACCTCATGAGCGCCGGCGAGCTCGACGCCGCGCCGCTCCTGGCGCCTGGCGAGGACGTCAAGCCGTGAGCCGGGCGGCCCCGGGCGCCACTACGGCGCGCCGCTTCTGGCCATCGCCTCGGCGATCCCGGACCTGATCATCGAGATCGCCAGCGCCGCCAGGATGAGGCTCATGACCTTGCCGAGCGCGCGACCGACGCCGGAGCCGATGCGCGCGTAGATCGGGCCGCCGAGCAGAAGCAGCACCGCGTTGATGAGCGCGTTGCCGGTGATCGCGACGGTCGCGGCGATGCGCCCGTGAGCCTCCGCCACCACCACGACGGTGGCGATCACCGCCGGGCCGACCAGGACCGGCACCGCCATCGGGATCAGGGTGGGGGTGGCCGGGTCGGCGACCACCTCGCCGAGCGGCTCCTTGCGGCGCTCGGCGCTGAACAGGAGGTCGTAGGTGGCGAACACGAACAGGATGCCGCCGCCCGCGATGCGCAGGTCGGCGACGGTCACCTGGGTCGCGTGCAGCAGCAGCGAGCCGGCCAGCGCCATCGCCAGCGCGACCGCGTTGCCCATCAGCACCGCCTCGATCAGGAGGCGGTTCTGCGCCTTGCGGTCGAGGCCCTCGGTGAACTTCAGCACCACCGGCAGGATCGGCAGCACGTTGGCCACCACCAGCACGGTGAGGAAGGCCTCGACCATGGCGCTGGCTCGTCAGGTCGCGCCGAGCGGGACCGGATCCCGCTCGGCCAGAAAGTCCGGCCGCGGGGCGGTGCCGCCGAACGGCGGCGCCAGAGGGTTCTCGACGCTGTTGTACACCAGGAACACGTTGTGCCGCGGCAGCGGCGTGATGTTGCCGCCCGACCCGTGCATGAGGTTGCAGTCGAACAGTACCACCGTACCGGCCGGCCCGGTGCAGGACGCCACCCCGCGATCGGCGGCCAGCCGGGTGAGCGCCTCGCGCGGCGGCACGCCGATCTCCTGCCGGCGCAGCGAGCTCTTGAAGTGATCCGGCGGGGTCTCGCCGGCGCAGCGCACGTAGCGGTGGTGCGAGCCGGGCACGACCAGGAGCGGGCCGTTGTGCTCGGTGTTGTCGGTGAGCAGGAGCGAGGCGCTGAGCGCGCGCGGGCGCGGCATGCCGTCCTCGACGTGCCAGGTCTCGAAGTCCGAGTGCCAGGGGAACGGCTCGCCCTCGAAGGCCGGCTTGAAGTTGACGCGCGACTGGTGGATGTAGACCTCGCCGCCGAGGATCTGGCGGGCGGCGCCGGCCAGCCGCGGGTCGGCCGCGAGCGCGCGGATCATCGCGCTGTCCCGGTGCATGCGGAAGATCGAGCGGACCGCGTCGCCGCCCGGCTCGACGATGACGTCGTCGCGGCTGCGATCGGCGGCGGCGGCCATGCGCTCGGTCTCGGCCAGGAGCGCGGCGACCTCGTTCGCGGCGAACAGCCGCGGAAAGACCAGAAAGCCGCGATCCCGGTACTCCGCGATCTGCTCGCCGCTGAGCGGGCCGGGGGCGCCGGTGCCCCACACGACCGGATCGCACCGCTCGGCCAGCTCCCACCGGTCCGAGCCGCGCGACCGGTACGGATCGACCGAGGCGCCGGTCACTGCGAACCTGCCTCCGCGCGCGGCGCGGCCGCCTCGTCGGTCACCAGCGGGTAGGCGCCGGTCGCGTCGTGCGTCTCCCGCCCGGTCAGCGGCGGGTTGAACACGCAGACCATCCGCATCTCGGTCTCGGCGCGCAGGATGTGCTCGTCGTGCTTGTCGAGCGCGTAGACGGTGCCGTCCGAGATCGGGAACACCTCACCGGTGCTGACCACCTCCACCGTGCCGCGGCCGCCGACGCAGTACACCGCCTCGAGGTGGTTGCGGTAGCACATGCGGGTCTCGGTGCCGGCCAGGATGGTGGTGTCGTGCAGCGAGAAGCCCATGCCCTCCTTGCGGAGGAGCAGGCGGCGGCTGATCCAGGTGGCGGCGCTGACCTCGCGGTCGGTGCCGCGCACCTCGTCGAGGGTACGAACGATCACGAGACGACCTCCGTGTAGCTGTGTCCGTTGACGCGCGCCGGCCGGGGCGCGGTCGGCGCCGCGGCGACCCGCGAGCGGGCCGGCCGCTCGAGCGCGCCGGCGACCGCGCGCTCGATGATGTCGAGGCCGCGCTCGAGCTCCCCGCCGGTGATGGTGAGCGGCGGCAGGAGCTTGAGCACCTGGTCCTCGGCGCCGGCGGTCTCGATGACCAGCCCGGCGTCGAAGGCGCGCCGCGCGGCGCGCCTGGCGACCGACGCATCGTCGAACGCCAGGCCGAGGATGAGGCCGCGGCCGCGCACCTGGCCGCCGTGCGCCCGCGCGATGCGGCCGAGCCGGGCGCGGGCGATGTCCGCCTTGCTCTCGATCTCGTCGCCGAGGTGCTCGTCGGACCAGAACCGCTCGAGGGCGGCGGTGGCGGTGACGAAGGCGAGGTTGTTGCCGCGGAAGGTGCCGTTGTGCTCGCCCGGGCTCCAGGCGTCGATGTCCGGCCGCATGAGCGTCACCGCGAACGGCAGGCCGAAACCGGACAGCGACTTCGACAGGCAGACGATGTCCGGCGTGATGCCGGCCTGCTCGAAGCTGAAGAACGCGCCGGTGCGGCCGCAGCCGACCTGGATGTCGTCGACGATGAGCAGCGCGCCGTGCCGGCGGGCCAGGGTGGCCAGCCCGCGCAGCCAGCGGTCGCTGGCCACATTGATGCCGCCCTCCGCCTGCACGGTCTCGAGCAGGAACGCCGCCGGCGCCTCGACCCCGCTCGAGCGGTCGGCCAGGAGCGCCTCGAGGTGCTCGAGGGTGTCGATCTCCGGCCCGAAGTAGCCGTCGAACGGCGCCCGCACCACGTGGCCGAGCGGCACCCCGGCGCCGGCGCGCTTGCCGGCGTTGCCGGTGGCGGCCAGCGAGCCGAGGGTCATGCCGTGGAACGCGTTGGTGAACGACACCACCTGGGTGCGGCCGGTCACCTTGCGGGCCAGCTTGAGCGCCGCCTCGACCGCGTTGGTGCCGGTCGGGCCGGGGAACATCACCTTGTAGCGGAGGTCGCGCGGCCGCAGGACCACGCGATCCAGCGCGGCCAGAAAGTCGCACTTCGCCGCGGTCGCCATGTCCAGCGAGTGGGCGATGCCGCCGCCGACCAGGTACTCGATCAGCCGCTCGCGCAGGACCGGGTGGTTGTGCCCGTAGTTGAGCGCGCCGGCGCCGGCGAAGAAGTCGAGGTACTCGCGACCGTCGTGATCGAAGAGCCGCGCCCCCTCGGCGCGGGTGAAGACGGTCGGGAAGGAGCGGCAGTAGCTCCTGACCTCGGACTCGAGTCGTTCGATGATCTCCATCCTCATCCTTTCAGCGGGCCGATCCGCAGGAGGTGCTCGTCCTCGTGCGGGCCGGCGAACAGCCCGGCGGAGAAGCCGGGCGAGGTCTCACAGGGGACGCCGCGCCGCCGCGCCAGCGCGTGGAACAGCCGGCGCGACGGGAGGTTGTCCGGGCTCACCGTGGCGGTGAGGTAGGCGGCGTCGGCGCAGGCCGGGCGCTCGATGAGCGCGTCGAGCAGGCGGCCGGCGAGCCCGGCGCCGCGCGCCTCCGGCGCGACGCCGACCTGCCACACGAACACGTCCTCCGGCGAGGCCGGCGGCCGGTAGGCGAGCACGAAGCCGCGCAGCTCGCCGTCCTCCTCGGCCACCAGGCAGGTGTCGGCGAAGTGGGTGCAGAGGAGCAGGTACGCGTAGCAGGTGTTGCGCTCGAGGCTGCCGGTGCGGCCGAGCAGGTGCCAGAGCGGGGCGGCGTCCCGCTCGGTGGGCGGGCGGACGATCACGCGACCTCCCGCGCCGGGTCGCCGCTGGCGAGCGGCGCCTTGCTCGCGGCCGCGCGGGGCTTCGCGCGCGCGGCGGCCCGCTCGCCCGCCAGCTCCTTCCACGCCGCCCCGAAGGTGGAGTCGTCGGCGTCGGCCCGCGCCAGGAGCGCGCGGTGCGCCGCCTCGACCAGCTCCGCCTCGGTGCCCGGGTCCACCACCACGCTCACGTGGTGTCCGTTGGCCGCGTGGCTCACCATGTGGACCGCCGCCGAGCCGGCGGGGGACAGCCCGCGCCAGCGCGTGATCAGGTCGGCGCTCGCGCCGGCGCCGACCGCGCTGACGCAGGCGACCCGCGGGACCACCCGCGGCCGGCAGACGTCCTCGAGCGCGGCGCACAGGCGGTCGAGCTCGGCGGCGGCCGACGGGAACGCGGCGAGGTCGATGGTCGCGCGGATCTCCGAGGACGAGCTGGCGACCAGGTCCATCGACAGGCCGAGCTGGTGGAAGCGGGCGGCCACCTCCGCCATGAACCCGACCGGCTGCCACGACGACGGCCGCCACATGCTGACCAGCGCGAGGTCGCGGCGAGACACGATCGCCTTGGCGCCGCGCGGCGGCCGCGTGCGCGCGATGCGCGTCCCGTCCACCTCCGGGCGCGCGGTCCAGCCGATGCGGATCGGCACGCCGGCCTCGCGGGCCGGCTCGATGGTGCGCGGGTGCAGCACCTTGCCGCCGAGCGCGCCGGCCGCCTCCGCCTCGCCGTAGGACAGCCGGCGGATCAGGCGCGCGTCGGGGAGGCGGCGGGGATCGGCGGTGAAGACTCCCGGCACGTCGGTCCAGATCTCGAGCGCCTCGGCGGCGAACCCGGCCGCCAGGTAGGCGCCGGAGGCGTCCGAGCCGCCGCGCCCGAGCAGCGCGGTGCCGCCGTCGCCGGTGCCGGCGATGAACCCCTGGGTGACGATCACGTCGGCGCCGGTCGCGTCGATCGCGGCGCGCAGCTCGTCGGCCGACCGCGGCGCGCAGCGCGCCGACAGAAAGCGCTCCTCGCGCTCGCCCTCGTCCACCGCGCGCAGGAGCGAGCGGGCGTCGACCCGCGCGACCGACAGGCCGCGGCGCGCCAGGAACGCGGCGCCGAGCCGGGTCGAGATCAGCTCGCCGTGGGCGAGGATGGCGGCGCGCGCGGCGGGCGCCAGCGGGCGCGGTGCGGAGCAGGCGCGCGCCAGGCTCGCCTCGTCGCCGGCCAGGAGCGAGCCCACATCGGCGAGCTCGAGGGCGCTCGCCAGGCCGCGGTGCACGCCGGCGATGCCGGCCAGCGCGGCCTCGACATCGACCGCCTCGCCGGTGGGGCGCGCGAGCGCGCTGAGGCGATCGGTCACCCCGGCGGCGGCCGAGCAGACGATCACGGGGCGCCGTCCCTGGGCGAGGTGGCGGCGGGCGACCTTCTCGATCGCGTCCCAGCCGGACCGGGTCGCGACGCTGGTTCCCCCGAACTTGGCGACGACCACCGGGGTGCTCGACGCGTAACTTGTTGAAATCTTGTTGGTCAATTCCATGCTACAGCAATCGTTGCAGTTGCAAGTATCAGGGAGGATATGTGTGTGTCAACGCCTGATGGGCAATCGGTTTCAAATCCGAAACACTCCGGGAGCTTCGCGCGGCCCTCCGCGGCGGCCGCTCCCGCTCGCGCCAGCAGCTCCCGAGAGGCGCGGGAGTTGCACGGATTTTCTCCGTCATGCACGGGATGTCCACGAACCAGGAGATCCTCGACGAGCTCCGCCGCGAGCACGAGGACCTCAAGGAGCTCCTCGACACCTGCGACCAGGTGGCCGACGAGGTGGAGGACTCCGGCCAGGGCGGCCGCGCGCTGATCGAGGCGGTCACCCGCCTCCTCGAGGCGTTCGCCTCCCACAACCGGGCCGAGGAGATGGCTCTTCGCCCGATCCTCCTCGAGGCCGATTCGTTCGGCGAGGTGCGGGTCGCTCAGATGATGGAGGATCACCTCGCCGAGCACGCCGCCATCGTCTCGGTCCTGCGCGACATCGTGCTGGTCGACGACCTCGCGCTGGCCGCCCGCGCCCTGCGGGCCTGCACCGACCGCATCCGGCAGTACATGGAGACCGAGGAGCGCCAGTACCTCAACGACAAGGTCGTCCGCGACGACCTGGTCGCCATCGACTTCTCCGACGGCTGATCCCGCCCGGCAGGCGCCGGCTACCCGTCGTCCAGCTTGCCGAGGTGTCGGACGTCCTTGCCGCGCACCAGGAAGATGACCAGCTCGGCCAGGTTGGTGACGTGGTCGCCGATCCGCTCGAGGAACCTGGCGACCGCCTGGAGGTGGACGGCGCGCTCGATCCGCACGCCGCCGTCGCCCGCCATCTTCTCCTGCGCCTCGCGGGCGAGCTCGAGGTACAGGCGGTCCACCTGGTCGTCCGCCGCGCACACCGCCTCGGCGGCGGCGGCGTCGCGCGCCACGAACGCCTCGATGGCGCCCCGGAGCTGCGCCTGATCCAGCTCGGCCAGGCGCGACAAGAGCGACTCGAAGCCGACCGGGCGCTCGCCCGACAGCGCCACCGCCCGCTCGGCGATGTTGACCGCCAGATCGCCGATCCGCTCCAGGTCGGTGACCATCTTCATCGCCAGGGTGATGAAGCGGAGATCGCTGCCGAGCGGCTGCCGCCGGGCGAGGATCAGGAGGCACAGGTCGTCGGTGTCGACCTCGAGGCGGTTCACCTTGTGGTCGTCCTCGATCGCCTTCTGGGCAAGGTCGGTGTCCCCCTCGAGCAGGGCCTCGACCGAGTCGGCGATCATCTGCTCCACCCGCCCGGTCATGCGCAAGAGGTTGTCGCGCACGCGGCCGAGCTCGGCCTCGTACTCGCGGTCGGTGTGTCTCTTCTGCTCCATGCTGCTCTCGCGACGCCCGGCTAGCCGAACTTGCCGGTGATGTAGTCCTCGGTGCGCGGGTCGCGCGGCCGGGTGAACAGGTCGTCGGTGGCGGCCAGCTCGACCAGATCACCGCCGAGGAAGAACGCGGTCCGGTCCGACACGCGGGTCGCCTGCTGCATGTTGTGGGTGACGATCACGATGGTGTAGTGGTCGCGCAGGGTGTGCAGCAGGTCCTCGATCCGCGCGGTGGCGATCGGATCGAGGGCGGAGCACGGCTCGTCCATGAGCAGCACCTCCGGCTCGACCGCGAGGGCGCGCGCGATGCAGAGCCGCTGCTGCTGGCCGCCGGACAGGCTGCCGCCGGGATCGTCGAGGCGGTCCTTCACCTCGTCCCACAGGGCCGCCTGCCCGAGGGAGCGCTCGACCACCTCGGTCGCCGCCTTCCGCCGCAGGGTGCCGGTCAGCCGCAGGCCGGCCAGCACGTTGTCGCGGATCGACATGGTCGGGAACGGGTTCGGCTTCTGGAACACCATGCCGACCCGGCGGCGCAGGAGCACCGGGTCGACCGAGCGGTCGTAGACGTCCTGGCCGTCGAGCAGGACCCGGCCGGCGATGCGCGCGATCGGCGACTGCTCGTGCATCCGGTTGATGCAGCGGATGAATGTCGACTTGCCGCAGCCGGACGGGCCGATGATGGCGGTCACCCGGTTCTCCTCGATCTCCATCGAGATGGCGCGGAGGACGGTCTTGTCGCCGAAGCCGGCGGTGACCTCGTCGGCGACGATCTTCGGCCGGGCCCGGCCGGGGGTGGACGTTCGGTGAGGGGACATGGCGAGCGGGCTCACAGGCGCGCCTGGTACTTGTTGCGCAGGAAGATGGCGGTCGAGCTCAGGAGCAGGAGCACCACCAGCAGCACCACGATGGCGGCGGCGGCGTTGTCGAGGAACGCCTTCTGCGGCATCGACACCCAGTTGAAGATCTGGATCGGCAGGGCGGTGTACTGGGATCCCAGGTCGGGCGTGAAGGTGATGAACACGACGGCGCCGACCACGATGAGCGGCGCGGTCTCGCCGAGGGCGCGCGCCACCGCGAGGATGGCGCCGGTCAGGATGCCGGGCAGGGCGAGAGGCAGCACCACCTGGCGGATGGCCTGCCAGCGGGTCGCGCCGAGCGCGACGGCCCCCTCGCGCAGCGCGTCCGGCGCGGTCCTCAGCGCCTCGCGCGACGCCATGATCACCACCGGCAGGACCAGGAGCGCGAGCGTGCAGGCGCCGGCCACGACGGTCGAGCCCATGCCGAACAGGCGGACGAACACCTCGAGGCCGAGCAGGCCGTAGATGATCGACGGCACGCCGGCAAGGTTGGCGATGTTCACCTCGATGATGCCGGCCATCCGGCTGCGGCGGCCGTACTCCTCGAGGTACACCGCCGCCGCCACCCCGACCGGCACCGCCAGGAGCGCGGTCAGCCCGATCAGGGTGAGGCTGCCGATCAGCGCCGGCCAGATGCCGGCGGCCGAGGCGCGGCGCGACGGGGTGCCGCGGAGGAACTCCCAGCTCAGCCGGCCGGCGCCGTCGAGCACGACGTCGCCGATCAGCGTCGCCAGCATCGCCAGCGGGACGAGCACGGAGGCGAGGCAGAGGAGGAAGAACAGGCGCTCGCCGGTCCGCCTGCGCCGCCGCTGCGCCGGCCCGGGTGCCCTCATGCCTGCCCCGCCCCGTGGCGCAGCCGGCGCGCCATGCGGTGGCTGATGGCGTTCATCGCGAAGGTCATGAGGAACAGCATCGAGCCGACCGCGAAGATGGTCTGGTACTCGAGCGTGCCGGTCGGGGTGTCCCCCTTCGAGATGCTGACGATGTAGGCGGTCATGGTCTCGATCGGGACCCGCGGATCCAGCGTCAGGTTCGGTTGCTGCCCGGCCGCGATGGTGACCACCATCGTCTCGCCGATGGCGCGCGAGATCGCCAGGGTGACCGCCGCCGCGATCCCGGAGGTGGCCGACGGCAGCACCACGCGGAAGATGGTGGGCAGCTTCGAGGAGCCGAGCGCGTAGCTGGCCTCGCGCAGGCTGCCGGGCACCGCGTACAGGGCGTCCTCGGCGAGCGAGGAGATCATCGGCATGATCATGAAGCCCATCACGATCCCCGGGCTGAGCGCGTTGAACCCGGCCAGGTCGGGAACCACCCGCTGCAGGAGCGGGGTGACGAACACCAGCGCGAAGGTGCCGTACACGATGGTCGGCACGCCGGCGAGCAGCTCGAGGGTCGGCTTGAGGATCCGGCGCGCGCGCGGCGAGGCCAGCTCGCTGAGGTAGATCGCCGCCAGCAGGCCGAACGGCAGCGCCACCGCGATGGCGATCGCCGAGGTCAGCAGGGTGCCGGCGACCAGCGGCCAGATCCCGACGTGCTTGTCGGCGAACAGCGGCGTCCAGCGGGTGTCGCCGAAGAACTCTGCCAGGGACACGCGGCCGAAGAACGAGAAGGTCTCGAAGGCGAGGACCAGCAGGATGCCGGCGGTGACCAGCACCGACAGCGCCCCGCAGGCGAGCAGGCCGATCTCGATCAGCCGCTCGCGGAGCGGGGTGGCGGCGCGCCCCCGTCCGTTGCGCGCGCGCAGCCTGATGAGCGCCCGGGGCGTCACGGCGCTAGTTCTTCAGGAGCTCCTCGATCGACACGCCGACCTCCGAGCCGCGAAAGGACGACCCGGTGCGGCGATCGGCCACCCGCTTGCGGGCCAGCTCGTAGGCCGCCGCCGGCAGCGGGATGTAGCCGACCTCCTGGGCCAGCTCGGCCCCCTCGGTCAGGTAGTAGTCGACGAACGAGCGCACCTCCGGCCGCTCGAGCGCCGCCGCGCTCACGTAGATGAACACCGGGCGGGACAGCGGCTGGTAGGTGCCCTTCTCGACCGACTCCAGGCTCGGAGCGACCGGGCCGGCGCCGTTGTCTGCCACGCCGTCGTCGATCGGCACCAGCTTGAGGCGATCCTGGTTCTCGACGTAGTACGCGTAGCCGAAGAAGCCGAGCGCAGCCGGGTCGGTGGACACGCCCTGGACCAGGACGTTGTCGTCCTCGCTGGAGGTGAAGTCGCCGCGGCTGGAGTGCTCCACCCCGACGATCGCCTGGGTGAAGTAGTCGTAGGTCCCCGAGTCGACGCCCGGGCCGAACAGATGGAGGTCGCGGTCCGGCCAGCCGGCGCGCACCTGGCTCCACCGCGTGATCGATCCCTGCGCCTCGGGCGACCACACCTTCTTGAGCTCCTCGACGGTCATGTGGTCGACCCAGTCGCTGTCCGGGTGGACCACCACCGCGATCCCGTCGTAGGCGACCGGCAGCTCGATGAGCTCGACCCCGGCCGACTTGCACTGCGAGGTCTCGGACTCCTTGATCGGTCGCGACGCCCCGGCGATGGCGATCTCGCCGCGGCAGAGCTTCTTGAAGCCGCCGCCGGTGCCGGACACGCCGACCGTGACCCGGCCGCCCCGGTCCTTCTGGAACTCCTCGGCCACCGCCTGGGTGACCGGGAAGACGGTGGACGACCCGTCGATCTGGATGGTGGCGCCGCCCTCCTCGCCGCCGCCCTTCTTGCTGCAGGCGGCGGCCAGGGCGGCCAGCGCGATCACAAGCGTCAGGATCTTCATGCTGACGGTGTAGTCGCGCTCGGTGACGCGAGCGTGACGGGCCGGTGACGAGTGCCGGCGGCGAGGCGCTCAGAACACCATCTGGAGCTGGGTCCTGATCTGCAGCAGGGTGGCGTCCAGCGCGCCGGACCGCAGGATGCCGACGTCGGTCATCCACTTGAGGTCGTGACCGCTCCACAGCCAGTCGAAGCCGGCGAGCGCCTCGACCAGCCGCTCGTCGGGATCGAGCTCGTCGGGGATGGCGGAGAAGCGGCCGGCCACCAGCGCCCTGTCGCGCACGACGAAGATGCCGCCCTGGGCGAAGAAGGCGACCTCGGCGTCGGCGTCGCCCGACTTGAGCAGGTAGACCGCGCCCTGCATGTCGAAGCCGCGCACCTTGAGCAGGAAGTCCGCCTCGAGCGCGTGGTCGACGATCGGGTCGTCCTGGGGATCCTTGATGAACTGGTTGAAGTCGGCGCGGTAGCTGGCGCCGATGGCGAAGCGCGGCGCGCCGCCCTCCAGGTCGCCCTCGCTGTAGCCCGCGATGCGGCCGAAGTTCCAGCCGACCCGGGCGACGAACGCCGGCTCGAAGTCGTCAGGGACGTTGGTCGGCCGCCCGCCGGCGCAGCTCGACGCGTCGGCCGGATCGGCGCACACGACCTCTTGGCGCGCGCGCGCGCCGGAGCCGTTGAACAGGCCGACCGCCCACTCGAGGCCCTCCGGCGATCGCTCGTAGCCGTTGTGCAGCGCGACGCCGATGTCCCGGCCGGTCGGCGCCCAGTCGTTGGCGATGGAGCGCTCGACGAGCTCGCTGCCGAAGTCACTCACGATCTCCTGCCGGCTGAACGGGATCTTCCACTGCCCGGCGCGGACCTGGAAGTTCGGCGCCAGCAGGCGGTTGATGTAGAAGTCCTTGAGCGCGAGCTCGCCGCGGCCGCCGACGTCGACCTCGAGCTTGTAGGTGTTGTCCTCGCCGAAGGCGTGGCCGGCGAGCTGCAGGCGGAGCCGCGGGATCAGGAAGGCGGACCGCCACTCCTGGTCCTGCGGCTTGCGCACCTCGAGCCGGGTCTGCGTGCGCACGCCGATGCCGACCTCGAAGTCGCCGTCGGCCGAGGTCATGGCGAAGCCGTCGTCGTGGTCCAGGCGCGCGCTGCCCCCGGCCTCGGCGCCCTCGGAGCGCGGCGGGGCCGGGGCCGGGGCGGCGGCTGCCGGGGCGGCGGCGTTCGGCGCGGCGGCGGCGTTCGGCGCGGCGGCGGGCGCGCCGGCGTCGGGCCCGGCGGCGCCCTCCTGCCCGGCGGCGCCCGGCGGCTCGGCTTGCTGTCCGGCCGGCTGGGCCGCGGCCGGAGCGGCGAGAGAGGTGATCAGAACGAGCGAGGCGATCAGCGCGGAGCGCAGCGATTCCATGCCGGTGAGCATGTCGCCACCCTGTGACGCCGGGGTGACGCCGCGGTCACGCCTTGCGCCGCGCGCGCCCCTCGCGGTCCCGTCACGACCCGCGCGCTCGCGGCAGCTCGACCCAGAACGCCGCCCCGCGCGGCTCGCCATCGCGCACCCCGACCGCGCCGCCCATGGCGTCCACCAGATGCTTGACGATCGAAAGCCCCAGCCCGGTGCCACCCATGTCGCGCGAGCGGCCCGGGTCGATCCGGTAGAAGCGCTCGAAGATGCGCTCGCGCTGGCTGGCCGGGATCCCCGGGCCGTCGTCGCGCACCTCGAGCCGCACCCGCTCGCCGGCCGGCGCGCCGGTCACGGTGATCCGGCTGCCCTCCGGCGTGTGCTTGATGGCGTTCTCGAGCAGGTTGACCAGCACCTGGTGCAGCGCGCGCCGGTCGGCGGCCGCGGCGAGGTCGGCCGGCAGCTCGATCTCCACCCGGCTGCGCCGCCGGTCCGCCAGCCGGTCCACCTCGTCCATCGCGCGGCGCGCCGCCGCCTCCAGCCCGACCTCCTCCACCTCGATCTGGTAGCGGCCGGACTCCAGCCGCGACAGGTCGAGCAGGTCGTCGATCAGCGCGGTGAGCCGCCCGGCGTTGCGGTGGATCGCCTCGACCAGCCGCGGCGCCACCTCGGCCTCCGCCAGCGCGCCGCCGACCAGCGTCTCGGCGTTGGCGCTGATCACGCTCACCGGCGTGCGCAGCTCGTGCGACACGTTGGCCACGAAGTCGCGGCGGATGGTCTCGAGCCGGTGCAGCGCGGTGACGTCGTGCAGGACCAGCACCGCGCCGCGCCCCTCCTGCGGCGCCCGCCGCGCCAGCAGCCGCCGGCGGGTGGCCGGCAGCTCGAGCTCGGCGGAGGCGTCCGGATCGCCGCTCGCCATCAGCTCGTCGAGGGCGGGCGCCCGCACCACCTCGAGCAGCGAGCGGCCGAGCGCGTCCGGCCCGGCGCCGATCAGCTCCTGCGCCGCCCGGTTGATGAGCGTGACGCGGCCGTCGCGGTCGAGCGCGATCACCCCCTCGGTCATGCCCTCGAGCACGGCGGCGAAGCGGGCCCGCTCGGTCGCCAGCGCCGCCACCATCTGCTCGATCTCGCGCGCCTTCTGCTCCAGCGAGCCGACCAGCGCGGCCGGCTCGCCGCCGGCCGCCGCGATCGCCCGCGCGTTCTGCAGGAGCTCGCGCATCGGGCGCGACACCAGGTAGGTGGCCGCCGCCGACAGCACGACCGAGGCGGCGACCGACAGGAGCGCGGCCACCACCAGGAGCCAGCGCAGCCGCGCGAGCGCCTGCTGCACCTCGTCGAGCGGGCGCGCCACCCGCACCACGCCGCCGCCGCCGCCCAGCGGGGTCGCCATGTAGAGGAGGTCGGTCGCCACCGTGCTCGACCGGCGCCGCGCCGCGCCGCGACCGCGCTCGAGCGCGTCCACCACCTCCGGCCGGCCGGCGTGGCTCTCCACCTCATCGATGCGGTCGACCGGCACCTCGCTGTCGGCCAGCACCCGGCCGTCCGGCGCGATCACCGTGACCCGCAGACCGAGCGCCTCGCCCAGCCGGTCGGCCAGCGGGTCGAGGTCCTCCGGCCGCGCGCCCGGCGCGGTCTCGAACAGCGCGCGCGCCGCACCCAGGTGGGCGACGAGCTCGCGCTCGATCCGCTCCATCATCGCGCCGCGCAGCTCGTGCCGCAGGTACAGGCCGCCCGGGATCAACACCGCGAGCGACAAGCCCAGGGCGAGCAGGAACAGCGCGGCGCGGGTGCTCCTCACGCGCCGCCCGGTGGATCGTCGGGCGCGTCGCGGAAGCGGTACCCGACGCCGCGCAGGGTCTCGATGTACGCCCCCGCCGGCCCGAGCTTCTCCCGCAGCCGCTTGACGTGGGTGTCGACCGTGCGCGTGGTGACCTCGGGGCTCATGCCCCAGACGTCGCTCAGCAGGGTCTCGCGGCTCTGCACCCGGCCGCGCCGGCCGAGGAAGGTGCGCAGCAGCCGGAACTCGAGCGCGGTGAGGGCGATCTCCTCGCCGTCGACCCACGCCCGGTGAGCGTCCGGATCGAGGCGCAGCCGGCCGAAGGTGATCGCGCCCGGCTCGCTCGCCTCCGGCTGGGCCCGCCGCAGGATGGCGCCGACCCGCAGCAGCAGCTCGCGCACGCTGAACGGCTTGGTGACGTAGTCGTCGGCGCCCACCTCGAACCCGACCACCCGGTCGATCTCGTCGCCGCGCGCGGTCAGCATGAGGACCGGGATCGCGCGGGTCGCCTCCGCCGCGCGCAGCCGGCGGCACACCTCGGTGCCGGAGATGTCCGGCAGCATGAGATCGAGGATGACGAGATCCGGCGCCGGCGAGGCGGCGGCCGCGGCCAGCGCCTCGCGCCCGGTCGCCGCCGAGCGGGTCTCGTGGCCCTCGCGGCGCAGGTTGTAGTCCAGGGTGGCGACCAGGTCGGCCTCGTCGTCGACGATCAGGATGAGCGGGCTCACGGGTCGTTCCTCAGGATGCCCGCCGCCGGCGCGCCGGCGTGACGGGCGCGTGACATCGCCGTGACGTTTCAGTCGGCCGGGCGCGGGCGGTCCGCCGCCGGCAGCTCGATGACCGGCCGCTCCGGGTGCGCCCGGTACAGGAGCACCGTGTTGCCGAGCACCTGCGCCACCTCGGAGCCGGTCCGGCGAGCCAGCTCGTCGGCCGCGCCCTGCCGCTCGAGCTCGCTGCCCTGGCCGATCTTCACCTTGATGAGCTCGTGGTCGACCAGCGCGGTCTCGACCGCCTCGATCACCGGATCGCTCAGGCCGCCGCGCCCGACCTGCACGACCGGGTTGAGCGCGTGCCCGAGCGCTCGCAGGTACCTCCGTTGCTTTCCGCTCAGCGCCACGGTTCCTCCTCGCTCGCGTCCTCGGCTCACGCTCCGGCCCGGCACGCGCGCTCGATGTCGTCCACCTGTTTCGGCACCGCCGCGGTCAGCACCTCGCAGCCGCTGTCGGTGACCAGGACGTCGTCCTCGATCCGCACGCCGGCGCCGCGCAGGTCGGCCGGCGCCGGCTCGGCGCTCGCCGCCACGTAGAGCCCCGGCTCGATGGTGATGACCATGCCCGGCTCGAGCGGGCGGGCGGCGCCGTCCGGATCGGTGTAGGCGCCGACGTCGTGGACGTCCATGCCGAGCCAGTGGCTGGTGCGGTGCATGTAGTACTTCTTGTAGGAGCCGTCGGCCACGCGCGCCGCGGCCGGCCCCTCGAGCAGGCCGAGCTCGACCATCCCCTCGGTCAGGAGCTCGACGCAGCGGGCGTGCAGGTCCTCCACTGTCACGCCCGGGCGAGTCATGCGGATCGCCTCTTCCTGGGCGCGCAGGACCACCTCGTACATGCGCCGCTGGGCCGGCGTGAAGCGCCCGCTGACCGGGAAGGTGCGGGTGACGTCGGCCGTGTAGAACTCGTACTCGCAGCCGGCGTCCACCACGACCAGCTCTCCCTCGCGCAGCGTGCTGGCGTTCTCCACGTAGTGCAGGATGGTCGCGTTCTCGCCGGCGCCGACGATGGTGGTGTAGCCGGGGCCGGCGCCGCCGCGCCGGCGGAAGGTGTAGTCGATGAGCGCCTCCAGCTCGTACTCGGTGGCGCCCGGGCGCGCCGCCGCCATCGCCGAGACGTGCGCCTCGGCGGTGATCTCCGCCGCCTTGCGCAGGAGCGCGATCTCCTCCGGCGACTTGCGCAGGCGCATCTCGTGCAGCGCGTAGCGCGGGTCGACCACCCGGCGCGGCGGGCGGTTGCCGCGCCGCTCGGAGGCGCGGAGCTGGCTGAGCGCGCGCGTGATGGTGCGGTCGAAGGAGGGATCCACGCCGAGCGCGTAGTGGAGTTCGTCCACGTTGCTGATCAGCTCCGGCAGCCGCTTGTACAGCTCGGCGGACGGGTAGGCGGCGTCGGCGCCGTAGCGCTCCACCGCCCCCTCGATCCCGGCGCGGCGGCCGTCCCACACCTCGCGCTCCGGGTCGCGCGGGCGCACGAACAGGACGAAGCGGTCCGGCCCGCCCGGGCGCAGCACCAGCGTGGCGTCCGGCTCGGCGAACCCGGTCAGGTAGTAGAGGTCCGAGGACTGCCGGAACTTGTGGTGGTGGATGCTCGCCGGCAGATCCGGCGGCGAGCGCACCACGGCGACCGCGCGCGGCCCGATCGCCTTCATGTACTCCGCCCGGCGCCGCGCGAAGACCGCCATGTCCATCATGGCGGAACCTATACCACGGCGCCCGGCCGGCTACCGCGCGCGCCAGAGCGTGTGGGCGGGGTTGGTGAACATCGGGCTCACCCGGCGCAGCGGTTTGTCCTGGCCGAGCGCGTAGTTCTCGGCGGCGGCGAGGCGGATGCGGGCGAGCGAGCCGCCGCGCGCGAACGCGGTCACCGCCCCCTCGAAGGCGTGGGCGCCGGCGAAGAGCAGGCTCCGGGTCATGAGCAGCGGCACGCTCTTTTCGCGGGCCAGCGCCGGGGCGAGGTACGGCTCGGTGGCGCAGGCCAGCGCGATCATGCCCTTGGGCCGGGACGAGCCGCCGGCGCGGCGGGCGGCGCCGGCGAAGTCGTACTCGTCCACGTCCATCCAGCCGTTGTGGCCGACGAAGCCGACCACGTGGGCGGCGCCGCCGGCGCGGATCGCGGTGCCGTCGGCCAGGGTGACCTCGCGCGGCCTGTCACCGAGGAGGTCGGCCACGTAGGCGTCCATCGCCTCGCGGATCGCCGTGCCGCGCCAGGCCATCGCCACCACGTAGACCGTGATCGGCTGCTTCACCCCGCGCGCCCGCCACGCCGCGGCGGGGGCGAGGGTGCGCCGCCAGACCCGGGTCTCGAGCAGGTTCCCGCCGCCGCCGGCGACGTGGACGCGCCGCCAGCCGGAGCCGCGGCGGTCGAACCAGCGGAACCCGCCGCTGGTCGACCAGTAGAGGTTGGTCGCCGGCGCGTCGCCGTCACCCAGCCGCGCGTTGCCGCAGCGGATGATGCTGCTCTCGCACAGCGGCACGTGGACCTGCACCACGAGCGGGCGGCCGGCCGCGAGGTCGCGGGCGACGTCGTCCTGCAGCCGGTCGAGCCAGCCGGCCCCCTCGCGGCCGCTGGCGGGCTCCGCGGCGGCGGGAGGCGGCGCCGCCAGGAGGAGGGCGATCGCGAGCAGGGCGGGGACAGGGGCCAGGCGCAGGCGCATCCGGCACCGAAACGCGCGGGCCCCGCCGCCGATCTACCCCCGGGCCGCCGATCGAACGCGCCGGGCCGCCGATCGAACGCGCCGGGCTGGCGCGCCCGGCGGGCCGCCGATCGAACGCGCCGGGCCGCCGATCGAACGCGCCGGGCCGCCGATCGAACGCGCCGGGCCGCCGATCGAACGCGCCGGGCTGGCGCGCCCGGCCGGCCCCCGATCTAATGATGTGGTCGGAGGCGCGGCGGCGGCTCGGGGGGCAGGCGGCCGGCGGCGGCGCGCCGCCCGCCGGTCGCGACCGGGACGCCGAGCCAGCGCTCGAGCGCCCCGAAGGCGACCGCCTGGTCCTCACCGGTGAGATCGCGCAGCCCGGCCCCGTGGTTGGCGCCCGGCGCCACCAGGAGGAACGAGTCCTCGGCGCCGCCGAGCTCGAAGGCGCCGGCGGTCCACGGGTCGCGCTCGCCGTAGACGAACAGGAGCCGCTCCCCCTCGCTCTTCACCCAGCCGTCGATGTCCTCCATGGCGGTCGGGTCGTGGGTGACGGTCACGCCGTCCGGCAGGGTGTCGCGCGCGAGCTCCTGGGTCTCGAGCAGGTCGTCGAGGTGCACGGTGGGCAGCGCCGGGTAGCCGAGCTCCGCCTCCGCCTGGTAGAAGTACGGCTCGTAGGCGGCGATGCTGTCATCGGAGAAGTAGTCGATCTGGGCGTAGGCGGCGTGCACCGACCAGAGCTGGTCGTCGG
>Ga0079224_100001558_pt1 | contig 26617 bp, 23 predicted proteins | sample Stecom2015_FD_80414 | JGI IMG/M metagenome (GOLD analysis project Ga0079224, IMG submission 80414) | Agricultural soil microbial communities from Utah to study Nitrogen management - Steer compost 2015 | ecosystem: Environmental > Terrestrial > Soil > Agricultural land | place: USA: Utah... | reverse complement strand
TGACTTGTATAAATTGTACCATCGACAGGCAAAAATGTCAATGTGATGGCCTTTGCACGTCTCCTACACCGGTGTCTGCCTTGACAGCCCGCGCGCCCCGTTCTTATAATAGAGGTGCTTTTACGCCGATTCCCGGCTGTGGCGGGGCCCCTGCCCACACCCAGCGAGGAGCGTGACCGCCCGTGAGCAGCGAGGCCAAGCAGTTCCACCCGGTGCCGGCCACCACCCAGCAGGACCACGCCACCACATCCCCCGCCGCCGGGGCCAACCTGGCCGCCGAGTTCCAGGCCGCTGTTTCCCAGTACTTGATTCGCCACCGCAGCATCCTTGACATCCTGGCCAAGCTGCACGAGACTACGGCCCGGGTGCAGCGGGCCGTGTCCCGTGCGGTGACCGAATGCGGGTGCCTGGAAGTCCACGCCCAGCGCCAGCAGATCCCGCCGGACATCTCCTACTGGGAAATGCGGAATTACGTGCGGACCCACCTGGACGGCCAGCTGTGCGAACAGTGCCGCGAGGCGCTGGAAACGGAGTTGGGCCACAACCTGTTTTACTTCACGGCCCTGTGCGAAGCGCTGAATCTCCAAAGCGACGCCATCTTGCGCCAGGAGATGAAGCGGGTGACCACCTTGGGCGTCTTCAACCTCACCTGAGCCCCATGGGCCATCGCTGACCCCTCCCCTGAGCCGGGTTGGCCCCTTGGCACCCAGGGACCTGGGCACGATGTTGCCCCCTAGAAGTGGCGGTCCAGCAGCGCCTGCTCCCGCATGCGGCGCAAGCTCTCTTTGATGGCCCGGGCACGGGCTTCGCCGATGCCCTCGACGCTGTCCAGTTCTTCCAAGGAAGCCTGGGCGATGTCGCTCAGGGTGCGGAAGCGCTGCACCAGGTTCTCGATGACGGGCATGGGCAGCCGGGGCACCTTGGTCAGCACCCGGAAGGCCCGGGGCGTCACGGGCATGTCCAGGTTGTTCATGTGGGCCCCATACCCCAACCAGCGCGCGATGAGGGACAAGTCCAGCAGGTCCTCGGCACTCCACTCCGAAAGGGCTTGCCACACCTCTTCGGGCCCCTCGTCGTCCTCGGGCTGGTAGTAGTCCCGCACGATGAGCAGCCCTTCGTTTTCGATGTCGCTGGCCAGTTCCTCCAGCTGCATCTGCACCAGCCGCCCTTCGCTGCCCAGCTCGGCGATGTAGCGCTCGATCTCCTTGCGGATGCGGTTGACCATTTGGGCCCGCTGCACGCAGGTGGTCACATCGTACAAGGTCACCAGCTCTTCAAACTCCAGGGCGGTCAAGTTGGTCAGGGCCTGCTGAAAGACGGCCTTGTACTTTTCCAACGTCGAAAGGGCCTGGTTGGCCTTGGCCAGGATGACGCTGATGTCCCGCAGCGTGTACTTCGCGTTGCCCTGGTAAAGGCTGATGACGTTGCGGCGCTGGGAGATGGAGATGACCAGCTGTCCCGTCTGCTTGGCCACCCGCTCCGCGGTGCGGTGGCGGGCACCCGATTCCTGGCTGGGAATCATGGGGTCAGGCGTCAGGTGAGTGTTGGCGTAGAGGATGCGGCGGCCGTCGCTGCTCATGATGATGGCCCCGTCCATTTTGGCCAGCTCGTACAGGGCTGCCGGGTACATTTCCACATCGATCTTGAAGCCGCCGTTGACCAGGTCCAACACGGCCTGGGTGTCCCCCACCACAATGAGCGCGCCCGTGCGCGCCCGCAGGATCATTTCCAGGGCCTCGTAGATGGGAGTGCCCGGCGCCACCATGCGCAGGGCCTTCAAGATCTCTTCGTCCATCGGCAGGTCATCCCGCACTCCTTCACCGCCTCTCGCCCGCACCCGGGGCCAGCACGCCCACCGCCCACAACGCTTCTGCCACCGCGGCCACCGGGACTCCTTCAATGCCCTCGCGCGCCGCCCGCCCCGGCCAGGAAGCCCGCGGCAGGACACAGCGCTGGAAGCCCAGCTGGGCCGCTTCCTGGAGGCGCCGCTCCGCCTGGCGGGTGGCCCGCACCTCGCCCGCCAGCCCCACCTCGCCGAAGACCACCGTGCCCGGATCCACGGGCCGGTCCAGGTGGGCCGACGCCACCGCCAGGGCCACCGCCAAGTCCACCGCGGGCTCGTCCACCCGCACGCCTCCGGCCACGTTGATGTATACGTCCTGGCTGTGCAGGGGCAACCCGCAGCGGCGTTCCAGCACGGCCAGCACGATGACGGCCCGCTGGTAGTCGACCCCGGCCACCTGCCGGCGAGGCGTGCCTCCAAAGGGGGCCGGGCCCACCAGGGCCTGCACCTCCACCAAGAGGGGCCGGGTGCCCTCCAGCACCGCCGCCACCACCGTGCCCGGCTGGCCCACGGCCCGCTCCTGCAAGAACAGCGCCGACGGGTTGGACACTTCCCGCAAGCCCCCGTCGCCCATCTCAAAGAGGCCCACCTCGGTGGTGGAGCCGAAGCGATTTTTCGCGGCCCGCAGCGTGCGGAACTGGGTGTGCCGCTCCCCTTCCAGGTACAGCACCGCGTCCACGGCGTGCTCCAGGACTTTGGGCCCCGCCAAGGCCCCTTGCTTGTTGACATGGCCCACCAGGAGCACAGGGACGCCCGTGTCGCGAGCGACGCGGGTCAGCCGGGCCGCGGCCTCCCGCACTTGAGCCAGGCTGCCAGGGGGCCCTTCCACATCGGCGGCCGCCACCGTCTGGATGGAATCCACCACCACCCAGCGGGGCAGCTGGCCCCGGACGTGGGCCGCCACCGCGTCCACATCGGTTTCGGGCAGGACATGGAGGTGGGCTGACTGGACCTTTAGCCGCGCCGCCCGCAGCGCGACCTGGTGCACCGATTCTTCCGCGCACACATACAGCACGGCACCATGCCGTTGGGCAAAGCTGTGGCTGGCCTACAGGAGCAGGGTAGACTTGCCGATGCCGGGTTCGCCGCCCAGGAGGACCACCGAACCGGGCACGACGCCCCCGCCCAGCACCCGGTCCAGTTCCGCCAAACCGGTGGCCCAGCGGCTTTCCAGAGAGGGATCGATGTCCTGCAGGCGTTGGACAGCGGCACCCGAGGCGGCAGCAGGGCGGGACGGCCAAGGCGCTTCCAAGGCCAGGCTGTTCCACGCCTGGCACGATGGGCAGCGGCCCAACCACCGGGGGGATTCGTATCCGCACTGCCGGCAGGCGTATCTCGTCCGGGCCGCCCTCGTCGCCATACTGCCCTCCAGTCTACGGGGTCGCCCCGTTCGCGGCGTCTTGTGCGATTCGCATTCTATTATAGCATTCGGAAGCCCGCACCCACAACCAAAGGGGCCGCCCGGTGCCTGGCCCTGACACCGGGCGGCCCCAGCCGCCCCCGGGCGGCGCCGGGCGGCGCCCGCCGGTCACTTGATCTCGGCCAGCTCCTTCTTCTCAAAGACGATCTGGCCGTCAGCGTCGGCATCCACCACGATGGTGTCCCCTTCCTGGAAGCGCCCCTTGAGCATCTCCTCGGACAGGGGGTTCTCCACCAGGCGCTGGATGGCCCGCCGCAACGGCCGCGCTCCGTACTGGGGATCGTAGCCCTGCTCTGCCAGCACTTCCTTGGCCCGGTCGGTGAACTCCACCAGGACGCCCCGATCCCGCAGCTCGCCCACCAGGGTCTGGAGCATGATGTCCACGATCTGGCGCAAGTGGCCCTTGTCCAGCGCGTGGAAGACGATGACCTCGTCCACCCGGTTCAGGAACTCGGGCCGGAAGGTCTTGCGCAGCTCGTCCATGACCTTCTTCTTCATGTCCTCGTAGGACTGCCGGCTGTCCTCCACGGTGCGGAAGCCGATGGTGCTCTGCCGCTGGATCTCATGGGCCCCCACGTTGGAGGTCATGATGAGCACCGTGTTGCGGAAGTCCACCGTGCGCCCCTTGGCATCGGTCAGGCGCCCGTTCTCCAGCACCTGCAGGAGGACGTTGAACACCTCCGGGTGGGCCTTCTCGATCTCGTCGAACAGGACCACCGTGTAGGGCCGGCGCCGCACCTTCTCGGTCAGCTGGCCGCCCTCCTCATAGCCCACGTAGCCGGGGGGTGAGCCCACCAGGCGCGACACGGTGTGGCGCTCCATGTACTCGGACATGTCCAGCACCACCATCGCGTCCTCGTCGCCAAAGAGGGCTTCGGCCAAGGCCCGCGCCAGCTCCGACTTGCCGACGCCGGTGGGTCCCAAGAAGATAAAGGATCCGATGGGCCGCTTGGGGTCCTTGAGCCCCGCCCGCGCCCGGCGGATGGCCCGGGACACAGCCTGGATGGCCTCCTCTTGGCCCACCACCCGCTTGTGCAGCTCCTGCTCCAGGTTGAGCAAGCGCTCGGTTTCCTCCTGGGCCAGCTTGGTGACGGGAATGCCGGTCCAGCTGGACACGATCTGCGCGATGTCCTCCGCGTCCACCGTGCCTTCGGTGCGGCCGCGGCTGTTTTTCCACTCCAGGCGCCGCCGCTCCAGCTCTTCCCGCATCTTCTGCTCCTGGTCCCGCAGGCGCGCGGCCTTTTCAAACTCCTCGTTCTTGATGGCCGCTTCCTTCTCCATGCGGGTTTCCTCGATCTTGGCCTCCAGCTCCTTGAGCTCGGGCGGCGCGACCAGAGCCTGCAGGCGCACCTTGGAGGCCGCCTCGTCGATCAGGTCGATGGCCTTGTCGGGCAGGAACCGGTCCGTCACGTAGCGGTCGGACAGCCGGGCCGCCGCCTCCAGCGCCTCGTCGGTGATCTTTACCCGGTGGTGGGCTTCGTAGCGATCCCGCAGGCCCTCCAAGATCAGAATGGTTTCCTCCACCGACGGCTCATCCACCATGACGGGCTGGAAGCGCCGCTCCAGGGCCGCGTCCTTCTCCACGTGCTTGCGGTACTCGTCCAGCGTCGTCGCGCCGATGCACTGGATCTCGCCGCGGGCCAAGGCCGGCTTGAGGATGTTGGAGGCGTCGATGGCCCCCTCGGCCGCGCCGGCGCCGATGATGGTATGCATCTCGTCAATGAACAGGATCACGTCGCCCGAGGCGCGGATCTCGTCCATCACCTTCTTGAGCCGCTCCTCGAACTCGCCCCGGAACTTGGAGCCCGCGACCAAGGCCCCCAAATCCAGGGTGACCACCCGCTTGTTGAGCAGCGTCTCGGGCACGTCGCCGTTGACGATCTTCTGGGCCAGCCCCTCGGCGATGGCGGTCTTGCCCACGCCGGGTTCGCCGATGAGGACCGGGTTGTTCTTGGTGCGCCGGGACAGCACTTGGATGACCCGCTGGATTTCCTTCTCCCGGCCGATGACGGGGTCCAGCTTGCCCTCCCGGGCCAGGTCCGTCAAGTCCCGTCCAAACTGGTCCAGGGTCGGCGTCTTGCGGGCGCGGGTGCCCTTGGTGGGCTGGCCGCCGCTGCCGCCCAAAAGCTCAACCACCTGCCGCCGCACCTTATCCAGGTCGGCGCCCAGGTTCTTGAGCACCTGGGCGGCGACGCCTTCGCCCTCGCGGATGAGTCCCAGCAGAATGTGTTCGGTGCCGATATAGGTATGGCCCAACTGGCGGGCCTCGTCAAAGGCCAGCTCCAGCACGCGCTTGGCCCGGGGCGTAAACCCGATTTGGCCCTGCGGCGGGCCTTCCCCCTTGCCAATGACCTTTTCCACTTCGGCCCGCACCTTGTCCAGGCTGATGCCCATGGCCTGCAAGGCGCGCGCGGCGACGCCTTCGCCTTCGGCCGCCAGCCCCAGGAGGATGTGCTCGGTGCCGACCACGTTGTGGCCCAGCCGCCGGGCCTCCTCCTGCGACAGGACGACGACCTTCTGGGCCCGCTCGGTAAACCGGCCAAACATGCCCCTCACCGTCCTTTTCCCACTATTTTTGTTCGCCGTTTCCAGCCACTATGCGCTCCCGGACCATGGTGGCCCGCAGCCGGTCCCGCTCCGCGGCGCTCAGCTCGCGGCCGAACCGGTTTTGCAGGTGGGCCGGCCGGATGAGCACCAAGAGCTCCTGCAAGATTTCCGGCTTCACCCCTGGGATCAGCCCCAGGTCGATGCCCAGCCGCACGTCCGACAAGAGCTGCATCGCTTCGTGGCTGGACAGGAGCCGGGCATGGGCCAAAATGCCGTAGGCCCTGAGCACCCGGTCCTCCAACCCGGTCTGGTTTCGCTTGAGGATGGTCTGCCGGGCTTCCCGCTCCTGATCGATCACCTGGCGGGTGACGTTGATCAGGTGGTGGACGATCTCGCCCTCGGCATGCCCCAGCGTCACCTGGTTGGAAAACTGAAAAATGTTGCCCACGGCCTGGGTCCCTTCGCCGTACAGCCCCCGGACCGTCAGGCCAAACTTTCCGACGGCGCTGATGATCCGGTCGATCTGCCCGGTCATGGCCAAGGCCGGCAAATGCACCATCAAACTGGCCCGCAAACCGGTGCCCACGTTGGTCGGGCAGGCGGTGAGAAACCCCCGGGTTTCGGAAAATGCATAGGGCAAATGCTCCTCCAAGGCCTGATCCACCCGGTCGGCCACGTCCAGGGCCAGAGGCAGCTGCTGCCCCGGCATGAGGACCTGGATGCGCACGTGGTCCTCTTCGTTGATCATGACGCTGACGGCTTCGTCGTCCCGGAGAATAACGGCCTTGTGCTTGACGCCCTTGGTGTGCTGCGGGCTGATGAGGTGGCGCTCCACCAGGATCTGCCGCTCCAGCGGGCTCAAGGAGGCCATGGGCACAAACTGCATCCGGCGCAGGGCCGGCGACTTCTCCACCGCTTGCCGGGCCAGCTCCAGCACGTGCTGGAGCTGCTCGTCCCCGGCCACGGCGGGGAAAGGCACCCCGGCCAAGTTGCGGGCCAGGCGGATGCGGCTGCCCAGGACCACGTCGCGATCCGGCCCGCTGCCCTTCATCCACTCGCTGGTGGGCCGGTTGATGATCTCCCGCAGCGACATCCCCCTGCCCTCCTTATCCTTCGCGGCGCTGCTCCTGCACCATTTCCCGCTCCAAGGCCCGCAGGCGGTCCCGCAGTTCCGCCGCCCTTTCGTACTCCTCTTTCGCGACGGCCGCGTGCAGTTCCTGCCGCAGGCGGTCCATCTCCCGGCGGCGGCGCAGGGCGTGGCCCGCCCGGGCCGGCACCTTGCCCGTATGGGTGGTGCCGCCGTGGATGCGGCGCAGCACAGGCTCCAGCTGCTGGTCAAAGGTTTCGTAGCACACGCTGCAGCCCAAATGCCCCAGCCGCTTAAAGTCAGCAAAGGTCAACCCGCAGTTGGGGCAGCGCATCCGGGGCCGGGGCGCCGTGCCTAAGGCCGGGCTGCCCTCGGGGTCCAGGAGCCCTCCCAGGAGCTTGTTGAAGCTGAACACCGGCTCCAGCCAGCCGGCGTCGCTTTCCTCGCGGGCGCACGCCTCGCACAGGTGCGATTCCCGCTTTTCCCCGTTGACGATCTGCGTCAGATGCACCGTGGCTTCCGCCTGCCGGCATACGTCGCACAGCATCGGGACCGCCCCCCCTTGACCTCATCCTATGCGGTCCTGCCCGGGGCGCGAGCTGGACAACATCACTAGCATGCCCTTGACCACCGCCGCCCGCAGCAGGCCGTCCACCGGGGGATTGGCCCAATCGGCCTCCTGCCGCACCGTCTGCCGCATCAGCGCCGCCTCCCGGCGGGTGAGCAGGCCAGCTTGTTCCAGGGAGCGCAGCAGCCCCTCGGCTTCGCCCGCGCTCAGTGTGCGGCCGATGCGCGGCCAAACCGCAGCCAGGCCCTTGGGGACGGGCCGCGGATGGCGGGCCACAATGCGGATGTACCCGCCGCCGCCCCGCCGGCTCTCTACGATAAACCCCCGGTCCGGCGTAAAGCGGGTGGCCAGCACGTAGGTCACCTGGGAAGGCACGCACGCGAACCGATCGGCCACATCGGCCCGGCGCACCTCAATGCACCCGTCCTTGGAGCGCAGCAAGAGGTGCATCAGATACGCCTCGATGCGGTCGGTCAGGCTGCTCATGGCGCCGTGCCATCGCCCCTCCCTTTTTGACCTTCTTTGACCTTGCGCCTCTGATTATACCACATCTACCCATAGCCGCAAGGGGGGCTTTGGCGAGGGGTCCCCTTTCCCGCCCGTCAGGTTCCAGGCCCCCGACGGCCGCGGGCAGCGGGGTCTGGCGGCCGCGGGCGGCTTTAGCCCGCGGCGCGGACCAGCTCTCCCACGGCCGCCACCAGCCGGTCGATGTCGTCCTCGTTGTTGAAGGCGTGCACCGACACCCGCACCGCCCGCGGGGCCGGCACCCAGCGGCACGCAATGCGGTGGCGCTCCCACAGCTGCTCCACCGCGACGGGGGCGTCCACGCCTGCCATGCGAAACACCACTAGCCCCGAACGCAGCGGCTCCGGGCCGGGACTGAGAATTTCCACCTGGGGCAGGCGGGCCAGGCCTTCCCGCAACCGGTCCACCAGGGCCAGGATGCGGCCTCGGGCTGCGGCCACGCCCAAGGAATGCCACAAGTCCGCCCCCTTGCCCAAGGCTGCAAAGGACGGCACGTGCAACCCCGCCACCTCAAACCGGCGGGCGCCGGGGTGAAAGCGGAAGGCTCCGGCCGGCACGTCTTCGTGCACCACCGAGGCCCAGCCGATCCAGGTGACGGCCACCGCGTCCAGGGCCGCCTGATCCACATAGAGAAAACCGGTGCCATCGGGGCCCAGCAGCCACTTTTGCCCGGCGCCAGCATAAAAGTGGCAGCCCAGCGCCTTGACGTCCACCGGCACCTGGCCGGCCCCTTGGGCACCGTCCACCAACAGCCAGATGCCCCGCTCCCGGGCCAGGGACGCCACGTCGGCCACAGGCAGCACCGCGCCGGTGTTGTAGGCCACGTGGCTCATGCAGATGAGGCGGGTCCGCTCCGTGAGGGCCGCCCGGACGTCGTCCACCACCAGCCGCCCGTCCCGATCCGGCACCCGCCGCACGGCGATGCCCCGCTGCCGGGCCAGGTGAAACCAGGGCAAAAGGCCCGAGATGTGCTCCAGGTCCGTCACCACCACTTCGTCGCCGGCCTGCCACGGCAGCCCCGCGGCCACGATGGCCAGGCCCTCGCTGCAGCTGTGGGTGAGGGCGATCTCCTGGGGCTCCGCGCCGATGAGCCGGGCTAAGGCACCCCGCACCTGGTCCAAGTAGTCCAGCGCCTCGGTGAGGACGCCAAACGAGCCCGGGCCCTGCTGGCCCAGGCGGCGCACCCACGCGAGCTCCTCCTCAAGAATCTCGCGGGTGGGCGGCCCCGAAACGCCAGTATTGAGGTACACCTGTTCCTGAAGGGCGGGAATGCTGGCTCGCAAGGCTTCCCAGTCGGCCATATGCGTCACCCCATTTGCCAAATTTGCCAGACATTGAGCCCAGGACCCGCCGGGTCCACCGTAGAATCGCGCCCTACAGACGGAGGCGATGGGCTTGCCGAGGCATCCGAAAAGCGGCCGGCTGCACCCCACCCACCGGGCGGTGCGGCGGCTGTTTCCCGCGAACGTCTACGTACAGCGCCTGCTGGACCGGCTGGAGGCCGTGGGGGTCGGCCTCGGCATCAGCACCGAGCCGGGCCAGTGGCTCTACCATCCCGGGTACCGCACCTTGTGGGTGTGGGAGCCCGACCTGCGCACCCAACCCCTCTCGTACCTGGTGGTGATCCTGGCCCACGAGCTCGGCCATGTGCTGGACTTCGACGAAAACCCCCACTACCGGGCCATCACCCGGGACCTGCACTGGACGGCGGTGCCCGACGAGATCGAGTGCTCGGCCTTCGTGCGCGGCTTCCTGCTGCTGCGGGAACTGGCCGTACCTATCCATCTTGGCCAATATCTGGCCATGATCGAAACGCCCATGGCAGCCCAGGTGGGCTGGGAGCTCTTGACCCGCTACCCCTGGGCCTTGGCTACTCCTTCAGCCGGGGGTCCAGGGCATCCCGCAGCCCGTCGCCCAGCAAGTTGAAGCCCAGCACCACCAGCATGATGGCCAGCCCCGTGGCGGTGGTAATGTGGGGCGCGACCAGCAGGTACTGGCGGCCGCGGCTCAAGATGGTGCCCCATTCGGGCGTGGGCGGCTGGGCGCCCAGGCCCAGAAACCCCAATCCCGCGGCCCACAGGATGGCCGAGCCTACCTGCAGCGTGGACTGGACGATGACGGGCGCGAGGCAGTTGGGCAAGATGTGGCGGGCGATGATGACAACGTCCCGCGCGCCCGCGGCCCGGGCCGCCTCCACGAACTCCTTGCGTTTCACCGCCAAGGCCGAGCCCCGCACCAAGCGGGTATAGATGGGGATCGACACGATCCCTACCGCGATCATGACCTGCTCGAGGCCCACGCCCAGCACGCTGACTAAGACGATGGCCAGCAAAATGCCGGGAAAGGCCAGCATGACGTCGATGACCCGCTGGACGGTCAAGTCCACCCAGCCGCCGTAGTAGGCGGACAAGGCGCCCAAGGGCACGCCGACCGCGATGCCGATGGCCACGGAGATGAGGCCGATGCGCAGGGAAATGCGGGCACCGTACAGGAGCCGACTAAACAGATCGCGCCCCAGCTCGTCGGTCCCCAGCCAGTGCTCCGCGGAAGGGGGCTTGAGGCGGGCGCCAAAGCTGGAGCGCAGCGGATCGTAGGGCGCGATCCACGGTGCCAGCGCCGCCAAGATCACAAAGGCCAGGATGATGGCCAACCCCAGCATGGCCAGGCGGTTGCGGACCAGCCGGCGCAACACCTGGCGCCAGGGCGCCGCCCCCCGGTCGGCGGCCGGCCGCTGGGCATGGGACTCAAGGGGAATCCCCACCGCGCCTTCCTCCTCCGTCTCCCTTTGCCCGCGCCGCGGGCGGTTTCAGTCGTAGCGGATGGCCGGATCGATGTACGCGTATAAGACGTCCACCAGCAGGTTGATGAGAATGAACGCCAAGGCCACCGTCAGCACCGAGCCCTGCACCACCGGGTAGTCCCGGGCGGTGATGGCCCCCGCCATAAGGCGGCCAATGCCGGGCCAGGCAAAAACCGTCTCGGTCAGCACCGCGCCCCCCAGCAAGTTGCCGAACTGCAGGCCGGTGACGGTCACCACCGGGATGAGGGCGTTGCGCAGCGCGTGCCGCAGCACGACCCGGGCTTCGGGCACCCCCTTGGCCCGGGCGGTGCGCACGTAGTCCTGCCGCAGCACTTCCAGCATGCTGGACCGGGTCATGCGGGCGATGATGGCCGCCGACGAAAGGCCGAGGGTGACCGCAGGCAGGACCAAGTGCCTCCACGTCCCGTGGCCGGCGGTGGGAAACCAGCCCAAGTGCAAGGAAAACAGCAGCATGAGCATGAGGCCCAGCCAGAAAACGGGCATGGACACGCCCAGCAGGGCGATGAACATGCTAACCGCGTCGATCCAGGAATTGGGCCGCACTGCGCTGAGGACGCCGGTGGAGATGCCGATGGCCAGGGCGATGAGCATGCTGGCCGCCGCCAGCTCGAAGGTGGCCGGCAGGGCCGCGCCCAGTTCGTCCAGGACGGGCAGCCGCGACAGCGTGGAACGCCCCAAATCGCCCCGGAGCAAATTTTGCAAGAAGATGCCGTACTGAATCACCGGGTGCTTGTTGAGCCCCAGCTGCTCCCGGATGCGCTCCACCACTTCTTCCGTCGCCGCCTCGCCGGCCATTATCCGCGCCGGATCGCCCGGGATCATGCGCACCATGGCGAACACGACCACGGACACCCCGAACAGAACGGGAACCATCAGCGCCAAGCGGCGCAAGATGTACTGCGACACCCGTTCCCTCTCCCCGCCGAGAGAAGGAGGGGCCGCCTGACGCGAACCCCTCCTCCGGTTTGCTTCGCTGGCTGCGAAAGCTTCCCTGGCGAAACGCGCTGATTAGCGGAACCGGGCCCCGTGGGCCATGATCCGCTCCGTCGGGTGAACGATGACGCCTTCCACCTCGGTGCGGATGGCCGTCAGCTGCGTTTCCGCGTGGAGGAACAGCCACGGCGCGTCCTCCATGATGATCTCCATGGCTTCCTTGTACGCCGCGAGCCGCGCCTCGGGGTCCGGCGTGGTGCGGGCCAAGTTCAGCAGCTCATCGACCCGGTCGTTCTTGTAGAAGGTCCGGTTGGATCCGCGGGGCACCCACTCGCTGGAGTGCAAGAGCGGAAACAGGCCGTAGTCCGCATCGCCGGTCACCGTGCCCCAGCCCAGCAAGAACATGGGCGCCTCGCTCTCCTCGGCCGGCCGACTGGTGAAGTCCAGGTACGTGGCCCACTCCAAGGTCTCGATCTGGGCCTGGATGCCCACCTCCGCCAGCTGGGCCTGGACCGCTTCCGCGATCTCCAGGTCCTTGAGGTAGCGGCCCGACGGCGAGTACAGCTGGGTGCGGAACCCGTTGGGGTATCCGGCCTCGGCCAGCAGCTGGCGGGCCTTCTCGGGGTTGTACTCATAGGTCTTGATGGGCTGATAGCCAAAGATGCCGGGCGCGATGGGGGCATCCGACGGCCGGCCCATGCCGCCTAGGATGAACTCGTTGATGGCCTCATTGTCCACTGCGTAGTTGACCGCCTGGCGCACCCGCGGGTCGGCAAAGGGGTTCTTGGGCCGGTCCGCCCGCTGGTAGGTGTTGAACCCGATGTAGATGGTGCGCACGCTGGGCGTGTTGACGACCTCGATGTTGGGATCCCGCTCAAGGACGCTCACCATCTCCGGCGGCACCCGCACGGCCACGTGGGCCTCGCCCGTCTGCACCATCAGCATGCGGGCGCCGTCCTCCGGCACGACCCGGAACACCACTTCGTCCAACTGGGCGGGCTCGCCCCAGTAGTCGGGGTTGCGCTCCAGCACGATGCGGTCTTGCCGCACCCACTCCTTAAACTTGAAGGGCCCCGTGCCCACCGGATTCCGGGCGTAGTCCTCGCCGTAGCGCTCGATGGCCGCGGGGCTTTGCATGCCGATGCTGCTGTGGGTCAAGTGGGCCAGGATAGGGGCGAAGGGAGCATCAGTGGTGAGCCGCACCGTGTACTCGTCCACCACTTCCACCGCGGTCACCGGAGCGATGAGAAACCGGAAGGTGACCGCGTTGGCCGGATCCAGAATCCGCTCCAGATTGTACTTGACCGCCTCGGCGTTGAAGGGCGTGCCGTCGTGGAAGCGGATGCCTTGCCGCAAGTACAAGGTCCAGACGAGGCCGTCGTCGGAAACGTCATAGGACTCCACGAGATGCGGCACGATCTGGCCGTCGGGCGTGAGCTCAAACAGGGGCTCGGTGATGTGCTCCGACACCGTGGCCGACGGCGAGTCGGTGATGTAATGAGCGTCCAGGGTGACGGCGTCGGTGCCCGACGCGATGATGAGCCGCGACTGGGCCAAAGCCTGCCCCGCCAACAGCGCGAGGGCCAGTCCCAACAGCAGCGCCAGCTGCGCGGCGCGCCGCTCAATCGTCATCCGTCCATCCCTCCTGTTGGGTGGATTGCCAAGAAATACATGATTTCGAAGCCTCGGAGCACCATTGGTCCTTGGTCCCCTGGGCGCATCCCTCCCCTCGTGGGCAGTATCGGCCGTCAATTCCGCCCTGCCCCTTTCGCCACACAACTGGCTATTACCTTCCTCATTCTGTCAGAGGATGCGGGCGCCCAGGGCCGAACGGGCCATATCCACCGCCAGCTGCCCGGTGCGGTTGGCCACGTCCAGGATGGGGTTGACCTCCACGATGTCCATCGAGGCCACCAGACCCGATTCCGCCAGCATTTCCATGGCCTGATGGCCTTCCCGGTATGTGAGGCCGCCCGGCACGGGTGTGCCCACGCCCGGTGCCAGGTCGGGCTCAAAGACGTCCATGTCCAGGCTAACGTGGACCCGATCCGTGTGCCGCCGCATATGCTCCAGGGTCCGCTCCATGACCACCGTCAAGCCCAGCCGGTCCACGTCCTCGATGGTAAAGACCAGCACGCCGCTGTCCTTGATCAGGCGGCGCTCCTCCGGATCTAGATCGCGGACCCCGATGAGGGCCACCCGCTGGGGTCGCACCGGTTCCGGGCCGGCGCAGCGGACCAGCTCCGGCGCACCCAAACCCGCCGCCGCGGCCAGGGGCATGCCGTGGACGTTGCCCGACGGGCTTGTCTCCGGGGTGTTGAAGTCGCCGTGGGCGTCCAGCCAGATGACGCCGGCGTCGGGATGCACCGCCCGGAGGCCGCCGATGGAGCCCACCGATAAGCTGTGGTCGCCGCCCAACACCAAGGGAAGGCTGCCGGCCCGCACCGCATCGGCGACCCGCCGGGCCAGTTCCCCGCACACCGCGACGATGGCGGACAAGTAGTGGGCCCGGGGATCGCCCTTGGGACCATGTTCCGGCCCCGGCACCACCAGGTTGCCTAGATCCGTTACCCGGTGGCCCAGCGCCTGCAAGGCCCCGTGCAACCCGGCGTACCGCACCGCGCTGGGCCCCATGTCGACGCCCCGGCGGTTGGCGCCCAGGTCCATGGGGACGCCGATGATGCTGACGTCCAAGGCGACGCTCCTTTCGTCCTTCCCGCGGCCCCCATCGCCCGGGGGCTGTCAGCCACCCACAAAGGCCCGGAGGCGCCGCAGGCCTTCCGCGATATTGTCCCGCGACGTGGCGTAGGACAACCGGATGTACTGCTGGGTCTCCCCCGGGGCGGGTGCGCCGAAGGCGCTGCGGGCCAGCACCGCCACCCCCGCCTCTGCCAGCAGCCGCTCCTGCAGCGCCCTGCTGTCGCGCAGCCCCAGCCGCTGGCAGACGTCCGTCACGTTGGGAAACACATAAAAGGCGCCGCCGGGCACACGGCAGCGAATGCCGGGAATGTCGTTGAGCCCTTGAACGATCATGTCCCGCCGGGCCCGAAATTCGGCCACCATCGCGCGAGTCGCATCCTGGGGGCCTTCCAGGGCGGCCAGCCCCGCGTACTGCGTAAAGGTGGCGGTGCACGACTCGTTGTTGGTGACCAGCCGGGCCACCGCCTCGGCCAAGAATGCGGGCATGACCCCATATCCCAGCCGCCAGCCGGTCATGGCATAAATCTTGGAAAACCCGTCCAGGATGATGGTGCGCTCCCGCATGCCCGGGAGTGCGGCGATGCTGGGGGCTGGCCCGTCAAAGACGATCCGGGAATAAATCTCGTCGGCCAGCACCCACAGGTCGTGGCGGCGGGCCAGCTTAGCCAGGGCCTCCAGGTCGTCCCGGGTCAGCACGGACCCGGTAGGGTTGTGGGGCGAGTTGATGATGACCATGCGGGTGCGGTCCGTGATGAGCCCCGTGAGGGCCTGAACGTCCAGGCGAAACCCGTTGGCCTCCGACAGGGGCGCGGGCACCGGCCTGGCGCCGGCGAAACGGATCACCGACTCATAAATCGGAAAGCCGGGGTTCGGGTAGATGACCTCGTCGCCCGGCTCAATCAACGCCAAGATGGAGTAGAAGATGATGGGCTTGGCCCCGGGGGTGACCACCACTTCTTGGGGCTCCACGTCGATGCCGCGGGTCTCGGCCACGTGGCGGGCGATGGCCCGCCTGAGGGGCCAAATCCCCGCCGACGGACTGTAGTGGGTCTCGTTGCGCAACAGCGCCTCAATGCCCGCCTGCTTGATGTGGTCCGGCGTGGCAAAATCGGGCTCGCCGATGGCGAAGTTGATCACCGAGCGGCCCGCGGCCTCCAGGCGCTGCACCTCGGCCAGCACGGCGAAGGCCGTCTCCGTCCCCAGCTGCCCCATGCGCGCGGCCAGGCGGCTCACAGCGACACCCCCTCACGGTGGTGGCCCTCTTGTGCCCACCGCTATTCTACGCCCGCAAGCCGCCGTCCTGTTTTCCCGCCGGACCGTCCCCCGCCGGATCGCGCCCAGCCCCCGGCCCGCCGCCCGTCACGGACAGCATGCGGCCAGGGCCCGCTGGGCTGCCAGCTCGCCCTGGCGGACGCAGTCGGGGATGCCCAAGCCCTGATAGGATGCCCCTGCCACCAAGAGCCCCGGCCACGACGCCAAGGCCTGTTCCACCGCGGCCACCCGGTCCAGGTGGCCCACCTCATACTGGGGCATGGCCCGCTCCCAGCGGTAGACCCGCACCAGGCGCGGGGCCGCGTCGATGCCCATCAGCTCCTCCAGCTCCCGCCGGACAAGATCGACCACGGCCCCGTCGGACAACGCCATCACCTGCTCTTCCCCGTCGCGGCCCAGGTAGCAGCGGATCAGCGCCCGGTCCGGCGCGGCCGTGTGGGCCCACTTGGAGGAAACCCACGTGCAGGCGGTGATGGCCCGCCCTTCCTTGCGGGGCACCAAAAACCCGGTGCCGTCCAGGGGATGCTGCACGTCGGCCCGGTCAAAGCCCAGGGCGCAGGTGATGACCGAAACGAAGCGCATGGCCCGCAAGGGGGCTGCCGCGCTGGGACACAAGGGTGCCAGCAGATCGGCCGCGGCAAAGGCGGGCATGGTCATAATGACCGCGTGGGCCGCCAGGCGGGTGCCGTCGGACAACGTCAGCACGTAGCGGGGCCCCGTACCCGCAGGATCCGGCCCAGCGCCCGCGGGCTCCGCCCCGGGGCCGGCCGGGCCGGCAGCGACCCCAGAGGCCGCTGCCAGGGCGGTCACCTTCACCCCTGTGCGCACGGTGACGCCCGTCAAGTGGTGGACCAGGGCGTCCACCAGCGTCTCCAAGCCGCCCCGCAGGGCCAAGAAGGCCGATCCCCCCGCTCCGTTGCTGCCGGGGCCGCCCGGCGCGCGGCCGCTCAGGCCGCCGCCGGCGCCTTCCCCACGGTGGCTGTTGCCGCTGCCGGCGGCAGGCTCGCGGGAGGGCCCGCCCGCCGCCCGGCCGCCGCCTAGCCCCTTCACCAGACTGCCCGCCCGCTGCTCGGCTTCCTTGAACTGCGGGAAGGTGGCCATGATGCTGAGCCGATCGGCCCGGCCCGCGTAGATGCCCGTCAGCAGCGGCTCCGCCAACTGCTCCAAGGCCTCCTGGCCCACCCGCCGCGCCACGAAATCGGCAATCGACTCATCGCCCGGCGGGCCCGGAGGGATGGACGGTTCCATGGCCATGCGCTCCTTGGCCGCGGGCGACAGCAGCTGGGAGCGCGCCAGCCCGTCCATGCGCAGGGGCACGAACATGAAAAGACCCTCGGGAATGGGGTGGAGTTGGCCTTGCCGGACGATGTAGGTGCGGCGGTGCCGGGGATCGATGGTCACCAGCTCCTCCCCCAGGCCCAACCGTTCGGCCAAAAGCCGGGCCCACGGCTTGCGGGCCAAGAAGGAGTCGGGCCCCGCCTCGATGCAAAAGCCGTCGACCCGCTCGGTCAGGATCTTGCCGCCCAGCCGCGGCCCTGCCTCCAGCAGCGTGATGGCCACCGGCCGGCCCCGTTCCCGGGACAGCTCCTGGAGGAAATACGCGGCCGCGAGCCCGGTGATCCCGCCGCCCACGACCGCGACATGAGGTGTCGGGTCCATCACCACGCCTCTTCCTTTCGTGCTCCCCCTGCGCGCTCCCCGTTCCCGGGTGGTGCTGGCGCACCCCTGGCGGTGCTCCCCGTTCCCGGGTCGTGCTCCCCGTCCCCGGGTCCCGCCGCTGGCCCAGGGGCCCGGAGGCGTCAGCGGGCCGCGGACGCCACCTGCTCCAGCACCAGCTCCGCGAGGACATCGATGAGATCGCCGTCGGCGTTGAAGGAAGCCGTCCGCTCCAGCTGCAAGCCCATCGCCGCGGCCTCCTCGCGGGCTTCGATATCGATGTCGTAGAGCACCTCCAGGTGGTCCGCGACAAAGCCCGCGGGACAGATCAGCACCGAACGGTAGCCCTCATCCCGCAGCTGGGCCAGCACATCGGGCAGCTCCGGTTCCAGCCACTTCACCGGCGTGGCGCCGGCGCTCTGCCACGCCACGGCCCAGCGCTGCACACCGGCCCGTTCCGACACGCCCCGGGCCGTCTCCTCCATGTGCCGCGGGTAAGGATCGTTCCACTCCAGGATCTTTGCGGGCAGGCTGTGGGCGGTATAGACCACCGGCACCTGCGCCCGCCGCTCCTCGGGAAACAAGGTGCGGGCGGCCTCCACCCGCCGGGCCAGCGCGTCCAGAAAGCTGGGCCGGTCGTGCCAATGCTCCACAAAGGTCATCTCGAGGGGCACGCCCGCCTGGGCGATGGCTTCTCGGGCTGCCTGGATGTAGCCGCCCACGCTGAGGCGGGAATACTGGGGCGTCAGGGCGATGCCCACAGCCCGCCGGATCCCGTCGGCCGCCATCTGGGCTACCACGTCGTGGATGAAGGGGTGCCAGTGCTTCATCCCCACGTACGTCCGAAACTCCACATCGCCGGCCGCGCCGTTGGCCCCGCGGCCGTTGAGGCGCACCTCCAGGGCCGCGGCCTGCTGCCGGGTGATGGCCAGCAAGGGCGAGCGCCCGCCGATGAGGCGGTAGCGGGCCTGCAGGTCCGCGACCATCTCCGGCGAGGGGCGCTTGTCGCCGGGAATGTAGGTGTAATGCTCCCGGATGTGGGTCAGGTACGGCTCCACCTCGTCGGGATGTTCGGGCGTGCCGTAGGCCATCAAGAGAATGCCGATGCGTTCAGTGCTCATCTTTGTCCCCTCCCATGCCGTGCACCCATTCCACCACTTGGCGCAGCCGCTGGGGCGATGTCTGCGGCAGCACGCCGTGGCCCAAGTTGAAAATGTGGCCCGGCCGGCCGCCCGCGCCCACAAGCACCTCCTGCACCCGCCGGCGCAGCACGTCGTCGGGAGCCAAAAGCAGCGCCGGGTCCAGGTTGCCCTGGACGGCCACGTCATAGCCCACCAGCTCCCAGGCGGTGCCGATGTCCACCCGCCAATCGACGCCGATGACCTCGCTGCCCGCGGACCGCATGAGGGGCAGCAGCCCCAGGGTCCCCACGCCGAAGTGGATGCGGGGGACGTCCAAGTCCGCGGTTTCGGCAAAGAGCCGCTCCATGTGGGGCAGCACGTAGGTCCTGTAGTCCGAGGGCGACAGCGAACCGACCCAGCTGTCAAACACCTGTACCGCGTGGGCGCCGGCCGCGGTCTGGGCCCGCAGGTAGACGATGGCCATGTCAGTGAGCCGCTCCAGCAACGCGTGCCAGACGGCGGGCTCCCGGTACATCATCTCCTTGGTGCGCAGAAACCGGCGGCTGGGCCGGCCTTCGATCAAGTAGCTGGCCAACGTGAAAGGACCGCCCACAAAGCCGATGAGGGGCACGGGCAGCTCCCGCACCAAGAGGCGGATGGTGGCCAGCACGTAGTCCAGGGACTCTTCGGGCACCAGGGGCCGCAGCCGCTCCACGTCGGCCATGCCGGCAATGGGCGCGGCGATGACGGGGCCCACGTTCTCCTGCAGTTCGTACTCGACGCCCATCGGCCCCAAGGGGACCATGATGTCGGAAAACAAAATGGCCGCGTCCACCCCCAACTGCTCCACGGGCAGGCGGGTGACCTGCGCGCACAGCTCGGGTTCGCGGCAAATTTCCAAAAGCGTGTAGCGTTCCCGCAAGGCGCGGTACTCGGGCTGGTAACGGCCGGCTTGGCGCATGAACCAGACGGGCGTCCGGTCCACGGGCTCCCGCCGGCAAGCGCGCAAGAAGCGGTCGTTCCAGGCAGGCATGGGCATTGCTCCCGTCGTCGGTGGTGCAGTTTGGGGTGTTGCTGAAAACCCGGAAGCCGTGGGTACCCGCGACTACCATATCCTTGCCCCACCCCAAGAAAAAGGGACGTTTGTCCCTTTTCCCTGTCGAGGGCGCGGACCGCGCGACGACGGCCCGCGCCAAAGCCGCGGCGCGGGCCGGTCCGCGCTTTCCTGCGACGGCAGCCTACCGGGGACCGGCCGGCGCCGATCCTGTGGGCTCTCCGTCAATCTTCCAAGGTAGATACGTCGCCGATGGGCAAGCCCAGCTCCTGGGCTTTGAGCAGCCGCCGCATAATCTTGCCGCTGCGGGTCTTGGGCAGGCTGTTGACCACCTCGATCTCATCGGGCACCGCGATGGGACCGATGTTCTGGCGGATAAACTGCCGCAGCTGGCCGATGAGGTCGTCGTTGGCCTCGTGCCCCTGGCGCAGGATGACAAAGGCCTTAATGGACTCGCCCTTGACGGGGTGAGGCTTGCCGATGACGGCCGCCTCGGCCACCGCCGGGTGGCTCACCAGGGCGCTTTCGATCTCCATGCTGCCCAAGCGGTACCCGGACACGCTGATGACGTCGTCGACGCGGCCTTGGATCCAGAAATAGCCGTCCTCATCCTTATGGGCCGCATCGCCCGCGAAGTACATGCCCGGGATGGTGTTCCAGTAGGCCTCATAGCGCTTGGGATCGTTGAAGATGGTGCGCATCATGGACGGCCACGGCTGCTTGACAACCAGGTAGCCGCCCCGGTTGGGATCCACCGGCTGGCCGCTCCTATCCACCACGTCGGCTTCGATCCCCAGGAAGGGGCGGGTGGCCGAACCCGGCTTCAGGGGCGTGATGGGCGTCGGCGTAATGAGGATGCTGCCGGTTTCCGTCTGCCACCAGGTGTCCACGATGGGCGTCCGGTCCCGGCCGATCTGCTCCCGGTACCAGACCCATGCCTCGGGGTTGATGGGCTCGCCCACGGTGCCCAACAGCCGCAGGCTGGACAAATCGTACTTGGCGGGCCACTGGTCGCCGTGGCGCATCAGGCCCCGGATGGCCGTGGGCGCGGTGTAAAAGATGGTGACGCCGTAGCGCTCCACGATGGACCAGAACCGGCCCGGATCCGGGTACGTGGGCGCGCCCTCGTAGAACACGCTGGTCGCGCCGTTGATGAGGGGCCCGTAGACAATGTAGCTGTGGCCCGTCACCCAGCCGGGGTCCGCGGTGCACCAGAAGATGTCATCGGGCTTGATGTCAAAGACAAACCGGGTGGTGGTGTACACGCCCACCATGTAGCCGCCGTGGGTGTGGACCACGCCCTTGGGCTTGCCCGTGGTCCCCGACGTGTACAGCGTAAACAACGGATGCTCGCTGTCCACCGACTCCACGGGGTGGTGGTTGTCGCCCGTGCCCATGAGCTCCGTCCAGTCCACGTCGCGGCCGTCTTGCCACGGGATGTCGATGCCGGTCCGGCGCACGATGACCACGTGCTGTACGGTGTCGTTCTCCGCGAGGGCTTCGTCCACCACCCTCTTGCGCTCCACCAGCTTGCCTTGGTAATAGTAGCCGTCGCAGGCGATGACGGCCTTGGCCCGGGCATCATTGACCCGATCCCGCAAGGCCTGGGCGCTGAAGGCCGAGTACACCACCGAGTGGACCGCGCCCAGGCGGGCCACCGCCAGCATGGCCACGATCTGCTCGGGGATCCGCGGCAAGTAAACGATGACCCGGTCGCCCTTGCCGATGCCCAGCTTGGCCAGGGCGCTGGCCGCTCGGTTCACTTCCCGGTACAGGTCCGCGTAGGACATGGTGCGCCGGGACCCGTCCTCGCCCTCCCAGTAGAAGGCCACCTTGTTGCGGACGGGGGTGCGCATGTGGCGGTCCAAGGCGTTGTGTACGATGTTGAGCTGCGCGCCCACAAACCACTGCACGTAGGGCGGCTCCCACTGCCGCACCTTTTCCCAAGGCCGGAACCATTCCAGCTCCCGGGCCATCTCGCTCCAGAAGTCTTCTGGCTGGGCGATGGACCACGCATACAGCTCGTCCCAGGTGGAGAACCCCTTGCTGCGCATGTACGCGGTGAGGTTGGCTTCTGCGACCGTGGCGGCGTCGGGTTCATAAATTCTGGTTTCCTTCAGAACTCGATCGGTGTGTTCAAACTGCAGTGCCATGGAACTCCCCCTCGGGCCGGAGTGGCCCACCGCGGCGGCAGGGGACCCGCGATGGGCTTTGCCATTGTGTTTCCGACGCCGTCGGCCAGAATCCTGCTGTCGCGCGCGGACTTGGGCAAAATCATCGGAACAAGCCCGGCAGCCACAGGGATACGGCGGGGACGTACGCGACGATCAAGAGCACCACCACGCACGCCGCGAGGAAGGGCAGCAGCGCCCGGGCCACCTGCTCCAGCCGCAGGCGGCTGATGGAGGTGACGATGAACAGGCACGTGCCCACGGGCGGGGTGACCAGGCCGATGACAAGCCCCAGCACCATGAGCACCCCGAAATGGATCAGGTCCATCCCCAGCTGCCGGGCCAAGGGCAACAGCACCGGCGTCAGGATGATCAGGGCCGCGGCTGGCTCCAGGAACGTGCCCACCAGCAGCAGCACGATGATCAGGAGCAGCACCAGCAGCCACCCCTGGTCGGTCAGGCCCAGCATGGCCGCGGCCACCTGCTGGGGCACCTGCTGGCTGGCCAGCACAAAGGCCAGGCCCTGGCTGAAACCGATGACCAGCATGACAACGCCGGTGGAGATCGCAGCGCTGGTCAGGGCTTCGGGCACTTGCCGCCACGTGAACTCCCGGTAGATAAACTTGCCGATGATGAAGGCGATCAGCACCCCCACCGCGGCCGCTTCGGTGGGGGTAAAGACCCCGCCCAGAATGCCGCCCAGGATGAGGACGGGCAGCAGCAGGCCAAAACTGGCCTCCTTGAAACTGTCCACCAGCTCCCGCCAGCTGACCCGGCCCTCCCCGCCGATGCCCTCCCGCCGGCAGATCCACCAGGCCACGAACATCTGGGTCAAGGCCATGAGCAGCCCGGGCACGATGCCGGCCACAAACAAGGCCGAGATGGACGTCCCCGCGATGACACCGTACAAAATCAAGGGAATGCTGGGCGGGATGATGGGTCCGATCAAGGAAGAACTGGCGGTTACCGCCGCGCTAAACTGGGCCGTGTAGCCGCCCCGCACCATGGCGGGAATGAGAATGGACCCCAGGGCGGACGCGTCGGCCGCGGCCGAACCGCTGATGCCGGCGAAAAACACGCTGGCCAAGATGTTGACGTGGGCCAGGCCGCCGGTGATATGCCCCACCAGCGCCCGGGAAAACCGGATGAGACGGTGGCTGATGCCGCCCGCGTTCATGAGGGCCCCCACCAGCATGAACAAGGGCACCGCCATCATGGGGAAAGAATCGGTGGCTGTAAACAGGCGCTGGGGGATCAGGGCCATGGGCAGGAACCCGTCCAGGGCAAAGAACAACAGCGACGCCAGACCCAGCACAAAGGGGATGGGAACGCCCAGGACGAGGAGCACCAAAAACGCGGTCACGATGATCCACGTCATGAGCTGAACCGCTCCTCCCCTGCAGGCGCCCCTGCCCCCGTATCCGCCCCCGCGGCCTTGCCCGCGAACATGGCCATGTCATGGACCAGGAAGCGGAGCACGTGCACAGCCATGATCAGGGCTCCGACCCACACCGCAGCGTAGGGGTAGGTCATAGGGATCCCCACCGCCGGCGAGCGTTGCCAGGCGTTCATCCGACCGATGAGGAAGCCTTCCCGGGCCACCACCAGCAAGAGCACCAGGACCAGCCCGTGGGCCAGCACACCGACCCCCGCCCGGTACTTGACGGGCAGCCGGTCCACCAAAAGCGTGAGCCCCGGGTGAAAGCGCAGCCGCAAGGCGATGGAAGCGCCCAGCAGCGAAGCCCACACGAAGAGGTAGCGGGCGATCTCCTCGGACCACGGCAGGGAGTTTTGCAGGACATACCGGAAAAACACCTGGGCGATGAGGATGATGCTCATGGCCCCTATCAGGACCGCCACCACTGCCCGCGCCACCCGGTCCAGCCCGTCGCTCAGCCACTCGATCCAGCGCAACAACGTCACTGCCGTCCCTCCAGCCGCTCCGCCGCCCGCACCGCAAAAGGGCGCCGGCGGCGGAGCGCGGTGTCCGCGTGCCGGCGCTCCGCCGCCGGCGGCCCTTGGTCACCGGCCGGCGTCCAGCACGGCCTGGATCAGATCGGCGCCCAACTGGCCTTCAAACTGGCGGTATACGGGCGCCATGGCCTCCTGAAAGGCCGCCTTGTCGGGATAAGTGATCTGCATGCCCAGCCGCTCCAGCTCCGCCACCTGTTCCCGTTCCATTTGCCGGGCCACATCCCGCTGGTACCGGCTCACTTCCCGGGCCACGTCGATAAGGGCCTGCTGCAGATCGGGCGGCAGGGACCGGAAGCGGGCTTCGCTCATGATGATGATCGCGGGCGCGTAGAAGTGCCCCGTCATCGCCAGATGCTGGTTCACCTCGTAGATCCGGTGGCTTAGGAGAACGGGGATGGGGTTTTCCTGGCCGTCGATGACGCCCTGCTGCAGGGCCGTGTACACCTCGCCCCAGGACATGGGCGTGGCGCTGGCCCCCATGCCCTGGAAGGACGCCACGTGGATGGGGTTCTCCTGGACCCGGATCTTGAGGCCCCGGACGTCCTCGGGGGTATGGATGGGCCGGCGGCTGTTGGTCAAGTAGCGGAAGCCCTGCTCCCACAGGGCCAAGGGCTTGATGCCCACCCGGGCGTCCTCGATCATCTGGAGGATCATGTCGCCCACCGGGCCATCGATGACCGCGTCCACGTGGTCGTAATCCCGGAAGATAAAGGGCAGGTCCATAACCGCCATGCGGGGCACCCAGTTGGCCAGGACCGCGGTCCCCGTGACGACGATGTCGATGGCGCCCAGCTGCAGGGACTCCACCTGCTCCCGCTCGCCCGCGCCCAGCTGCCCGTCGGAAAACACCGTCACCTGGATGCGCCCATTGGTCCGCTCCTCGATGAGGCGCTCAAATTCCAGGGCTCCGTAATGGTACGGGTGCTCCTGCGCTACCACGTGGCTGACCCGGAGGTTGTAGGTCTGGGCCGCCGCCGTCCCGGTCCACGCCAGGGCGGCCACCAACAGCCCCACCATCAACACGGCGTTCCAAGCACGCTGCATGGCGTCCTTCCTCCCCCTCGTTTTCACCGGCGCGCGGAAAGAACCCAGGCGGGTTTCCCGTGTGCTGGCCGGGATAGTCACATGCGCAAGGTCACCGTCTTGAGCTGCGTGTAGGAGAGAAGGCCTTCCACCCCCTTCTCCCGCCCGATGCCGCTGCGTTTGTAGCCGCCAAAGGGCAGCTCCACGCCGCCCCCGGCGCCGTAGGCGTTGATGAACACTTGCCCCGCGAGCAAGGCGCGGGCCATCCGGTGGGCCCGGGCCCCGTCGCGGGTCCAGACGCCCGCCACCAGGCCGTACTCGGTGCCGTTGGCCAGGCGCACCGCCTCCTGCTCATCGCCAAAGGGCAGCACCACCAGCACCGGGCCGAACACCTCCTCGCACGCGACGGCCATGGTGGGCTGCACATCGGTGAAAAGGGTCGGCTCAAAGAAATACCCTTCCGCCAGCTCCGGAGCGCCGGGGATCCGCCCCCCGCAGACCAGGGTGGCGCCGGCCGCCTGGGCCTCGGCCACGTAGCGAGCCACCCGCTGCTGCTGCTCGGCGGTGATGATGGGCCCCAAGTCGGGATCCTCGATGCCGGGCCCCAGCCGCACCCGGCCGAAGGCGTCCTGGATGTACGCCACCGCCTGGTCGAGGATGGAGCGCTCCACCAGGAGACGGGTGCCGGCCGAGCACGTCTGGCCCGCATTTTGCAAAAGGGCCCGCACGGTGGTGCCCAGGGCCGCGTCGAGGTCCGCGTCGGCGAAAACGATCTGCGGCGACTTGCCGCCCAGCTCCAAAGTGACAGGAGTGATCCGTAGGGCTGCGGCCTGCATGACCCGAGTGCCCGTGGCCACGGAGCCCGTAAAGCTCAGATGATCGATGCCGGGGTGCCCGGCAAGATGAGCCCCCGCCTCAGGACCGAAGCCGGGCACCACGTTAAACACCCCCGGCGGCAGCCCGCTCTCCAGCGCGAGGCGGGCCATGGCCACCGCCGTCAGCGGCGCCTGCTCAGCGGGTTTCAGGACGACAGTGTTGCCGGCGGCCAAGGCCGCTCCCACGCACCGGCCCACCATCTGCAAGGGATAGTTCCACGGGATGATGATGCCGCACACACCCCACGGCTCCCGAAGGGTGTAGGCCAGGTAATCGTTGTCCAGGGGGATCGTCTGGCCAAAGACCTTGTCGGCAGCGCCCGCGTAGTACTCGAAGTAGCGGGCCGCGACCCGGACGTCGGTACGGGCCTGGCTGATGGGCTTGCCCGTGTCCAAGGTCTCCAGGAGCGCCAGCTCTTCAAGGCGTTCCAGCACCGCGGCCGCGATGCGGGCCAGGATCCGGCCGCGCTCGGCCACGGGCACCCGGCTCCAGGTTTCCTCGTACGCGCGCCGGGCCGCCGCCACCGCCCTGTCCACGTCGGCTTCCCGGCCCCGGGCCACCGGGGCCAGGACGCGGCCATTGGCGGGATTGACAGTGGGGAACGTCTCGCCGGCCGCAGCCGGCTCTTCCTGGCCGTCGATGATGAGGGGCACCCACTGGGGGATGCGCTGGTCGGGAACTCCGTGGACGCCCACCGTGGCCTTAGACATGGCGACCGCCGTCCACGTTGAGGATGGCCCCGATGACCGCAGCCGCCTCGTCGGAGGCCAGGTACGCCGCGGCGGCCGCGATCTCCTCTGGCCGGATGAGCCGGCCCAGGGGCACCGAATCGATGAAGGCCTGCCGGCCCGCGGCCGAGCCGGGGTCGGCCATGAAACCGGGCAGCATAGGCGTATCCGCCGGCCCGGGGGCGATGCCGTTGACGCGAATGCCGGTGCCGGCCAACTCCAACGCCACCGCCTGGGTCAGGCCGATGACCGCCGCCTTGCTGGCGCAGTAAGCGTTGAGGCCCGGCCGGGGCCGGAG
>Ga0079224_100001556_pt1 | contig 26645 bp, 20 predicted proteins | sample Stecom2015_FD_80414 | JGI IMG/M metagenome (GOLD analysis project Ga0079224, IMG submission 80414) | Agricultural soil microbial communities from Utah to study Nitrogen management - Steer compost 2015 | ecosystem: Environmental > Terrestrial > Soil > Agricultural land | place: USA: Utah... | reverse complement strand
TGTAACGGCGGTCTGGGCTGCGCCGCAAAGTGCCAGCCGCCGTCATCACTCGCCAGCAAATCGGTCCCGGTTCCGGCGTATACTCTGCCGGCCGACTCCGCCAGCGAAAATACCCCTTCAGCGTGAACCTGAGTCCAGCCTGTGCCGTCATCATCTGAGCGAAAGATGCCGGCATCCAGCGCGCCCAGCAGCAGCGAACCATCGGGCAGGACGCACAACGCCGCCGGCTCAATCCCTGCCGGCAGATCGTTTGGCAGGGCCGCCCAGTCTGCACCATCCTGGCTCACCAGCAGCGCGCCGCCCTCCACCGCTGCCAGGAAACGGCCATCCCGCAGCCGCGCCAGCGCCGCGACAGCCTGCCCTTCAGTGCCGGCGGTCTGCCGCCAGGCTCGCCCGCCGTTGGGCGAACGATAAATGCCGTGAGCCGCTGCCGCCAGCACCAGATCAGTCTGCGGCCACAGCAGCGCCGTGATTTCCGTATCGCTCAGTCCAAAATTGGCGGCTGTCCAGCTTTGTCCGGCATCTTCCGAACGCAGCACGCCGCCCGCCAGAGTCGCCGCGAGTACAGAGGAATCGCGGTCAAAATCGGGTGAGACTGCGATGGCTGAAATCGACGCCGAAACGCCGTGAATCACACCCGGCTGCCATGTCAGGCCGCCATCGGCAGACCGCGCGATGCCTTCCCCGCCGCCGGCGAACAGCCACTTGCCCGCCGCAGCCAGTGCCGCCACGCCGCTGATGGGCAGGCCGGCGATGTGTGCTGTCCACTGATCGTTTTCGCACGCTGCAACACCGCCCATCCCGCCGGCCCAGAGGCCGCCGTTCGCCTGTGGCAGCAGCGACAGGACCGGCGCAGGCAGTGTCAGCGGCGTTAGCCAGTCAACGCTCATGGAGTACGAGTACCTCGGTTGTCAACGCCATTGTTGCCGCGCTCAGGGCAAAATCGAGCGCGCCCGCCAGCACCCCCCGGCTGTCGATGATGCCGGCGGCCAGCATATCGACGCATTGTCCGCTGCGCACGTCGAATCCTGTCCCGGTTGCTCGCGCCTCGTGCAGCGCAATCGGGGGATGAACATGGCCATCATTCGCCACAATGCGCAGGAAGGGGGCTTCCAGCGCCGCCGCAATCACTTCCATTCCGCGCCGTTCATCGGGATCGGCACACTGCTGCGCTGCTGCCAGCACCGCCGGAATGCAGCCCAGGTAAGCTGCACCGCCGCCGGGGACAATGCCATCCATCACCGCCAGTTCCAGCACGCGCATGGCTTTTTCTGCCAGTTCTTTCTGCTGTTCGCGGTCTCTGAAGGTGTACGCGCCGACCTTCAGAATGCACAGCCCGCCGGACAGCCGCGCAATGCGCAGTTTCAGCCGCTTCCAGTCGGCATCGATCTTGTTCAGACGCCGCAGCCGTTCCTGCAATTCAGTCGCACGCTGCTGCATCGCCGGTTTCGGGCCAGCGCCGCCAATAATCGTCAGGGAGTCGCGCCCCAGCGTGATCTGCCGCGCCTGCCCCAGCCATTCGGGCCGCAGGCGTTCCGGCAGCCGCCCGGCGATCTGGCTCAGTGGCTGCGCCCCGACCAGCAGCGCCAGGTCATCGAGGTCATCCTGCCGCTGGCTTATTGGGACCGTCGTCACCGCAACGCCGATATTCAGCTTGCCCTGCGCGTAGTTCAGGATCAGCGTTTCCTGCGCCTCGCCGCCGATGTCCTGCACCGCCAGCAGCAGCGGCGATTTCCGCTGCATGGCAATTTCCAGCGTGGGGCGTATCTGCGCGATGCGCTCGACCTTGTCGTGAAATATGGCGATTATCGGATTGTGCAGCGTCAGATCGCCACCCCCGGCCGGCATCAGCAGCCGCGAAGCAGGGCGCATCCGCCAGCGCCCCCCGTCGATATATTCGCGGTCAATGCGCGGCGCGGCGTATTCCTCGACAATGTATGCGCCATACGGCCCCAGCAGGTCAAACATCTCGCCAAGTACCGCGCTCAATTCGGCGTCGTGGATGGCGGTCATGGCGACCTGCTCAAGCTGTTTCTGCCCGGTGGGAAGCTGGCTTTGCTGGGTGAGGGCCTGTTTGGCAGCCGCTGCGCCCTGCGTCATGCCGCGCCGGATCAGCATCGGGTTGTGCCCGGCGGCGATCAATTTAGCGGCGGCGCGCACCATCGCCCCGGCCAGCACCGCCGCCGTTGCCACACCATCGCGGTACTGGTCGCGCATCTGCTGGGCCATGCCGCGCATCAGCATCGCGCCCACGTCCTCGCCCTGATCCGGCAGTTCGGTGACGCGCCGGGCTATAACGCCGGAATCGGTAAGCTGCTCTGGCCTGCCGGGGCCGATCTGACTGACGATGACGCCCTGATGCGGCCCCAGCGTGACACCCAGCAGCCGCGTCAGTTGATCGACACCGCTGGCGACATCCCTGAGCGATTGGGGAGAGCGCACTAATCTGCTCATTCGGGTCTCAGCGCCATTTCAGTTTCGCTGTCGAACAGCAGAATCCGCTGCGGATCGACCCCCAGCGCCAGATTGTCCCCTTCAGCCAACTGCTCCACTACGCTGTCATCGAGCGTCGCGGTCAGGTTAATTTTGGCGCTGCCCAGTTGCAGCCCGACAATCGTTTCGCCCAGCAGCGGCTCCAGGAAGTTCACCTGCCCGTTCACTGTGTTCGCGGGCGTAATGGCAAAATCTGCCGGCCTGTCGGGTCTGGCGAAGGCATCCGGGCGAATTCCGGCCACGATACTTTGACCGCGCCGCTGTTCCAGGGTGCGTTTCCACTTGTCGGGTAGCGGCAGCACCAGCCCTTCGCGCCGGAAGTGATACGAACCGTTCTCGGCGGCCACTTCGCCCTCGATCAGGTTGATCGGCGGCGAACCAACGAAGCCGGCCACGAACATATTGGCCGGGTTGTGAATCAGATCCTCCGCCGTGCCGATCTGCTGAAGCCTGGCCCGGTGCATCACGGCGATGCGATCCCCCATGGCAAAAGCCTCGGCCTGATCGTGGGTCACGTAGATGCTGGGTTTTCCCTTTTCCCGATGCACCGTCATGATGTCGCGCCGGGCTTTGTGCCGCAGCTTGGGGTCGAGGTTCGACAGCGGCTCGTCAAACAGGTAAGCATCAGCATCCTTTACCATCGCCCGCGCCAGTGCGACGCGCTGCTGTTCGCCGCCGGAAAGATCGACGACGTTGTGGCGCAGCAGGTCTGAAAGACCCAGCTTTTCCGCAGCCTTCGGCACGCGTTCCTCGATTACGGATCGTTTTGCGCCGCGCGCTTCCAGCCCGTAAGCGATGTTGTGGTACACATCCATATTGGGGTACAACCCGTAATCCTGAAACACCATGCCGAGGTTGCGCTCACGCGGGGGAATGGTGGTGATGTCGCGGCCATCGACAATAATCTGCCCGGACTCCACCGGCTCCAGCCCGCAGATCAGCCGCAGCAGGGTGCTTTTGCCGCTGCCGGATGGCCCCAGCAGCACAAAAAATTCGCAATCCTCAACGACAAAACTCACGTGATCGACGATCAGATTGCCGCCGAGGTGTTTTACCAGATCAATAACCTGTAACTGTCCCATCGTTCCTCTGCAAATTAACTCTTTAACAGAGAGCCGGCCCCGCCGCCGGGTTCAGGCCGCGCGTCGTGGCTGATTGATAAATTGCCACATATAGGTTTGCAGCAGCGCCATCACCACCGGCACAGCCAGAAACAACCCGCCTACCGAGATTGCGCCCAGCACCAGCGCCAGCCCTACCGCCCCGCTGACCAGCAGGGCCTGTGCCGGGTAGCGCCACACCAGCCGCGCGGATTCTGCCAGAACCGCCAGCGGCGAACGTTCCGGGGCGGCGGCGGTTAGCGGCCCCCAGTAATTGGCACAGACCAGCAGCAGCAGCAGCGCAAGCTGCGTTATCGCGCTGACCAGTACAGCATCCGCCTGCTGCGCAAGCCACACCACAAAACCCACCAACCCCATCAGCGGGGCGAGGTTCCGGTAGCCTGCCAGCCAGAGCCGGTGCAGTTGATCGCGCACCACCGCCGGGCTGATGTGTTCATCAGCCGCTGCCAGAGCCACCACGCCGTAAAGCGCGGCAGTGGCCGGGGGCAGCGCCGCCAGCGTGTAGATGACCAGCGCCACGCGCACCGGTTCCGGCAGGCGGTAGAACGCCAGCGCAATTATCAGCGGCATGAGCTGCATCGCCCAGGCCAGATTGAGCACCACCATGCGTTCAAGCTGGCTGGCGAAGGTAGCAAACGCCGACCACAACGGCCCGCGCTCAACCTCAGTCTGGATTCCGGTATCATCGAAAAACGGCATAAATCAGCTTCCGTACAGCAGCGATTTTTCCGTGCGCGCATCAAACAGGTGAATTTTGTCCATGTTGATGCCCAGTGGAATGGTCTGCCCCAGATAGCTGGCGGGCAGGCGCAGCTTGAAAGTCGCCACGAAGTCCTTTTCACCCTCCACCGTATTCAGATACGCGGCGCACCCACTCGAAGTCGGCTCGATCTCGTTGAGCACGCCTTCGACGGTGTTATCCTCGGTCACTTCAAATGGTGCTTTGCGCGGCACGTGCAAATCTTCCGGGCGGATGCCGAGGATAACCCGGCCATCTACATGATCCGCGACTTTGGCCTTGAAACGCTCCGGCAGCAGGGCGCGGAAATCCTTCGTGCGCACGTAATAACTGCCATTCTGTGCCTCTATCGTCGCGTCAAACAGGTTGATGCTCGGCGCGCCGATGAAAAACGCCACAAACAGATTCACGGGCTGGTTATACAATTCCGACCCGGTTCCGATCTGTTCCAGAAAGCCGTCGCGCATCACGGCGATGCGATCACCCAGCGCCATCGCCTCGGATTGGTCGTGAGTTACGTATACGGCGGGGCGCTGCTTTTCCTGATGCAGCGTCATGATGTCCTCGCGCGCGCCATGACGAAGCTGCGCATCCAGATTGGACAGGGGTTCGTCGAACAGGTACAGATCAGCATCGCGCACCATCGCCCGGGCCAGGGCCACGCGCTGGCGTTCGCCGCCGCTGAGCTGGCGCGGCTTGCGTTTGAGCAGCGGTTCGATGCGAAACATCTTCGCCGCTTTGTCCACCCGTTCCCGGATTTCCTGGCGCGAATAGCCGCCGCGCGAGCGCAGGCCATAGGCGATATTCTCGAATACGTTCATGTGCGGGAACACGGCGTAATCCTGAAAGACCATCGCTACGTTGCGGTCACGTGGGCGAATTTCGTTGACCACCCGATCCCCAAAACGAATCTCGCCGGCGCTTACCGATTCCAGCCCCACCAGCAGCCGCAGAGTCGTGGTCTTGCCGCAGCCGGACGGCCCCACCAGCACCAGAAATTCGCCTTCATCCACCCGAAAGCTGACATTGTTGACCGCGATCTTGTCGTTGTCAAACTGCTTGGTTAAGTTGTTTACCTGAATAACAGCCATTATCTTTTTCTCACATCATGTCTCTGCGCGGCGTATCGGCCTAGAACAATTCCGGTATGCCGGGCGTGTACAGCGGTGATTCGTCTGTCGCGCTGAAGAAATACATCTGCTCCCAGTTGGGGGCCAGCCGCACCTCATCCACCTGCGGGTAATCCAGCGGCACGAGTGCCGTTACGTGTACACCATCGACCATCGTATGAATGAAGGCCGCCTGCTCGGTAGGGATGCGCTCGATATGCCGCACGGGGTAAGCCACGCCTTCATCGACCAGCCAGCCTTCGGCGCGCATTCCCAGCCGCATGGGGCCATCCGGCAGCACTGCCGCCAGTTCGTCGGATAGCTCGAAGCGGCTGCCATCTCCCAGCACCAGCGCCGCGCCGTTACGAGTTACCGGCAGCACCGACATCGGCGGCGACCCGATAAACGTCGCCACGAACAGATTGGCCGGGGTGTAGTACAGGTCGTCATAGGTTCCCACCTGTTCGATCTTGCCGAAGCGCATGACCACGATGCGATCACCCATGAAGATCGCTTCCTGCTGGTCGTGGGTGACGTAGACCGTCGTCACCTTGAACCGGCGCAGCATCCGCTTGATCTCGATGCGGGTGCTTTCGCGCAGCTTGGCATCCAGGTTGCTGATCGGCTCATCCATCAGGAACACCAGCGGGTCGCGCACGATGCAGCGCCCGATTGCGACGCGCTGCTGTTCGCCACCGCTGAGGGTATCGGTTTTCTGGCCCATCAGCAGGTCGAAGCCCACGCCCATGATCCGCGCGACTTCCCGCGTGCGCGCTTCCATCTCCTCCTCGGTGCGCTGATGCACCTCGAAGTAATACTGGAGGTTGCCCTTGCCCTTCATGGTCGGGTACAGGGCGTAATCCTGGAACACCATGCCGACGCCGCGCAACTGCGGTTCAACGTCGGTCACGTCATAATCGTTGTACAGCACCTGACCGCTGGTGACTGATTCCAGCCCGGCGATTATCCGCAGCAGGGTGCTTTTGCCGCAGCCGGATGGCCCGACGATGCTGATTATCTCGCCATCCTCAATCGTCAGGTTGATGTGATCCAGCGCCGGACGGTCACGGTCAAAGCGCGAGGCATCTTCCTGCGCCGCCGTATACCGCTTGACTACGTCGCGCACCTCAACCTTTGCCATCGTTTATTTCAACCCCCGCAGCCGCACGCCTTTGAGCAGGTATTCGCGGCAGATGATGAACATGACAAACACCGGTATCGTCTGCAAAATGCCAAGCACCATCAAACCCGGCCACGATAAGCCGGCGTCCAGTGCTTGCTGGAACGCCTGCGATGCGCCCATCGCCTGATCCGCATTCGTCACCCCGGCCTGCTGGAAGGCCTGAATCAGGTTATTGATCGCCACCGACATGGGAATCACATCTGTGCTTTGCAGCACCACCAGCGGCCACAGGAACGAATCCCACAGCGCCCCGAACTGGAACCACGCTGCCACCGCGAACACCGGAATGCTCATCGGGACCACGATGCGGCGAAAGATGTTGAATTCCGACCCGCCATCCACCCGCGCCGCCTGAATGATGGAATTGGGAATCGTGTCAAAAAAGCCCTTGAACAGCAGGAAATTGAACGCGTTGAATCCTGCCGGGATGATAATCGCCCAGGGCGTATTCCAGATGCGGATCGTCGGGAACGGATTTTCCGTGCCGGGTATCAGCGGGGGGTTGGGTGTGGGGAAGGGGAAGTTGCGCGTCAGCAGGAACGACGGGATAAGCGTCACGGCGAACGGCAGCATCAGCGTGCCGATAAAGAACAGGAAGAACCAGCGCGCCGTGCGCCCCTGCTGCAATTTGCTGTTGGCGTAGGCGGCGAACGCCGTTACCGGCAGCGAGATCGCCATTGCCCCCAGCACCTGAATCATGGAATTGCGGAAGTAGATGTACATCGGCTGCGGCAGCAGCGTGCGGATTCGTTCGCTGCTGGAACTGGCCGTCGTCACGTTAAAGATCAGCTCCCACGCTTTGAACGAAGGCTCCTGCGGCCACAGCGTCGGCGGGATGGCGAATGTCTCCTGCGTGGTCTTGAATGAAGTTGTAATCATGAAGTAGAAGGGCAGCAGATGCAGGAAGATGCCGAGCAGCAGAATCGCTACCACCGTATACCACGCGAAGCGCACCCCCGGCTGTTTGCGGCCTACTTTTGGAAATAACGCCATGTTTCGCCTCCTACGCGTCCGGGTCTTCGCGGAAAATGGTGCGATAGATGATGGTGATGCCAAAAATCACGGCGAACAGCATGATCGCCAGCGCCGTGCCATCGGCATAGCGCAGATTACTCAGCAGCGAGTACATATACATCACCACCGTTCGACTGGCTCCACCCGGCTGGCCCCCGGTCATGATCTGCGGCCAGTCGAAGATTTGCAGTGTGCCGATGATGGCGAAGGTCAGGGTCATAGCGATAATTGGACGCAGACGCGGCAGGGTGATCGTCCAGATTTTGCGCCAGAAACTCGCACCTTCCACTTCCGCCGCCTCATAGTAAGACTGCGGAATCCCCTGCAAGCCGGCCATGTAGATCAGGCCGGGGCCAAACAGCAGCAGGCCGGGAAAGATCAGCCAGAAAATCACCTGGTCGCTGCTGTTCAGAAACGGCTGCGGTTCCATGCCCAGAATATTGGTGGCGATGTACTGGAACAGGCCGTACTGTGCGTTGTAAAGATAGCGCCACAGGATGGTCGAGGCAATGCCGCTGAGCGGCAAAAACCACAGCAGCATCATCCAGCGCATATGTTTGCGGGGCATTTCCATCAGCAGGATGGCGACGAAGATAGGAATCATGAACGTGAGTACAATGGACAGGATGGCATAGGTAAAGGTGACCTGAAAGGCCTGCCATGTCAGCGGGTCGTTGAACATGCGCTGGTAGCTTTCGATGCCCCGCCAGCTAATTGGCCCACGCGGGCGCGCATCGGTAAAGCTGAGCAGAAAAGCGACGATCAGCGGATACCAGCCCCAGAATGTCTGAAACAGCAGCGCCGGCAGCAGGAACAGCCACTTTTCGATCCGGCCCCGCCGCGTGACCCTGGTCTGTACCTGCTCCTGAGTTTGTTCTTCGGCTCCGATGGGAGTCGTTACAGTGACACTTTCCTGGGCCATAAACTTCCTTTGAAAAACTATTTTTCCCTGAAGAGTGGGCGGCAGCCGGGAGCTACCGCCCACACAATCTGCTTACATCCCAAGCGCCGGTTTAATCACCGAATCATACCAGGGTGTAAAGACGTTTTCATGGAATTCCGGCGCGACTTTCTGCCAGTAGGCATCGTGAGCTGCATAGAAAGCCACTGCCGCTTCGACAAATACATCGTCCGGCGTGCTGGAAACAAAGCCGGCCGCCTGCTGATTGCGCGTTTCTTCTGCCTGCGCCAGAACGGCCATTGCATCCACCTCGCCGCGTTCGTAGCTCAGAGTGGACTGCGCATCGGCCCAGGCGTCGCCCGTTGGCCCCAGATTTTCCTCCGCCGGGAAGAACAGGCCGGCTTCGGGCATCTGGCTGATGACCTCTGCCTGGAAATTCAGCACATCGATGAAGTCCTGCCCCCAGGCATCGGCGGCTGTGCCTTCAACGCCGTCAATGGTGTCTTTGGCGCGCGGGAAGGGGAAGATCGAAAACGCCTGTTTGAGGTCGCCGGTTTCTTCATACAGCAGCCGCCGCTGAAGATCGAACCCGTCTTCCATTTCCATGAAGTTGTACAGACTCAGCGCAGCCTCTTTTTCTGCCGTGGTCAGGTCCGGGTTGAGACCTGTTGGCGGAATGACGACGCGCGCCGCCGGGTTCAGGTGGCCGCTCACACCGCGCGGATGAGTCATAAATCCGACCACTTCCTCCATAGGCCGGCCCATATTTTCAGCCATCGCATAAGGCCAGGGTTCGGTGACGCGGGTGTAGAACTGCGATGGATTGGTCATCATGGCCGCTTCGCCGTTATAGAATGACTGGGCGACGGAGCCATCATTGAAGGTGACATCCTGCAAGATGGACTCATCCTCATAGGCCATAGCGCGGTAGCGGGCAACGGTCCTTTCATACACTTCCGGGAAGGAGGTGTAGTCCCACTTCCAGTTCCAGCCGCTGGCCGGGTCTGGAATACGGCTGAACAGGTTGTTATCGCCCAGACCTTCGGCCCCCAACTGCCAGCCCAGGCCCCAGTTCTGCATCACCAGCCCCTTGCGATCCTCGGTGGTCAAGGCTCTGGCGTATTCGCGGACATCGTCCCACGTCCAGTCTACCGTCGGTTCGGGCAGACCGGCTTCTTCCAGAAGATCGCGGCGGTAGTAGATGCCGTTCCCCGGCGCGATTTCGTTCAATACGCCGAAGACTCGATCCCCCAGCTTGTAGTAGGCGCTGCCGGCCCGCGCCAGGGCGCTGAACTTTTCCTCAAAGCCGAAGGCCTCGTACTGCTCGGTGATGTCTGCTACCAGCCCCTGCGCATAAGCGGCCTGTAAACCGGCCACGTTCCAACTGCCGATCACGCCGCTGGAAAAATAAGCGGGTGCGGTGCCGCCGGCGATAGCGGTCAGCAGGGCCGATGTGTCCCAGATGCCGACCTCGACCGTTTCAATCCGCACGTTCGGATTATCTTCCAGCCAGATCATCAGCGCCTGTTCGTAAGCAGAATAGCCCCCTTCTGGTTCTGTTTCTGGCAGGGGCGTATACGGCCAACTGGCGGTTTGCAGGACGATTTCGGCAGCCTGCGCGCGCGGGGCGGCGCTGCTCGATGCCGCCATCACGGGCAGCCCGGCAGCCGCTGCGACCACACCCGCGCTGCTGGCGCCCACGACTTTTAGAAATTCCCGACGACTCACTGTGTTTTGTTGCATCGCAATCAACCCCTTTTCATCAATAATCGACATTACTGAACCGATATCTCTAAATAGCGTGTCTGATTGACCAATCCTCTCCTTTCACATATTGTGCTCTTTCGCTGGCTCATGAACGGCTACCTGCCGGGAGGGTGGATACGACGGTGCAGGCGGCTGGCAGCTATCCCGGATGACCAGCCGAGTCGCAACGGCGTGCTGGCGGCGCGGCGACTGTGGGTTTTCGATATAGTCCACCAGCATATTCAGCGCAGCCGCGCCCATCTGACTCAGCGATTGGCTCACGGTTGTCAGCTTGGGATAAACCAGACTGGCCTGATGAATATCGTCGAAGCCCACAATGGAAATGTCGTCCGGGATGCGCAGGTTAAGCTGGCGGGCGGCATCCATTACGCCAATTGCCATATCATCGCTGCTGGCGAATATCGCGGTTGGCGCATCGGGCAGCGTCAGCAGTTCCAGCCCGGCGCGATAGCCCCCCTCGTACAGAAAGTCTCCCTGTCGCACCAGCGCCGCATCAAAAACCAGCCCGTGCGCGGCCAGCGCAGCTTTATAGCCCTCCAGCCGCTCGGACGTGGATGGGTGCAACTGCCAGCCTGTAATAAATCCGATGCGGCGGTGCCCCAGTTGTATCAGGTATTCAGTGGCCTCCAGCGCACCCTGATGGTTGGTTGCGTAGATCACCGGACGATTGCCTCGCTGGTCAGAATGATCGACCAGCACATAAGGGAAGTTGTGCTGTTCCAGACGTTCGATGTAGGCTTCAGGAAAAAACGGCGAGATGATGAGCAGGCCATCTGCCAGGCCGTTAATCAGCCGGTCGACATAACTGCTCTCGTGGAGGCGGCGACGTGTCCGCGAAATGCTGCTGTAGAGGAGAAGATCGTAATCGGTTTCGCTGACGGCGATTTCAATGCCTTCCAGCAGTTGGTTCGTGTAGCCATTGGTCAGGCCAGAGACGATCAGGCCAATCACATGAGAGCGCCCACCGGCCAGCCGCCGCGCCTGAAGATTGGCGACATAGCCCAGACGCTCGACAGCATCCAGCACCCGCTGCCGGGTTGCCGGTTTGACCCCCTCGTGCCCATTCAGTACCCGCGATACAGTGGCGTGCGAAACACCGATCTCGCGCGCAATATCCACAATGGTCACGCCACCTGACTTCTTGTGGTTTTGCCCCATACAGCAATAAATCCTAAATAAAGAACGTCTATTTTTACGTGTTTACTTTTCAAAATGTACACGTGTACAAACTATAAACGCTTTGGCGCGTTTGTACAAGCAATTCGCCCGATTCGTACGATGTTCCGAAATTATTGACATTTGCGTTGTTCTGCGGTAATTCTTGAACTACACGTGTAGTTCAACATTATCCACTATGCGGAAAAAGCGCAAGCCTACCATGAGCGATGTAGCCGAGCGTGCCGGGGTCAACCGGGTGACGGTTTCGGTTGCCCTGAACGGGTCAGCGCACGGTGGGACCCGCGTGTCTGAAGCGACACGCCAGCGCGTACTGGATGCGGCGCGCGAACTGGGGTACGCCCCCAGCGCCGTGGCGCGGGCGCTGCGCGGCCAGCGCACCAATATCATTGGCTACTACACCGGGCATGAATCGCTCAATGTGCTTGACCCCTTCACCGGTACGGTTCTGAACGGCCTTCAGAAAAGCTGCCGCCAGCATCATCAGGATTTGCTGATCTTTGGCAGTTTTGAGCGCAGTTCGGTCGATGACATTTACGCCTCGCTGGCGGGGGGGAAGATCGACGGGCTGGTGCTGCTGCCCACCCCCCACAGTCCGGTCATGGACAAGCTGCTTAACTCTCACCTGCCCATCGTGGCGATTGCCAACCCGGTCCCCAACCTGCCATCGGTCACTATTGACGACCTCAGCGGCTCACATTTGCTGGCGAATTATATGGCCCGGCAGGGGCATCGCCATATTCTGTACCGGGGGGACTATCTGCCTCACAGTTCGACGGTGCGCCGCTGTGAGGCATTTCTCGCCGCTGCCGGCGAGCTTGGCCTCAGGGTGACCTTCAGCGCGGAATCGCGTGACGGACATATCACGCCTGCCGAGGTGGAACTGCTCACCCGTGCCCCGGCTGCGGATCGCCCGACGGCTGTTGTTTCGTGGGTTGATTCTCAGGCCTATGTTTTTATCGAAGACTGTGTCAGACTCGGCATCCGTGTCCCGGATGATCTGGCTGTTGCCGGTTTCGATGGTATCGACCTTCAAATTCGCCCGGCTTACCGCCTCACGACCATTCGCGCTCCCTGGGAGGTGGTAGCGGCTACAGCGGTTGATCTGCTGATGAATCTGATCGATGGTGAGGAAGTGGAGCGCGAGATTATGCTGCCGGTGACGCTGGTCATCGGGGAAACCGCTTGAGTACGGCGGCAGGAAGCTGTGTGTTCAAGCGGGGCAGGTCGCGTTGAGTGGATGAGTGAAGGAGGGCAATCAACCACGACAACCACTATCAGAAAGAACAGCATCGTATGCCAAAATATTTCAGGAGAAGATTTCATATGTACAGGCAAGCTCTTTCCCGTCGCGAATTTTTAAAGTCAATGGGCGCGAGCACCGCCGGGCTGGCGTTGGCGGCATCCGGTCTGCCGGCGCTGGCTGCCGGTGCATCCGCCGCCCCACGCGCTCAGGACGCGGAAATCGTCCTCACGACATCCGGCTGGCCGCTGGTTCCCCTGTGGACAGAAGAGGAAGTTGCCAATGCGCCCGACCTGCAAGGCTATAACAACGCCCTGCAAGCCTGGCTGGACGAAAACCCCAACGTCCGCTTTGAACGCATCGAGGCCAATATCTGGAGTCAGGATGCGATCATTCCGTTGATTGCAGGGGGCACAGCGCCCACGTTCGTCTTTGCCGAAACGATTGGCGGCTTTAGCACAGCCGGCACCCGCGCCGCTTTCGTTCAGGGGTTGATAGCGGATGTCACACCGGCGATTGAGGAATACGGTTTGAAGGAGAAGCTCACCCCCGGCGCGCTGGCCGCGTGGGAGCCGCTGACCAACGTCAATGGCCGCTACTACAATTACCCCATCGACTCGGGTCATCAGGGTTTCTTCTACCGCCGTGACCTGCTGGCCGAAGCCGGGATAGAGGACCCCCCGATTGACTGGACGTGGGATGATTTGTTCAATATGGCGCGGGCGCTGACTTCGGCAGCGGACAGCCGCACCGGCTTTGGCGCACCTGCCTGGACTATCGGTGATATGCTTGCCAGCGAAGGCTTCGACCTGCTGTCCAGAGTTCCGACCCCGGATACGCCCTGGAACTGGTCACGCGATCTCACCACCAACCCGGAGTGGTTCGAGATTGCGCGCCGGTTCCGCAGCCTGGTCTACGAAGACGGGGCCGCGCTGGTGGATACTGCCCTGGGTGGCAATGAGGATTACGCGCAGCTCTTCATCAACGGCACAATCGCCATCACTGCGCAGAATGTCCTTTCCGGTTTCGGCGGCGGTTCCGTCCGCGAGGGGATTGCGTCGGTTGCCCGGCAGCTTGACCGCCCCTACGACGAAGTGATCGGATTCCGGGGCAAGCCCAAAGGCGCGAACGGCCACGTGCGTAATACGACCTACGTTGGCGGCGTGGCCTTTAACCCGGATGTCACCAGCGCCGAGCTAAGCGCGGGGGTAGGGGTGGTCGATTACATGTTCCTCGGCCCCGGCTGGGATATCCAGAAGGCCGGCCAGTACGAAGCGACCGGCGACCTCCAGTCCGTCTTTAATTACCCGCTGCCGATTGACGGCAAATACGAATATGAAGGCGTGCCCGGCACTTTTGAAGATGCCTATGGGCAGCGCACCCGTGACGAACTGACGGAGATCATTGCTGTGCCGATTCCTCCAGCCGAAGCCCTCTACTTCCCGGCGGAGGAGAATGTCGGTCCGTCGTCCACAGCTATTGACGATGGCTGGTCAATTCTTACCTATGACAGCGGCGATGTGGACGTGGAAGCCGTCATGCGTGAGGCTGAGGAGATCTGGAATCAGCAGGCGATGGGCTTCTCATCCAGTACGCCGGATGACGTGTTCAAAGCCAGCGCGCAGGCTTACTATGCTGATGTCGATGCATTCTGGGCGGAAACCGCGCCGGATTTCCACGAGAATGTCTTCAGGCCGTGGTACGAAAATACAGTGCTGCCCGCCATCAGCGACTGAGCGAACTGCAATAGACCGGACAGTCCCCGGTGCAAACCGGGGACTTACCTTTACTGCGCCCCTGCTTTAGTAGAACAGACAGCGACCATGCGCGTACCAATCGAACAGGACCCTTTTCTGCTTCAGAACAGCCAGCGGGTGTGGCGCGAGCGCGGGCTGTGGCCGGCCCGCTGGATTGACTGCTCAACTGCTGGCGAACCGCCCTTTGTGACGGCTTACCGCCTGCGCTTCAGCCTGCTGGCAGCCGCGACCATCCGCGTTCATGTCACCGCCGACGAACGCTACAGCCTGTACCTGAATGGCAGGCGCATCGGTCGCGGGCCAGAACGCGGCGATCCGTACAACTGGTTTTACGAGAGCTACGATCTTGAGCTGCCAGCCGGGGATCATACTCTGGTTGCGCGGGTGTGGTCATTGGGCGAAAAAGCCGCGATGGTGCAGATGAGCGTTCACCCCGGTTTCCTGCTGGCCGCCGAAGGCGACTGGACGGCGCTGTTGAGCACCGGGCTGGCGAACTGGGAAGCGAAACGGCTGACCGGCTATGATTTTATCGCACCGCGCTTTGCCCACTGGCGCGGTCACACCACCCGCATTGACGGTGCGACCTATCCCTGGGGGGTTGAGCAGGGTGCGGGCGATGGCTGGCAGCCGGCCCGCCCGCTGGGGTACGGTGTCGGCCAGATCATCGATTGGGAATACTACAAAATTCACGTGCTGAAACCAGCGCCGCTGCCGCCCATGCTCGATCAGCCGGTGACCGGCGCGCTGGTGCGCCATATTGCGTCGGTGAACACGGCGGATACAGCCGCCGTGCCGGTACGTGCTGCCGATCATCTGCCCGAAGAGGCGGCACAATGGCAGGCGCTGCTGGCCGGGCAGGGGGTGGTCACCATCCCACCCCAGAGTCGCCGCCGACTGATTATCGACCTCGGTGACTATTATTGTGCCTACAGCGAAATCACCACTTCCGGCGGGGCGGGCAGCCGGCTGCGGCTGCACTGGGCGGAATCGCTGGCGCACAATTACAACCGGCAGGTGCTGGATAAAGGCCATCGCGGCGAGATCGACGGCAAGCACTTTACTGGCTTTGGTGATGAATTTCTGCCGGATGGCGAATCAGGTCGGACGTTTACCCCGCTGTGGTGGAATGCCGGACGTTATATCGAATTGCTGGTCGAAACTGCCGATCAGCCGCTGACCGTTGATCGGCTGATCTTCCACGAAACCCGTTATCCGCTGTCGATGGACAGTCGTTTTGAATCCAGCGAACCCCGGCTCGATGCGCTGACACCGCTGTGCGTGCGGGCACTGCAAGCCACCGCCCATGAAACCTACTTCGACAGCCCGTACTACGAAGAAATGATGTACACGGGGGATACCCGTCTCGAATGCCTCATTACCTATGTGATGACCCGTGATGATCGCCTGCCGCGTAAGGCGCTGGCCCTGTATGACGCCTCTCATCTGCCCAACGGACTCACCCAGTCGCGTTATCCCTGCCGCGTGACGCAGATCATCGGCCCGTTCTGCCTGTGGTGGGTGGGTATGGTCTACGAATATGCTCACTGGCGCGATGATCTGGACTTTGTGCGCCAGCTTATGCCCGGCGTGCGGGCGACTCTGGAAGCCTTCCGCCGCTATATCGACCCGCAAAATGGCCTGCTGCGGCCCCTGCCCGGCTGGAACACGCTCGATTGGGTTCCTGAATGGGAGGCGGAGGCGGGCTGCCCGCCAGATGCGGTCTCTGGCTACAGCGGCGTGCTGCACTGGCAGTTGATCTACAGCCTCACGCTGGCCGCCGATCTGGAGCAAAAGCTCGATGAGCCGGAACTGGCTGCCCGGCTGCGGCGCTGGCAGGCTGAACTGGTTGAGGCAGGGATGCGCGCTTTCTGGGACGATGCACGCGGTCTGCTGGCCGATACACCGGCGCGAGAGACGTTCTCAGAGCATACTCAGTGTTTTGCGCTGTTAAGCGGCGTGCTGGATGAAAATCAGCAGGCACGGCTGGCTGATAGCCTGTTCAGCGCGCCCGATCTTTCCCGCGCTACCATCTACTTTTCTCATTATCTGCTGGAAACGTGCCGCGAGCGTGGGCGCATGGATGTCTACCTCCAGAGGCTGGCGGACCTGTGGTATTCGCTGCTGGACAACGGATTAAAGACCACGCTGGAAAAGCCGGAACCAAGTCGTTCGGATTGTCATGGCTGGAGCGCGCACCCGTTGTTTCATCACTTTGCCACCATATTGGGCATTCGCCCGGCCAGCCTCGGTTTTCGCACGGTGGAGATCAGGCCGCAGTTGGGTTCACTGACCCGCGCTGCCGGGACTCTGGTGCATCCGCAGGGGCTGATCCGCGCCGACTTTCGGGTGGAAGATGGCCGTTTGCAGGGTGAGATCGAACTGCCCGCAGGCGTTACCGGGACGCTGGTTTACAATGGACAGAGCCGCGTTCTGGCAGAAGGAGTAACCACGCTGGCTTGATCGCACCTTGTGCCTTGATCGCTGAAGACTGAAGACAGGAGACAACACGATGATCTGGGGTTACGCCCTTGTCTGGATGAAGCAGTATCTCGAACTTGACCCCGACCCGCTGTACGCTAAACTCAAGTTTCTGAAAAAGTACGATCTCAAATCGACCGGAATCGGCATCCAGCAGGTTGATGCCATGAGCGAGGCCGAGCGCGACAAACTCGGCGCTTTTCTGGCAGATAACGACCTTTTTCTGAGTGTGCGCCCGCATATTGATTATTTCCATGCCGACATTGACGAAACCAGACGACAGGTGGATGAGGGCGTCCGCCTGATCGACCGGTATCGCGCCCTGACGCGCACCAGACTGGCAACGATTGGCGTGGCCCGCTATCACCGCTTCACCCGCGAGCCGTCGTTACAACAGCAGATGGATCGACTGGCGCAGGTGCTGCCGCCGCTGGCTGCCGCCTGCCACGAGATGGGTCTGCCGCTGGGCATCGAGAATCACGGCGATTATTATTGCAGCGATCTGGTGGAATTGTGCCAGCGCGTGCCTCATCTGGGCATCTTTCTGGATACCGGCAACACCTACCTGATCGGTGAAGCGCCCATGCCTGCCTTTGAAGCCGCTGCGCCCTATGTCGTCGGGTCGCACTTCAAGGATCATCATGTGCGCCCATGCCCCGATGCGCGCCCGCTGCACTTCGAGGTCGCACCGTCGGTGATTGGCGAGGGCGATGTGCCGCTGCGCGAATGTTATGCGCTGCTGCAACGAAAAGCACCCAACCCCGACCAACTGGTCATGGAAATCGAATTGATTCCGCCGGCGGACATCGACCCTATCGAGTCGTTTGAGCGCAGCGTCGCGTTTATTCGGCAGTTGGAGGCGGGCGTATGAGCGATAGACTCACTATGGCGATTGTCGGTTATCGCGGCATGGGCCGGGGTCTGGCGCAAACGGCGGCCTCGCTGGATGCCTACCAGATGATCGCCGGTTGTGACCTGGTCGAGGAACGCATCCGCGATTTTGAGGCCGCTTTTCCCGGCGCGAAAGGCTACACCGATTACGCCCGGATGCTGGCCGAAGCCAGGCCGGATGTGGTCATCGTGGCGACTAACAACGTGACCCACGCCGCGCTGACGATTCAGGCCGCTGAAGCCGGGGTGCGCGGGGTGTACTGTGAAAAGCCGATGGCCGCCAGTTATGGCGATGCCCGGCGGATGGTGCAGGTATGCACAGAGCATCAGGTCGCGCTGGCCGTAAATCATCAGCGCCGCCTGCTGCCGGTGTTTCAGACCATGCGTCAACTGATCGAATCCGGGTCATTAGGCGAGGTTACGCTGATTCGGGCAAGCTGTGCCGGGGATGTCCTCAGCGATGGCACGCATCTGGTCGACACCGTGCGCCACCTCAGCGGGGATGATGCGGTTAAAACTGTTTTTGGGCAGGTGTATCGCCTGAAGCCTGACCCGGATGAGCCAAAGTCCGGCGGTTATGATGTCACCGGCGGCTATCGCTACGGCCATCCTGTCGAGGACGGCGCGATGGCGGTCCTTGATTTCGACAGTGGGCTGCGGGCCGAAATTTTCACCGGGGCGATGCAGCCTCGCGGCGGCAAATACCAGATGTACGAGGTGTTCGGCACAGAGGGGCGCTTGCTGCGCAACGGCGACGCAGCCAACCCGCCGCTGCTGCTGCAAACGACCGGCGCGTGGGAGCCGGTGGAGATCGTGGGGGAAGCCGCCGACAGCCGCGCAGCGATTGCCGACAGTCTGAGCCGGCTGGCGCGAACGATCCTGCATGGCGAATCTCACCCGCTGTCCGGCGCATCCGCGCTCAAGGTGCAGGAAATTGTGATGGCAATTTACGAATCGGCCCGGCTGCACCAGCGGCTAGAATTACCCTTGCAGCAGGCGCGCTTTCCGCTGGAAATCATGATCGAGAACGGTGAGATATAGGATACAGGAAGACCTGCACATGACCATCGCCTGTTCAACTTCAGTCGGTACCGGATCGTCGCTGGAGGACACGCTGGCGCGGATTGCAAGCATCGGTATTCCGCACATCGATCTGCTGGTGATCGACGGGTGGAAACACATCAATTCCCAGGACCTGGCCGACCATTTTGAGGAAACGGTCGCACCGCTGGATGCGCTGCTGGCGCAGCATCGGCTCAGACCTGTGGCGCTCAATACCGGCGTCAGTCCGCAGCTTCACCACCGCACCCCGGCCATCAATGCGCGGCGGCAGCAGGAGATCGCGGCTGTCATCCGACTGATGCAGCACTACGATATCACGCTCGCCGCGATTCAACCCCGCCAGCCGGATCGTGATCGGCCCTATTCCGAGGTGCTGGCCGACTGCGTGGCGACTCTGCGCGAGCAGGTCACGATGGGGCACGAGGCCGGAGTCACGTTTGCGCTGGAACTGCACGTCAATTCGCCGTTCGAGACGCTGGAGCAGGCCCGAATGCTGCTCGACCACATGCCCGATCTGCCGCTGGTGTACGACCCGACGCACTTTGTCATGCAGGGTATCGACATCCGTGATACTGGCTGGCTGATGGATCACGCGGTTCATGTTCATCTGCGGGATGCTGACCGGAATCAAATGCAGGTTCCATTTGGCAGCGGCGCGGTGGATTTTGACTGGCTGCTGGGCACACTTAAGGACCGGGGCTACAGCGGTCACTTTTCGATTGAGTATCTCGAAACGGATGCCTTCGATGTGCTGGACAGCGCCGCCCGGCTGTACGAGGCTGTTCGCGCCCGGTTCGATGAGAGATCGGCCAGCGGCTGACCGGGCACGCAGACATTTCACGCGGACTGACGGCGAATAAATTGTGTCGGGCTTTCAAAGACGCGCCGTTCCACAATATCAGGATTCTTGATCCGTTCAAATAACGCGGTGGCGAGCTTACGGCCAATATCACGGGGGTCCTGAGCGATGGTCGTCAGCGTTGGCCGCACAATGGTGGCTTCGGGAATATTGTCGAAGCCGACGACGGCAACATCGTCGGGGATTGAATACCCCGCTTCCTGAAGGGTAAGGATGACGCCGATCGCCATCAGGTCGTTGAGCACGATGAGCGCCGATGGCAGTTCGCCAGCCTGCATCAATGCCTGAGCAGCCCGCACACCACTTTCCCGCGTGAAATCGCCATGTGGCATCCAGCGCGCATCCAGCGGCAGGCCGGCCTCGCGCATGGCTCGCGCAAAGCCGCGCAAACGTCGCGGGCCGGGGGGGTAATAGTCGGGCACACCGACAAAGCCGATCTTCCTGTGCCCACACTGAGAGATCAGCCAGTTGGTCGTTTCATAGGTTGCCTGCTCATCATCCACGCGCACAACGTCGATATTCGGATGGGTGATATGCTGGCCCAGCACCACCAGCGGCATCTGGTGCTGCGAAACGAAATGCCCCAGTTCATCAGATGTGATGCGTATCGGAACCATAATTGCGCCATCAACGCCGCGCCCCAGCACAATTTCGCAGAAGAGTTTTTCGTTGTCATAGAGGTGATCGCTGTTGGCGATCAGCACTTCGTAGTCGTGTTCATGAGCGATGTCCTGAACAGCCCGCGCTATCGGGTGATAAAAGCTGTTGGCAAGATCGGCCAGCAGCAGTGCAATAGTCTGAGACCGCCGGGTGCGCAGATTGCGGGCAGCGACATTCGGGCGATAGCCAAGCTCGCTGACGGCTGCAAGCACTCGCTGCCGGGTATTTTCGCTGATTTGGGGCGTGCTGCCTGTGCGGTGGAGTACCCGCGACACGGTGGGCTGCGATACACCGGCAAGCCTGGCTACGTCCTGCATGGTTGGACGATTGCGCTTTGTCTTATGCTGATTTTCCATGAGCCTTGGTCTTCAGTCTGATATATCGACCAGAAAGCGTGTCAACAGCGGAAGTTTATTTTTATTAAGGGAGCATTGAATCCCAATTATACATCTTACGATCACCCCTGTACATTATCCACGCCCTGTGCTGGCTGGCGCTTGCGCCGCCCTTGAATCCCCGACTGCTACAGCCCCTTTCACCGCGCTCCGGGTGTAAGTTTCTTGACAGGCCGGTGAGGACGTGCTCTAATTTCCTGCTATGCATACGAATACATGAATGTCGTTATTGTGGTCCGACTTGGTCATCTTTGCAACAGATTGGTTGCGAAAGGAGGTCCAAATTAGGCTTGAGTCAGCCTGACCGCCAATGATTTATCGGTCAAATTTCAGGCAAGAAAACGCAGTAAAAATACAAGTTCATTATCATTAAGAGGAGCAAGACATGTCCAAACGTTCGTTGATTTTTAGTCTGTACCTGATCTTTATGCTGGTACTGGCTTTGTCCATCCCGCTGGGCAGCACCATCGCCCAGGATGATGTCGAACCGACACCGATTGTGTCTACCTTTGGCGAGGGCGCTGCTATCCAGATTTCATTCTGGAACGGCCTGACTGGCTCTGACGGTGTGACGTTGAACGCTATGCTGGCCGAATTCAGCGAACAACACCCGGATATTGGCGTGACCACAGAGATCATCCCCTGGAACACGCTGTATGCCAAACTCCAGGCAGCCTTTGTTGCCGATCAGCCCCCTGATGTGTTCCTGCTTCATGCATCGGAAGTGCCACAGTTCGCCAGCTACGGCGTGCTGAAGGACCTGAGCAGTTGGTACACCAGTGGCGGCGGCTGGTTGCCCGATGATGATCTGTCGGAAATCACCCTCAGCGGTATGAAATATGACGGCGTAACCTATGCTATTCCGCTGGATAATCACGGGCGTGGGCTGTGGATCAACGTCGATATGTTCGAGGCTGCCGGGCTTGATCCTGACCCCAGCGCAGCCCCCACCACCTACGAAGGCTGGGTTGAACTGTTCCAGCAGCTCACCCTTGACGCCAATGGCAATAACGCCGCTTCACCGGATTTCGACCCCGAAAACGTGGTGCAGTGGGGTTATGGTGTTGGTGAATGGCCGCGTGTCAACTTCCTGTCAGTGCTTGCTCAGCATGGCGGCAGTCTGGTGAGTGAAGACGGCACGACGGTCACCGTCAATTCGCCGGCAGGCATCACGGCGCTGCAGCAGACGTATGATCTGGTGCACCTGTATCATGTGTCGCCGCCGCCGGCTGGTTTCGATACCTGGGTCAGCTTTGCCGGCAACCTGCTGGCTGTTATTCCCACCGGCACGTGGTTCCGCAACTATGCGACAGACTCGGCAGAGTTTAACTGGAGCGCGTGGCCGCAGGTTCAGTGGGGGCCGGAACCGGCGACCTGGTTCGGCGCGCACACGTTTATGGTTCCTGTCGGGCTGGAAGGCGAGAAGCTCGAGGCCGTGGAGACCCTGATCCGGTGGGTCAGCGAGCATCAGGTGGATTGGGCCGCCTCCGGTCAGGTTCCGGCGCGTCTGTCGGCGCAGGCTGCTCTCGATCCGGTGAACTATCCTTCCAATATCCTCCTGGGGCAGACCTTTACGGACTACGGTATTCTGGATTACGCCAGCGTCGCTATTCAGGAAATGTACGCCGCGCTTGATCCCGAACTGGACGCCGCGCTTAATGGCCTGAAGACCCCGGACGAGGCGCTAAACGATGCCGCGCAGCGTATGCAGCAGGTGCTGGATCGCGCAGGCTGATAACACACGCTGCAATTAAAACACAAGGTACGGCTGGGGGCGGGTCAGTGATCTGCCCCCACGTTATCCCCGATGCTGGAATATGTGAGTGGTCGAAAGCCTTTGGTCTATAGGCGATAGACAGTTTGTGGCGGCCTGGTTGGTTTATCGGTAGTATTATTGCTCTATAATAATCAGGGGAATTACCATGAGATTTCCTGAATATGCAAGCAGAGGACATGCAGCCTATGTCTCAAGGTGATGTGATAACAGTAAGCTCTACTGATCGACGTATCTTGCGCTTTCCACCCAGCCTGAAGACTCAGGAAGCGATTGCCGCGTACATTTTTCTGGCACCGTTTCTTATTTTCTTTGCCATTTTTGTTGTGCGCGCGGTGGTGGCTGCAGTTCAGATGAGTTTTTATGACTGGCAAATTCTGCGACCTGCACGCCCCTATGTAGGTATTGATAACTATATTGAATTATTTAATGACGATGTTTGGTGGATCGCGCTGCGCAATACCATAAGTTTCACTATCATGACCGTGATCGGGACCACCATCGTGGCGCTGTCGGCGGCTCTCGCTGTCACGCAGCCGATCCGGGGGCAGGGGTTTTTCCGCGTTCTGCTCTATATGCCGACGCTGTTTTCGGTCGGGGCAGTCGGTTTGATCTGGGTCTGGCTGCTCAATTCGCAGTTCGGCATGGTCAACTATGTGCTCAGTTTTTTGGGGGTGCGTCCGATCAACTGGCTGGGCGACCCAGCACTGGTGCTGCCAGCACTCAGCCTGACGACGATCTGGTGGGGTTTCGGCTTTCCGATGCTGATATTTATCGCCGGCTTGCAGGGTATCCCGGAACATCTGTACGAAGCGGCCCGAATTGACGGGGCCAACGGCTGGCAGATTTTCTGGCGTATTACCCTCCCGCTGCTGCGTCCCACGCTGCTGTTTGTCACCGTTACCGGTGTGATTGCCCACTTTCAGGTATACGGACAGCCATTTATCATGACCTCTGGCGGGCCGGGGCGGTCATCCTATACGGTGATCTTCTATCTTTACCAGATCGCCTGGACTGCTTTCCGCATGGGTTACGGCGCGGCGGTCGCGGTGGCGCTGGCGGTCATCATGGCCGTGATGACGATGATTCAGTTCCTCTTTATCAGCCGCCGGATCGAGTATTAGAGGGAGATAGCCTGTGGACATCAGAAACTCTTCCCTGTATCGGCATTTCCCGGCATACGCCTTTCTGTTTTTGCTGGCGTTGTTCGTCCTATTTCCCCTGATGGTTGCTATCTCACAGTCCTTCATGACCAATCAGGAAGTCAACCGCTGGCCGCCGAAGGTCATCCCGACAGAGCCGACTCTGGATAACATCCACACCGTGCTGACTCAGCAGGATTTGCGGTTGGATCTGTGGCTGCGCAACAGCCTGATTGCTGCCACCGGCTACACGGTCGCTGTGCTGGTCATCTGTTCGCCTGCGGCTTATGCCTTCGCCCGGCTGCGCTTTCCCGGCAACAATGCGCTGTTTGCCTTCCTGCTGGTGACCATCATGATCCCGTCGCAGGTCACACTGATTCCCAACTACCTGCTGATGCGCGATCTCAAATGGCTGGATACATTTAACGCGCTGATATTCCCCGGCGCAGCCAACGTTTTTGGTGTCTTTCTCCTGCGCCAGTTTTTTATACAGATTCCCAGCGACCTGGAAGAAGCCGCCGTTCTGGATGGCGCTACCTATTGGGGGCGATTCTGGCATGTCGTGCTGCCGCTTTCGACCAATGCGCTGACGGCACTGGCAATTTTCGTTTTTCTGGGCCATTACAACGATCTGTTCTGGCCGTTTATTGTCACTAACAGCCTGGAAACGCGCACGCTGCCCGTTGGCCTGACCATTCTGAACTCATCGTATGCCGGCCAATACCGGCCTATGGTGCTGTCGGGAGCCGTGCTGTCGACAATCCCTATTCTGATCGTGTACATCATCTTCCAGCGCCGCATTATCAGGGGAGTTACGCTTACAGGTCTGGCTGGCCGGTAGACCGGACACCCGCCGGAGCAGCGGCATCATCGTCTGCGCCCGGATAACCGAACAACACAGATGTTTCTTCGTTCGGGGCCGAACGGAGAGGTGTGTCCTGCTGTGTTACACCGAGCGACACGGCCTGTGATCGCCAACGATTTCGTCATTATCCTTTGCTTTGTTGCAACCAAGAGAGGTGAAGTGGATGTTCGCTACCCCATCATCAAAAGCTTATGTCTATCTCGATAGCCATCGCACCATCAGCCCGATTTCGCCGCTTCTGTTCAGCGGATTTGCCGAACACATGGGCCGCTGCATCTACGAAGGAATTTACGATCCGGCGTCCCCGCACGCCGATGAAAATGGCCTGCGCAAGGATGTGCTGGCGGCGCTGCGCGAACTCAACTTTCGCTCCATGCGTTACCCTGGGGGCAATTTCCTCAGCGGCTATCGCTGGCAGGATGGCGTTGGCCCTCGTGACCAGCGACCCCGCCGCCGTGACCTGGCCTGGCAGTCGATTGAAACCAACCAGTTTGGCACGAATGAATTCATCGAATTCTGCAGGGCCATCAATACCGAGCCGATGCTGGGCGTGAACATGGGAACCGGCACGATCCAGGACGCGGCCAATCTGGTTGAATACTGCAATGCGCCGGTTGGCACCCAGTATGCTGATCTGAGGGCAGCGCACGGTTATGCGCAGCCGCACGGCGTTAAATACTGGTGCCTGGGGAACGAGATGGATGGTTCCTGGCAGATCGGGCATCTGGAGGCCGAGGAATATGGCAAGAAAGCCCGCGAAGCTGCCAAGATGATGCGCTGGCACGACTCTTCTATCGAGCTGGTTCTGTGCGGCTCATCCAATTCAAGGATGCCCACCTATCCAGAGTGGGACCGCATCACGCTGGAATTGTGCTGGGAGCAGGTGAATTATCATTCAATTCACTACTACGCCAGTAATGACGACGATGATACGGCCAGCTATCTGGCGCTGAGTGCCGAATTGGAGAACTTTGTCGATACACTGACGGGTGTGCTGCGCTATGTCAAGGCCAAACGGCGCTCGCGGCACGATGTCTATCTGTCGTGGGATGAATGGAATGTCTGGTACAAAGCGCGTGGCCCGGAACACACACGAGGTCACTGGACCGAAGCGCCGCATTTGATCGAGGAAATCTACAATCTTGAGGATGCGCTGGTGGTCGCCCAGTGGATGAATGTGTTCCTGCGCAAATCCGATGTGCTCAAAATTGCCTGTCTGGCGCAGATTGTGAACGTGATCGCGCCCATCCTGACCACCCGCGAGGCGCTGCTCAAACAGTCGATTTATTATCCGTTCATGCTGTACAGCCGGCTGGCTGCTGGCACGGCGCTGGATGTGGCAGTGCAAGCGCCGCTGTATGAAACCAAGCAGTTTGGCGATATGCCGCTGCTGGATGTGGCGGCTTCGCATGACGAGGCCAATGGTGTGCAGGCGGTATTCATTGTCAACCGCAGCCAGACGGACAGCCTGCCCGTCCAACTGCACTGGCAGGATCGCACCCCGCAGCGCATCAATGCTGTCCATCAACTGTCGGGCACAGACCCGAAAGCGGTCAACACCTACGAGAATCCCAATCAGGTGGTCGCGGTCAGCGTGGCCGCGCCGGCGATTGATGACCGGAGCGCCACCCTGCTGCTGCCGCCGCTGTCGTTCACGGCGGTTGAGGTGGTGCTCTAGGGCCGGAAAATCTGGCCGTGATATGATCCCCGGCAGGCCACGCGAAACAAACTGTGTGGCCTGCTGTGTTTACTGCTTGTCTGGTTGTGAGGGAGTACGATGCAAAGACAAGTCCGGCTGCTGGTGCAGATGCTTTGCGGCGCGTCGATACTGCTGGGGGTGGTGGTGATAGGGCAGGCACAGTCCGGCGAAGCTCAGCCGGGGGTGCTGCGCAACCCGCTGAATCCGGCGGGCGGCCCTGATCCCTGGCTGGTTTATTATGAGGGGAACTATTATCTTGCCACGACCACCGGCAGATCAATCCTGACCATGCGCACGTCGCCAACATTGGCAGGGCT
>Ga0079224_100001555_pt1 | contig 26653 bp, 27 predicted proteins | sample Stecom2015_FD_80414 | JGI IMG/M metagenome (GOLD analysis project Ga0079224, IMG submission 80414) | Agricultural soil microbial communities from Utah to study Nitrogen management - Steer compost 2015 | ecosystem: Environmental > Terrestrial > Soil > Agricultural land | place: USA: Utah... | reverse complement strand
GAGATAAATTTGGTACTTTTGAATTCCCTTTGAATATTAGACCCTTCAACGAAAACAGAAGCCCAAGTTTATGTCTGGAGTAAATAAAGTGATATTGATCGGCCGCCTCGGTAAAGATCCTGAAGTTCGCAACCTTGAAAACGGCGTCTCCGTTGCCAATTTTACAATGGCAACATCGGAAACCTACCGCGACAGAAACACGGGGGAGAAAAAGGAAGTAACCGAGTGGCACAACATTGTTCTTTGGAGAGGCCTCGCCGAGATTTCTCAGAAGTATCTCCACAAGGGCGATATGGTATATATTGAAGGAAAACTCCGGACCCGCTCATGGGAGAAAGAAGGAGTTACCCGGTACATCACAGAAGTGGTGGCAGAAAATATGACTATGCTAGGCGGCCGTGGCTCAGGGGGTTCCGGCAGCGGTAGCAACTATCAGTCTGATTACGGCTCCCGGCCGGCTGAAAAACCTGCTGAGTCTTACGGGGGCAGCCATGATGCTACAGATGACCTTCCGTTCTAACGGAAGGCTGGTTCAACTAAAATTGTAACGGCTTGGACGAGCCTCCCAGTTATACGTTTCTATTTCTGACGCTGGAGCCCGGCGTTCTCTACATCTTTCTGGCAGCACTCCTTATATTTTTCACGTCGCTGACCTCGGCGGCTGAAGCTGCTTTTTTCTCGCTGCGCGCCGACGACCTCGACCGGCTCAGGGATAGTAGTGAACCAGCCGGAAAAAAGGTTGCCGAACTTCAAACCAACCCTCGTCTCCTGCTCACTACCTTTAGCGCATGTAAGTATACGCTCATTTCAGGCGCCGCTGTTCTCTTTGTGTTCTTCCTCCTCAGTGAGCAATATCCATACGGTCGGCCTGCGATTATTACCGGGACCGTTCTCTTCACAGCGGGCTTTGTTTTCCTTGGGGTGATCGTTCCGAAGACGTATGGGCGCGCTAATAACTACCGCGTTGCCAAGTCAGCCGCAGGCATCGTCCGGGGTCTCGTTTACCTCTACCGTCCGCTTGTCAACCCTCTCTTCCGCGCATCGAACAAGGTCGAAGTAAAACTGGAAGAGGTCATGGAACAGCGGCAGGCAGAAGAATTTACGCAGGCGATACAACAGGCCAGCGCAAGCGTCGACACTTCTGAAAGCGAACGCGAAATTCTTCAGGGAATCGTCAACTTTGGTACTCTGACCGTCCGACAGGTGATGCGTCTGCGAAGTGAGATATCCTACGTCGAAGCCTCTATGAACTTCGATGCCGTTATCGAACAAATTCGACGGTCGGGTTACTCCCGTATTCCGGTCTGCAGAAAAAATCTCGATACCATCGAAGGGGTCCTCTATGCAAAAGACCTTCTGCCCTACATTTATGAGAACTCCGACTTCAAATGGCAAGAGTTGATAAGGCCGGCGTACTACGCTCTGGACTCACGCAAGATTGATCATCTGCTCAAAGATTTCCAGGAAAAACGAGTACACCTGGCGCTGGTTGTCGATGAATATGGAACACTGATCGGACTGATAAGTCTTGAGGATATCATCGAAGAAATCATCGGCGACATCAACGATGAGTTCGATGAAATTTCGTCCCACTATCAGAAAATCGATAGCAAGACGTTCTTATTTGACGGGAAGACGTCAATGCATGATTTTTGCAAAGTCATGCAGGCAGAGGGCCCGGTCTTTGATCGGGCAAAAGAAGCCAACAAATCAATCGGAGGAATGCTACGCCAAATCCGCGGTCCGATCCTAAAGCCAGGTGAACCTCTCGTTATCCGACCGTTTACTTTCACGATTGAAAAAATGGACAACCGAAGAATCAGGAAAGTACGGGTACAGATCAACGATTGAACATCTCCCATGCAAACTATACCACCAACAAAATTGAAGTATTTCTCTATTGGTATGTTGGCCCTGTTGCTGACATTGTCGTCTTGCGACCAGTCATATCTTCCGAAACCTCTCGGTTACAACCGCCTTGACCTGCCCGAACCCGCATACCGGCCATTACCCGACACATTACCCTACTTCTTTGAGTACTCGACACATGCCCGGCTGCTTGACGACACGTCGTGGGTAAGCGAACGATATTGGGTCGAGATATATTACCCCTCGCTAAATTCAACGGTCCATATCACCTACAAAAACCTCAACAACGATGAACGACTGCTTCGCGAGTACATCGACGATGCTTATACCCTGACCGCAAAACACCAGATCAAAGCATATGCCATCGATGAAGTGATCCAGCAAACTCCGTCGGGAAAAACGGCCGTCATTGCGGAAATTGAGGGAGAAGTTCCAAGTCAATTTCAGTTCACCGTGACTGATTCGAGCCGCAACTTCCTCCGCGGCGCCCTCTACTTCAATACACGCGTACACAATGACTCACTCGCACCTGCCATTGACTACATGAAGCAGGAGATGATGCACATCATAAATACGCTTGAATGGAAGTCGCCCGGATAATATGTTGGCTGTCCGCCCTTGCGTTTCTGACCGGATGCAACGGTCAACATAAACGCCCTGGTCATGCCACGCACGACTCCACCTCCGCGTTTGCCGAATACTGGGCGAGCGGAAAACTCGAACTCTCCTCCTACCGCCTGAATCAATCGCCTCACGACAACGAGGTGCATAAGCGCAGTGCTGTGCTGGTCTATAATACGACCGACTTCTCGAAAAAGAAACAGGTTGAAGTTGACAATCAATCATCGGCCGGCCGGATCCAGGTTCTCAGACTCAACTTCTCCACCGGACTCTACACCGGAGCTACATCGACTTCACAGATGCTTTCGGTTTTCACGCCGGTTCAACTTCAGCACGATCCTGCAACCCTGAAAGTCAGTATGTCATCCCAAAACTTGGCCGGCCACATTTATACGCAACTAAACCTACGGGGAAACCGATACGTGATTAAGTCGCACTCTTATTCAGATGACGAAACTGATGAGCAGTTTTCGCTCCGTCAGGCGTTTCTGGAAGACGAAATATGGACGCGAATTCGACTCGATCCAAAAACTCTTCCTGTTGGAGATGTTGAGATGGTTCCTGGTCTCTTTCATCTGCGATCGAACCGTTTGACCATACGTCCACAGCAGGCTATCGCGGAACGAAACGACACCGATAGCTCATTTGTGTACACCGTTGTGTTTCCTTCATTGCAGCGAAGCTTGTCTATATCATTCGAAAAGGCATTCCCCCATCGCATCCTGGGATGGCGCGAGCGCTGGAAAGAAGGCGGCGAATTCCGTTTGACTACAGCGCTCCTTGACCGTACCCTTCATACCGATCACATTAAAAGCAGCGAATCATCGTATTATTTGCGAGATTCGCTGAACCTCCCCAACCCCTATTACTAATGCTTTCCTGCAAGTACGCCAGATTTTCCCTCCCCAAGAAGATTACTTATCTGAACTGCGCCTATATGGCACCGTTGTTAAAATCCGTTGAGAAAGCGGGTATTCGCGGTGTGCGACTGAAGCGCAATCCCATCAACATTTCACCCGGTGATTTTTTTACAACGACTCGACTATTGCGCGAAGCTTTCGCTCAGCTTATAAATGCGAACGATGCTGACAGAATAGCGATCATTCCGTCGGCCTCATACGGAATCTCGACAGTAGCCCACAACCTTCACCTTGAAAAAGGGGACGAGATAATCGTCGCAGCTGAACAATTCCCCAGCAACTACTATGCGTGGGAACGACGTTGCAGTGAAGTGGGCGCCACGCTGAGGATGATCTCTCCAGGTGAGGGAAGCGAGCCACGAGGAAAGCGATGGAACCAGCGCATTCTGGAAAGTATTGGTCCGCGAACACGAGCCGTTGCCATCGCGAACGTACACTGGGCAGACGGAACCCTTTTCGACCTTCAAGCCATTCGGTCTCGCACACATGAGGTAAATGCCAGGCTCATCATCGACGGCACACAATCAGTTGGCGCCTATCCGTTCGATGTGGAGAAAATCCAGCCCGATGCCCTGGTATGCGCGTCGTACAAATGGCTGCTCGGACCCTATTCCCTGGGACTCGCATGGTACGGGGAATGGATGGACGAAGGAAAACCAATCGAAGAGAACTGGATCAATCGCAGAGACAGCGACAACTTTTCGGCGCTAATCAACTACACCGTCGACTATATGCCTGGAGCGCAACGCTATAGCGTCGGTGAGCAAAGCAACTTCATTCTCGTGCCGATGGCATTGAAAGCTATTCAGCAAATTAACCGTTGGGGAGTCGACAATATACAGGAGTACTGTCGCAACATAACAAGCGCCGCTATTGATACGCTACGGGAGAAGGGCTTTGAAATAGAAGAATTACCCTTCCGGGCTTCTCATTTGTTCGGTATCAGACACCCCGCGATAAAAGACGTCGACGCACTTAAACACCAGCTCCTGGCAGCTAACATTCATGTGTCGGCCCGGGGAACGGCCGTGCGTGTGTCACCACACGTTTACAACGATGAAGAAGATCTTCAAAAGCTGGTACGCGTATTATTTAAGAGTATAGGATAATCGGCCATGAGGTTCGCAAGTCTGACAGGGTTCTTGCTACTTTTCTTGCTTAATGCCTCCGGGCAGCCAAAGACTTATAGCATTATTTTTCTGGACCCCAGACACGATGCGCTGCCTCTCGACGCCACGGCAGCGGAAGAGCTTCGAAACGACCACCTCGAAAACATCATCCGGCTGTCTGACGAAGGTAAACTCCTCATCGCCGGTCCCTTCCGCGGAGGCGGAGAATTTATTGTGATGAATACCTCCTCGACCGACGAAGCGCTTACCTGGATGGAAAACGATCCCACTCTGCGCGCTGATCGATGGCGGGTCGAGGCGCTGCCGTTCACTCCGCGTATTGGCTCTATTTGTCCGGTGAGAGGTGAAGTCAATTACGTAGAGTACGCGTTTGTGCGATTCAATGCCATCGTTGAAAAGTTCAATGCATCGTCGTACCCGAACCTCATTCGCGAACATGAGAAGTTCATCTCTTCGAATTTCGATCGGCAAGACATTGTTGCGGAAGGTGTCTTCGGTCCGAACGAAGGAGGGATACTCGTGCTTCGGACAGCCGTCTCGAACGACACGTTCCTACCCGATCCAGCTGTTCAGCAAGGGTTGATTGACGTTGACATTAAAGTTATTCACATCGCCCGATCAAGCTTCTGCGAGCCGTAACCACTCACCCTTCCGTCGTTGAAAGGTCCGGGTTCACCTCTGCAGAATACGAAGATTCAAGTACGAATTCTTTATAACTCTCCCACATCCGACCGTTATGTTTCAGTAGTATTATCCGGTCAGCAATAAACTCTGCTTTAAACTCTCGTTCCTGAAACTCGTCCCACGCCCGTGCAAACTGTTCCTTTCGGAGGTCGCGAAACGCCAGAGTAAGGTGGGGATGGAATGGCCGGTCCTGATAATTCGCGTTGAAAAGGTTAAGCTTCTGCTTCATGAACTTGTGGAGTGAATGCTGAAGGGCGGTCAGCGCCTCGCTCTCTGCAACGTCGAGGAAAATGACTCTGGGCCTGAAGCATGAAAATCCGTCAAGACAGATCTTCACCGGTCCATTGTCACCGGCGAACCGCGATAGTGCGTGAGTAAGCCGATCCTCCCGGGATTCCTTCCATAAGAAAGGCATATGTAGAGTGATGTGCGGTGGAGAATTCAGAGCGGCTTTGCTGCCGTATGAATCGCGGAAATACTCCTTCAGCCGCTGTGCGTCATCGTATACGGGTTGCGGTGGAACAACAGCGATAAAATACTGCTTTCCTCCTTCATCTTTTGAAGCCATAGCTACACATTCAGGAAGCAGCGAAAAAAGCCGCGCCACTTCCTGTTGTCTTTACAAATTCTCTTCCACAAAACGCAGCATAAGACTGTACAGGTGGTGACGAGTATCTCTGCCGGAAATGCCGTGATGCTTGTCGGGATAAAAGAACGAATCGAATGTCTTCCCAGCATCGATAAGTGCCTGTTGAAACACGATCGCGTTCTGAACATGGACGTTGTCATCACCGGTTCCGTGAATAAGCAAAAATTTGCCTTCGAGCTTATCAGCGTATTGTAAGGGCGAGTTCATATCGTAACCTTCCGGGTTCAACTGAGGCGTCTGCAGATAACGCTCCGTATAGATGGTATCGTAGAACCTCCAATTCGTTACAGGAGCGACCGCAATACCCAGCTTGAAAAGACCTGCCCCCCGTGTCATTGCCAGTGACGACATGTAACCGCCATAACTCCAGCCCCAGATCCCCATCCGTTCCTCGTCAATAAAGTCAAGGGAAGCCAGATAACGCGCTCCCGCCAGATGGTCTTCGAGTTCGTACTTGCCAAGTTGCTTGTAGGTGACTTTCTTGAATGCCTCACCACGAGCGCCTGTACCCCGCGGATCAATAAATGCTACAATAAAACCACGCTGTGCCAACAATTGGTGGAAATAGAAGTGTCCTCCGCCCCAGGCATTTTGAACGGTCTGCGAACCGGGGCCACTGTATTGAAAAACTACCACCGGATACTTCCGGGCCGGATCAAAATCTTCGGGCTTTAGCATGAAACCGTTTAAGGTCGTGCCTTCATCGTTCTTGAACGTAAAAAATTCCTTCGGTACAATGCCATAGGCCTTCACTTTCTCCACAAGCGCTTGATTGTCTTCCAAAACTTTTAGCGCCGTCCTGTTCCGCGTGTTGTAAAGTGTTGCTACGGTTGGGCTATGTGCGTCGCTGTGATGGTCGATGTAAAATTGAAAGTCCGGACTCATGTTAACGTCATGGACGCCAGCCGCCTCAGAAAGCTTCGTTTTCTTCTTCCCGTTTGTTCCTACCGAATAAAGGTGACGCTCAAGCGGCGACACTTCAGCCGAAACGAAATAGAGTGTTTTTCGCGCTTCGTCAAGGCCGATGAATTCCGTCACATCGAAATTTCCGGAAGTAAGCTGTCTTAGTTCACGCCCCGACATTTCATGCAGGTAAAGATGCATGTATCCGTCTTTCTCGCTCATGCGGATAAACTCGCGCCCATTAGCCAGGTAAGTGAGATCGAGAACTTCTATGTCGAAATAGGTCTCCGTCATCTCATCTAGAATAACCTTTGCCTCACCCGACCGGGCATCGACATGAAGCAACCGCATATGGTTCTGCAACCGGTTGAGCGTTGTAACCGATAACGTATTCGCATCCTGCGTCCATTGGATCCGCGGAATGTACATGTCCGACTCACTTCCTGTATCAGCCTTCAATCTACTTCCTGAGCTCAAATCATAGATCCAGATTTGGACAACAGCATTCGATTCCCCTGCTTTCGGATACTTGTAGCGATAATCGATCGGATAAAGGGAATTACCCCAGTATTGAAGGTTATACTCCCGGACGTCCGACTCATCGAAGCGGTAGTAGGCCAGTTTTGCACCGTCGGGTGACCAGGCAAAGCCCACAACAAAACTGAATTCCTCTTCATAAACCCAGTCGGTGGTACCGTTTATGATGGAGTTGAACTTTCCGTCGTTAGTAACCTGTTGTTCTTTCATATCAGCCAGGGTGACGTAAAACAGATTGTTCTGCCGTACAAAAGCGACTTTGGTGCCGTCGGGCGAAAACGTTGCATACGACTGAGCTCCTGATTCCGACAACGGCCGAAGCGAACGGTTGCGCAGGTCGTAGACAAAATACTGGCCGACAAACGAGCGTCGATAAATACTTTGCCTTTCGGTGAGAAGAAGCATACGACTCTCGTCAGCGCTAAAAGAGTAACCCTCAATCCTCAGCGGCGTCTCCAACGAGGATCCGTCGACAATTGTCTCAACTGCCTGACCCGTCGTAATATCGTAGCGAACAACCTTGTTCCCGGCAAGTGCCGTATAGAACTTCCCGTTGTTCATCCAGTTGATACCGGTAACCCACTTTTCAGAAAAAGTACCCTTGCGAGTGAAATCATCAACGGAGACTTTCTGTTGTGCTGAAAGAGAAAAGCCCGCAAGAACAAGCAGAACATGCAGGCTGATAGCGATGGAATGTCGAATCATAAATGAGAGGTGCTGTTTACTGAGCCCTCAATTTTTGCAATATTGCTGAATAATCAAACCGCGCGTTCGATAAAGAATGAAGGATTATGATATGATAATTGTCGGGGGTGGCCCGATTGGTCTTGCCTGTGGCATTGAAGCGCAACGCGCCGGGTTATCGTACCTGATACTGGAAAAGGGCTGCCTGGTAAACTCTCTGTACAACTATCCGTTGAACATGACGTTTTTCTCTACCTCTGAGCGGCTGGAAATTGGTGGCGTCCCTTTTATATCACACGGACATAAACCAAACCGGTTTGAAGCCCTTGAGTACTATCGGCGTGTTTGCATGGCGTGGGACCTTAATATTCACCTTTACGAGGAGGTGCTTGCTGCACACCAGGAAGGAAACGTTCACGTTGTCCGCACAGCGAAAGGTACTTACCGGTCAGACGTAGTCGTCCTGGCTCTCGGATTTTATGACCTGCCCTTCCTGCTGAATGTCCCGGGTGAAGATCTTCCGAAGGTAAAACACTACTACGATGAGCCTCATCCCTATTTTGGCCAGCGGGTGGTCGTCGTAGGTGCTTCCAACTCAGCCGTCGACGTCGCCCTCGAAACATGGCGTAAAGGCGCCGATGTTACCATGGTGATTAAGGGATCAACCATCGGCGACAACGTTAAATATTGGGTGCGGCCGGATATTGAAAACCGCCTCAAGGAAGGGTCGATCAAATCCTTCTTCAATTCACAGGTATTGGAAATCACGCAAGACGCGGTAGTTATCCAAACGCCGGAGGGCCGCAGGACAATTGAGAACGACTTTGTGCTTGCCATGACGGGATATCAGCCTCCGTTCGCGTTTATGGAAGCCATGGGTATTGCGTTCAAAGATGACGTTGATCACACGCCGGTCTATGATGAAGAAACAATGGAAACCAATGTTTCCAACCTATACCTGGCTGGCGTTGTGTGCGGAGGATTGAAGACAAATAAATGGTTTATCGAAAACTCGCGGGTACACGCCGAGATGATAGTTCGCGATATAATGCGCAAGAAAGAAGTCAGTGTGCAATGATCTATAGAAATCGCCGTAGCAAGGCGAGCAGTTGATTTCTGTAACCTGCTCCGAAAAGGTTTACGTGGACCAGAAGCGGATATAGGTTATAGAGATCCAGCCGTTCTTCATAACCCGGCGCAAGGGGATAACACTTGTTATAGTATTCGAGCCAACGCCCATCAAATCCGCCGAATAGTCGTGTCATCGCTATGTCTACTTCCCGGTGTCCATAGTAGACCGCTGGATCGATGAGACATGGCAGGCCCTGCTCGTCGGTCATAAGATTCCCGCTCCATAGATCGCCGTGGAGGAGCGACATTGGTTCCTCAGGAATAATATCGTTCAGTTTCCTATAAAGGTCTTCAAAGAACCGCGCTTCCCCCACCTCGAGAGCGCGGTTGTCAACGGCTTGGCTCACCAACGGTTGGAGCCTGTACTCAACAAAGAAGTCAATCCAAGACGGCAACTGTTTGTTTTTTTGAGGTAGCGATCCAATGTAGTTGTCGTGGTCGAGACCGCTGTGAGAATGTGGCTCTTTGTGAATTGATGCCAAGCCCTCGGCGAAATGTTTCCAGTAGGTCTGGGTACGGCGTCCCTCAACGATGAATTCCAGCAGCAAGTATTGGAATTCCCCTACCTCACCCATTTCATGAACGTTCGGAATTCGTATTGAACCCACGTTGCGCAAAAGGGAGAGTCCCTTTGCTTCCGCTTCAAACATACCCGGGAGAGATTTAGCATCATTCCACTTCAAAAAGAACTCTCCGCGAAGGGTCGTGAGCCTTCCTCCGTGATTTATACATCCTCCTCCCAGTCTTGAAAATGATCGAATCTCAGTACCTAAGCGCTCGGCGATATCTCGTTCAATAACTTGTGGAATTCCGCTACTCATGTATTTCATTAGTCCGCCTTGGTTCACTCCAGCGATCACCAACTCCCTGATTCGTCATTCGTAAATCGTACTTCACCGCTGGCCGAGCGTATACAGCACTCCGGCGTAATAATTTCGCGGGCGGGCGGCGTTGTAGTAGCGGCCGCCGAAAGCATTGAGGTCATTTCCAAGGCTGTACCGCTCGTCCAAAAGATTGTCGGCTCCGCCAAATATCCGAATGTGTGACTTGCCTCCAGCACTCAGGTTGCAATCGAACCGCAGCCCAACCAATGTATAGCTGTCGGCATACTCCGTGTTCCTGTCATTCAGTGGAATTTCATCGACGTAATTCACGGTAAGGTGGGCTTCGAAATACCGCGCAAACCGCGCGTCTACCCCTCCCGACAGCATGTTGGGGGCTATGCCTGTCAGTTCATTGCCCGAGAAATCTTCATCCTGCACGACGTAATCCTTATACCGGTAATGTTGATGACCATAGCTCAGCCATACCTTTAGCGGTGATCTGTCAACTGCGCCGAAGTTGTACGAAACAAGGGCTTCAACTCCAATTTGCGCCGTCTTTCCCGCGTTAATAAACCAATCGGCTCCGTCAACGCTTCGTTGAACGACTAGAGTATTACGCATGGAGAAATCATAGCCCACCAGGTCAAACCCTACGCGTTCGCCGACATTACCCCGCACACCCAGCTCAACGTTGTTTCCCCTTTCCGCTTTCAAGCTTCGGTTAAAGACGTTGGTGGATGGACGAACCTCGGCGAGCGTTGGAGGTGAAAACCCGTTACTGTAGCTAGCAAAGACGGAAACATCGTCGGAGAACTTCTTGAGCACGGCCAGGCGCGGAGAGAATACGGCGTTGAAGTTCTTGCTGTGCGTTACGCGTGGAGCGGGGTCGTTGCGCAGAAAATCATAGCCAAGAAAGTTCACGCTTCCTCCCAATGTCACAAAAAATCCTTTTGAAAATTCCAGGTCGGCCTGCGCGAAAACGAGTCCTGCTCTCGAGGTCAGATCATCGCTTACCTGAAGGGTGTCCTGTTTTCCCTCCTTATTACCATAAACCCTTATGGGAGATATAAAGTGTTGGTATTCCGCGCCGAATGCAATTTTGCCGTTCAAGCCCGTTTTATCGACCAGCTTGCGAGCGGTTGTCGTTCGCAGGCCAAAGTTCGTTTCTTCGCGCGCTTCGTAATTCCGAATGGACGGATTATCGAAGTCGGTATACGCCGCGTATATGCCCGTGGTTGTCGTCCACAGATTACTCCAGTCGTGGTCATAAACTACGCCTCCATAGCCTGTGTTGTTGGTAATTGCAGCCCGTGCATCGACTGCACCGAGGGCACCCGGAGGGCCGGACCGGGCCTGCGACGGATTGTCTTTGTATTGCTGGAGCGTTAAGCCTCCGGGTGTTTGGTAATAGACGTCGGAGTACACCAGCATCGCCGTGATCGACCCGCGACTGCCTGCTCTCGTGGTGACTTCCGCATTCAGAGCAGGCCTTTCAAACTCCGTTTGTTCCCGGTAGCCGTCCGATCGATGGTGTACGAGTTGGACATTCGCCGTGGCCTCATCGCCGCGAATCTGTCCACCAGCTTGATACCGTTGCAGTCCATAACTTCCAAATGTTATTCCGGCCTGCAGATTGGATTCATTTACCTGCGGACTCTTCAACAGTAACACGCCACCCGTTCCGGCACCATAGAGACTACCTCCCGGGCCTTTGATGACTTCAATACTTCCTACAGATGAAAAGTCGAGTAGATTGAGGTAGGTGTTTCCGCCCCCGTCCGTAAAAGGCAGCCCATTCCAATATACTTTTACATTCCTTACCCCAAAGGGAGATCGTAGCGAACTACCCCGAATGGAGAATCTGTAGCTACCCGGTGAGCGCTCTTCCATCCGCACTCCGGGAAGGGTATTTACCGCAGAAAGAAGCGACGCATTCGTAAACCGATCAAGTTCGGTTTTTCTCAGGATACCGATTGACGCCGGTACTTCCTGCAGTCGGCGGTTGGTTTCAAACGCGTCAATGACGACTTCCTGCAGCATTCGTGTAGAATCCACTTGTGCTGACACAGTCGCCACAGACAGCATCATCAATAAAAAGAATGAAAGTCTCATACTGCAATAGTATACAAAAATTGCTGAGACCCGGTTGTACTTTTACATGACTACTGTTTCCATTCTTCCAGGAGTTGCTCCACCCGTCTGGAAGACGGGAAAAACTCAAGCAAGCGCAGCAACACGCGGTCGATCAACGTGTCGGGGCATGATGCTCCGCTGGTCAGTACGATGCGAACGGGATCTTTCTCCGGCAGGAAATCGTGTGAAACGAGATGACGTTTATTCGGGTAGTCAAAGTGGTGGATTTCCTTCGCCGACTTGATCTCAGTATCGGAATTTATGAAATAGGTCGGGAACTTGCGCGCGCAGAGCTCGACGATGTGCGAGGTGTTTGAGCTGTTATAGCCTCCCACAACTATGGCCAGGTCGGCGTCTTGTTCGAGCAGTTGATACGTGGCGTCCTGATTGTCGTTCGTCGCATAACAAAGCGTATCGCGCGTGTCGGCAATGTGAGCCTTTATGTTTTCAGCCCCGTATTTTTCGATCATTACTCCGCGGAAATAATCAGCAATGGCCTGCGTTTCTGTGGCAAGCATTGTCGTTTGATTCACCACGCCGACACGTGACAGGTCCCGATCGGGATCAAATCCCGGCGACATCTTCTCTGCGAAGAAATCGAAGAATGCTTCGCGCGACAGCCTCCCCAATATATAAGCTCCGACGCGTTCGGCATCGCTCATGTCCCGGACAATAATAGCGGGCGCTGCCTGGGCGCTGTGCGAGAACGTGGCCCTTGTCTCTTCATGGCGTGGCTTGCCGTGGATAATCACGGTATATGATTCCCCGCCAAGCTTTTGAGCTCGCTTCCAGACTTTTTCAACAAATGGACAGGTAGTGTTGTATTTCTGAACCTCGACGCCCTTGTCAAGCAACAAATTCTCTATTTCTACAGTAGTTCCGAAAGCGGGAATTATCACGACATCGTCAGAATGGATGTCATCCCAGGGGATCAACTGTTGCCCGTCGGTATCCATGATGAACTGAATTCCTCTTTCGAGCAAATCATTGTTGACCTCCTGATTGTGGATCATCTGACTGAGCAGAAAAACGCGCTTATCGCCGTTCTCTTCCAGAGCGCGATAACTGATTTCAATAGCGTTTTCTACGCCATAGCAAAAGCCGAAGTGCCGTGCGAGAAAAAAAACAACCGGGCCGAAATCAAGAACGGAAGGGGCAAAATCCTGTTTACGATGGTCCTTTAACCTTCGTAACTCCTTGATTCTCCCCGTCAGACCCGAGCGGTAGTATAAGGGTATGTCAAACTTTTTGATGGCCGTACTTTAACAATCCTAACCGCAAAGATAGGCGCTTTGTTCGATCAGCGGGGTAAATTGATAGAATGTATGCGGCCGTAGAGGCCACATACACTATGCAGCTTTATGAAGCTTATCCTCTCTGATGGTATTGATCCGAGGCTCCTTCTTTTCAAGGTCAAACCACATCACTTCCACCAGATTCTTCTTGATGTACTTAAGTACTTCCATCACTTTTCCGTCTTTACTGCGGACATGGTCTCCTTTTCTAAACAATCTTCTCATATAGCAACCAATTGTCATAAGTTCTACTTTCTGAACGCGTAATTATATTCCGCCCGAGGATTGTTGCGATACGTTCCGGAAAGAATCACGAGCTCGCCGGTTTTGATGTTGCCGAGGATCGAATTAAACTCCTTGACAGATTTCACCGGCTTGTCATTTACCCGCGTGATGATAAATCCATCGCGGATGTCAGTGTACCGCGCAAGCTTTCCGTTACCCACCGACTTGACCAACACACCGTGATCCAGTCCCATACTTTTCAACGCCTCGGAACTAAGGTCCTCTACAGCGAAGCCAGCGTCAGCCAACGCTTTGGGTTCTTCGGCGCGGACAGGGCCAACGCGACCATCGCGGGTCTTCAGCACCACAGGGATTGTAACTTCTTTACCTTTCCTATTGACTGTGATATCGACCTTGTCGCCGGGGCGGCGGGTACCAATATACTCAATTAGTTGAGTATTTGAACGAATCGGACGATCATCTATGCGGACGACTACGTCTCCCTCTTTCAATCCTGCCTCCCGGGCCGAGCTGTTCTCTGCAAATCCCGAGATGTAGGCTCCAGCATTCACCTCCAAATCCCGTTCCTGGGCCAGTTGCGTATTGACGCTTGTAATTGACACGCCGAGCCATCCGCGCTGAACCACTCCATATTCAATAAGATCCTCAACCACCTTGCTGACAATATTCGAAGGAACGGCGAACCCGTACCCTGAGTAAGATCCGGTGGGGCTGGCAATCGCGGTATTAATACCCAGAAGCCCCCCCTGGAGGTTCACCAGCGCTCCGCCACTATTGCCTGGATTGATCGCAGCATCAGTCTGAATAAACGATTCGATCGCCGTGCTTCCTTGTTCCGTCTGACGGCTGAGGATATTAATGTTTCGGCCTTTGGCACTAATAATACCCGCGGTCACCGTAGAGGTTAGATTAAAGGGGTTTCCAACGGCGAGTACCCATTCGCCCACACGTGCATTGTTAGAGTCCACAAAAGAAAGGAACGGAAGGTCCTTCTCCTCGATTTTAATCACTGCCAAATCGGTATCGGGATCCGTACCAACCAGCTGTGCCGTGTACGTGCGATTGTCATACAGAGCCACCTGGATCTCATCGGCATCGCGTACCACGTGGTTGTTAGTCACAATGTAACCTTCTGAATTGATGATAACGCCGGAACCAGCACTTTGAGATTCTCGCGGGCTCTGCGGAATCATCGGCCCAAAGAAGTCGCGGAAGGCCTCCGGAAGCTCATAGTAAGGTCGCTGAGATCCCCTATAGGTAGAGCGGATATGCACTACAGCCGGCATTACTTTTTCAGCGGCAACCGTAAAGTCAAGTGGGACCGCCTTGCCACTGTCATCGACGGCATAGGCAACGCGACTCAGAGGTACGCTCGACGTATAATTCATGACAACCTTGTTGTCACCGCCCGAACCCTTCTGAGTAAATTCAAATGTCGCTACTGTACAAAGACTGCCGAGAACGGCAGCGACGAAAAGTGTTGCAAGTCGCTTCATAGTAAGGCTATTTTCTCTGAAATTCTGTCAGTTCCTGATTTCACAGCCTAAAACACGCGAAAAACGTGCCGAAACAATTCTTTCTGCGGCTGTGGGCTTTTTTACTACGAAAACTAAGGTGGAGAGGTTGCCGGGAGACTCTCCCGGGAGCGCGGCGGATGGCACAACTGTCACCCTTAGTGCGGTATTTTTGAACCGGCCGAACAACTTTTTGGCCGGAGTGTGCATCCTGCCAGGTAGGAATGGAGTACTTCCTATGACAAGGATGACATGGACAACTATTACGATATTCTCGACGGCAGAAGAATGGACGAAGAATACAGGCGTTCCTTCGATCGCACCCTCCGGCGCCTGCGCCTGGCCCTCCGAATCTGGCTTATTTCCCTCCTTGCGACAATGATCTGGTTTTCCTTCTCCTGTTAATTCTCCGACTAACGGCGCGACGAGGGGACACCCTGGGCTCCATAGTCAAGAGTGAGATGCAAAAAGGCCTTTACACCTGTAATAAAGGCGCTTTCATCAATCATAAAGTCGGGGGTGTGGTGCGATGGTGCGTTGGCCGCATCCACGTGAGGCGGTCGGGCTCCGACGAAGAAATACAAACCCGGGATCTCCTGCTGGAAAAAGGCAAAGTCTTCAGCACCCGTGTGCGGAGGTGTAATTGCTACTTTGTCTTCACCGGCTGCGCGCCGCAGTGAAGGCAACATGCGCTCGGTAAGAGCCGGATCATTGTAGGTTACGGGATAGCGTGCGCTGAACGGAATTTCAACTTCGACGGTGGCGCCGTGTGCCTCCGCTGTCTTCTCGGCGATTTGCTTTATCCGCATCTTCAGAAATTTCTCGTCCTCTGCGCTCAACGCCCTGACCGTGCCGAGCATCTCCACCTGTTCAGGGATAATGTTGGAACGCACGCCGCCGTGAATCGCCCCTACAGTAACGACGCCGGCGTTCTGTGTCAAGTCGAGGTTGCGACTGACAATTGTTTGCAGGTTGTTAATAATCTGGGCTGAGACCACAATAGGATCAACTGAGGACCAGGGTGCTGCCCCGTGTGCCTGACGGCCCTTTACCACAATCCGCATGTCATTTACACTGGCCATAATACCCCCCGGACGATAGGTGATTTGTCCCAGGTCGGTGTTGGCGCTAATGTGAAGGCCAAAAATGACGTCGGGACGAGGATTTTCGAGAACGCCCTCTTTTACCATAAGCTCGGCTCCCCCTTCCTCTCCTTTCGGAGCCCCTTCCTCAGCCGGCTGAAAAATGAACTTTACAGTACCTCTTAGTTCACTCTTTATACTTGTCAGGACTTCTGCCACGCCCATAAGTATGGCCATGTGCGAGTCATGGCCGCAGGCGTGCATAACACCAACTTCCTGACCGTTGAATTCCGCGCGCACTTTTGAGGCAAAAGGCAAATCATTACGTTCAGTGACAGGTAGCGCGTCCATGTCTGCCCGCAGGGCAATTACTGGTCCGGGCTTCCCCCCTCTTAGCAAAGCAACCACACCGGTATGCGCCACGCCCGTCTGGACCTCCAAACCAAGGGAGCGGAGATGCTCCGCGATCCTCTCCGCCGTTTTTGTCTCGCGATTCGACAACTCGGGATACTGATGGAAGTGGCGGCGCCACTCTATTACCTTTGGCTCAATTTTCCTGGCTAGTTGATCGATCCGGGCCTGGTTCTTCGTCGATGATTGCGCATAGCCAGCAATGGCAAGTACAAATGCGAAAACAGTCAGTAGTCCTTTCTTCATTGTCATATGGCGATATGTGGGTCGGGCGGAAATCACCGCCCTTGGACATCAAGTTATATAAAACCGTGGCGTCTCAAAATGCCGGAGACACATCTTTTGACAATTCATACTACTTGCGGTGTGATCAAGGTTGCCGAAACGATATGTTGATATTTCCCAAGGCACGCATCCGGCTCCATAATTTTTCGGATATTTCCGTCTGTTCTTTCAACTCTGCGCTGCCACAATAGACGGAGTTGTGGTTCGTTGAGCATACTAAAAACAGCACTGCGTGAGGTCTCTGGTCGTCCTTCTCTTTGTCGCGTTGTCGGGTCATGCACAAATCCCGGTCGGCACCGATGCCCTGCTGGCAAGGCTTGTCGCTGGAAAAACCCTTCCCGAAAAGTTACTCAGCACCCGATCAGTGGCCTTTTATCCTCACACTATGACGACGAAGGAGTTGGAAAAGGCCCAGGAATCGTTCGCGCGTTCGGGTATCGATGTCGTCCTTTATCTTGATAGCGACTTGCTCGCCGCCGGACGGGATCCGTCTGTAGCGCTGGCCCAGTATCTCAACGGGCGGGAAATTGAAAGTCTTCTCATTTTTCGAAAGAGAAACAGTCAGTATTCACTTTATGTCGTGCCGTACAACCGCATGGCCGACTTCTTTCCCGAAGGCCAGGTATCATGGTATGCGGAACATGTCCGCCTTGACCCCTTGCTTCATCAGCTCTATCTGGCTACAAACAGCGCTGGCCTCAAACGGACCAACATGCTGATTAACGAAAGCCCCGAGCTCGCTATGCCTGTTAACATTTTCCGACGGAACCGGTCGGAGTTTTTTGCGATAGATCTTAAAGTCGACCCCCTGGCAGCGCCGTTGTTTGGCAATCCAGTTATGGATAGCGCATTGGTCGATATCATGAAGATGTATCCCTACAAACTGAAGTTTACGGACTCGGGACTCGCCGAAGGTCAGATCCGTCGCGACGGCTCTTACTACGTCCTGCGGTTCATTTACGCACGCGCACGACTGGCATATCAACTCATGGGCTACGGGAACGCACCGGGTGGCAACGCTATCGTGTCTGTCGCCTGGAATGGCGACAATCCCGAACTGAACAGCATCGCTGACGACGCCTATGTCTACAAGTTCTACTTCAAGCACATCGACTCCGGCAACATCTTCCTGGGGACAAAGTGGGATGCTGATGAATCCTGGGAGCAAGCGCTAATCAACCAGCTAAAGGCTTTTCGAGCGGAGTTGAGAATAAATTAAAAGTGACGGAACCTGCTGACATAGTGTTGTCAGTCGCCATGTTTTCTTTTGTCAGGTTCTTATCCCTCACGTCATGTCTGAAACAGTCTATACTCCGTCATTCTTCGACGTCTTGTGCCCAATCCTTAAACAGCACCTTCCGCATTTTGAGGAGTTCGAATTTATTGTCCGTGTCTTTAACAACGCGTGGCCGGATTTGCCTTTTCACGAACGAGCAGACTAGGTAGCCCGCAGTCTCCATCCATTTATGCCCGGCAACTTTCAGGACGCGGCCAACATCCTTCTGGCGATCGCTCAGCAGCTTTTTGGAGCTGAGGGCCGTCCGACGCCGGAGGGCGAGTTTCTTCGCGCCTACGTTCTCCGCTATGGAGGGGCTTATCGCGACGTTATTTCCAAGGTCCTGGAGGAATTGTCGTCGTTAATCGAAAGGAATGAATTTTCTCCTGCCGCTGTAGCTTGAACGATAACCGTTAGTCAAATACCCGGTAATCGCCTTCTTTCATCACAATAAATTCTTCGTCCGGAACTCCCAGAGTCTCCAATGCCGACCTCAAATCGTTTACCGGGTCTTCGGCACCATCGTCTGCCAGCGGAAAAGTACCAAAATGGATGGCGATAGTATTTTTTGCGCGGAGGTCTTTGTGAATTCTCACGGCCTCCAGAGGTGAAGTGTGGATAGGAGACATAAACCACTCCGGTTTATAGGCACCAATAGGGAGCATGGCAACATGTATTTCTCCTGCCTCAGTCGCTATATCGCGGAACATGCGCTCATTGTAGCCTGTGTCGCCCGCAAAGTAGATGTTGCCGGCACTGGTTCGAAGGAGGAACCCACACCACAAGGTGGCGTCGCGGTCAAACATTCCCCGCCCGGAGAAGTGCTGCGCGGGCACGGCCTGGATCGTAACCCCATTGCCGAGGTCTTGTTTCTGCCACCAGTCGAGCTCAGCTACGTTGATGAATCCGCGTTTATCGAGAAAAGCTTTCACCCCCAACGGTACTACAAAGGCCGGATGATGGCCCCCCGCAAGCCATCGCAGGGTGTTTTCGTCGAGGTGGTCATAGTGATTATGACTGATCGCTACAACGTGGATAGGGGGTAGATCTTCAAACCTGATTCCGGGCATTCGCATCCTCCGAGGCCCTGCCCAGGAAACCGGGCTGACACGGGTTGACCAGACAGGATCTGTGAGGATATTGATCCCGTCGACCTGAATCAGAAATGTCGAATGGTTAACAAACGTGATACGAAGGCCTTCTTTGAAATGACTCAACGGGTGCTTGCCGTAGTTTTCAACCGTATCCTCCTGCCAGGTCCCAGGCTGGCGGTCCATTGCCCAGCGCAACACAGCACCGAAACCCTTTGATTTTACCCCGTCATAGTTGCTGAACACTTTGCCGTTGAAATGATCGGACGCGGGGCCTCGATAGCCCGGGGCAGTAAAAATCGCTCCCAGCGTCAACACGGTGAGAACAGCGGCAATGACAAAGACACCTAAGAACCCTGCGACGGTATACATATCTTATAATAAAAAAGGAGTCGTAAGAGACTCCCTTTTATTGTAGTTCGACAAATATCACTGAACGAGCTTTGTAATCTCTGCAACGGGAATGGTATTGGCCAATTTGATGACTTCATCCTCCGTGGTGTTAGGAGCGGTAAACGTAAGCAACGTACTGCCCAGCGGAACCTGGAGGGTATAATCCGTTACTTTGCGTTCTTCGTCGACCGACTTCTGCAGCATGGCCTTGTAGCCACTTATGCGGACCACCTTTTGAGTGCCGTCACCTGAGTTTGCCACAAACGGAAGTGACAGGAAGGCATTAATGGTGGCGACCATCGGTGAGTTTCCGATGAGGTCCAGATTATAAAGCTTCTCGCCTGAACCGTATTCCCGATGGATCATGACACCCGCAAAGCCTGCGTTGGCCGTGACGTTGTCATTCGCCACGTTCGCATTGTGGGCCCCCATTTTAGTTGGCAGCACTTTCAACACTTCCTGTCCGATCATCATATCGATATCAGTAAGCATTTGTTGCATGGCAAAGCGAGCTTCTTCAAGATTTCCCGACGCGTAAGCTGTCTGCGCTGTAGACAGATTCTTATCAAAATCCTGCGCCTGGGTGCCAAGAAAAATTACGGAGAGAACAATAAGAGTGAATATCTTTTTCATGTGTGTTCTGTTTAGAAGCATTTCCGGGGACTTACTTTTCCCCCAGCATTTTCATGATACCATCGATGTCGAACGCTTCCGCTGCCGACATCATTTCCTGTTCGCTGGCGAAGTTAATACCTTCCCATACGAGAAGCGACGTCTGTCCCAACGGCACACTGAGTTTGTATCCGCTCGAGTCGTCGTACTCAATGATACCACGATGTCCCTTTACTTTGGTGTGCTTCCAGTTTTGTTGACCATTGGTGGTCTGCGCATAACCTCCGCTAGCGAGGTACATGTTAACCGCAGCCATCATCATTGAGTTGTTGGCGACCATTGCACGAAGCTCCTGGTCTCCTTTTGCGTACTCTCGCTGAATGGTCAATCCGGCCCAGCCATAACCTGTACTCGTCACCTGATCAGACTCTGCGATTCTATCAAGCCCCTTAACAGACGCAGGCATAGTAGCGAGCACCTTTTGTCCTATTTCCATTTCCACTCCAAGCATCGCCTGCTGAATCGCATAACGAGCCTGGCCGTAGCTTTTGGATTTGAATGACTTGTCGGCGTCGGCAAGATTGCTTTTTACATCCGGAGGTGTGCTCACCAGTCCGCCTCCCGTTTTGTTTTGGGCACGACTGCGGCTTTCCGATGTTCCGGAGTTAGTCGAGGAAGATGGCGTCGACTCAGATGGCTGGCCGTCGTCAATGCCAATTTTCTCATCCACTTTTTTTTCCAATGCCTTGGAGGCAGCTTCGTTGGCCTTTTGTTTAAGTTTTCCCACAAGACCCTGTGCGTTGGCAGGGGTGCTTAAAGCGACAACTGCCAGGCATACGACTAGAAATTTGTATTTCATAAAATCATGCGTGATTATCTTGCCAAAATACGCATTTATACGATCGCGTATTCGATTGAAGAAAAATTTACCTGACAATGGAAGGCGGTTGCCAGCCCCTCCCCGACGTACAGGATAAGAGCGTTATACGACTTTCCGGCCGTCAGGGATTCACTAACACATAAGACGCGTAGTAATATTTTTGTAGCAATGGGATCGGAAAAGAAAATGCCGTTCGCGTTTGTGCTTGACTACCTCCACACGCGGGAGCCAATCGTCCGGCCAATGTTTGGATCGTTCGCCGTCTACATACAGGATAAACTCGTGCTGGTACTCCGGAAACGGACAACGCACCCCCGCGACAACGGCGTTTGGCTGGCTACGTCGCACGAACACCATGAAAGTTTGCATTCGATTTTTCCGTACCTCCGTCCGGTCTTCCTTTTGGGCAATAAGCCATCGGCGTGGCGTAACATCCCCGACGATGCTCCGGATTTTGAGGAAGCTGTAATAATGGCCTGTGAGCTAATCGGCCAAAACGATCCCAGGATTGGGGTTTTTCCGCGAAAACGCTCTAGGAAGCGCTAAAGACCACCTGAATTTTTCTAAGAAAGACTGTGGTTGTAGCCCGGGCGTTAGAATCTATCCCGACCACCAACCATATATCACCGTGATTGTTGGTTCGCGCCACATACCTCGAGTTGGCCATCGTGTTATTGAGGTTGAGCAAGAGGTAATTGTTGGCTTTCATGCCTTCGAAGATGTCGCCCAGCAAAATCATGTCCTCCCCCGACTGATTGTATTCGCCCTTGTCAATGTTCAGACGATAATACCCATCTTCTATGACGCTCTTCGGCTCGGTGTGGGTAGCCCCTGCTTTTAAGAAGACCGACCCCGAGGCCTGTCTCATGTCAAGTTGCGAGGCCAGGTCAACATTGAACGTCACCGTATAATTCGTGTTGGCTTTAAGTCCGGTGACCTTTCTTTTGACGTACATAAACAGCTCCCCGCTAATATTGTTGCCCGAAAGCATATACGAGCGCCTGCTGATTACCGACTCCTCTGAAAGATCATCGGTGTAGGCGGCGTTCACCTGGAACTCATCCGCTTTCCCCTCGTCAGCCGGAAGTTCAGCAAAATCCGCAATCCAGCCATGATCGCTATCGCTAAAATCGTATTCGTGCACCAACAGCGACAGAGGCACTTCTGCTTCCTGTTTCACACAACCGGCCAGCACCAGACTAAGAACTACGACAAGAACACTCGCGGGCTTCATAACATATTGGCTTACTTCTCTATAGACACGTTCGCCGTCTGTTTGGTTGCAACGCCCGAGGCAAGGTTATTCGATAACCTCCTCGATTGCATCCATCTTAGTCGGCGTGTATTTTCCAGAAGTAGCGTACACAATCTTTCCGTCGCCATCGAGAACAAAGAAATAGGGTATATCCTTCTTCTCGAAATCGAGCGCCTGCTTGTACGGCTTCAGGTCGCCCTTATAAAACAGAACGTAGGGAAGCAGCTTCGGATCAATGTTCTTGGCTGCCTTCCGCTTGGCTGTTCCGGTCGCGGCCGCATTTACCCCGGTAAACATTGGAATGAAGTAGACGTTAACATCGTAGGCAAATCCCGAGAAAAGTCCCCCTTCCGGTTTCTGAATGAACTTGCTGTATACGGGTTGAAACCACGTATTTAGCTCTCCTTCCGACTTTTTGGAGTAGGCAAGACCGATGAGCGTGTATTTGCCCCGGGTGTGATCAGGGATGACTACCTTTTCATCATCGACAGTCTCCGCTGTCATTTCGGGGAACGTTTTTCCGGTTACCTGTGCCCATACTGCCGCGTGAAGGGCCGCTACAAGCGACAGGGTTATCATTGCATTCTTGATCATTATTCTATGTTTATATCTGTTCGTCCGTTGTGATCCAGTGGCTTATTTCATCGATCGGCTTCCGCTTTGGCGTAATTTCGTCTCTTTTGCGCGGCACGCCAAGATGGAAGAATCCGATCAGCGTATCGTCTTCTTCCAGGCCGAAAAATTCCTTCGCTTCTTCGTAATACGTAATACCGCCAGTACTCAAATATCCGCCTACTCCATACGCCGTAGCGGTCAGGTACATATTCTGAACAGCACAAAACACCGCCCCGACCTCTTCTATCGCCGGAACGCTCTTGTTTTTGTCGCGCATCATTAGCACAGCTATAATATGGGATGAAAGGAGCGGCTTCCGCAAAAGTTTGTCATAGGTGGCCTGATTAAATGTTCCGGCTGCCTCGTTAACCTTTTTGTACAATTCTGCCTGGGAACGGGCAAAAGCCTTCAGACCATCCCCTGTGAAAACCAAAAACCGCCACGGTTGTGTCATTTTGTGGGTAGGAGCCCAGCGGGCATTGTCAATGATGCGTCTGACGATTTCATCGTCGATGCGCTCTCCGGTGTAGTCACCGCTAAAAACGGAGCGCCGCTTTTGCAGCAGTGTGTTCACCTGCTCGGGGGTCGGAAATTGACTCATTTTCTTGTTTTTATAGCCCCTCGGACGGAAAAAGTGTCTTGTCAATTCCCGGAATGATCTTCAGGGCGTTCTTGAAATAGATTTTCTTTAATACCTCGTCGGGCAAATCGAGACCGTACATCCTCCAAAACGCATGATAGCGCTTGTGGTACGGGAAATAGTCATCAGCCGTCTCAAGCACCCGGAAATAGGTCCCATATTCTTCGGGGACCCAACTGTCTTTTCCAAACAATACGCGATCCTGATAGTTAATCATAAACTGCCTTCCATATCGCGGTTGACGACCCAACTCCGCAATTACTGCTCCAATTTCGGTGTACATATTCGGGAACGCATCCAGTAGCTCCCCAAGCTTTCGAAGGTCATTGCCATACCAGCCCAGATGCGCATTGATAAAAATGGTGCGGGGATGCCGTTTGAAAACGTTGTGCTGTTCACTGATGATCGTCTCCCATGACACCTCGTCGCCATGCCGACGGCGACGGTCATGAATTTTCAGCTCAAGCCACCGCTCATTGTTCTCGTCCATAGGTTGCCAAAACTGGCGGGGGTCGGCTGAGTGAATAAGGACGGGAATCCCCAACTCCGCGCATTTGTCCCAAATCGGAGCAATCCTCAAGTCGTCAACGGGCACGCGCCGACCTTTGCTGTCACGTACTGTCATCCCCAAATTCTTGAAGATCTTCAGTCCACTTGCCCCCATCTTCACATCCTGCTCGAGTTGAGCAAGCGCGCGGGCTGTCCAATCGGGATCATCAATACCGGAGAAGTCAATATTCGTGAATACAACGAATCGGCGGGCATCGTACTTCCTGACATTGCGCAGCGCGCCCTCCAGGTGAGCATCGCTTCCACGCCCCCGTCCACTCAAATTGACCATTACCGCCATGTTGAGTTCATCCATCTGCGACAGCAGTCCACGCAGGTCTGCGGTAGGCATAGAATACTGATGATTGTGCACATCAATAAACGGATACTTCGCCCTGGCGATCTTATTCTCCGGGACCACCAGCGTAGACGGAGGATCATATCTTTCGAAATCCATCTGCTGTACTTCTCCCGTTTGGGCCATCGAAAAAGTCGACACCATCAGGCCCGTAAGCGCCAGTAGATAAGGGAATCTGTTCATCAGGAAATTTTTTCCAAGATACGCGTTATCACCCTAACCGGACAACGATACACGGGCTGAATCCCCCCGTGATTAATTCCAGCCGAATTGTATAAATTGCTCTCAAATGTATTCTATGCGAGTTTCCTTCACCTTTCTTACAGTGCTCCTGGCCGTCGTGTTCTCGTCCGTCACAGCACAAGATCTGTCACAGGCAGAGCAGTTCCTTCAGGCAGGCGATTTCCGTAAAGCTAACACCCTCCTCAGTCAAGCCCTGAAGACCAACCCTCAGGACAAGCACGCGCTTTTTCTACGTGGACGAGCACGGGCAGGCCTCGGCGACTTCTATGGTGCCATCAGCGATTTTACACACTCCCTTGAAGCGGATTCCACACAAGCAGAGGTCTACAATCAACGCGGTCTTGCCAAGGTAAACCTTGGAGATGATGAAGGCGGTATCGAAGATTTTGACAAGGCGATAAAACTGAACAGCCGTCTTTCTACCGCATACACCAACCGCGGTCTGGCTAAATACAATATTGAAGACCTTCAGGGGGCATACTTCGATTTTTCCAGAGCATTGGAACTGGGGCCTGCTGATGCCGATGCGTACTTCAACCGCGGCGTTGTCAAAGCCGAGCTCGGTGAGTTTGTAAGCGCTATCGATGACTACTCAAAAGCCATCGAACTCGAAAAGAATGACGCAACGCTGTACAACTATCGGGGTATTGCTCACTACAGTGTCGGAAACCTCGAACAAGCCATCGCGGATTACAACGAAGCCATCAGACTGGATCCCGAAGACCCCATCAAGTATGAGAATCGAGCACTTGCCAATAGCGACCTCGACAATTTTGAAGACGCTATTGCAGACTTCACCAAGTCCATCGAGCTCAATGATGAGGATCCTGAAACTTATTATCTCCGAGGGGTGATTTATTTCTATCTCGAAGACTACGACAATGCGATTGCCGATTTTACCGAGGCTATCGCACTCGATGATACAAATCCTGTTTATTACGACAACCGCGCTCTAAGCCGCGCCGAAAAGCAGGATTATACTGGTGCGCTGGAAGACTACTCTCAGTCGATTGCTCTTTATCCCAACGATCCGGAAACCTACTACCAACGCGCCCTGGTCAAAATCAGTATGAATAACAAATACGACGCCTGTCTTGATCTGAAGCGCGCAGAAGAACTTGGCTCCGAAGAAGCACGGGCTCAGATTCGAAAGCATTGTAAATAATTGGCGCATGAAGACGACGTCCACACTCCTGGCGCTGGCCATTGCGCTACCCGCGCTCGCTCAGAATAGCTTGAAAAGCCCCGCCGAATTCCTCGGCTATGAAGCTGGCGAACAATTTACGATGCACCATCGGGTGATCGACTACTTCACGCACATCGACGAAGAGGTTTCCAACGCCCAACTAACGCACTATGGTCGGACCTACGAGGGGCGACCGCTCGTGTATCTCGCCATCACGTCTCCGGCTAATTTTGACCGGCTCGACGAAATTCGTCGTGACAATCTGAGACGGGCCGGAGAGCTTCCGGGTTCTCCGACCACTAACATCCCGATCATCTGGATGAGCTACAATGTCCACGGCAATGAAGCCAGCTCAACAGAAGCGGCGATGGAAACGGCTTACGCACTTGCAAAACCAACGGAAGAAGTAACTGCGTGGCTTGAGCGCGTTGTTGTAATTATTGATCCCTGCCTCAACCCCGACGGGCGAGATCGGTATGCAACGTTCTATCGACAGTTTGGTAACGCTCCTCCCAACGCCAGTTACGATGCTGTTGAACACCAGGAGCCGTGGCCAGGCGGACGTTCCAATCACTATCTCTTCGACCTTAATCGCGACTGGGCATGGCTGACACAAAAGGAGTCGGCCCAGCGGATT
>Ga0079224_100001554_pt1 | contig 26661 bp, 16 predicted proteins | sample Stecom2015_FD_80414 | JGI IMG/M metagenome (GOLD analysis project Ga0079224, IMG submission 80414) | Agricultural soil microbial communities from Utah to study Nitrogen management - Steer compost 2015 | ecosystem: Environmental > Terrestrial > Soil > Agricultural land | place: USA: Utah... | reverse complement strand
AGGCCGGCAGCCTGCTCGGCGCAGACGTGCTCGTTATCCTGCGCGACCACACCTTTGATCAAGGCTCCCTGCGCGAAGCCAAGATCGTGGCCGTGCGCACGGGCCTGGTGGTCGGCACCGCCCTGGCCGAAGGCAGAACTCCGCTCAACTCATGGACCGATGAAACCATCGCCATCTGCCACGCTGCCGGGCCACTGACAGCCGCGAAGCCCGAAGGCGTCCACCTCATGGCCGTGCCCCGGGTGGTCGCCTCGCTCAACACCGCACTGGGCCGAGAGCTGGAGCGCCAACTGACGGTGACCCTCGCCGCCAGGCTGGGACGCCTGCCCGGCGTCATCGTCGTCGAGCGCACCGATCTCGACCGCCTCGCCCTTGAAAAAGACCCCGCCCTCTCCGACTACGCGACGAGCGCCTGGTTGATGGATGCCACCCTCGACCTGCCCGCCGGCGCTGAAGATCGCGATGTGGTCCTCTTGACCACGCTGAAAACCCGCGCCGCGGCCACCGCCTCCACCATCCGCATCGAGGGATCCCTCGACCGCGTCGGGGAGCTGGTGGACAAAACCATCCGAGAAATCGAGATCATCGCGGCCACCGGACCCGCCGAGCCGTGGGAAGCCTCTGAAGAGGCGAAAGCCTACCTTCAGAAGGCCCGGCAATTCAAACGCGCCTTCCTCTGGGCCGACGTCGCCTCCGCCATCGAGGCCGCCCGGGCCCTCGGCTTGGAAAACGACGCCGTCACCCGACTGCGCATGGAGGCGGCCGTCCAGCGCGTGCTACACTCCAGCCAACGGCTCCTGCCAAACAAGCGCGAGCGCCGCGCCTACCACGGCATCGCCGAATTTGTCGCCTACCGCGCCGCCCTGCTCATGTCTCCCGAGGACCCGCGCGAACTCAACCTCCAAGGGTATCTCGATAACGCCAACCTCGCGCTCGACATCTTCGCCGCCTCGCTCGATCGCTCCGACGGGAAAATCGCCGGCGCACCGTTTGATCGCTGGGTATGCGGCGAATTTTGGGACGCCGCCACCGTCCCGCTTCGCCTAACCGAGCCGCTCTCCTACCAAGACGAATACCAAGACGAGCTGGCCTCGCTGCGCGAACGACTGCTGGAGCTCAATACTCGGGCCGCGTCCCTCGCGCTGGAGCGCGGCGACGCCATCGCCTTCCAGACCCTCTTGGGCATCCGGCTAAAACACCTCTCTTGGTGGATGCCCGACGAGGAGAAATTCCAAACAGAGACCCGGCGCATCCTGACCGAAGCGCACCAATGGGAACCTCCCTACTCGGAGCAAAGCATGTGGGCGGTCGTGTATGAGACGGCCAAGCGCGAGACTCGGATGATCGGAGGACGCGCCGGCCAAGCCTGGATGCGGCTGGCCCAAACACTGGCCCGGTCGGACCATCCCAACGAACGCTTTCTTGGCACCTGTCTGCTGGGCATGGACACCACCTCGCCCGCCGCTTACCGCCAAGCGATCTCCGCACTGCGAATCCAGTATCCCGAGGTCAACAGAATGGACCGAGGCATAACCACCCGCATCTACAGGATCGCCCTGAAGCTGTCCGAGCGCCCCCACATCCTCGAACCCTGCGCCAGTTGGTATCAAGAGGCCTTCACAGGACTGCTCCGGCACTCCTCGTGGCACATCACGCACCCCGGCCTCTGGGGAGAATCGCGATTCCCCATCACCGGGCAAAACAGCGGCTACATGCCCGAGTTCAGGGCCTTCATGGTGGAACAGGCAAAACTTCGCGCCCACACCCTGAACACCGGCCGGCTCGGAAGCTGCGTCGACAACAACTGGAGCGAGGCCAACGGATTCAACTCCGCCGATCTCGACCAAGTCGGCGAAGCCTTCGCCGCCGTGCTCCCCCGCTTCGAAACGCTCGGCCAAGCCCATGAACAAGCCGGCTATGCCGTTCATATCGCCCGCCGCCTGGCCAAGATCAAAGGCCGCGAACCGACCATCACCGCACCGCCGCACCAACTGCGCGTCGGACCACTGCGCAACCCCTTCTTCACCGCGCTTCCCGTGCCTGCGCACCTGCGCGAAAGCGCGGATGTTTATCGACTGGGTCATTACTTGGTCGGCGCCACAACCGGCTGGAATTTGATCCGGCAATCCACCCGCGACAAGGCCACCGGCAATCGCACCACCACGTATTTCCTCCATACCTTCGACGCCTCGGGCAATCCCACCGACTTCCAGCGCCTGCCCGTGGAAGTGGGCACCGGCATCGTCACCAATGGCGACCAACTCATGACCAACGACCGATGGCTGGGCATGGCCGGCATCATGAGAGATCCGGTGACTCGCAAGGCCGACGACGTCTGGCTCGTCTTCGACCGGAGCCGCGAACCGTGGCCCTGGCGCGCCCACAAAACCGCCAGCACCCGCGGCTTCATGCGCGGGGCCGCCCTGGTCGGGGACCATCTCATCTACGCCTTTGTCCACAACCCCACCGGCCCGAACTCCGGCGGCCCCGAAGATTATGAAACCATGGGCGACCCCACCTTCGGCGTCGTGGACATAGATCTCGTCACCGGACAAGAGACCCTTCTGGCCAGCAGCCGCCGCCAACCCGGCGTCACTCCCGTGGAGTCCGAGCAAATCGGCCCCTATACGCACATCCAACAAGTCTCGCCGAACCGCGTGCGGATCCACGGCAGACGCAACGCCTCGAAACACGTCTATGACACGATCAGCGGGGAATGGACGGCTTATGATGCGGTCTCCAAGCCCGCCTCCGCCAAACCGTCCCCCCCTCCACCTGCCCCCGGCCACGTGCGCGTCGATGGCATCGATTGGCGGGTCACCTCCATCAGCAGAGGCAATCTGAAGGCCCACCGATCCGGACAGCGCGACCATCTCGATATCCCCGTCCATTTCCCGGAGAAAGACGACCTGTCGGCCTATTCAGACTACAAATACGCCGTCCGCCTCTTTGAACGCACGAAGCCGTCTTCCACCCTCGCGCTCAACTGGCAGCGCGACGGCGCCGTCATCTGGATGAAGGGCGGCTTCTATTATTGGCTTTCGCGGGACCAGATCCGCGACGCCATCCGCGCGCAATTATCCGCCCAGTAATCCACCCCTTTCCCATACCATGAAACATAACCTGATCCCCGCCCTCATCATCGCCGCCGCCATCATCATCGCCGGCGTGTCGCTCAAGCCCGCCTCGCCGGTCAAAACCTTCCTCGCCGACCTCGAAACCGCCGCCCAAACCAAGGACGCCGACGGCAAGACCAGCCTCAACCGCATCCTCGAAGGCTTCGCCGCCTCCGCCTCCTCCAGCATCCAGGCTGGCTTCGACTCCGGCCAAAACGAAAAGGCCAAAACCAACCTCGCCGTGATCGAAAAACTTCAGGTCACCGACGTCAAAATCGTGGCCGGTTCGCAGAAGACCCAGGAGCGCGTCATCGGCATCGTGCGCAATAACTCCGACCAGACCATCTCGGGCGTCAACTTCAACACCATCTACCGCGACGCGGACGGCCAACTCATCGACGTCGGCGCCTCCTTTTCCCAACTCAAGGGCACGCTGAAGCCCGGCGCCGAGCTCGGCTTCGAAATCCGCCGCGACCTCGGCAGCTTCAAGGAAGAGGATGAAGTCCTCGCCGCACGCAAAGCCGCCCAAGCCGAGGTCGCCGTCGTCGACCTGCGCATCGTCGACTAAGCCCTCCCCTCGCGGTCTCCCATGCGCCTCCTTCACATCGCGCTGTTCCTCGCGGCGTCGGCAACGGCTTGGTCCGCCCCGCGCGTGGCCCTCTCGGTCACCGCGCCGGCCGACGCCGCCCTCTGGCAAAGCGTGCTCACCGCCGAGATGACCCGCGTCGCCCCCGACGCCGAGATCATCGAACGCGCCGAGCTCGCCCGCCTCTGGCGCGAACGCGAGACCGCCGCCCAACACTCCGGCGCGGCCAACACCACCGCGCCGCTCACCATCGACCGCTACGCGCACTTCCGCCAAATCGACCCGAACCGCTGGATCGTCACCCTCATCGACGCCGACAGCGGACGCGACCTCGGCTCGTTGACCGTCAACGCCGCCACCCTCGACGATGCCCGACGACTCGCCGACGCCGCACAACACCTGCTGACTCAACCCGCTGCCGCGCCCACCGCCGACTCGCCGCAGATCGCCGTGGTCGAGCACGCGCCCGACGACCCCGGACTCCTCATCCAAGCCGCCCGCCTGCGCGCCGCGCTCGCCGACGAAGGTCTCACTGTGCTGGACCGCACCCTCACCCAGGAACTCGCCGTCGAACGCAACGACGCCGACCGCGGCTTCCGCGCCCCCGCCTCCCTCAACGCCCTCCTCGGCCTCGATTACTGGATAGAACTCTCCGCCCGCGATGCCCGGGTCGTGCGCGTGCGCGACGGCGTCATCCTCGGAGTCACCCCGCGCGACCCCGACGGCACCGAGGAAATCAACCGGCTGCAAACCTGGGTGCTCCCCCTGCTCGGTCACCCCGCCGCCACCGCCTCCACTTATCTGCCGCAAGTCGAGGTCGAGGCCCTGCAACCCTATTACCGCGGCCTCGCCCTGTATGACTCCGGCCAATACGCCCGAGCCGTCATTGAGTTTACCCAAGCCTATCGTTTAAACGGGAGGTTTCGCGAAGCCTACGAATGGTCGGCCCGCAGCTACGATGCGCTCGGCATGCAGCAGGTCGCCAGCGCCATCCGCCGTTATCTCGGCACCGAGTTTTTGGAAAACCTCCCGGCCGCGACCGGCCGCGCCTCACCGACCGACGGCATCGGGTTTCTCGGTATTCAATCTGCCGGACCACTCGAACCCTTGGCCCTGGACCTCTCGGCAGTCACCGCCAGCGCGCTCGCCGGCCGTTCCGAAATCGGCCTGCGCCTGCCGGAGCAACTGCAGCGCCTGCGCCGCGAATACGACTGGATGAGCATCGAAGGTGCCGAGCCCGGACGCGACCTCACCAACGCCCCGGAACTGCTCACCCGCTTCGTGCTGAGCGGCAAACTTTCGCAGGACGGCGACAAGGTTCACATCCGCTGGAACCTGCGCGACTCACTGGGCCTGAGGCCCCCCGTCGTTCGTAATCTGGAATTGTCCGGCGACACCCAAAACCGCAACCGCACCCTCGCCAACTGGCTCAAATCTTGGCCGAACCTCGACGAATTGGCTTCCCCTGCGAAACCGTCAACCGCGCTCGACAGCACCACGATCACGGACTCAGACGTGGAGCTTGTCGGCAAATTGCGAGCAGCCGAAGGCGACGAAGCCGAGCTGCTGCGCCTAAAGCTCATGCAGGTCGGCCCGGGGTTACCTCTCGCCGCTGTGCGTGGATCGGGCAAGCAGGACGAGCCCCTCGCCAGCTTCATCGAATATGGCAGACGTGAATACCTGATCTCGCGCCTGCCCGCAAAACACACTCAGCGCCGCTGGCTCGAACTCATGCGCGCACTCGCCCACCGCAACCCCTACGGCGGGGCCGAAGTGTTTGGTGCCCGGTCGGTGGACACCCACACCGAACTCAACCGCCTCGCGCAGGAACTACCCGACGACGGTCCCGGTTTGCTCGCTCGCCACTATCTCATTTTTGACCGCCAGAACCAGCGGCCTCCCGCCGAGACCGCAGCACTTTGCGAAGCCCTGCTCGGGGAATTGAAAACCAAGGACGACCGCTTCCCGGAGATCGCCGAGAAACTCATCAAAAACATCACGAACCTGGAAAAACTCGCCCGGATTGCCGACGGCGAACATGACCGGACCGGAACGCCCCCCGACACCGAGCTCCCCGTCCCCATGGAAGCCGGCGACCTCCAGTGGTCGCCGGAAGGACGACTGGAACTGATTCTGAAACGCTACCGCATACTCTGGCGACCGCTGCATGGGCTCACCGGCCACGACCTCATCCGCAACGCGAGGGCTCAGCTGGAAATGAACGCCTACCTGCTCGATGAACAATTTTGCGAACCCGTCTGGCTTGAGCGCTTCCCGCGCACCGTCGCCTTGGCCAACCGCATCGTGCGCGTCCTAAGCAACTCCAGCGGTGCCAACAGACTCCTGCTCAACGGACCCGATGGTCGCCATCAAACCGAACAACACCTGCGCGACATGATCGCCTATGTCGCGGATACCGTCGAATACACCAGCGCCACCAGCGGCGATGAGAACACCCTCAAAGGCGTCTTTTACCTCGCGCAAGGACTCATCACCACATTGGGCAACAACCGGCTACGCGAACTTGTCTCCCCGGCGGAGTTCGACGCCATCCATGCCCGCATGACCAAGGCGCTCTCCGGCCGCGTCCCGGACAAACGCGGGAACTCACGCACCTTCACCCTGTTCGAGGTCACGCGAGAGATCGCCGTGAACTCGCAGCGCGACGACCTCGACGACGACCTCCTCTGGATTCCCGATGCCACCCTCATCCGTGACGAACAACTCAAACGCGAGGAAAGTTTCCAGCCTCGGGATGGCAAACCCGCCAACCCCAGCCCTTGGTGGTGGCTCGCCGTTCGCTGGGAAGCCGACAAGGCATTCACCGCCACCGAACGCGCCGCGCTGCTGAGCCGACGCAGCGACGACGCCATTCGCCTGCTGCCAGCACGCCCGACGCGAACCCACCTAAACCGGGTTTTCGATCTCGGACTCATCCTGCTCTACGGTCGCAAATACCCAGAGGCTGAACGCGTGTTCAGCTACCTCACCCGCCTCGACCAAGGCAGCAATCCTTCCCGAGAAGAACGCACGCGCCTCGCCAACGCGCTGTTCCGCCTTGCGCAAATCCAACACGTCACCGGGCGCAAACCCGAGGGGCTCGCCCACGCCGCACGCGTTCTTGATCTCATCGGTGAGGACGAACTCGATTACTACACACACAGCCACGACTACCTGCACATCGAAGCGGACCTCACCGCCCGAACATCGCGACTGATTGTCGAGCTGCGCTTCAATCCCGCTCGCGCCAAACTCCCCGAGCGCGTGCATTTCGTCACCGTGCCGACCGACAACGCCGACAACCCCAGTCTCTGCGTTTACTACCGCCGTCCCCCGCCCACGCTGCCCGACGTTAAAAACCCCAACCCGCGCGTGCTCCTGTTCGCACCGGTGACCAACGAAGACCCGTTGCACTACCTTTCACCCGACAGCCCCTGGGCTCGCTTTGCCGATGAGCACAACCTCGTGCTGGTCTCCCCGCGTTTTGTGACCAGCGACTACGCGTTTCACTACGATCACGCCTTCACCCACCAACGCTTCGCCCAGGCTTGGTCCGGCGACGCCGTGTTGCGCGCGTTGGATGAAATCGGCCGACGCATGCCGATCAACGCCGGCAAGCTCCTCATCCACGGACAAACGAGCGGGGGCGGATTCGCGAGCCACTTCGCGGCCTGGTGCCCCGACCGCGTCGCCGCTGTCAGCATCATCAACAGCAACTGGGGCGTGGCCCGTCTCGACGCGATCGGCCTCCAGCCACCCTCCGCCCAGCGCCACATTCACTACTGGGTCGCGGCTAATCCAGTCGACGACACAGACATGCCGCGCGGTCGTCGCCGCTACATCTACCAAGTCGACCTGGCCTCACGGCTACGGCACGCCGACGTCCCACTGGAATGGTCCGAATGGCCCGATCCCGACCACGTCCCCGCACGTGAAACCGAAGACGCCGCCCGCGCCTTCCTAGCCCGCCAACTCCCGCGATGAAAACCATCGGTTTGTTTCTGCTCCTCTTAACGGCCGGCCTGCTCCACGCGACCGAGCCTCCATCGCCAACGCTCCCCCCCGGCACCGTTCTCACCCTCAACTTCCCCGAGCTTGGGCAAATGCACCGCCAGTTGCCCGCCGCCTGCGAGGTCAGCATTCCGCGTGACTACGACCCGGCCAAACCCGTTCCCCTGCTGGTCTGGATATCCGGTGGCTCCGGATCGCACGCCGTCGCCCGCGCCGAAGGCCTGGTGGACTTTGACCGCTTCCTCGTCGTCGCCCTCCCCTTCCCCAACGGCACCGACCCGCGCAACGTCGCCAATCACGGCAACCCCGACGACCACTGGACCTTTCAGCGCGCCATACTGGAGCGCGTGCACACCCTGTTTCCCAACATCGATCCCGCCATGCGCCTCGTGGCCGGCACCAGCAACGGCGGCCACCTGATCGGCTTTGGTCTGGACCGCGCATGGCCCGGTTTTTCCGACCACTTCACCGCATTCATCATCCACGAGGGCGGCATCCAACCGATCACCGCCAACATCCCCAACGCCAAAGGCAAACGCGTGCTCGTCGCCTACGGAGAGAAATCCCCCAGCATCGTCTGGACCGGCTGGTTCTGCTGGAACCTCCAACGCTCCGGCGCCGACGCCACCTTCATCGCATTGCCCGACTCCACTCACGGCTTGGGCGCAGACGGCCGCCGCACCATCCGCCAATGGATCGACGCACTCAACACCCGCTAATTGCTGCTCCCCTCATGCTTCGTTTCGCTGCCCTCTCCTGCCTGCTGTTGCTCGGCCCTCTCCGCGCCGCTGCGACACTTCTCACCCCCGGCACCGTCGTCACGCTCGACTTCCCCGAGCTCGGCCCGATGCATGACCAAAAACCCGCCGCCTGCGAGGTCCACATCCCGTCGAGCTACGACCCCGCCAAACCCGTGCCGCTCCTCGTCTGGTTTGGCGGCGGCAAAGGCTCCAGCTCCGTTGACGGGGCCAACGGACTGGTGGACTTCGATACATTCGTCGTTGCCGCGCTGCCCTACCCCGATGGCTACTTTCCGCGACTCGCCGCCAAGGACGGCAAGGTGGACGGCTATTGGGATTTTCACCGCGTCATGCTCGAACGGATACGCCGGCTCGTGCCCAACATCGACCCGCGACTGCGCCTCGTCGCCGGCACCAGCAGCGGCGGCCACTACATCGCCTACGGCATCGACCGTGCCTGGCCCGGCTTCGCCGACTACTTCACGACCTTCGTGATCCATGAAGGCGGTGCCCAACCGCTGACCAACGAGATCCCCAACGCCAGAGGCAAGCACCTGCTCGTCGTCCACGGCGAGGAAAGCACCAGCATCGTTTACCGTGGCTGGCTCAACTGGAACCTCCACCGCGCCGGTGCCGACGCGACCTACATCGGAGTGCCCAAGGCCGGCCACGGCCTCAACGCCGACGCCCGCCGGATCATCCACGACTGGATCAATCAACTCGTGTCCCGTTTGGCCAAGCAATCCCCCGCCAATCATGCGCCCACTCTCTGACAGCTCTCACCTACGAAAACTCGACGACCGGCGTCCACCGGATGGCCATGAAGTATAGCGTCAATGGACGCGGGCATGCTCCCTTACGACTGAGAACAATGAGAATACTTTCGATTTTGATCTTTCTGATGGCGATTGGCGGGTTGGCCGGGCGCGCATCGCCAAGCTTGCCCAAGTCGCACCAGAGTTCGGACCACAAACTGCCGCGCGTGGCACTGCTCGTGGAGGATGCGGATCTGGAGGCTCTGTTGATCGCGGGGTTTTCCGGAGTGGAGACGATGGGGCGAGCCGAGTTGCCAAAGGCGGTGGCAGAGCGATTGCTGACAGGCGGAAATCTGGCGCTGATCGGCGCGGAGGTTGCGGTGATCGTGGAGCGCAGCGGGGATCGCGCGATGGTGAAGGTTGTGCAGTGCGAGTCCGGCGCGACAGTGGTCGTGCTGGAGCTGCCGAAAATGCCAGTCGAGGAAACGGCACGCTGGATCGTGACACGGACTCAACCATTGCTTGGAGCGGTGGCCGATCCGATGCGGCCACGAATCAGTTTACCGGGCCTGCGGTTCGTCACGGATTCAGCAGAGAACCGAGTGACGGAGCGGGCGATCAATCTGATGCTGACGGCGCGCTTGCAGGCGCGCGGCGCGGTGGTGCTGGAGCGCTGGCGAATGGGTGACCTGGTGTTTGAGAAATCTCTGGACGGACACGAAAGCCCGTTTTGGAAAGCAGCTCAAATCATCGATGGAAGCGTATCGACGGCGGGCGGAAAATTGATCGCACGGGTGCGCATCCGCAATGAGGCGGGAACCGAAACGATTGTTCAGGCGGAAGGAGGGACGACAGAAGGTTTGGCTGATGACGTCGCCACACGCGTGATCGCGGGACGCTGGAAGACGGATGTCGGCGCGATGCAAGCAACCGAAGCAGACGCGTTTTTGACCGATGCCAAGTGGATGTTGAAACACGGATTGGAGCGCGAGGCGTGGCAGGCCACGGAATCGGCACTGGCCTTGGGCGTGGCCAACATACGAGAGGCCGAGATGCTCCGCGTCCAAGCCGCGGCGATGTGCGCGTATCCGGATAACCTGAAGGTCGTCATGATGCGGGACGGGTATTACAACGCGAAGGCATTTGCGCCAGCCGAACTGCCCACCCGGTTGGCGGCGGCCACCGAAGCCGTGCTGTTGGCGAGAGATTATTGGAACGCCTACAAAACAAACGCTCCGCCGATGAACCGAAACTTGGAGGAGCCAGCCGTCCTTGGCGTTCGCTCGCTTTATACAGGCCTGCGGGTTTTGCGCATGGCCATTGAAACAGGGGATAAAGCGAACGCGAATGCCGTGCGCGGACTCGGCGAGGCCATCCGGGGGAACATCGAACTGTTCAGGAACGCTTCATTGGGACGGGATCGTTACCGACTCTTCATTCATCTGACCAACTACGCCGGCTATTGGAATGAAACACCGGCAGAGGCCATCGCCTTTTATCGCACGGTGCTGGCCCCCGATTTTGACGCGGATCTCGCCTTATGGCCGGTAACGATCCGCAAGGAACTCACCTACAGTGACCGCGATTACGCCGGAACCATTCCCCGGCCTCCGATTCTTGATGCACCCGACAGCCCAAAAAATGCGCCGACAAGAATCGGAACATGGCGCGTGCCCAATCCGGATGCCCCCGCATCGCGTGCGGCTTGGGCGTCGTTTCTACAAGAGTTGGAGCACTCCTCGTCGGTTCTGCATCAGGCCGACGCCCTCGCACTTCGTTGGCAATCGACCGTCAGCCAAAAGGGTCGCGTGGCGCTCAGCGACCGCATCGCCGATTTCATGTCCACGCATGTCGATGCATTGTCCGGCCCCCATGGATACGCGATCCTTTGCGAGTTGATTGAGCCGCTTCAAGAGATTGGCGGCACGCAGGAACTCGCGGAAGCTCAGCAGAAAACCGTTGATGTGTTTATTGCGATGATCCGTTCCGAAGCGCCGGTTCTCTCGATTGTTTTCTATCATATCGATAAGCCCTTTTTATCCGGAAACACCAACGGGCGCGAAGATCAGGGGCGGGCTTTACTTGCTGCTTTGACGGAGAGGCAGTCCAGAGCGTCCACTCCGAAGGACGAGTTTCCCTCAATCGATGGTGCCCGTGAGAAGATCTGGAAGCGATTCCCGGAGCTTCGCCCCAAGGCCAACATGGAGGATGCCATCCTTGTCCGATCCTGTTGGATAGCGGCCGAACACGCGCCGGACGAATTGCGTCGGTATGTCGGATTTAATCGCAACGCGGCAGTCTGGCACGCTGATCACCTGTGGGTGCTTGACCACCACAAAGGCGGGCTTTGGAAAATCGATCCAAAGAGCGGAGACGCGTCCATCCTCGTTCCTGAGAATTGGCCCCGGAAAATTTATGAGGGCACCGGATCCCGTGTCGTTTTCAGTAATTATCAGCTTGTGGCTTGGGGAGACCAATTCGCCATCGCGGCAGAGAACGGAGTATTGGTTCTTGATGGGACGCGGACCCGGTGGCGCAACGTCAACTTACCTGGCGCGCGCTATCGGCTCGGGGTTGCCGGAGGTGATCTCTGGGCCGTTTCCGGCGAACGGGGACGGGGCGGGCAAGTGAAGACAACCGAGGGAAGTGTGCTTTACAGGATATCGCCGGATCTGACCTATGATTTGGTCGCGTCCTCACGGCGCCGTCCGGCTGTGAATCCGCTGGATACCATTCTTTCCGGAGCACCTTTTTCCGTGTCACCGTCCCTGAGCGGCGGTATCGTGATCGGCTCTCTCCATGAAAATTGGGGCTGGACGTTTGTGGACAGCACCACCGGTGCATTGCCCAAGCGGCTCAATGAACAGTTTGTAGGCGATCTAGGTATTACCAGCAGTCCCGGCCTGCTCATAAGATCCAGATATCCTATCGGAAACGGCAGCCGGCCGAACCGGCCAAAGCAGGTAGAATTAATCGATGTGGCGACGGATGAACTTTTGCTCGCTCCTCCGGAATTGGATCCGTCTGGATTCGCGCGATTTCCTTATCCGAGGGACCTCGTGGGGATGCCGATATCCAAATACCAAGCAGCATGGCTCGGTAATGAACTCTACATTTTGGCATGGCCTTCGCCTGGATCACAATGGGCAGCTTCGGAAGCATGGCTGGTGCGAATCAACGCCACGGGCAGCACAGTTCGCCCGGTTCGCTTTGAATGGTCCGACGAACTGGAACGGAGAGTGCGTGCGGCCGGACTTCATCCCAAAGCTTTCCGTAATCCCCGTCCCAATGAGAGGGGACTGATCGCCACAGATGCGGGTCTGGTGATCATAGGAAGCAGCATGAACGGCTTGTGGTTCATTCCCAACGAGGACCTACCCGCCCGCGAGCAGAGCACCTACTGATCAACGCCGTTCCACAATCAACGGCGGGACCTCGATGGGATCGGGGCCAATCACGAATGCGCCAGCCAACTGCGCCTTCGCCACGGCAAGCCGAGCCTCGTCGTTGGCGTGGATCTCCAGCAACACCGCACCGGCCTCGACCCGTTCGCCGACCTTGGCGAGGCGCGTGAAACCCACCGCAGGGTCAATCGCGTCCTCGACGGCGCGGCGGCCGGCGCCGAGATCCAGCGCCGCCAACGCCACAACCATCGCATCGACCGACCGCACATGGCCGGAGGACGACGCCGTAACCACTTCACGGATACGCGCCGCCGGCAACACCGCCTCCGGCTCGTCGCACACGCGCGCGTCGCCGCCCTGCGCCACCACGATCTCGCGGAATTTTTCGAGCGCCTTTCCGTTGGCGATCACCTCGCGCAGCATCGCCTCCGCCGCCTTCGCGTCCTTGGCAACGTTCCCGAGACACAGCATCTCCGCGCCGAGCGCATAGGTGATCTCCATCAAGTCCTCCGCGCCGGGTTCGCCACGCAGGCAGGCGATGCTCTCGGCGACCTCGACGGCGTTGCCGACCGCGCGGCCCAGCGGTTGATCCATGCGCGTGATGAGCGCGCGCGTGGGTTTGCCCATGGCGTTGCCGATGGCGCACATCGCCTCGGCCAAAGCGCGGGCCTCGGGCAGAGTCTTCATAAATGCTCCGCGGCCGAACTTCACGTCGAGCACGAGGGCGTCGATGCCTTCGGCGAGTTTCTTCGACATGATCGATGAGCAAAGCAACGGCAGGCACTCCACCGTCGCGGTGACGTCGCGCAGCGCGTAAAGTTTTTTGTCGGCCGGCGCGAGGTCCTTGGTCTGGCCGATCAGCGCGCAGCCGATGCGCGCGACCTGCGCGCGGTAGTCGTCGAGCGTGAGTCCGGTGCGAAAGCCGGGGATCGACTCCAGCTTGTCGAGCGTGCCGCCGGTGTGGCCGAGGCCGCGCCCGCTGATCATCGGCACCGGCACGCCGCACGCGGCGACCATCGCGGCGAGCGGCAGCGAGACCTTGTCGCCCACGCCGCCGGTGGAGTGCTTGTCCACTTTCACTCCGGCGACGCGCGAAAGATCGGCGACCACGCCGGAGCGCATCATGGCGGCGGTGAGCGCAACGGTTTCCCCGGTCGTCATGCCTCGCAGAAAGATGGCCATGAGCAGCGCGGAGAGTTGGTAATCGGCCCACGATCCGTCGGCGGCCCCCTGAGCGAACGCGGCGATCTCGGCGTCGGTCAGCGAGTGGCCGTCGCGTTTGCGGGCGATGATGTGCTGCGGAAAAACATTGGCCGCCATGCCCGCGAGCCTGCCGCGCCAACGCCGTCGCACGCAAGCGCGCGGGCTTGCCGAGGGGAGGCCCGCGGGTTTGGGTGAAGGGCATGGCTAACAATCCCCGGGTCGTCGTGGTCGGCAGTTATGTGCAGGATTTGACGTGGCGGTGCGCCGCGTTCCCGTCCGCCGGACAAACCATCATCGGCACGTTCGCCGAGGGCATGGGCGGCAAGGGCTCCAACCAGGCGGTCGCCTCCGCGCTGGCGGGCGCGTCGGTGCGCTTCGTGGCCGCGGTCGGGCGCGACACGTTCGCCCGCACCGCGAAGGAATTTTACCGCGAGAACAAGATCGCCGCGCGCTGGATCGAGAAGCCCGGACACGCCACCGGCACGGCCGGCATTCTCGTCAACGCCGAGGGTCAAAACGAGATCGTGGTCGCGCTGGGCGCCAACGCGAAGCTCTCGGCCAAAGACCTGCCGGCGTCGTTGTTCAAGGGCGCGAAGCTCGTCGTCACCCAGTTCGAGACCAACCCGACGGCGGTCGCGCACACGCTGCGCGCGGGCCGGGCGGCGGGCGCGATCACGGTGTTCAACCCCGCGCCGATGCGCGCGGACTTCAAGCCGTCGGTCTTGAAACACGTCGATGTGCTCATCCCCAACGAGACCGAGTTCACCGAACTGGTGAACTTGCTGCCGGCCACCGGGCGCACGGATTTCACCGAGACCGAGCTGGGCGCGTTGGGCGTCGAGGCGGGCGGGGAATTGCAAACGCTGTGCCGCGCGCTGGGCGTGCCCGTCGTCATCGTGACGCTCGGACGGCGCGGGTGCTTCGTCTCCACGGACGCCGGCGGCGTGTTGGTCCCGGCCTTCAAGGTGAAGGCCGTCGATACGACCGGCGCGGGCGACGCGTTTGTGGGCGGGTTTTGCGCCGGCTGGCAACACTTCGACGGCGACCTCGCGCAGGCCGCGCTGTTTGGCAACGCGGTGGCCGCGCTCTCGGTGACCAAGCACGGGACCGCCAAGGCCATGCCGACGCTCACCGCCGTGAAGCGTTTCCTGAAACAGGCCGCCCGCTGAGGCGTCGGCGTCGCGCCCGCCCGATCAAGCGGGCGTCACCGGAATATCCAGCACGAAGGTCGCGCCGCCTCCCCCGGCGTCGGCGACCGTGAGATCGCCGCCGAGCAGCCGCGCGAGCTGACGCGAGATGGGCAACCCGAGACCCGTGCCGCCATGGCTGCCGGCCGTCCTGGAATCGCCCTGCGCGTAGGGTTCGAAGATCCGTTCGACGCTGTCCGGCGCGATGCCCGGCCCGGTGTCCTTCACCAAAATGCACACCCGGCCCGGCACACCGTTCTCGACGTGCAACCCGATGCAGCCCGCGGACGTGAACTTCAGCGCGTTGGCCACCAGGTTTTGCAAAATCTGCTGGAGCCGGTGCGGGTCGGACGTGACCACCGTCGGCAGACCGTCGCCCAGACTGACCGAGAGTTGCAGCCCGCGCTGGCGGGCCATGCCGCGAAAGTGATCGCCGACCCCGGTGACCAACTCGCCCAGCACCACCGGACCGAAGGAAATTTCCAGGCGGCCGGCGGCGATCTTCTCCTGCTCCAGCGCGTTGCTGATCAAGCTGACCAACCCTGTGGCCGAGCGCTCCATCAGCAGCAGGTTTTCCCGCTGGTCGTCGGTCAACGGATCCTCGCGGACCAGATCGATCAAGCCGATGAAGCCGCTCAACGGCGTGCGAATCTCGTGCGCGATGAACGCGATGAAGCCGCTCTTTTCCCGGCTGGACTCCTCCGCCTCGTCGCGGGCGACGCGCAACGCCGCCTCGGTGCGGGCGTGCTCGGCGATCTCGCGACGCAGCCGCGCGTTGAGCCGCCGCAGCGGCAGTATCCACCCCCAGGCCGCCAGCGCGACGATCGCCAGCGCGGCGCTCGTCCAATACAACCAGCGCAAATCCCGCGCGCGGTCCGGATCGTAGAGAAAACCGTCCAACGAAAATCCGCGCGGCATCATGCCGAACTCCGCGTAGGTGTCGGCAATGTGCCGCCAGCGTCCGGGGTTCATGTGGCCGACTTCGATGAGTCCGGGGTGCATGAGCCCGGCGGTCTTGGTCGCCTCGAACAACAGGTGTTCCCGCGAATGACGCCGCGTGTAGTCACTGAGGATCAGGTCGGCGATCTCCTCGGGATTCGCCAGCGCGTAATCCCAGCCGCGCAGACTCGCCTCGCGAAACGCCTTCACCCGCTCCGGATGCCGGCGAATCTCGTCCTCGGTGGTGAACAATACGTCGCCGTAAAAATCGATGCCGCCGGCGCGCGGCAGAAAGGTCAGGTGCGGCACCCCGGCCTCCTTCAGCAAAAACGGCTGGTCCGTCACGTAGGCCGACATCGCGTCGATCCTGCCTTCGACAAAATCCTCGAAACGCTGCGTGTGCGGCAGGACGCGCAGACCCGCCGGATCGATGCCCTCGTATTTGAAGTAGGCGAGGATCTCGGCCTTCTCCGATTCGACCATCATCATCGGCCGGTCGTGCAAATCCTGCATCGAGCGAACGCCCTCCGTCTCGCGGGCGACCAACGCCAGCGGCGAGTGTTGAAAAATCGACGCCAGCACCACGACCGGCTTCCCCTCCGCGCGCGACAACACCAGGTCCGAATTTCCCACCCCAAACTGCGCCTCACCCGCAAACACCGCCTCCACCGGATTCTGCCCGGGCAACGCCTCGCGCAACTCCACCTCCAACCCCGCCTCGCGATAATACCCCTGCGCCACCGCCGCGTAGTAACCGGCGAATTGAAACTGATGCTGCCACTTCAACTGCAAGACCACGCGCTCCGTCGCCCCCGCGACCGGCGCCGCAATCACCGCCAGACCAAGGAAAAACAACCGCACGCCCAACCCCCGCGCCTCACCACGTGTTTGGGAAAATCTCCGGAGTCGGTGCATGGCCATACCTTTCTATTTTTACTTCTATTTAACAAATGATTTTACGTGAGGTATCTCACTTAGGGATACAGGTCCAATCAGGCCGGATGCCGTTCGTCGATGCCCAAGGCGGGTCGCCAAGGTTGCGCCGGAAGACGCGCCGCCTAATCGTGCGCTCCATGACGCTGACCGCCGCCGCCCTCGCCGCCTCGCTGGACTCCACCAACCTCCGTCTCGACGCCTCCGAAGCCGACATCCTCGATCTCTGCGCGGAGGCCGCCCGCCACCGCTTCGCCTGCGTGATGATCTATCCGGCCAGCGTGCCGCTCGCCGCCGACGCGCTCGCCGGCACCGGCACGCGCATCGGCACGGTGATCGGTTTTCCCAGCGGACGTTTTGCCATCGAATCCAAGGCCGCCGAGATCGTCGCCGCGCACCACGCCGGCGCGCACGAGGTGGACGTCGTCATGAACTACGCCGCCCTGCGCGCCGGGCATCTGGGCGACGTCACCGCCGAGATCACCCGCCTCACCGAGCTCGCCCACGACCAGGGCCAGTTGATCAAGGTGATCGTGGAAACCTGCTTTCTGAACGACGACCAACGGCGTCTCGCGCTGGAAATCTGCGAGCTCGCCGGCGCGGATTTCATCAAGACCTCCACCGGCTTCGGCACGGCCGGCGCCAAGGTCGCCGACATCGCCGCCTGGGCGAAACAACGCACCACCGGCATCGCGCTCAAGGCCTCCGGCGGCATCAAGACCCTGGCCGACGCACGCGCGCTGCTCGACGCCGGCGCGACCCGCCTGGGCACGTCCAACGCCGCCGCCATCCTCGCCGAATTCAACGGCGCGTCCACCGCGACCGACACCTCCAAGGGAGGCTACTGAACCGTGGCCGGCGTCCCGCTCCGCCTGATCGTCGCCCTGTTCGGCGCGTCTCCGCCCGGCGCGGACACACCGCCGGCTCCGGACGCCGCGCCACCCGAGCGCACCGGCACGCCGCCGGCCGTCGTGCGTGAATCGAGCGGGCTGGCCGTCTCGCGCCACGATCCGAATCTGCTTTGGACGCACAACGACAGCGGCGGCGAACCGCTGCTTTACGCGATCGACCACACCGGCGCGTTGCGCGGCTCGGTGCGCGTCGCCGGGCTGAAAAACCGCGACTGGGAAGACCTCGCGTCCTTCGAGCTCGACGGCCGCGCGTGGTTGCTGATCGCCGATGTCGGCGACAACCACGCCCGGCGCACCGACTGCGCGCTGCACATCGTCGCCGAGCCCGATCCGGCCGCGCTCTCGCCCGACCGCGAAACCGCCGCGTCCGTCGCCTGGACCGTGCCGGTGCGCTATCCCGACGGCCCGCTCGACGTCGAAGCCGTGGCGGTCGATGCCCGCGCCGGCCTGGTTTACCTGCTGGGCAAGCGCGTCGCGCCGCACGGGCTCCACACGCTGCCCCTGCGGCCGGCCGGCGACGGCGCGCCGACGGCGAGGCTCGCGGCGCGCGTGCCCGCCGCGCTCATCCCGCAACCGAACGAGGCGCAACGCCTGCTGCCCGCGCCCACCGGACTTTACCGCGCGCAGCCGACCGGCATGGACTTCGCCGCCGACGGATCGGCCGCCGCGGTGGTCACCTACGGCGACGTATTGATTTTTCAACGACAGCCCGGCGAGGACTGGCCGGCGGCGTTCATGCGCCGGCCGGCGGTGCTCGCGCCGCACGGCCTGGTGCAGGCCGAAGGCGTGGCCTTCGGCGCGGACAACCGCACCGTGTTCGTGACCTCCGAGGGCGACGACTCCGCCATCCTGCGCTACCCCGCGCGCCAATAATCGCGTCGTAAGCGCCGTCCCGTAGGCAGGCCGCCTGCCGGTGATCGCGCTCTACACCGGGTCCTTGAACTGCAGCGCGTGCAGTTTCGAGTAGAGGCCGCCGCGGGCAAGCAGCTCGGCGTGCGTGCCCTGTTCGGCGAGCCGGCCCTGCTCCATCACCAGGATGATGTCGGCCTGCTGGATCGTTGAAAGCCGGTGCGCGATGATGAAGCTCGTGCGGTTTTTCATGAGCCGCTCCATCGCCTGCTGGATCAGGCGCTCCGACTGCGTGTCGAGTGCGCTGGTGGCCTCGTCAAAGATGAGGATGCGCGGGTCCTTCAGGATCGCGCGTGCGATGGCCAGGCGTTGGCGCTGGCCGCCGGAGAGCTTGGTGCCGCGCTCGCCGACCACGGTCGCGTAGCCGTCGGGCAATTGCGTTATGAACTCGTGGGCGTTGGCCGCGACCGCCGCGTCCAGGATCTCTTCGCGGGTGGCGTCGGGACGGCCGTATTTGATGTTGTCCTCCAACGTGCCGGAGAAGAGCACGCTTTCCTGGAGCACGATGCCGATCTGCTGACGCAGCGAGTCGGTCGTGACCGAGCGGATGTCGTGGCCGTCCACCAGCACCGCGCCCGAGGCCACGTCGTAGAAGCGCGCGATCAGGTTGATGATGGTGCTCTTGCCCGAACCGCTGGGACCGACGATGGCCACGACCTTGCCGGCCGGGATGGCGAAGCTGACGTCGGACAACGTGCGCGGACGACCGTTGCCGGGGAGCTCGGCCTCGTAGTCGAAGCTGACGTCGCGAAACTCCACCTCGCCGCGCACGGGCGGCAGGGCCGGCGCGTCGGGCAGGTCGGCCACCTCGGGCTTGGTGTCGAGCAGCGTGAAGACGTTTTCGAGGCTGGTGTTGGCGCGTTGAAAAACCGTGCTCAGGTCCACGAAGCGCACGATGGGCGGAAAGATGAAGGTGATGTAGGCGTTGAAGGCGACCAGCGTGCCGACCTCCATGCGGCCCCGCATGACCAGCCAGCCGCCGTAGGCCAGCACGACGAGCGCGCCCAGCGAGCCGAGCAGGTCGGCCACCACGGAGAGCTTGGTGTTGCGCATGACCACGCGCGAAAAGTTGAAGTAGTCGGCGTTGATGCCGCCGGCGAACGAGCTGACTTCCTGGCGCTCCTTGGCGAAGGACTTGATGACGCGGGCCGCGGCGACGCGCTCGTTGAGAAAGCCCATGACCTGGTCCCAGTTGTCGCGATGCGCGCGGCTTTCCTGCCGCATGCGTTTGCGATGGTGCAGGTAGTTGAACACGAAGAGCGGCAGCACCGCCGAGACCGCCAGCGCCAGCCGCCACTCGACCCAGTAAAGAAACCCGAGCACGCACACCACGGTGACGGAGTCGGCGATGAGGTTGATGAGAAATCCGTTGGTGAGGTTGTAAACCTCGCCGGTGTCCTGCGAGACGCGCGAGATGGTGCGGCCGGTCTGGTTGGTGTCGAAGTAGCGCAGCGAAAGGCTTTGCAGGTGGGCGAAGAGCCGGATGCGCAGATCGCACACCAGACGCATCGCCGCGAATTGCAGGATGCGGTTGCGCAGCAGCGTCAGCCAGGCGCGCAGCACGAACAGTCCGGTGAAGGCGGCGAGCAGCCACACCAGCAGCCGAAAGTCGGCCTCGGGCAGCGCGCGGTCGATGATGAGTTTGAGTATCCACGGCGCGGGCAGCATCAGCAGCGTCGCCGCGAGGATGAGCGAGACGCCCGCGAGGATGGACCAGCGTTGGGTCTTGGCCAGGGAGAGGAACCGGCGGAAAGGGGAAGGGTTCATGGATGAACGGGGTCGAGCCTTGGCAGCGCCCGGCGCGGCACGCCAACCGAAACTTGCCGGAATTCCGCCGGCGGGACAGCGTGGCGGGCATGATGTCGTGGCGCACCCTTTCAACCGCCCTGCTGGTGACGATCACCGTGCTGTGGGGCGGCTCGTGGACGCGCGCGCAGGAGGTGCAGCGGCACGGCGTGGTTTTCGAGGAGTGGGTGCGCGGGACGTTTTTCGACGGTTATCGACCGGAGGGTTACACGCAGAAATGGGACATCCCCGCCGAGGCCAACCGCCGGCACGGCGGCGTGGCGGTCAACCCCAAGGCGATCAAGTGGCGCACCTCGGTCGATCTGGGCGACGCGCTGCGACAGTTCGACATCGACGAGCCGTTCATCTTGGTAATTGGATACTGGATACAGGACGGGCCGCAAAAGCGTTTCGTGAAGATCGTGGCCCCGCGGATCGAGCCGGAGCAGTGGCGGGCGCTGTGGGGTCCGGTGACGCGCGCGGACCTGCAACGGCTGGACGCGATGATCAAGGACCGCGACATCCCGCACCAGGAGGTGCGGCGACGCGCCAAGGCGATGAAGGCGGAGGCTCCGTTTCCCGAGGCGGTGTTCACGCTGAACCCGAAGATCGATTCCAAGGGCCAGCGGCGGCTCCAGTGCAGCCTGCGTTTCGACGAGGTGTTCGCGCGGCTCCTGCCCGGCGTCACCCCGACGGCGGAAGACGCGCCGGAGTTGTGGGGAGTGGCGTTCCCCGGGCCGATCGAATCGGGACCGAGGGCGTTCGCTCCGGGCGGTCGCCCGGAGTGAACGCCCTCGGTCAACGCCCAACATCCAACGTCCAACGCCCAACGCTTAATGATTCGGCCGCGGCCCTCTCCGACCATTGAACATTAAAAATTGGGCGTTGGATGTTGAGCGTTGGGCGTTGGATGTTCGCCTGAGCGCCTCCGGCGCTCAGCCGACCTGGGTCTTGGCCGCGCCGCCGCCGAAGAGTTCGCGCAGACCGCTCCAGGCCTTGAGCAGGCCGGCGTCGCGCACGCCGTCGGCGAGCCGGTAGGTCTCGGCCAGCGCCTGTTCGTGTCCGCGGTAGCGCGGGGGCAGGATGAAGGCGGTGCCGGATTCGCCGCGCACGCTGGAGAAAAAGAATCCGCGGCCGACGTGCAGGCCGGTGAGGTTGACCTCGGCGCGCTTCTCCGGGAGCACCAGCCAGGGCCGATAGACGAAGGTGGCGCGCGCGGGTTCGGCGGTCGTTTCGAGGCGGCCGTAGGTGCGCATGGGCACGCCGACGCGGGTCATCTCGCCGCCGGTGAAGAGGCGGTTGGCGTCGGGCTTCACCTTGGTGCGGTGACGGCGGAAGGTGAAGAAGTCCCACGAAAACACCGCGCCGAAAATCGTCAGGCGGAACGCCCAGCCGGCGACGAGGTAGGCGACGAGGATCACCACGATGGAGAGCGCCGCGCTGATCCAGGGGTTGAGCATGGCGGTGAGCGTGATGAGGCCGAGCAGGCCGGTGCGGGCGGCCTTGAGCGCGGCGTCGATCGCGCCCCACGGGCTGAGCAGAATGAGCGCGTTGATCGCGTGCGAGGCCATCCAGACGACCGCAAACACGGCGACGCCGATGGGCACGGTGAGGATGTTGAGCAACCAGGACCAGTCGATGGCGGCCACGTGGATGCTGGCGGTTCCGGTCGCGATCAGCGCGTCGGTCGGGGCCGGGTTGGCCGCGATCATCTTGGAAAGACCGGCCATGGTGAGGGGCACGACCGCGCCGGCGGCGACCAGGCCGGTGGCCTTGTTCTCGACGGTCTCCAGCACGTCGAGGGGCTTCTTCCAGCCGGGCGGCAGGACCGCGCCGAGGGTATCCTTGGCGGCGACCAGTCCGACGATGGCGAGCGCGGGCAGCCAGAAGCTCACCTGCGCATACCAGGGGAGATCGGCGCGCGCCTCCTTTTCAGTGCTGAAGTATTGATAGGCGCCATACGCGCCGGTGCCGAGCAGCGGCGAGATGGCGATGCCGGTGACCGTGGAGATCGCGCCGGCGATGGGCGCGGCGGGAGACTTATCATTGGCCGGCGCGGAGGCCGTCGTCGCGGAAGCGGAGGATTTGGACGTCGCCGCCCACACGGGCACGGCAAACACGGCCAGCATACCGAGCAAGAGGCAGGTGAGGGAGAGACGTTTCATGCACCGCGATGGCTAACCGCGCGGCGGTCGTCCGGCAAGATTGGAGCGGACGGAGTTGGAGCGGACGGAGCCGTGGTGAGGTTGCCCAAGGAGCGCCGCTTTCCAAGCGGCGGTTGGCCGCGGGCGAACACCCGACACGCCGCTTGGAAAGCGGCGCTCCTTGGGGCGAACCTCCTTGGGGCGAACCGGCCCGGAGACATCAGGGACGCTCGCGCTCCAGGTTCAGCCAGGCGACCTCGCGCGGGGTCAGTTCGACGCGCAGGCACTCCAGCGAGCTCACCGTCTCGGCGATGGTGCGCGGGCCGATCAGCGCGAAGCTGGGGAAGGGTTGCGCGAGCACATAGGCCGCGGCGATGGCGATGGGCGACACGCCCTTTTTCGCGGCAAGGGCGATGGCGCGTTCGCGGCGCTCGAAGTTGTCGTCGGCATACCAGCAGCGCGTGAGCTCGGCGTCGCCGAGTTTGTCGCGGCCGGCGCGGTCGGTGAAGAAGCCGCGCGCCTGGCTCGACCACGCAAAGTGCGGGAGTTGGGTTTTCTTGAGCCACTTGCGCGAGGCCGGATCGCTCGCGGCGACGCAGCCGCCCCAGACGGGCTCGACCATGCGGGCGAGCGAGAAGTTGTTGGAGAGCGCGCCGAAACCCTGCAGGCCCTTGCGCTTCGCGTAGCGGTTGGCCGCGGCCACGCGCTCGATGCTCCAGTTGGAGCCGCCGTAGATGCCGATGCGGCCGGCGCGGACGTGTTCGTTGAGCACATCGACGAGCTCGCCGACGGGCAGGTCGGGGTTGTCGCGGTGCATGAAAAAGATGTCCACGCGGTCGGTCTGGAGACGTTCGAGCGATTCGGACAGCTGGCAAGTGAGTCCCTCGGGCGTGCAAAACGGCGTGTGGCCGCCCTTGCCGATCACGACGAGTTGATCGCGCAGGCCGCGGTGCTTCATCCAGTGGCCGAGCAGGCGCTCCTGCCGGCCGCGTCCGTAGAGCCAGGCGGTGTCGAAGGTATTGCCGCCGCGCTCGAAATAATCGTCCCACATGGCGGCGGCATGCGGCATCGCGCGCTGATTGTCGCAACCCATCACGAGCCGCGAGACCGGCAGGCGCACGCCGGGCACCTCGGCGCGCGGGATGACCGCGTCGGCGCGGACCGCGAGCGGGCGGCGCTTGATGGTGTGGGTGAAGGCCTCGGGTTTTTCGGATTCGTAAACGAGACCGATCGCGGCGCGCCACCGGTCGAGCGCGGCGAGGTTGCCGAGGGTGTCGTCGGTGCTCATCTGCGACACGTCGCGCAGGCCGGCGCGCACGGCGGCGGCAAAGGCGTCGGCCTCCAGCGCGTAGAGCGGGCCGGCCTCGACGACGATCTCCTCGGGCGCGGCGGCGCCGGGGCGATGTAGCAATAATTTGGATACGCCGCCGGCGCGATTGACGACCCAAGGCGACGGGACGAGCAGCCAGCCTTCGGTGCCGTAGATCCGCACGACGTTGTCCTGATTGAGCCCGACGCCGCACGAGACCTGCGCGATGATGTTGTTGGGGAATCTGAGCGTGGCCGCCGCATGGACATCGACGCCGCTTTCCGGGTGTAACACGCCCGCGCCTTCGACCGAATCCGGGTCGAGGAACGCCCGCCCGGCCGCCGCGCCGGCGACGAGCCGCGCCATCGACACCGGGTAACAGCCCACGTCGAGGATGCCGCCGCCGCCGAGCGCATTGGACCACAGGCGCGAAGCCGGATCGTAGTCGCTTTTGAAACCGAACGCCGCCTGCACCAACCCCACCGTGCCGAGCGCGCCGTCGCGGATGAGCTCGACGACCTTCGCGGTCTGCGGGTGACAGCGATACATGAACGCCTCCATCAGCACCACGCCGTGTTCGCGCGCGGCCTGCACCATGACCATGGCCTCGGCGTGGTTCAGACCCATGGGCTTTTCGCACAGGATGTGTTTGCCCGCCTCGGCGGCCTTGACGACCCACTCCGCGTGCTGCGGGTGCGGCGTGCCGATGTAAACCGCCTCGACCTCGGGATCGGCGAGCAACGCCTCGTAGCTGCCGTGGGCGCGCGCGATGTCGTGGGCCGCGGCGAATTTTTGCGCGGAGTCGGACGCGCGACTGCCGACGGCGACGACGCGGCCGGATTGGGAGGCGGCGACACCCCTGGCAAACACGCCGGCGATGCGGCCGGCGCCGAGGATGCCCCAGCGAAAGGGGGAGGAAACGGGATTCATGATGGGGGAAACCTAAAACGCAAAAGCCTGCCCGCCACCCTCCGCGCTGCCAAGAACACATGCCGCTCCCCTGTTGTATTTTTCGCGCCTATTCGCCAGGTTTCCCCGGTTGGAAACGGATTATTTGCAATTCTGGAAACACCCCGTGCGCGTGCGGCTGGCCGTGACCATGCCGCGGGCCTCCCGGCGCGGCCTGAAGCTGCGCGAGCATCGCCACCCCTTTCACGAACTGGGCTTCGTCCTCGAAGGCGAATGCCACTGGCACCTCGGCGACGGCACCTGCGAACGCCTGCGCGCCGGCGACCTCCTGATCGTGCCGGCTGGCGTTGACCACCACGAAAAAACCCCGCCGCGCACCCAGGCCCGCCTCGGCTGGATCGGTTTCGACTTCGCCGACGGCCGCACCGCGATCCCCCGACCGCTGTCGGGGGTTTTGTCCGCCGGCGACCACCACGACGAATTCCGGCGCCTGCTCAACGTCATCTGCGACGAACACCAAGGCCAGGCGCTCGGCCACGCCGAACGCGCCGAGCTCGCCCTGCGCGAGATCCTCATCCTGCTCTGCCGGCTGCCGGCCGCCGGCCGACCCGCCACGCAAACCGCGCCCCGCGCCGGCCGCGCCGCGCAACTGGCCCGCTCCGCGGCGCTCACCCTCACCGGCAACCTCGCCCAGCCCCTGCGCATCCGCGACCTCGCCAACTACCACTCGCTCACCCCCTCGCACTTCACCCGACTCTTTCGCCAACACGTGGGCGAAACCCCGCAACGCCACCTGCAAAACGCCCGGCTCGCCCGCGCCAAAACCCTCCTGCGCGAAAACAAACTCACCGTGAAGGAGATCGCCGCCGCCTGCGGCTACCGCGACTCCGCCCACTTCTGCCACACCTTCAAAACCGCCACCCGGCTCACCCCCAAACAATATCGGAAAACCCCGACCTCCGACTGACCCCGCTCCGCCCGCTCCGTCAGCAACGTTGCGTTCACCCCGGTCATCGTTTGCATTCCCGGTTTTCAATCAACTCACCCATCGCCATGTCCCTGACTCCCGAACAATCCGCCTCCGTCTCCGCCTGGGTCGCCGCCGGCGACAACCTCTCCACCGTCCAGAAAAAGCTCCATGACGAGTTCGGCATCGCCATGACCTACATGGATGTGCGCTTCCTGGTCGATGACCTCAACCTCGCCCTCAAGGACAAACCCGAGCCCAAGGGCGACGTGAACGACGTCTCCAAAACCACGCCCAAGGCCGCCGCCGCGCCCGGCACCGCTCCTGCCGCCGCCGGCGACGACGGCATCGAGGACGACGCCGTGCCCGCCGCCCCCGGCTCCGTCATCGTCGAAGTGGACAACGTCACCCTCATCCCCGGCGCCCTCGCCAGCGGCAGCGTCACCTTCAGCGACGGCGTCACCGGCAAGTGGATCGTGGACAACACCGGCCGCCCCGGCTTCACCGAGATCAGCCAGCCCGGCTACCGCCCGACCCCCGAAGACGGCCAGGCCTTCATGACCGAGCTCAGCGCCGCGTTGCAGCAAAAGGGCTTCTGAACGCCGGCAAAGGATCGTGGGCATTCCTGCCCACGAGAGCGGCGCGAGAACACGCCAAACCGCACGCCACCTCTCACTGCGTCATCCCGTCCAACGACGTGGGCAGGAATGCCCACGATTCCCCCCCCCTCCCCGCCCCCCCCCCCCGGCCCGTAACCCCCGCTTAACCCCCGCCCAAAAGCGCAACTGATTGGCCCCTTCATCCGCGACTTCCCGGTTGCGGGTTCGCCACCCCGCGCCCTTACCCGCGCGCT
>Ga0079224_100001552_pt1 | contig 26663 bp, 23 predicted proteins | sample Stecom2015_FD_80414 | JGI IMG/M metagenome (GOLD analysis project Ga0079224, IMG submission 80414) | Agricultural soil microbial communities from Utah to study Nitrogen management - Steer compost 2015 | ecosystem: Environmental > Terrestrial > Soil > Agricultural land | place: USA: Utah... | reverse complement strand
GACGCCTTCGCCGTCGGGCTGACGTGCGGCGGCATCCTCGACGTCTTCGTCGAACGGGTGGACCGCGAGACGTTCCCCGACCTGGGCGACGTCGTCGCGGACATCCGCGCCGGACGGCCGGTCGCCGTCGCCACCGTCGTCGCCCACCCGGACCCGCAGACGGTGGGGCGCCGGATCGTCGTGCGGCCGGAGGGTGAGCCGGGCGCCGGGAGCCTCGGCAGTGCCCGCGCCGACGACGCCGTGACCGACGACGCGCGCGGTCTCCTCGCCGGCGGGCGCACGGCCACGCTCGAGTACGGCCCGGACGGCGAACGACGCGGTGAAGGCATGCGTGTCTTCGTCTCCTCCCACGCGCCCCGTGCCCGCATGTTCGTCTTCGGAGCCATCGATTTCGCCGCCGCCGTCGCCAGGATCGGCACCTTCCTCGACTACCGCGTCACGGTGTGCGACGCCCGGCCCGTCTTTGCCACCGCGTCCCGATTCCCGGACGCCGACGAGGTGGTCGTGCGATGGCCGCACGAGTACCTCGCCGAGGAGATCGCCGCAGGTCGCGTCGACGACCGCACGGTGGTGTGCGTCCTGACCCACGACCCCAAGTTCGACGTCCCGGTTCTCCAGGAGGCCCTTGCCGGACCGCCGCTCGCCTACATCGGTGCGATGGGATCGCGGCGGACCCACGCCGACCGGCTCGATCGCCTACGCGAGGCGGGTGTCACCGAAGAGCAGATCGCGCGGATCTCCAGCCCCATCGGCCTCGACCTCGGCGCCCGCACGCCGGAGGAGACGGCCGTGAGCATCGCCGCCGAGATCATCGCGTTGCGCTGGGGCGGCGCGGGGGAACGGCTCACCGAGACGTCCGGGCCGATCCATCACAGCGCGGAGATCGCGGCGCCGCTCGAGCGTTCCTGAGCGAGCCGGCGAGAGAAGGTCCGCGAATCGCTTGCCGAAAGGTGACCTGGACCACAAAGATCGGTACTGACGACGACGTCAACCTCCCTGGAGGAACGATGACCCGCATCACCGTCACGGTCGACGGAACGAGATACACCGACGACGTGGAGCCCAGGACGCTGCTGGTCCACTACCTGCGCGAGACCCTCGGCAAGACCGGCACCGTGGTGGGGTGCGACACCTCGAACTGCGGTGCCTGCACGGTCCACCTCGACGGCCGCAGCGTGAAGTCCTGCAACGTCCTGGCCGTCCAGGCCGACGGGCAGGAGGTCACCACGATCGAGGGGCTCGCGCAGGACGGCGAGCTCACCCCGGTCCAGCAGGCCTTCCACGAGTGCCACGCGCTGCAGTGCGGATACTGCACGCCCGGCATGATCATGCAGGCCGAGGACCTCATCGCCCACCACGACGACCTCACCGAGGAGAAGATCCGGGTGGGCATGGAGGGCAATCTCTGCCGGTGCACCGGCTACCACAACATCGTCAAGGCGGTGCAGCAGGCGGCCGGCGCCAACGGTGGCGCCGGGGTCTCGGCCGAGGCCGGCAACGGCCGTCCGGCGGCAGGCGAGCCAGCCACCGAGGAGGTACGGGCATGACTGTCACCGAGGACGCTCCGGCACCGGCAGGTGAGCCGGCGCGTGAGGTCGGCAGGGCCCGGCGCCGCAAGGAGGACCAGCGCCTCATCACCGGACGCACCCGCTGGACGGACAACATCCAGCTCCCCGGGATGCTCCACCTGTCCATGGTGCGCAGCCCCTTCGCCCACGCACGCATCACCTCGATCGAGACGGCCGAGGCGCGCGAGGCCGACGGCGTCGTCGCGGTGCTCACGGGGCAGGACCTGGCCGAGACCCAGGGGTCGCTCCCGTGCGCATGGCCCATCACCGAGGACCAGAAGGCGCCGCCGCACCCCGCCGTCGCGGTCGACCGGGTCGCCTTCTCCGGCGAGGTCGTCGCCGTCGTCATCGCGCGCAGCGCCGCCGCGGCCCGGGACGCTGCGGAACTGGTCGACGTCGAGTACGACGAACTGCCCGCCGCACTCGAGCTGCGCGCCGCCGCGGACGACGTGACGCTCGCTCACCCGGACCTCGGGACCAACCGGTCCGCCACCTGGACCTTCGACTCCGCCGAGGCCGGTACCGGCGAGAACGTCGAGGACGCTATTCGCGACGCCGAGGTGCTCATCGAGCGCGAGTACCGCCAGCAGCGGCTCATCCCTTCGTTCATGGAGCCCCGCTCGACCGTCGTGGACCCGACCGGCGAGCAGGTGGTCATGTGGTCAGCCACCCAAGTGCCGCACATCCTGCGCGTCATGCTCGCCATGACGCTCGGCGTGTCCGAGTCCAAGGTGCGGGTCATCGCCCCCGACGTCGGCGGCGGATTCGGCGGCAAGCTGCAGGTCACCCCGGAGGAGATCATCACCTTCCTCGCGGCGCGGCACACCGGCAAGCCGTGCAAGTGGACCGAGACCCGCAGCGAGTCCATGCTGGCCGCCCACCACGGCCGCGACCAGTGGCAGAAGCTCACGCTGGCCGCCAGGGCCGACGGCACGGTCACCGGGCTCAAGGTCGAGCTCCTCGCGGACATGGGCGCCTACCTCGGGCTGGTCACCCCGGGTGTGCCGATCCTCGGGGCGTTCATGTTCAACGCCATCTACAAGTTCCCGAGCTATCACTTCACCTGCACCAACGTCTTCACCAACAAGACGTGGACGGACGCCTACCGGGGCGCCGGCCGACCCGAGGCGACCTACGCCATCGAACGGCTCATGGACGAGCTCGCCGCCGAGGTCGGTCTCGACCCGATGGAGGTGCGGGAGAAGAACTGGATCACCCACGGGGAGTTTCCGTTCACCACGGTGGCGGGCCTGGAGTACGACTCCGGCAACTACGAGGCCGCCACGGCCCGCGCGAAGGAGCTCTTCGGTTACGACGAGCTGCGCCGCGAGCAGGCGCAGCGCCGCGCTGCCGGGGACCGCGTGCAGCTCGGGATCGGCATCTCCACCTTCACGGAGATGTGCGGTCTGGCCCCGTCCCGGGTGCTCGGCTCGCTGAACTACGGCGCCGGCGGCTGGGAGCACGCCGCGGTTCGGATGCTGCCCACCGGCAAGGTCGAGGTCATCACCGGTTCCTCCGCACACGGGCAGGGCCACGAGACCGCGTGGAGCCAGCTCGTCGCCGACCGGCTCGGCATCCCGTTCGAGGACGTCGAGGTGCTGCACGGGGACACCCAGATCTCGCACAAAGGCATGGACACCTACGGCTCGCGCTCCCTCGTGGTGGGCGGCCAGGCGGTGCTGGGCGCCGCCCAGAAGGTCATCGAGAAGGCCAAGCCGCTCGCGGCGCACGTCCTCGAGGCCAATGTCGACGATCTCGAATTCGCCGGCGGAGCGTTCCAGGTCCGCGGCACCGACACCTCGATCGGCCTCGGCGATCTCGCGCTGGCCGCATTCGCCGCGCACGACCTGCCGGACGGGATGGAGGCCAGCCTGGATGCGGACGCCACGTTCGACCCGGCCAACTTCTCCTTCCCGCACGGCACCCACCTGTGCGCCGTCGAGGTCGATACCGAGACCGGGCAGACCACGATCCGGAAGTACGTCTCGGTCGACGACGTCGGCACCATCGTCAACCCGCAGATCGTCGAGGGACAGATCCACGGCGGCATCGTGCAGGGCATCGCGCAGGCGCTGTGGGAAGAGGCCGTCTACGACGAGAACGGCACACTCGTCTCGGGCTCGTTCGTCGACTACACGCTGCCGACGACGGCGGACACCATCTCCTTCACCACGGACCAGACGGTGTCCCCCGCCACCAGCAACGACATCGGGGCCAAGGGCGTCGGTGAGGCCGGCTGCATCGCCTCGACCCCCGCCGTCGTGAACGCGGTGGTCGACGCCGTCCGCCCGTTCGGCGTCAGCGACATCGTCATGCCCTGCACGCCCGAGCGCGTGTGGAAGGCCATCCAGGCCGGCACCGCAGGCGGCCGCGCGCCGACCGAGGCCGACGCCGCCGCACACTTCGAGCCCGGCACCCACAATCAGGGTGCCGGCCAGGTCGAGGGAGGCCCGCAATGATCCCCGCACCGTTCGACTACGCCGCACCCACCACGGTGCCGGAGGCGCTCTCGCTGCTCGCCGAGCACGGGGACGAGGCCAAGGTGCTCGCCGGCGGTCAATCCCTGCTGCCGGTGCTCCGGATGCGGCTGAACGCCCCCGAGATGCTGGTCGACCTCGGCAAGCTCACCGAACTGGTCGGGGTCACCGACCTCGGGGACAGGCTGCGCATCGGCGCGATGACGCCGTACTACCAGCTCCTCGCCGATCCGCTGGTCACCGCGCACGCGGGTGTGCTCGTCGAGGCGATCCGGGAGGTCGCCGACGAGCAGGTCCGGCACCGCGGCACCATCGGCGGCGCCCTGGCGCACGCGGATCCGGCCGGCGACGTCGGCGCACCCGTCCTCGTCCTCGACGCCACGCTCGTGGTGACCGGTATGGACGGGACCGAGCGGCGGGTGCCGGCCACCGAGTTCTTCGTCGACTACTTCACGACGGCCGTCGAGGAGGGAGAGATCCTCACCGCCGTCGAGATCCCGAAGCTCGTCGGTTGGGGTTGCGCCTATGAGAAGTTCGTCCGCGTCTCGCATCAGTGGGCGATCGTCGGGGTCGCCGCCTGCGTGCGTGCCGAGGGCGGCACCATCGCCGAGGCCCGGATCGGGTTGACGAACATGGGCTCGACGCCGCTGCGTGCCACCGCCGTCGAGCAGGCTCTGGCCGGCCGGCCGGCCACCGAGGAGGGGATCGGTGACATCTGCGCCCGGGTCGGTGAGGGGACCGAGCCGCCGTCGGACCTCAACGGCGACGCCGACTACCGCCGTCACCTGGCCGGGGTGCTGACCCGGCGGGCCGTGCTGGCGGCGGCGGGAGCGTGATCGCGTGGAGCTGACGCACTCGTTCACCGTTCCGGCGGATCCGGCGACCACCTGGGAGCTGCTGACCGACCTCGACCGGGTCGGCAGCTGCTTCCCGGGCGCCACGGTCAAGGAAGCGACCGAGCAGGAGTTCTCCGGGACGGTCAAGGTCAAGCTCGGCCCGATCGCCATGCAGTACGCGGGCTCCGGGACGTTCGTCGAACGTGACGACGACGGCCACCGCGCCGTCATCGAGGCCAAGGGGAAGGACCGGCGCGGCAACGGCACCGCCGCGGCCACCGTGACGATGTCCCTGACCCCCGACGGCGAGGGCACCCGCGCCGACGTCACGACCGACCTGCAGGTCACGGGTAAACCGGCGCAATTCGGCCGCGGCGTCATGCAGGACGTCTCGGACAAGCTCCTCGGCCAGTTCGTCGCCTGTATCGAACGCCGGCTCGGTGAGGGCGGCGAGGAGGCCGACGGCGCAGGCAGCGGGTCGGACGCGGCCAGCTCGTCCGAGAAGGTGCCGGACGACAGGCCATCGCAGGAGGGCGCGTCGACCACGACGGGTGCGGCACAGCCCGCGGCCTCCGGGGCACCCGCGGCACCCGCGGCCGTGACCGCCACCTCGGGTCCCGCCCGGACGGCGCCGGCACGCGAGGACCACGACGCCATCGACCTCGGATCTGCCGTCGCGCCGGTGCTGCTCCAGCGCTACAGCGGCGTCGCCGCGGCCGGCCTGATCGGGCTTCTCATCGGCCTGCTCCTCGGGCGCCGGTGGAGGTAGCGCCCGCGCATCCGGCGACGACGGGTCGCACGCAGGCCCCTACCGGTAGGTCACCGGCCGGCCGGTCACGGGCAGATCGGCTTGTCCAGCGGACGGCATCCGGCGACGAGTGAGCTCTGGGCCTTGTAGTCGACGACCCCGTCCGTCCGGCCGATCCACGGGTGCCTGCGTTGCCAGTCCACGACGGCGGCCAAGGTGTTCGAACCGAACACGCCGTCCGGCGCCACGTCGTAGCCGATCGCAAGCAGATGGCACTGCCAGAAGGTCACCCCCCGGTCGTACGGGGCGCTGCTGTCGCGGTCTCCGTAGCGGATCTCGTAGCCCTAGGACGTGGAGAACGTGGCGCAGACGTCGTACGCCTGCGCCTGGGGAGCGAGAGCGACGGCTCCCGTGGTCCCCACCAGTGCGGTCGCGACGACCCCGACGATCCCGCGCAGAATCCTGTGCTTCACCAAGGTGTTCCCCCCATGTGATGGCCGCCGACGCGTCGCGTGCGTTGTGTGCGCGCTCGACGCTAGCAGTACCGAGAGCCGGGCTCCCGGACCTGTCCGGTTATGGCCGGCGTCGCGGATCGACCACAATGAGCGGGTGCGGCCCGAGACGTTCATGAGGTGCGATCCGATGGACGGCTGTGCCCGGGCGGTCCGGACGCACCCGGCGAACGGGACGGGCCGCGCGTGACCGAGGCCCTCTACGCGAAGGTCTACGACACCCTTCGCTCCCGAATCGTCGACGGCGAACTCGCCGTCGGCGACCGGCTGCCGTCCCAGACGGAGCTGGCCGGGCAGTTCTCCGTCAGCGTCATCACCGTCAAACGCGCCCTCGACATGCTCCGTGACGACGGCTTCGTCACGCGACGGCCCCGGATCGGGACCGTCGTGGTCTCCCGTACGCCCGAGGAGACGGTGGACGGGGAGCGGCTCCCGCTCGTCGGCTATCTGGCTCCGGGCTTTCACGACGCCTTCGGCTCGCACGTCCTCCTCGGTCTGCTCGCCGCCTCGCGGCACCACGCCCATGTGACCCTGGCGGTCACCGAGGGCGACGCCGACCTGGAGGAACGCCTCATCGAGGAGCAGCTCGCACGTGGGATCGAGGGACTGATCCTGCTTCCCTCCTCCTCCCAGGCCATCCCGCCGACGGTCGCCACCCTGCTCGGCCGGCGCTTCCCGATCGTCATTGTCGACCGCACGCTCGCCGGCATGCCCGTCAGCACGGTCACCTCCGACAATGTCGCCGGTGGCCGCATGGCTGCCGAGTACCTCTTCGACCGCGGCCACACCGGGATCGCGCTGGTGCTCTCGCCGAACGAGATCTCCTCGCTGGAGGAACGACGGCGTGGCGTCATCGCCGCGCACGCCGCCCATCAGGTGCGCCTGGACCCGGACCGGATCTTCACCGACGTCCGGTCGGTGATCCCCGGCTCGACGGTGACGGCCGAGCAGGACGTGGCCGAGCTCCGCGAGTTCCTGGCGTCCCGGCCGGACATCACGGCCTGCGTCACGGCGGAGTACCACTCGGCCCGGCTCGTCCTGCGCGCCGCCCAGGAGATCGGACGCCGCGTCCCGGAGGAGCTGTCGATCGTCTGCTTCGACGCCCCGCCCGAGTTCGTCGACGCGGCGCTGCCGTTCACCCACGTCGAGCAGGACCAGCACACGATCGGCCGGCGAGCCTTCGACCTGCTCGCCCGTCAGCTCGGTGAGCGCGGGCTGGTGGCTCAGGAGACCGTCCCGGTCCGGATCGTCGAGGGCGGCTCCACAGGACCGGCCCCGCGGCAGGGCTAAGCAGTCAGCGCGAGCCGGCGCTCTCCTCCAGCGACGCGCGGACCTCGAGCGCCATCACTGCCGACAACTGGGTGGACAGGTCCGTCGTCGCCGATGCCGGGCCGGTCCAGTCCGGTCCGGCCAGCACCCGGCCGCCGCGGTTCCCGCTTTCCCAGAGCGCGTCCGTGCTCGTCCGGAGGAACGCTGCGAGCTCGGCGGCCGGTCCTCCGGTGCCGGTCTCGTTGAGCAGCTCCCAAACGTAGCGGTAGTAGATGCCTGCGAACAGACCGCCGTCGCCCTGACCTTCCGAGCGGAAGACGCCGCCGTCGCCGAGCTCACGGACGGCGGCGGTGGCGGTCCGGGTGGCCTCCGCCAGAAGCGACGCGTCACCGTGCACACGGAAGGCCTCCACGAGCGCGCCGACCCACACGCCCTGGCAGTACGTGAAGATCCAGTCCTGGTCGATCGCGCCGTCACCGAGGCGGTTGATCCCGTCGGCCACGAGGGCCGAGTCCGGGTCCAGCAGCGTCTCCCGCAGCCATGTCACCGCCGCGTCCGCGTAGGAGAGGTAGTGTCCGTCACCGGTGTCGGCGTGCAGCCGGTAGGACAGGATCGCGAACGGGCCGTTGGAGGGTGCGTTCTTGTAGTCGAGCTGGTCGCGGCGCCACGCCACGCTGGGGCCGTAGGTCTCGTTCCACCCCTCGGTCGCGATCTCCTCCCAGAGGGCGACGGCGTCGTCGAGATGGTTCGTGCGGCCCGTGATGCGCCAGAGCCGGTGCAGGGCGAGCGCGTACCACCCCATGTCGTCGAAGTAGTCGTTGACCAGCCGGCCGTCGTTGCGGTGTCGGATGGCGCGGGCCAGACGCGTGGCGTCCGCGAGAGTGTCCCGGCTGCCGGTGCGCAGGTGGCCGTCGAGGCGGGCGTCGACCGCGTGCGCGAGCCACCAGTAGTGGAACTGGTCGTCGCTGCCGGGGCTCGTCGGGTACGTGTTGTGCAGCACCTGTGGCCACGCCGCACCGAAGTAGTGGATCAGTCCCCGCTGTCCGGCGGCTGCTCGGGCGCGCCACCGGCGGGCCGGCGCCGGGGACGGTGGCGCGGCCGCGTGAGCGGACGAGGCCAGGCCGGCCGGCGCGAGAGCGCCGGTGACCGCGGCCGCACCGATCGCGCCGAGTGCTCGCCGCCGGGTGAGGTGCGTCGTCGTCGGTGTCATGAGCGGACTCCTCCTTGAGTGTGTGGCTAGCGGTGGGCGTGCTCAGGGCTCCATCCGCGCGCGGACCTCGAGCGCCATGATGGCGCTGAGCAGCGTCGAGTAGCCCACCTGTGCGGGGGCCGGCCGCGTCCAGTCGTCGCCCGGGCGCAGGACGACCTCGCCGCCCGGCTCCGGGCAGGTACGGGCGTGCTCCCACAGGATGTCGGTGCTGGACCGGACGAAGTCGGCGACCGCGGCCACCGGGCGCTCGTCCAGCAGCTGTGCCGCGTAGCGGTACCAGACCCCCTTGAAGAGCCCGACGTCGCCGCCCGCGGCGTCCGGGACGTGGTCGTCGACCATTTCGCCCTCGTGGCGGAAGACACCACCGGTGGCGAGCTCACGGATCGACGTCAGCGCGCACCGTTCGGCCTTGTCGAGCCACGCGGCCTCCCCGGTGGTCCGGAACAGCTCCACGCACGCGCCGATGTACAGCCCCTGGTTGTAGGTGAAGCGCCACTGGGTGTCGATCTCCGTGCCGCCCTCCCGCCCGAGCCCGTCCTCCACAAAGCAGTCCGGGCCGACGAGATTCGCTTCCAGCCAGGCCGTCGCCGTCCGGGCACGCTCGAGGAAGCGTGGCTCGCCGGTGCGCCGGTGGAGCCGTGCGCCCAGGATGATCAACGGGCCGTTGGCCGGGGTGTTCTTGTAGTCCGGCTGCTGCCGGCGCCAGGACAGCGAGGCCCCGTGCGTGTCGTTCCAGCCGTACGTGACCACGTGGTCCCACAGCGCCAGCACGTCAGCGGTGACAGCGTCGGACTCGTCCGTCTCCGCGGTGGCCTCGGCCAGGCGCAGCAATGCCAAGGCGTACCAGAGCATGTCGTCGAAGTAGTCGTTGAACAGACTGTCACCGTTGCGGCGGCGGATGTTGTCCGCCACCCGGCGCGCGCTGTCCAGCCACGACTCCTCGCCCGTGCGGGCGTAGGCGTCCAGGCGGCAGTCGATGACGTGCGCGAGCCACCAGTAGTTGAAGAGCTCGTCGTCGCCGGCCGGGTGCGTGTTGTGCAGCAGCTGTGGCTCCGGTGCGCCGTAGAGCGCGTCGAGGCTGCGCTGGGCCAGGTCGGCCCGATCCGGCCAGGCCGCGGTGGCGCCGGGCGCGGGGGACTGCGTCGTGGTCATCGATTGGCCTCCAGGATCCGGTCTCCTTGTTCACGTGCACGTGCGAGCGCTTCCGGGCCCGATCGCGCGCCCGAGGTGACCTGCTGCAGTTCGGGGATGAGGGCGAGCTGCTCGACGTCGGCGTAGCCGGGGACCGGCGGGCGGATCCGTGCCACCTCGACCGTCTCCACGATGGGCGCGAAACGCTCGTTCACTGCCCTGGTCGCGGCCTCGGCGGCCTCGACGTTGGCGGGGATCCATCCGCTCAGCTCGCTGAAGCTCAGGCTGTTCTCCGGCTCGAGCGCCCACCACTTCATGAGCTCCCACGCCCCCTCCGGCTCGGGCGCGTCGACCGGGATGACCAGACCGAAGCCGCCGAGGGCGGCTCCGCGGTCCCCGCGCGGGCCCGGGACCGCCGGGACGACGCCGTAGTCGAGCCCGTCCACGGCGTCCCAGGTGGGGAACTGCCACGGACCGTCGTACGTGATCGAGACCAGCCCCTGGGCGAAGGCGTCGATGCCGTCGGAGAAGCCGAGGTCGTAGACCCGGCGGCGGTGCAGCAGGTCGTCCCAGTAGTCCAGGACCTCCAGGCCCTCGGGGGAGTCGAACGCGGTGCGGCGTTCGGCGTCGTCGAGCATCTGTCCGCCTGCCTGCTGCAGGTACATGCTGAACAGGCCGACGTCCTGCAAGTCGAAACCCGCGCGCCGGAGCCTGCCGCCTTCCCGCACCGTCAGTGCCTCGGCGGCGTCGGCGAGCTCGGCCCAGGTGGTCGGCGGTGCCAGACCGGCCTCGTCCAGATGCGTGCGGTTGTAGAAGACGGCGCGCGAATCGACGAGCAGCGGGACGCCGAACGCCTCGCCGTCGATCTGCATCTCCCGCATCGCCTCGGGGTAGAACGCGCCGAGGTCAACGCCGTCGCGCTCGGCCCAGTCCTGGAGCGACCTGAGAGCGCCGCGGCGGCCGTACTTGGCCGTCTGCCACCGGTCCCACAGCACGATGTCGGGCACGTTGCCCGCTGCGATTCCGGTGAGCAGCTTCTCCTCGAGCACGCCCTGAGGGGTGTCACGGACTTCGAAGTCGTTCTGGACGGCGTTGAAGGCGTCGAGTTGCTGCTGGATCTGCGCGGCCTGGTCACCGCCCCAGCCGCCCCACATGCTGAGGATCCGCGCGCCCGAGGCGGTGAACCGGGCCGGGTTCGGCGGCGCGCACGAACCGAGGACGGTGGCGCCCATGCCCGCAGCGAGGGCACCGAGAACGGTGCGCCGGCTGAGCCGGCGGTCAGCGTGCGTTGACATGCGCGACCCCCTCGATGATGTAGCGCTGGGCGAAGATGAACAGCACGATCACCGGCAGGCTGGTGATCACCGTGCCCGCCATCAGAGGGCCGTAGTCCGTCTGGTAGTCCGTGACGAAGGAGGCCAGGCCCACCTGGACGGTCCACATCTCCTGGACGTTGAGCACGATGAGCGGCCACATGAAGTTGTTCCAGCCGGCCTGGAACGTCAGGATCGCCAGCACGGCGGCGCCGGCCTTGGCCAGCGGCAGGTAGACCTGCGCGAAGATCCGGAACTCGGAGGCGCCGTCGATGCGCGCGGCCTCCCCGAGCTCGGCGGGGATCGAGGAGAAGAACTGGCGCATGAAGAACACGGCGAACGCCCCGGCCGCGCCCGGCAGGATGATCGCCCAGTAGGTGTTCAGCAGGCCGACGCCGCCCTGCCCGATCAGGTTGTTGCCGCCGGCCAACGGAATCGCCCGCAGCACCAGGAAGCTCGGCACCATCGTCACGATCCCCGGGACCATGAGCGAGCCGAGCAGAGTGACGAACAGGGCACGCTTGCCGCGGAACTGCATCCGCGCGAACGCGTAGCCGGCGAGGGAGCCGAAGAACAGGTTCAGCACGACCCCACCGACGGCGAGGACGAGCGAGTTGAGGAAGTACCGCGCGAAGGGCACCTCGGTCATCACCCGGGTGTAGTTCTCGACCGTGACGGTGCGGGGGATGAGCTCGAGCGAGCCGGAGAGGATGTCACCGGCCGGCTTGAGCGAGGTGATCACCGTCCACAGCAACGGGAAGACGGTCAGGACCGAGACGGCGACGACGGCGATCCACCAGGCGGCCGCGGTGATCCGGCGGCGCGGCGTACCGGTGCGGACAGCGGGGGCACTCATGTGTTGTCCTTCCCGGTGACGCGGGCGTTGATGACCGCGAACACCGCGATGATCGCGAACAGCACGAAGGAGATCGCGGACGCGTAGCCCATCTCGAGGTTCCCGAAGCCCTGCGTGTAGACGTAGTAGACGAGGGTGATCGTGGAGTTCGCCGGTCCGCCTTTGGTGAGCACGTACGCCTGGTCGAAGACCTGGAACGCGCCGATGACCAGCAGCGTCGAGACCAGAAAGGTCGTGCGGGACAGGCTCGGCAGGGTGATGTAGCGGAACTGCTGCCACCAGGTCGCGCCGTCGATGCGGGCCGCCTCGTAGAGCTGAGGCGGGATGCCCTGCAGCCCGCCCAGATAGATCATCATGTTGGTGCCGAAGCCGGCCCACACGCTCATGAGGACGATGGCCGGCATCGCCCACTGCGAGTCGTACAACCAGGCCGGCCCGTCGATGCCGAACCAGCCGAGCGCGACGTTGAGCATGCCGAACTGCGGGTTGAGCAGCCAGTACCAGATGGTGGCCGTCGCGACGGTCGAGGACACGACCGGGATGTAGAAGAAGGTCCGGAACAGGGCGGAGACCCGGACGTTGCGGTTGAGGAGCAACGCCGTCGCGAGGGCCACGACCAGTCCGAGCGGGACGAACATCAGCGTGTACCACGCCGTGTTCCGCAACGCGATGAAGAAGTACGGATCGAGGAAGAGCCGGCGGTAGTTCTCCAGTCCCAGCCACTGTGACTCACCGATGACTGAGTAGCTGGTGAAGCTCATGACCAGCGCCATCCCCGCAGGAATCACCACGAAGATCGCGAACAGCGCCATCGGCAGGGCCACGAAGGCCCACGCCCACCGTTCCTGGATGCGCCACTGCCGCGAGGGTCGGTTGCCCAGGGGTGGTGCGGAGCGCGTGCGCGCGCGTTCGCCCGGCGGTGCCGCCGGTGCTGTGGTCGTCATGTCCGATCGCCTCCTCTGCCGATCGGCACGCCGCGTCGGTGCGGTGTGCGTTATGCCGTGCCACCCGGACGGGGCGCAGACCGCCCCTGCCGGGAATCGGTCGTCCCGGGAACGGGGCGGCCGAGGATGTCCAGGACGAGCTCGCAAAACATCGAGTCCGCCCAGCTGAACCACTCGCGGGTGAAGCGCTGCGGGTCGTCCACGTGGTACGACTCGCACATCCGACCGCGGCTCCGGTTCGCCGCGAGCATCTGCTCGACGACGGCGTGCTTGTCGGCCTCGTCCGTGGCGGTCAGCCCCCGGACGGCGGCGGCGATGGGCCAGACGTGCCGCGGGGGAGTGTGCGGGCTGCCGACGCCGTCGCCCGTGGCTCCGCGGGCGAAGGTCGGGTTCGCGTCGCTGAGGACGAACCGCCGCGTCGCGGCGTAGAGCGGGTCGTCCCCAGGGACGGCGCCGGTCAGCGGGAGCGAGAGCAGGCTGGGCATGTTCGCGTCGTCCATGAGGAGGTGGTGCCCGAGTCCGTCGACCTCGTAGGCGAGGATCCGCCCGTGGTCCGGGTGCTCGACGACGCCGTGCTCCAGCGTCGCGGCTTCGAGCTCGTCCGCCAGGGCCTCGGCGCGGCGGGCCAGCCCGCCGTCCTCGACCGGGCCGTCGGCGAGCTCGGCGAGGTCGCGCAGCGAGGCGACGGCGAACAGGTTGCCGGGGACGTTGTAGTGGTAGCGGCACGCGTCGTCGCTCGGGCGGAACGCGCTCCACGTCATGCCGGTCACGCCCACCGGGCTGCCGTGCCCCCCGCGCACGAGCGTGTCGGACGGCGGGCAATCGGTTCGCGCGAAGCGGTAAGGGGAGCGATTCTCGTGATCCTGCTCGGCCCGGAGCGTCTCGATGATCAGGTCGGCGCTCGCGCGGAACGCGTCGTCGAGGTGGTCGGTCCGTCCGGTGCCCGCCCAGAGCTGGTGGGCGAGCTGGAGCGGGAACGCGAGCGAGTCGACCTCGTACTTACGTTCCCAGATCCACGGGTTCATGTCCGTGTCGTCGTCCTGGTGGCCGGCGCCGTCGGCGCCTCGGTTGAACGCATTGGCGTACGGGTCGCGCAGGATCTGCCGGCTCTGTCGGCGCACCACCGCCGAGATGACGTCCGCCAGCGCGGGATCGGCGTCGGCCAGTGCGAGGTACGGGCGCAGCTGTGCCGCCGAATCCCGGAGCCACATGGCCGGGATGTCGCCGGTGAGCACGAAGGCGGTGCCGTCGGCCTCCCAGCTGACGGCGTCGGTGAGCGTGCGCCGCATCGCGGCAGTGAACACCTCTGCCGCCTCGGCACCGAGTGCGGTACGGACCTCGGCGGACAGATCGGCGAGAAGCGCCTCGTCGATCCCCGTCGGTGCTGCGCTCACCTCGCTGTGTGTGGCCACCCGATCTCCACTAGTAGTTGAATATATCCAATGAGTGGAAAGTAGCAGATGGTGACGGGAGGGCCGGCCCGATAGGATCGACTGCGGCCGGCGGGCCGGCCGGCCGCGGCACGACGGAGGGGTCGGACGGACATGCAGAGCACCTCGTCCACGCTCGCGGAATCGCGCAGCACCGTGCTTCGCGTCGCCGCTGAGACGGCGCCGTCGTTACCCGGCGGACCACCGCCGGACGAGGCCGAGGAACTCCTCGAGGGGTACTACCACGACGTCCTGACCGAGGACCTTCTCGCGCAGGAGCCACGTGACCTGCTCGGCGCCGCGCTCGCGCACCGCGCCGCCGCCGAGGTCCGCGCCCCGGGCGAGGCCGTGGTCAACGTGTTCACCCCGGCTCCGGACGAGCACGGCTGGTCGACCGGGCAGACGGTGGTCGAGATCGTCACGGACGACATGCCCTTCCTCGTCGACTCGGTCATCAACGAGCTCGGCCGTCAGGGCCTGACGGTCCGGCTCCTGGTGCATCCGCAGCCGGCGGTCCGGCGCGATCTGGGCGGCCGGCTGGTGGAGATCGTCCGCGGGCGCGCCACCGCCGCCGTCGTGGGAGGCGCCGCGCAGGGCGATCTCGTCCGCGAGTCGTGGATCCACGTCCAGGTCGCCGCCGTGACCGGTGAACGGCTCGAGCAGCTCGACGCCGGGCTGCGCCGCGTGCTCGCCGACGTCCGCGCCGCCGTCGAGGACTTCCCGCAGATGGAGGCCCGGGCCCGCGACATCTCCGCCCTGCTGCTGCAGGACCCGCCCTCCGGTGTGGACGAGGAGGACATCCAGCAGGCCCGTCAGCTGCTCGACTGGCTCGTCGGCGGACATTTCGTCTTCCTCGGCTACCGGGAGTACCGCCTGCTGCGCGGCCGGTCTGAGGACGAGGCGAGTCTCGGCGTCGTCCCGGGGTCCGGCCTGGGCATCCTCCGCGACTCCGGCGACGCCACGGCCACGACGCTGCCGCCCGCCGTCGCCCGCAAGGCCGCCGAGCCGGATCTGGTCATCGTCACCAAGGCGAACTCGATCTCCACGGTCCACCGCAACCGTCATCTCGACTACATCGGGGTCAAGCTCTTCGACGAGCTCGGCACAGTGGTCGGTGAACAGCGGTTCCTCGGCCTGTTCACCCCGAGCGCCTACTCGGCCCCGGTCGCCCAGGTCCCGTTCGTCAACGCCAAGGTCACCCAGGTCTTCCAGCGCACCGGGTTCTCCCGCTCCAGCCACCTCGGTAAGGACCTGCTCGCCGTCCTCAAGGCGTATCCGCGCAGTGAACTGTTCCAGGACGACGTCGACCACATCGCCGAGGTCGCGACCGCCGTCGTGCACCTGCGGGTGCGGCCCCGGACGCGGCTGTATCTGCGGACTGACGACTACCAACGGTTCACCTCATGTCTGGTGTACATCCCGCGGGAGCGGTACTCGGCCGAGGTCCAGCGCCGGATTCGCCGGCTGCTCGCGGACGCGCTCGGCGGGGACAGCTCGGGCCAAGGCGTGCAGGCCAACGAGATCGTCTCCGAGGAGTCCCCGCTCGCCCAGCTGCACGTCGTGGTCCGCGTCCCGCCGGGTGCCGTGGCTCCCGAGGCGGACGAGGCGGACCTGGAGCGCCGGATCATCGCCGCCGTGCGCACGTGGGAGGAGGACCTCGCCGAGTTGGCGGAGCAGCGGCTCGGCGCGGACGGTCCCGCCCTCGTCGATCACTTCACCTTCCCGGGCGGGTACAAGGAGGACTTCACCCTCGACGAGGCCGTCGACGATCTCCGGCACATCGAGGACCTGCTGCGCGCCGAACGCGACGACGGCGCGGACGCGGCGCTCGGGCTGAACCTCTACCGGCCCGGACGGGTCGCCGGCCGGGAGGTCGGTCCGGACGAGCGCCGCCTCAAGCTCTACCGGCACGGCGACCTGCCGCTCTCGGCGGTGCTGCCGATCTTCTCCGGACTCGGACTGGAGGTCGTCGACGAACGCCCCCACACCCTGGGTGAGGCCGACGGCCGCCGCGCCTACGTCTACGATTTCGGCCTGCGCGCCGCCACGGTCAGTGCGTGGGAGGGCGACCCGCAGGACGTGCGCGCCCGGCTGCAGGAGGCGTTCCGTGCCGTCTGGGACGGCCGCGCGGAGCCGGACGGGTTCAACGCGCTGGTCCTCCTCGCCGGCCTGACATGGCGGCAGGTGGTCGTGCTGCGTGCGGTGGCGGCGTACCTGCGCCAGGCGGGATCGATCTTCTCCCGCGAGTACGTCGAGACGGCGTTGCGGGAGAACCCTCAGATCGCGCGGATGCTCGTCGAGTTGTTCGAGACGCGGTTCGACCCGGACGGTCCCGACGGCGTCGGCACGGGGAGTGCCCGCGGGGCGGCTGAGGAGGAGCTCGCCGAGCGGATCCGTACCGCGCTCGACGACGTCGCCTCCCTCAACCATGACCGGATCATCAGGGCCCTCCTCGCCGTCGTGCGAGCCACCGACCGCACGAACTACTACCAGCCGCCCGGGCCGATCGACGGTGCGGCCGACCGGAGCGCCGGGCACCGTCCGACCGTCGCCCTCAAACTCGCCCCACGACGGCTCGCCCTGCTGCCGGAGCCGCGCCCGTGGGCGGAGATCTTCGTCTACGGCGTCGCCGTCGAGGGCGTCCACCTGCGGTACGGCCCCGTGGCCCGCGGCGGCCTGCGCTGGTCCGACCGCCGCGAGGACTTCCGCACCGAGGTCCTGGGCCTGGTCAAGGCCCAGGCCGTCAAGAACGCGGTGATCGTCCCGGCCGGCGCCAAGGGCGGTTTCGTCGCCAAGCAGCTGCCCGACCCGGCCGGCCCCGGCGGGCGCGAGGCCTGGTACGAGGCAGGCACCCAGGCCTACCGGTTGTTCGTCTCCTCCCTCCTCGACGTCACCGACACCGTCGTCGACGACGCCGTCGTGCCGCCGCAGCGCCTGGTGCGTCACGATGCCGACGACCCGTACCTCGTGGTGGCGGCGGACAAGGGCACCGCCGCGTTCTCCGATGTCGCCAACGCCGTCGCCCGGGACTACGGGTTCTGGCTCGACGACGCCTTCGCCTCGGGCGGGTCGACCGGCTACGACCACAAGAAGATGGGCATCACCGCCCGCGGTGCCTGGGAGGCGGTCAAGCGGCACTTCCGCGAGCTCGGTCTCGACACTCAGCGCGAGGAGTTCACCGTCGCCGGCGTCGGCGACATGTCCGGGGATGTCTTCGGCAACGGGATGCTGCTCTCCGAGCACATCCGCCTGGTCGCCGCCTTCGACCATCGGCACATCTTCCTCGACCCGGACCCGGACCCCGCCCGGTCCTTCGCCGAGCGGCGGCGCATGTTCGGCCTCGGCCGGTCCACCTGGGCGGACTACGACACCTCGGTCCTCTCCGAGGGGGGCGGCATCCACCCCAGGACGGCGAAGTCGGTCGAGATCACCCCGCAGGTGCGCCGGAGGCTCGGCCTGGACGAGGACGTCACCCGGCTGGCCCCCGCCGAGCTCATCCGGGCCATCCTCACGGCGCCGGTCGACCTGCTGTGGAACGGCGGCATCGGGACCTACGTCAAGGCGTCCACCGAGACCGACGAGGACATCGGTGACCGCGCCAACGACGCGGTGCGCGTGGACGGGGCGCAGCTGCGCTGCCGCGTGGTCGGTGAAGGTGGCAACCTCGGGCTGAGCCAGCTCGGTCGCATCGAGGCGGCGCAGCGCGGGGTCAAGCTCAACACCGACGCCATCGACAACTCGGCCGGGGGCGACTCCTCGGACCACGAGGTCAACCTCAAGATCCTGCTCGCGAACGCGATCGCCGCCGGTGACCTCGACCGCGCCGACCGTGACGAGCTGCTCGCCTCGCTCACCGAGGACGTGGCGCGGCGGGTGCTGCGGCAGAACTACGAGCAGTCCGTGCTGCTGGGCAACGCCCGGACGGTCCAGCACCAGATGCTCGGCGCTCACCAGCGACTCATGCACTGGCTCGAGGAACGGGGCGACCTGGATCGTCGCCTCGAGTTCCTGCCCGACGACGCCGAGCTCGCCCGCCGCGCCGAGGGCGGGGTCGGCCTGACCTCGCCGGAGTTCGCCGTCTTCGTCGCCTACGCGAAGCTCGCGCTCAAGGCGGACCTGCTCGCCTCCGATCTCCCGGACGAACCGTGGTTCACCGCCGAGCTGCACGCGTACTTCCCCGAGGAGTTGCGCGAGCGCTTCGCCGGCGCGATGGAACGGCACCCGCTGCGGCGCGAGATCATCGCGACCCGCGTGGCGAACTCGGTCATCAATCGCGGCGGGACCACGTTCGTCTTCCGCGCGATGGAGGAGACCGGTGCGTCTTCCGCCCAGATCGCCCGCGCGTTCGTCGTCGCGCGGGAGATCTTCGGCATCGCGGAGTTCGTCCAGGCGGTCGAGGCGCTGGACAACATGGTTGCCAGCGACACCCAGGCGCTGCTGTACCTGGAGTTCCGCCGGCTGCTCGACCGGGCCGTGCGCTGGATGGTCCAGCGGTACCCCGACGGGATCGACGTCGCCGCCGAGATCGACCGGCTGGCGCCACCCGTCGCCCAGCTCGTCCCACAGGTGCCGGAGCTGCTGCGCGGCGACGCGCGCGTGGGTACCCAGGAACGTGCGGAGGTACTCGTCGAGGCGGGCGTTCCGGCGGAGCTCGCGCGGCACGCCGCCGCGCTCGTGGAGCACTACGTCACGCTCGATGTCGTGGCCCTGGCTGAGCGCACCGGCGCAGGACTGGAGACGGTGGCGGGTGTGCGTGCAGCGGCGGAGGAACACTTCGGCGTCGACGTCCTGCTCACGCGCCTGGAGACGCTGCCGCGGGAGGAACGGTGGGACGCGCTCGCCCGCGCCGCCCTGCGCGACGACCTCTACGCCGTGCTCGCCGACCTGACCGCCGCCGTGCTCCAGGAGACCGACGACGACCTCGATCCGGACGAGAGGATCGCGGCGTGGGCGCGTGCGCACGCGGCGTTCACGCAGCGGGCGCGCGCCTCCGTCGACGGGGTGGCGCGGCTGGAGACCGTGGACCTCGCTCCGCTGTCGGTGGCCCTGCGAGCGCTCCGGGCAGGCGTGCGCTAACCGGCCGCGCAGCCCACCCGCCGAGAGCCGACCGCCCCATCCGCCGAGAGCGGACGATCGGGTCATGAGCGGACGTTTGAACGTCCGCTCACGGCACAGGTCTCCGCTCTCGGCGGGTTGGGCTGCGCAAGAACGGTCGGGCGGCGGGCCGGACCCACCCGCAACACTGGTCCACATGGGTTCGTCCGGACGAGATCGGCTGCGTGCGCTCCTGGACGCCGTCCTCGACGAGGAGCACCGCACACTCGAGGACATGGCCGGCGGCGCGTACACCTCGCCGTACCACTTCAGCCGGCTGCTCTCCCGGGACACGGGTGAGGCGCCGGTGGCGATGCGGCGGCGGGTCATGCTCGAGCGCGCTGCCTGGCAGCTGCTCGGCGGAGCCAGCGTGACCGACGCGGCGTGGGACGCCGGCTACGAGTCGGTGGACGGGTTCAGCCGTGCCTTCGCCCGCGCCTACGGGCACCCACCGAGCCGCCCGGTGAGCGGGCACTGGTTACCCGCACCGAACGGCATCCACTTCCACCCACCGACATCCCTCTGGGTCGCAGCGAAGGAACGATCGATGAACCCGCTGGCCGAGCAACTGATCGAGCACGACCTCGACGACACCCGCGACCTGCTCGAACTCGCGCAGCAACTCCCGCGCGAGGACTTCCTCGCCGAGCGACGGCCCGGCGCCACCGTGCTCAGCTGGGACGGCCCCGAACCGTCCATCCAGGCAGTGCTCGAGCGGCAGGTCGGCTCGAAGGAGACCTGGCTCGCCTCGATCGAAGGGCTCGACGAGCCGGACCGGGACCACGCCGCCGACGCCGACGCGCTGCTGCGCCGCCACGACGCCGTCGCACCGCGGTGGCTGGCCGCCGTGCGGGACATCGACCGCCGGGGTGGCTGGGACGACCGCTTGATCGACGCCCTGTGCGATCCGCCGGAGAGCTTCGTGATGAGCAGCGTCATCGCCCATGTGCTCACCTACGCCGCGCACCGACGTCAGACGGTGCGGCTCATGCTGCGGGAGGCCGGGTACGACGTCGATCACGGCGACCCCATCGAATGGTTCCGCCGCCACCGCGGTGACATCCCCGGAGAGGAGATCCGATGACCACCCTGACCTACTACACCGCCACCAGCCTCGACGGCTTCATCGCCGACCCGCAGGACTCCCTGGACTGGCTGCTCCGGCAACCCCAGGAGGGCCCCGAGGACGGCGAGGCCGAGGACGACGCCGCGGCGCGGTTCGGCTACGAGCGTTTCATCGCCGGCATCGGTGCCATCGTCATGGGGTCGACGACGTACGAGTGGATCCTGCGGCATCACGACGATGTCGCGGCCGAGATGGGTACCGGATGGCCCTACGCCATGCCGGCGTGGGTGATGACCACCCGTGATCTGGAGGTGACGGACGGGCGCGACGTCCGGCTCGCCTCCGGGGACGTGCGGGAGGTCTACGACGCGATGGTCGCGGCGGCCGGCGGGAAGAACCTGTGGCTCGTCGGCGGCGGGGACCTGGCCGGGCAGTTCGCCGACGCCGGTCTGCTCGACGAGGTGATCGCCACCGTCGCGCCCGTCACGCTCGGCAGCGGCCGTCCGCTGCTGAACCGCCGCCTCGAGCTCGAGCTGCTCGAGACGGCGGGCGCGGGGCCGTTCGTGTGCGCCCGGTACCGCGTCGACGGGCCGCTGCTCGAGGACCGAACCTGAACAGGGCTGCCTGGCGCACGGATGGGCGGACGCTCACAGCACGGCCCAACCGAGCAGCGCGGCGGCGACGACGACGCCCCATGCCGGCGCCTTCCAGGCGGTGAGGGCCACGAATGCGACGGCGGCGATCGCCATGGCGACGGCGGACGTGACCCCCTCGGTGAACACCGGGTCGTAGAGCGCGGCGGCGAGCAGGCCGACGACGCCCGCGTTGACGCCCATGAGGGCACGGCGGGCGCGCGGCGCGCGGCGTAGCCGCTCCCAGAATGGCAGCACCCCGAGGACGAGCAGCGCCGAGGGGAGGAAGACGGCCAGCAGTGCGATCCCGGCGCCGGTCAGGCCGGTCGGACCGGACTCGGTGACGGCACCGAGGTAGGCGGCGAAGGTGAACAGCGGACCGGGAACCGCCTGGGCCGCGCCGTACCCGGCGAGGAAGTTCTGATCCGCGACCAGGCCCGGCTGGACCGTCTCGGCACGGAGCAGCGGGAGCACGACGTGCCCGCCACCGAACACCAACGCTCCGGCCCGGTAGAAGCTGTCGATGAGGACCAGGACACCGTTGCGGGTCGCGCTCGCGGCCAACGGGAGCGCGGCGAGGAGCAGCGCGAAGAGCACCAGACAGACGACGGCGAACCTCCGGCGTAACGCCACGGCCAGCCTGTGACTTCGTCTGCTGAATGGCGGGGTTCTTCGGTCGCTTCGTGGCGGGGTCAGGTGACACCGATGACCAGGGTGCTCTGTGCGGCTTCGATGACGTCGTTGGTGATGGTGTCGAGTTCGTTGATCTTCAGGACCCGCTGGATCTGGGGGAAGAGGCGTTCGAGGAGCCGGAAGTTGCCGCGGGTGATCCGTGCGATGGCTGCGATGGCTTGGGCGTCGGTGAAGTCGTCGGGGTCGAGGGTCTTGCCGAGGGATCGCCAGTGTCGCTCGAGGACGAACAGCAGTTCGTCTTGTCCCAGGGGCCGGTACTGGTGGGCGAAGCCGACTCGGCTGTAGAACTGGGGGTAGTGGCTGAACTGCTTCTCCAGGCCGGGCATGCCGATCAGGATCAGGGCGATGTCGTCGCGGTCGTAGCGATCGCGCAGCAGTTCCAGCGCGGCGGGACGCAGTCGTTCGGCCTCGTCGACGATGATCAGCTCCACGTAGTTCCTGCCGTGTCGCCATCCCCAGGCCTCGGGAGTGGCCGTGCCGGGAGGTACGAGGTGCTGCTCGATGCACATGTTGGTGCGGGTGATGGCTTGGGTCAGCTCGTCCTTCAGGGCCCGCGGGGTGGTCAGCACGCTGGGGGTGTAGAGCACGGTGCGGCTCCGGTTCAAGGCGGTGTAGATCTTGGCGTCGTTGTCGGAGCGCGGCCCCCAGTAGGTCAGCAGGTCATGAGCCTTCTCGTAGTGTGCGTAGCGGCGTGCGGAGAGTGTCTTTCCTACGCCGGCTGATCCGAAGCACAAACCGATGGTGTGCCCGCGGCGCACGGCGTCGGCGAACTCGGTGAAGCGGCGGTGCTCCTTGGTGACGATGAGGCGCTGGCTCACCTGAGGTCCTCCTTGTAGATCTTCAACGCCGACCTCGGCGCCGGAGTCGGTGCTTCGGTGATCCGTGGTGTCTCGGTAGGTGCGGCCACGAGGGCGATGCGTTCGTTGATGCCGGCTCGCAGCGCCCGGCGGCGGGCGTTGCGCGCGGCCTGGATCTCCTTGAGGCTGACCTTTTGATCGTGGTGCTCTTGGTTGACGGCCTTGCAGACGAATTCGTCGTGATCGAAGACGCGGATCTCGGTGATGTCGCGGGGGTCGTAGCGGATCACGACCGAGCGTCCGACGTAGCCGGCCAGAGTTGGGGAGACGTAGCGCAGGCCCTGGAAGCGGATGCCATCGCGGCGCACGACGCGGGTCTTGGCGACGGTTAACAGCAGTCCGTCGAGGTCTTCCAGGCTCTCGGGCATTCGGGGCAGCCAGCCGTCGGCGATCCACGCGCTGCGCGGGGAGGTGCCGAGCTCGCTGTGCGTGCGGTCGTTGTAGGTGGCCACGAACGCCTCCAGGGCGCTATCGAGTTCGGCCAGGGACAGTTTCGGTGTCGGCCAGGGGTGCCCTTCGGTGATGTGTCCGGGCAGGGTGGCGAGTAGCTCGGTGTTGATGGTGCCGAAGAACCGCTCGATCTTGCCGCGGCCCTGGGGTCGGGCGACGGTGGAGTGGATCAGTCGGATGTGGAGGTCGACGGCGGTGTGGGCGAGCTGGTCACTGGTGAAGTCGCTGCCGTGGTCGACGTAGAGCACGTCGGGCAGGCCGCACATCGGCCAGGCCGGGTCGGTCTTGTGCCAGATCGCTTGGCGCAGCGCCAGGGCGGTGTTCATCGCCGACGGTGCGCCCAGGAAGGCTGTGTAGCCGCAGACCGCCCGGGAGCAGTCGTCGAGGATCGTTGTCAGCCATGGCCGTGCGGGCTTGCCGTCGGTGCCCACCACCAGGATGTCGAGCATGGTGTGATCGGATTGCCACATCGCGTTGGGCAGCTCTGCTTGCCGGCGGAGCACCAGCTCGTGCTTGTCGCGGTAGGACGCTGCGCCCTCCAGGGCGAGGGTGACCATGCCGGGATCCAGGGTCCGCACGATGTCCCACACCACCGAGTAGGAGGGGACCGGCCACTTCCGGGCGGCGCAGATGCCGGTGACCTTGCGGTGGATGGTGGCGATGGCCGGCCGCGGCTTGCTCAGTGCCAGGCCCTCGATCAGGTGGACGAGGTCGGGCGGAAGGCGGCGGGAGCCGGTGTCCGCACGCGAGGCTGTCTCCAGTCCGGCGTAGCCGTCGGCGCGGTAGCGGGCGTGCCAGCGCTCCAGGGTCCGCAGCCCTACATCGGTCTCGCGAGCTAAGCGCGCGAGGGGCACCTGGTCCTCGACGTGGAGCCTGAGGATTCGCCACCGCGCTCGAGCGTCCACGACGCACCTACTGCAAGGCGTTCTCGCGCCCGCGCTCGGCGCGCTGAAGGGCGCGGTAGACCGTGGAGCGGCCCACGCTGAACAGCTCGGCCAGCTCGCCCACGGTGTGCTCGTCGGCGGCATGTAGCTGGACGAGGTGAGCTTCTTGCCGGGGGGTGAGTTTCGGTGACTTCCCGCGCAGCCGGCCCTTGGCCTTGGCGACCTTCATCCCCTCGCGGGTGCGGGCACGGATGAGGTCGGCTTCGAATTCGGCGACCATCGCCAGCACGTTGAACAACAGTTTCCCCATCGGGTCGGTCGGGTCGTACACCGATCCGGCGATGCTCAGCTTCACTTCCCGCGCCGCGAGGTCGTCGGCGATCTGGTGGGCATCACGGACTGAACGCGCCAGCCGATCGAGCTTGGTGACCACGAATGTATCGCCGTCCCGACAGGCAGCCAGCGCCTGCCGCAGGCCCTCACGGTCGGCGTTGCGGCCCGTGAGCCCGTGATCGACGTAGATGCGCTTGGGATCGACGCCGAACGCCGCGAGTCCGTCACGCTGCGCGGTCAGGTCCTGCTCGTCGGTGGAGACTCGGGCATAGCCGACCTTCAAGGGGGACATGCTCCCCAGTGCGTCATATAGCCTCCCTTCACCGGACAGTTCACCGGACGGGTCTTACGGGACAGCCCGCCAGGCGTGCCGTCGTTCCTCTCGATAAGTAGCGGTGGTGTCCGGTGAGGGTTCCCCTTACGGGCATGCGATCTGGGCTGACGCCTGTGACCGAGTGTTCAGTGCGCGCTGTATAGTTCAGTCCATGCTGACCATTGCTTCGCGTCTCGACGTGATGAACCGCCTGGGTCGTGCACTGGCCGACCCCACTCGATCCCGGATCATCTTGACCCTGCTCGACCATCCCGCTTACCCGGCGGAACTGGCCCGGGATCTGGACCTGACACGCCCGAACGTGTCCAACCACCTGGCATGCCTGCGCGATTGCGGGATCGTCGTCTCCGAGCCCGAGGGTCGTCGGACACGATATGAGATCGCCGATTCGCACCTGGCGCAGGCGCTGACGGCACTGGTCGATGCCACCCTGGCAGTGGACGAAGACGCCCCGTGCATCGATCCCGCCTGCTCGCTTCCCGGATGCGACGCAGCTGGGGAGGGCGCATGATCCTCACCTCGGTCTTGCAGGCGATGGGCCTGTTCGCAGCGACCAACATCGACGACATCATCGTGCTCTCCCTCTTCTTCGCGCGAGGGGCAGGCCAGCGCGGCACTACCGCCCGCATTCTGGCCGGCCAGTACCTCGGATTCGCCGGCATCCTCGGTGCCGCGGTCCTGGTGACCATCGGTGCCGGAGCATTCCTGCCCTCGGCAGCCATCCCGTACTTCGGTCTCATCCCTCTGGGCCTCGGCCTCTGGGCCGCATGGCAGGCCTGGCGCGGAGACGATGACGACGATGACGACGAGGCCAAGGTTGCCGGCAAGAAGGTCGGCGTGTGGACAGTCGCAGGCGTCACCCTTGCCAACGGCGGCGACAACATCGGCGTCTACACCCCTGTCTTCCTCAGCGTGGAACCTCTCGCAGTAGTCGCCTACTGCATCGTCTTCCTCGCGCTCGTCGCGGTCCTGGTGGCCCTGGCAAAGTTCGTCGCCACCCGCCCCCCGATCGCAGAAGTGCTCGAACGCTGGGAGCACATCCTCTTCCCCATCGTTCTCATCGGCCTCGGCATCGTGATCCTCGTCAGCGGCGGAGCCTTCGGACTCTGACGTAGCGGCAGCGATCCAAACGGCCCCGACCGGGCGCACCCCTCTCGGTTCAGACCGCGACACCTACCTGCAGCCAGTCCTGCGTGATCGCGGCAACAAGACCGCCACGGAGCGCTGCAAAAACCCCGCCACCAAGCGAACGAAGCCACAGCCAGCCCCTCACCGGCGGCCGTGGTCTGGTCCGGGCGGAGCCAGACCAGGCCGATGAGGCCGGCAGCGAGGATCACCAGCACTTGCCCGAGTGCGGAGGGCAGCAGCATGGCGAGCACCATCCCGCCGACCGCGATGGCGGCGCGTGCCCGGTCCGGCGCGAGGCTGCGCGCCATGCCGAGCACGGCATGTGCGACGACGGCCACGGCGGCGGCCTTCAGCCTTGGAGCCAGCCGGCGTCCGCTTCGGCGCCGAGGGCTTGAACGCCGAAGGCGAAAGCGACGAGCAGCGCGGCGGACGGCAACGTGAATGCGGTCCAGGCGGCGAGCATCCCGCCGAGGCCGGCGCGGCGGAGCCCGAGGGCCATGCCCACCTGGCTCGAGGCCGGCCCGGGGAGGAACTGGCACAGCGCCACCAGATCGGCGTATGCGCTCTCGCTGAGCCACCGCCGTCGCTCGACGAACGCCGAGCGGAAGTACCCGAGGTGGGCGATGGGGCCACCGAACGAGGTCAGGCCCAGGCCGAGGAACGCGGTGAACACCTCACGGACCGTGCCACGTGCTGGCCGGTCGCCGGAGCCGGGCTCGTTATCGGATCCGGGCGGGCCGCCGGATGCGGGCGACCCACCGGAGGATGGTGCGGAGGGGCCGGACGAGTCGTCATGGCGCGTCACGACTGCAGTGTGGCAGCCCGGTCATCCCCGGGCGCGAGCTCGGCGATGAGCTCCTCGACCCGCCGGCGGATGTCGTCGCGGACGCGACGCACG